>MTKZ01052982.1_pt3 | contig 10161 bp, 4 predicted proteins | sample 1042781 | NCBI WGS metagenome assembly MTKZ01 (sample SAMN06212207, study PRJNA360539) | anaerobic digester metagenome | biome: Wastewater treatment plant; material: sludge; isolation source: anaerobic digester fed with sludge from wastewater treatment plant | place: Denmark: WWTP Viborg ...
AGCCGCTGGAGAACGGCGTGTTGCAGCAACTGCTGCGCGGGCAGGAGGTCCTGATCTCCGGCCGCATTCCGGACTGGGCGCTCAGCTCGGCCGCACTCGACTTCCTGAACAAGGCCGCGTATCTGACGGGCGATGGCCGCTGGATCACCTACCGCGAACGCACGGGGATGGACACGAGCATCTTCCGGCTGGGACAGTCGTTCTGGCCGGATGAGACGATCAAGCCCGCGATGCCGCTGGACCTGGTCGGGAAGTGGACCATCAACCCGATACCCAAGCCCATGTGGCAGGGGCGCGGCACCGGCTTCAAGCTCGACGAGTCCTTCCTCAACGGCAGCTTCCGCAGCGCGCCCGACGCCGGCGGTGACTTCATCCTCCTCGACGGCTACAACGGCGCCTCGCGCAACCCCTATCACACCTACGACGTGCTCGAGTACCGCCTCAATGGCCGCACGCTGCTGCAGGGCTACATGAACCAGGTGCTTACCAGTGCCGACGGCATGGTTTCGCCGCAGGTGCCGATGGATGGCGCCCTGCGCTACCGCGACGTCGTGGGCCCCATGGCCACCGCCGTGGGCGAAGTGCCCAGCATGCCCTTCTGCGCCTGGCAGCGCACCATCGCCCACCGCACCGGCAAGTACGGGCTCATCGTGGACGACCTGACCTTCGCGGAGGACAGCCAGAACATGAAGGTCGCGACGCTGTGGCAGGTCGTCTCCGGGGCGTGGAACCCCAAGGAGCAGGCGGTGCGGGTGCAGGCCCCCGGCTCGGCGGTGAACCTACCCGGGTGGGTGCTGTGGCGCGCCCCGGAGGCCAAGTGCACCACCAACCCGCCGACGCCCGAGATGATCGCGTTGCTCGACGGCTACGGCGCGGTCCTCCTGCGTGGTCGCAAGCCGGGGCAGTGGCTGGAGATGCCCTTCACGGTCGGCAACGAGGTCAGCGGCGAGCTGTTCGCCGACACTCTCAGCTACAAGGACCGCGGCGTCGTGCGCTTCAGCCTGGACGGCAAGCCGCTCGGCAAGGACTTCGACGGCTATGCCGATGGCATTGTGGAGAGTCAGACCTCGCTGGGCCAGGTCAAGCTCACTGCGGGGCAGCATGTGCTGCGCGTCGAGGTCACCGGGCCTCATCCCGGCGTGGACCTCATGAACATGGCCCTGCGCGGGCTGAGCCTCAAGACTCCCCAGGCCGTCAGCGCCGGCACCGCCTCGTACTTCGAGCTGCGCCCCGGCGACGTGCAGGAGACGACGGGNNGACCATCACGATGAACTGGCAGGGCCCCGTGCACAAGGACGGGCACCGCACCGCCTTCTATCTGCTCGCCCAGAGCGCCGAAGGCCAGCCGCCGCTGGCGTGCTTGCAGATCGCGCCGAACGCCGCGGCGCTGTCGCTGCCCGCCCCGGGCGTCGCCAGCGTCGGCGAGTTCCAGAAGAACAAGGCCAAGCTGGCCCTTCTCGCGGCCGACCATCTCTACGGGCATGACATGACCTCGGCGGGCCTGCAGGAGGCACTGCTGCAGGCCGACCAGCCGGTCAACGCGGACTGGGACTTCGCCGCCGGCAAGCTGTGCGTCGTCACGGCCGCCGATACGAAGCTGCAACTGCGCCTCGCGGCCGGGGCGAAGCTGATGGCCGGGGGGCAGGCGCTGCCGACGACCACTGCCGACGGCCTGACCACCGTCACGCTGCAGGCTGGCCGGGTCGAGATCACCGGCGCGAAGCCCGCGACGGACAACGCTGCGGCCCTCGCCGCGCTGCTGCAGCAGGGGCAACAGGCCCGCACGGCCGCCCTGGCCGAGGCCAACCGCCCCGTCACCCCCGAGGGCGCCGCCTGGGCACCCGCGCTGCAGGCCAATGTGGGCGCCAAAGTCTCCTCGATCGTGCAGATGAACAGCTCGCAGGGCCCGCTGCTGGCGATCGCCACGGACAAGGTCATCCATGTGCTCACCCCCGAGGGGCAGCCGGTGCGGCGCTTTGAGACGGACGGCAACATCCGCAACCTCCACTGGTGGGACAAGCCGAAGCTGCTGCTGGCGGGCTGCGTGGATGAGAAGCTCATCGCCTTCGACGAGCTGGGCCAGCGGAAGTGGACCTTCGTGTCGGAGATGGACCCGGCGGTGCTGGAGGCGGCCAAGCAGTACTGGTTCAAGAGCGCCCACCCGGGCATCTATGGCCTCGGCAGCGGCGTCTTCCTCGACGGCCAGGAGCAGTGCTTCCTGGGTAGCGCCTGCACGCTGGAGATCGTGAATGACCAGGGGCAGCTTGTGAAGCGAATGCCAGCCTTCTGGGGCGCGGGCAGTCACTTCTGGCTCAACCCCCGCGCCGATGGCAGCATTGATCTGCTCTTCGCCAAGGAGCCGACGGAATCGCACGCGGTGTACGTGCTGAACAACAAGAAGATGGACCTGCACTACTCGTTCCACGGCGTCCCGGCCGGGCATACCTATGTCGGCGGCTGGGCCAACATGAGCCGCGACCACCTGTTCATTGCCGACTTGGACGGCGACGGCAAGAAGGAAGCCGTCTCGGAGATCAACGGCATCTGGAACCGCGTGACGGTGTGGGACGAGGACGGTGCGCCACTGTACAACGCGCAGTTCGGCCCGGGCGACCCGATCCCCACCCGCAACCTGCGCGACCTGGACGTCATGGACCTCAATGGGGATGGAAAGCAAGAGGTCATCGTGGCGACCTCGGCCGGGCTGCTGGTGGTCCTGGATTGCCAGCTCAAGAAGCTGTGGTCCGTGCGGCTGCCGGTGGCGGCGACGGTGCTGAAGGCCGTCACGAGCCAGGGCGCGCCGGCCCTGATCGTCGGCCTGGAGAACGGGGATGTGCTGCAGCTGGACGCGCAGGGCAAGACCACGCTGCGGGGCCACGTGGACGGCACCCCGAACCAGATCATGGGCGTGACGGCCGGCGGAGAGCCTCAGGTGGTCATCACGACGGCCAAGGGCATGGTGGCAGGCTTCGCGTACTGAGCCGCGTGGGCGCGCGACACTGATCGCGACATTTCTGCGCCGCTATGGCGCTTACGACAAGCGGAGGGTTCCTCATGTCTCGCTGGTGGTTACTGTCGCTTCTGCCGTTGCTGGTCCTGGCGCTCTACGGCTGCACCCGTGTGGAGCAGCCGACGCAGCCGCCCGGAGCGGCCGCCGGGCCCGGCCAGGGCGCCGGCACCAAGCTCGTGCTGTTCACCTACACGCCCCCCGACGAGGAGGCCGTCAACCTCGAACTCATCAAGGAGTTCGAGCAGTCGCACCCCAAGATCACCGTGGAGTTGCAGAACGCCCCCGGCGGTAGCCAGCAGGCCATGACGAAGCTGCAGACGATGATCTCGGGGCAGGCCGGGCCTGATGTCATGGCCATCCACGGGGCCTTCTTCATCCCCATGGCCGCCAAGGGCGCGCTCCTGGACATCGGCGACCGCGTCAAGCAGGCCGGCGACGAGAAGGACTTCAGCCCGGCCATTCTGGACATCTGCCGCCACGAGGGGAAGCTGTACTCCCTCCCGCGCTACACCTCCGTCTACTCGCTCTTCTACAACAAGACCCTCTTCGACGAAGCCAAGGTGCCCTATCCGGCCAGTGGCAAGTCGTGGACCTGGGAGGACTATCTCAAGAGCGCCAAGGCGCTGACCAAGGACACGAGCGGTGACGGCAAGCCGGACCAGTGGGGCTGCGTGATAGACTTCTGGGGCGCGCGGATGTATCCGTGGCTGTGGCAGAACGGCGGCGCGCTGATGAGCGAGGACCGGAGCAAGTGCGTGCTCGACTCCCCCGCGGCCACCGAGGCCGTCCAGTTCCTGTACGACCTGCGCTACAAGCACAAAGTCGCGGCCTCGTCGGACAACGCCGAGCAGAACGCGGCCCTGAATGCCTTCGTGCAGGGCCACATCGCCATGTACATGACCGGCCCGTGGGACATCCAACTGCTGCGTCAGACCAAGAACCTGCAGTGGGATGTGGCGCCGCTGCCGCGTAAGCAGACGCCGGCGACGCTGCTGGGCACCGAGAACTACGGCATCTGGTCGGGCACCAAGCACCCCGACGAGGCGTGGGAGCTGTTCAGCTACCTGCTGTCAACCGAGGCCCAGACGATGATGGCCGACCGGCTGGAGAAGATGCCCTCGCGCCTGTCGGTGCTCAACGGCGCCTATGCCCAGGCCGAGACCGACTACAACCGCAAGGTCTTCGTGGACGCGCTGGGCTACGCCCGCCAGGCTGAGAACATCCCCGAGTGGTCGCAGGTCAAGGACCTGATCCAGAACCAGCTCGACCTGATCTGGGTGGGCAAGACCACAGTGCAGGCGGGCCTGAAGAAGGCCGNNATGAACGCCACGCTGAAGAAGCTGCGGGGGAAGTAGCCGTAGGAGCGCGGGCTTTCCAGCCCGCGCCGTTGCCGTCCTCACGAACGACACCGCGGGCTGGAAAGCCCGCGGTCCACACGGCAGGGCCGGCCACGATGGTCGGCCCTGCCGTCCGTCTGCCTTCGCGGGGCCCCGTCATGCTCCGCATGAGNNCCGCATGACACCCCGCGACTCTGTTGCGTAGAGCTACTGCACCACCACATCCACCGGCCGCGCCTCGGCCTGGCGGTCGGTGTTGTAGTACTCGTACACACGGCTCTTGGGCGTCTGGGCGCGGATGGGGTACTTGGCCCGCAGGCGGTAGCTGAGCTTCAGAACCTGCGCGGGCGTCAGCTTCTCGACGTAGCAGATGACCTGCCGGCCGGTGAGCGTGTACTTCTGCAGCGTCCCCTTTTCGATCAGGTTCTCGAAGTCCTCAGCCTGCACCTCGAACCCCGGCGGAATGCCCAGATCCACGATGATCATGCTCGTGGCGGCGGGCAGCTTGTTCGTCACGGTCACATCGGCCGTGACCATGTCGTCCTTGGCGAGGGTGGTGCGGTCGTACTTCAGGTCAATGTCGAGCGCCTCGCCGGGGGCCGGCTTGATCTGCGCCCACGGCATGTAGTACTTGCCGACGACCTGGTACAGGCTGCTGCCCTTGCCGGTGAACCTGATGTTCACGGTGTTCGCGCCGGGCTTGACGACGGATCGGGCGTCCACCTGCCGCAACACGTCGGCGTTGTCAGGCGTGAGCTTGAAGGTGTCCAGCGTCTTGCCGTTGACCTCCACCGCCACCTGGGCGTCCACCTGGGCCGTCGCGCCCTTCTGGGCCGCCATCAGGGCGCGCAGGGCCAGCGTCGTCGCCTGGGTGGAGTACCAGGTGCCCTGCGGGTCCTTCTTGGCGATGAGGTAGTTGAGGACCTCAGTGGCTTCACCGCTGCGGGCTGCGGCGATGAGCGCCAGGGCCGCCATGCCGGTGGCCTCCAGGTCCGCGCTCTGGCCGCTGCTGTGCGTGATGCCGGTCATCTTGCTCTCCCACCACATCTGCCCCTTCTCGCGCTTGGCCATGCCGATGAGCCGGTCCAGGGCCTTGTTGGTCACGCTGGTGGTCTCACCCTTGCCCAACACCAGGTCGCCCTGCACCAGGGCGTTGGCCAGCATGGCCAGCACGTACGGGTCCTGCGCCTCGTCGGCGTGCTGCCGCAGCCAGCCATCGGCCTTCTTCACGCCGTCGAGCTTGCAGCCGCTATAGGCCAGCGCCCAGTTGAGGTAGGCCGTCGGCGGGAGGGCGCTGTTCTGGATGCGGCCCCAGGCCTCCTGGTGCAGATACTGCTTGTCCGCCTGCCAGGAGCCGTCGGCCTGCTGCTGGGAGAGCAGCCATTGCTGGGTGCGGGCGATGAGGTTGGGGTCTACCTCGTGCACCCGCGCCATGTCCGAGAACTCCATCACGCCCAAGGCGGTCAGGACCTTGTTGGCTGGCGCGTCGCCAAACCATGAGAACCCACCACCCTTGACCTCGAACGACACCAGCCGCTGGTAGCCTGTGTTGATGAACCCCTCGGCCTTCATGCGAACCTCGGGGCTGATCTCTTTGATGGACTTCATGTAGTCGAGCACCAGCACGTTCGGATAGGTGCTCGACGAGGTCTGCTCGAAGCAGCCGCAGGGCATCCGCAGGATGCTGTCGAGACCCTCGACCACCTGCGAGAAGATGCCGGGGTAGACCTTATGTAGGATGTTTCTGGCGTCGGCGATGGCCCCCTCCGGGATCGTGACGGTCTGGCTGACGGGCTCACCGGCGCCGATCCGTCCGCTCTTGCTCTCTTCCCTCAGCTTGCCGTTGGGCTCGACGTCGGCCACGCGCTCGATGGCGTCGCTCATGCGGCTGCCAGTCCCGTGCACGAGGATCTTGCCGCTGCCCAGCTTTTTGGGAGTGATGGTGAAGTAGCGCACATCCACGTCATTGGCCGCGATCTCCAGCTCGTGCCGGTCAGGGCCGGTCAGCTCGAACCAGTCGGCCTTCGTCAGCTCCAGGCGCACCTTCTGCGCCTGCGGCAGGTAGTTGTAGACCGCCACGGGGATGGAGACGCGGTCGCCCTGGGTGAGCGACACGGGCAGGTCAATGTCAATGAAGAAATCCTGGAAGCAGCGCAGGTTGCCGGTCGTGGAACCGAGGCTGCCGTTGACGGTGTTGGCCAGCGCGGTGAGGCGCCAGGAGGTAATGGAGTCGGCCATGGGGACCTGGAGGGTCGCCCGGCCGCGCTGGTCGGTGATGAGCGCCGGCTCGACCAGCAGTGTTTCGGGGAAGAACTGCCGCACCCGCACGGGCTTCTCGGCCGCTGTCGCCGCCGGCGCCCCCGCCCCGCCCATGCCCCCTTCGGCGCGGGCGCCCTTGGCGAAGCCGGGGGCCGCGGCCATCATCGGCACCGGCATGGCGCCATCCACCGCCATCCCCCGCAGCACCCGCCCACCACCCGCCGTGGCGTCCTCCAGCGACGAGAACCAGGCCCAACTCCACGCGGTCGAGAGGAACATGTCGTCCTCGGTGTCCCTCGTCTTGTCCGGACCCCATGACCACAGGATCACGCCATAGAGCACCTTGGCCTCGGGGTCCATGGGCTTGATGCCAAAGGGGGTGCCCCACACATCCAGCAGGTCGTCATTGGTCAGCAGCTTGGCCTGGATGAGCGGGGCCAGGCCGTCCTTGGGAGTGAGCTCCCGCCTGCCGCCTTCACGGCCGTTGTACTGCTGGATGGCCTGCTGGATCTTCTGCGCCTTCGGCTGCAGTTGCTCGAGCCACTTCTGCTTGGCTTCGTTGAGCCGCGCGGTGTAGGTATCGGCGCTGAACATCGGGGTGTCGGGCGCCTGGACCGAGGCGAACATGACCCGGGCCGCCTGCTGCTTCCGCGGGTCGCGCTCGACCGGGATCGGCTCTGCATCCGGCTTCAGCGCGATGAGCGCGGGCATCTCCAGCCCGTGAATCTCGTAGCGCGGCTTGGCCAGCTCCTGCTCCAGGTAGAAGTAGACCTTTTCCAGGCCTGGCTGCATCTCCTGGATGGCGAAGAGGCTCTCATCCACGACGTTGACACCCAGCGCCGCGGCGACCGGCCGCCCCTCGGCATCGGTCACGCTGAAGCTGATCTGGGCGATGTTGTCGGGGCCGGGCCGATAGGTGTCGTGGTCGGCTTTGATGCCGATGCTCAGGTCCTTGGCCGGGTTCACGAACAGCGGCCGGGTGGCGCGAACCGTGTCGCCGCTCGGGGCGATGCGGTAGGCCGATAGCCAGATGCTGCCGCCCAGGTCCGGGGTCAGCGGCACGCGCACCCGCGCCTGCCCGTTCTCCAACTCCGCCGCCAGCGTCAGCATCGTCTGCCGGTCCTTGAGGACATCAAAGTACACCGCGCCCCGGCCCCCCTTCGTGTACGCAGTGGCCTCGACGGCGTCACCGACACGGGAGAGCACCTTGTCGGTGCGCAGTAGCAGCGCATTCTCCGCGCTGCCACTCCCAACGGGCACGGTCAGCGCCTGCTCGGCCTGCGAGCCGTCAGCGGCGGCCGCGGCCAGCTTCAGCGACCAGGGCTGCGCCGGCATGTCGCCCTCAGCGCGCCAGGCGCGTTGCTCGACTGCGAAGGGCATGCGCCCCCGGCCGAAGCGGGCGTTGGGTGTAGGGCTCGCGCCACCGGCGGCGGCCTCGGGGATGACGCGCAGCTCGGCAATGCCCAGGTCATCGGTCGTCATCTCGGCCGCCGAGACCACCTGCACCTTGGGCCCGCCCTCGACCGGTACGTACCGCACCTTGGCCTTCACCGGCTCGCCGGTCGGGCGCGTCACGAGCACGTAGACGATGTTCTCCACACCGGGCACGAGCGTGCCGCTTTCCGGCACGGCCTTGATCTCCAGCGGCGCGGCGGCGACACGGGAACTGACGACGGCCCGTTCCGTGTGCTCCGCTTGGTCGCTGACCTCCGCCTCGAACTGCAGGAAGGCCTTCCCCTGCTCCAGGGGCTGGCCCACGAAACTGGCCGGCAGCCGTACCTCGAACGGCCACGTCCCCTTGGCGTCGGTCGTGCCGGTCAGGTTGGCGATGTCCTTGAAGGCCACATCGAAGGTCTTGATGGTCAGCCTGACGTGCCCCTCCGTAACGGGTTTGCCGAAGAAGTAGTCGCACTGGACGATGCCCTGCGCGGTCTCACCGGGCAGGTAGTAGGCCTTGTCGGGGGTGAGGGTGACCTTGAACTTGGGCAGCACGTAGCGCTTGACGGTGATGCTCTTCTCGGCGCGCTCGTCGCCGACCAGCGCCACCACGCGGTAGTCGCCCAGGTTGATCTCATCGGCCAACTGGAACTCGGCGAAGGCCACGCCGAAGTCGTTGCAGGCGGTCTTGTGCTTGAAGACCTTGTTGCCGCGCGGGTCGCTCACCTCGAAGACCACGGGCGCGCCGTCCAGCGCCTTCATCGCGGGCCGGCGCAGCGCCAGGGCCCGCATGTGGATCACCTGCGCGGGCTTGTACAGCGGCTTGTCGGTCGTGAGCAGCACCTGGTTGGCGACCCGCAGGGCTACCCGTTGGCGCGTCTCCTCGCGGTAGTCCCCATGGCGGGCGCGGATGAGCAGGTCGTACTGCCCCGTCTCGGCCGCGGGGACCTCGAAGCCCGCGTCTACGGCGCCTGTGGCGTCCGCACGGTTGCTCACGAGCAGTTCGCCGGTGGCGGCGTCGGGCTTGGTCAGGCGTACGGTCACGAGCGCGCCCTGTGCGGGCCGGCGCGCCCGATGGTCAGTGACCACGATGCGGAGCGCGGCGGTGCTGTCTACCAGTAGCTCACGGGGGCCGACAACATACAGCCCCAGCGGCGACAGGTCCGCGGCGTCCGCGGGCAGCGTGGCTGCCAGCAGTAGCCCGCCGACGGTCAGGGCGATGACAACCACCACGAACACGTTCTGCCAGAGGCTGTGGGTGAGGGGATCGAGTGACATGCTGGACCTCCCGGTCAGGCGCTTGTGGCCTGGCGTACTGACGTATTGGTGTGCCGCCCGGCGCCAGTTCTTCCCTGCTGTCAGGGCCTACATGCGTTGCCTAGCACTCCCTCACCTGCGTCAGCAGGGGGCCGGGCGCCGGAGGAGGGATCGGCCCGCCCCTGTCGAATAGGCGAAGTTACTATAGGAGCGAGATAGGAGCCGAACAGTGGGACTTCGCGAAGCCATTGACAGCGGGCAGTTCATCATCACCGGGGAAGTGGCGCCGCCCAAGGGGTGCCACCTGGAGCACATGGTGGAGGAGGCCGAGTTCTACCGGGGCCGGGCGCACGCCATCAACGTGACGGACATCCAGTCCGCCGTGATGCGCGCCTCCAGCCTCGTCGGGTGCGTCAAGCTGAAGGAGGCCGGGCTGTCGCCGGTGCTGCAGATGGTCTGCCGCGACCGCAACCGCCTGGCGCTGCAAAGCGAGCTGCTCTCCGCGGCGGCCCTGGGCGTCACCGAGGTGCTGTGCCTGACGGGTGACTACACCACCCTGGGCGACCACCCGCAGGCCAAGCCGGTGTTCGACTATGACTCGGTGCAGTTGCTGAAGGCCGCCAGCCGTCTGATGGAGGGCAAGGACTCGGCCTACTACCCGGACCGCAAAAACCCCGACCAGATGGTGGACGGCGAGGCCCTCGACGGCGAGCCGCCCGTCTTCACGCTCGGCTGCGTCGTCAACCCCGGGGCCGAGCCGCTGGAGCCGCAGATCATGAAGCTGCGCAAGAAGATTGACGCCGGGGCGCAGTTCTGCCAGACCCAGGCGGTCTACGACGCGGCGGTCTTTGAGAGCTTCAT
>MTKZ01126598.1_pt1 | contig 10158 bp, 9 predicted proteins | sample 1042781 | NCBI WGS metagenome assembly MTKZ01 (sample SAMN06212207, study PRJNA360539) | anaerobic digester metagenome | biome: Wastewater treatment plant; material: sludge; isolation source: anaerobic digester fed with sludge from wastewater treatment plant | place: Denmark: WWTP Viborg ...
ACCTTATACAGAATTTACAAAACAGGATCAAGCAGATGCTGTATTAGGGGAGATAAAAGGCAATCCTGAATATATAAATACAGTTGATAAACTACTTGATGGAGAATTACCAGAACAATCAGATTTGACTGCATTAAAGACTAAGCTTCAAGATATGGATCAGGAAGATGAACGTGATGGTATTAGAGCTGTAGCTTTTAAAACAACAGTACCTAAATTAACTACGTTAAATATCAGTCCTGAAAGTGAGATGACAGAAAAAGAGTTTCGTGAAAATTTATTCAAAGTATTTAGAAATGATGAGTCTTCAAAAGTAGATCTTGAAAAAACTGATATTGATAAGTTTATCACAAAAATGTATGCTCAATTAAAAGATTCTGGTAAAATAAGAGGCAAAATAAAAAGCTATTCAGATAAAATGTTGGGTGCAGTAGATAAAGTTATAAGAGTTATAGAGAAACTACAGACTCAGCTTTTGAAGTTTAAATCTTTAAAAGAAAAACCAGAAATTAGTTATGAGAAAGTTTCTGTTGAATCTGATTCTGTCTATGTAATAACAAGCGTATACCGTAGTCTTAAGGCTCTTAGAGAGAATATGGTTACAGTGTTTGCTGCATGGACTCAAGCATTTATCGATCAAAATCGTCAAGCTAAAGCTATTATGGCTAAAAGAATTGCTGGAGGTAAATCTACACAGCAAGAAAGTACTAGTTATGAAGGAACATCATCATCAGGAGGATTGTTCGATTTTAAAATAGTTTAGTTATTTGGAATTTAGGGATACTCTATGAGTATTCCTAAATTCTATAGTAAATATAGAGGGGGTACATACATGTTAAATATATTACAAGAAACTACTAAATTAGTAGATGTTGGTGTTGTAGATTCTGAGAACTATAATTTTCATTTAGAAGGTTATGAGTTTGTATTACAACAAGCTAAGGATATGAATAAATGTTTAGAGCAATTCTATTCTTCAATAAATAGCAGATCTAATATCTTGACAGAGAGTGTTTTATTAACTGAATCTTTTGATACATTCACTGGTAAGATAAGAGAAGTAGTTAGCAAATTTCTTAAATTTATTAAAAGAATTTTTAATAAATTTATAGCACAGATGAATGCTTTATTCAGATCTGAAAAATATATTGAAAAGAATAAGAATGAACTACATAAGTTTACATCTGATATGGATTTTAAAATCCAAGGATATAAGTTTACTAGGCTAATGGATACTATTCCATTATCCAATGCATATAATTCATTTTTTGATACTAATAGTTTAAAACTAAAGGATTTCATATCTTCTGATAAGGATATAAAATCTATAACAACTAAATATGATTCATTTATGGATGGATTAGAGGAGAACTATGAGGCTTTCAGAGCTGAGGTGTTGGATATGAAAGGTGAATACCTTACAGCTAGTCAATTTGATGATGAATTGTTTACTATATTTAGAGATGATAGTAAGACAACGTCTGAAATTGAAATAACTGAAACTGAAGTATCTGAAAGTTTAACTCAATTTATTGGTTATAAAAACCATTTGAAAGCTATTGAAAAAACAAGAGATGAAATAGTGAGAGATTATACTAGATTAGAGAAAGATCTCAACAGATTAATTTCTGTTAAAGATGGTAAATTATCATACAATAGAGCTGATGATATATCAGATTATTCTGGAGGTCAGTTGGGTAAATTTGAAGATGATCAAGATTACAATGATACTACATTATCTACATATAATGCAGATGAGGGTGATGATACAGCAAAAGCTACTTCTGCTAAGAATCGCAAAATGATAAATGATAAATTATCACAATTTATCAAAGCTAAAGCCACACAAGTCAATAAATACTCCAGTATTCATTCTTTGGCTTTCACTGCTAAAATACAAGCAGTTAAGGATAACTTTATACAAAATAAGATTATCTTAACCAAAGCTTTAGTTAGAATAAAGGGAAGGAAGGATAAATAGATGAATGATTATTTATATGACATAGAAACTTTCTACTACAGGAATCTTTTAGAATTTGAGGCTATGTCTCATTCTCAATTTATAAGAGGTCTATATACTCCTAAAGAGAGCATATTAACCGAAGGTACTGCAGGTGATAAGGTTAAGGGATTCTTTATTAAATTAAAAGCTTTCTTTATAAGAATATGGCAAAAGTTTATTGAGAAATTAGAAGCTTGGGCTAATAGTAATAATATAAAGAAATACTTAGAGAAGTATAAGGATATAATCATTGGTAAGAAAGTTAAATTCTCTTCAGTTAAGATGTTTGATCATTTTACTGGTTATGATAGAATTAAAAATGTATTCAATAACAAGGTTGATGAGTTAACAAAACCTTTAGATGATACGTTCTTTAGTAAATTGGATAGTACAGTAACAGGTAATCTGGCATCCAATTCTACTGAAGCCGATAAGCTTAAGAATGAAAATTCTTATAAAACTACTCATAATTCTGAAGTTGCCAGAATTATTGGATTGGGCGGATTAAAAGAAGAAGATAATATCTCTACAGAATTTACCCATTATTTTAATGGTAGTTCTGAGATGGAGGACTTCTCCAATTCTCAACTGGATGAGAAGATGAGTGTAATGTATAATTCATTATATGAATATAGAGCAGCTTTTGATGGATTAAAGAAAATTAAAGAAGCGTATATGAAATCTATGGATAAAGTTGAACAGGCTTATAAGAATGCATTACAAAGAGTAGAGAATATTCATAAGACAGCTTCTAATGAACGTAATGCAGCAAAGGGGGATCAAGAAAAGATAAATAAATCTGTTCAGGATAGAGATGCAGCTTTGAAGGCAGAGCGTGATAAAGTTGCAGGTGAGGCTGAGAAATTCAGCGAATCTACAAACTCGGTACTTAATGCATTTTTAGAGGCTGAGATAAATACGTCACAATCTACCTCTGGTGGAGCAACCAAATCTGATAATATTATTAGAGGAGGAGGTACTCAAACAAACACATCTAAGGCTTCAGCTGATACAAAAGATACAACAAAAACAGCAGATGCTAAGGCTTCAGATATAAAATCATCATCAGATAAAAATGCATCAGTTGCTGCAAGTAATGCTAACAAAACAATGGGTGGTGATGTTAAACCAGATGCAGATAGCTCTCGTGAGGCAGAGAAAATAAAAGAATTCTCTGGCTTAGCAGTTAAGTATATTAACGCATATTCTAATGCAAGAACTACTGCATTTGCAGCAATGTTGAATGGATTATCTTCTATGCAAAAAGAATATTTACAAGTAATAAGAGCTCACGTAAATACTTACCTAGGTACAGTATCAGACGTAGAAGATGATACAAATAAAACAGCAACATAAGTAGATTACCCTACCAAATATGGTAGGGTAATCTATTTTTTTTAATTGTATATAATATAAGTGGATAGATATAAATTATATCTATACTATATAGTCTTTATGACTTTAAACTAGGAGTTTACTATGAAAATGTTAGAACAGGTGAAATTATTACCACAAAATTACTACAGAGTAACTATCAGCGGAATCGATACAGAAAATCATTATGTTACTGATACTATCGCTTATACAGACGATCTGTATCTGAATTTTAAAACAGATACGTTTGCAGAGATTTGTGAACTTATTGAAAAGACCAATAATATGAGTGAAGATCTTAGTCAAATAGACAAGGATGAGTTCTCATATTTAGATATTTCTGAGTATAAATTAATTACGTATATTGGTATTGATTTATACAAAAATGGAGTATGGTACGGAGTCGATATAGTCGATGGTGATACAGAATTACCAGAGTACGATGTTACTACAATGGATATTCCTCGTATTATATATAATCAGAAAGGTTTGATTGAAAAGATTGTATGTGATTGTTTCAAGTCTGATTCTGTAGAAATTACATTTGTACCTAAATCAGATTCAGATGGTCAATCTATTAATGTTAAGAAAAAGCATTCACCAAAATATGTAAAAGTTAATTATGACGATATTCATATTATGGCTAATTATGATTATGACAAATATCCTAATTTGGATATTTTGGTGGGTATCAATTTCCATATATTCATAGAGCATGATGCTCTAGTTAAAGCTTTACCTTTACTTAACGAAAATCCAGATTACAAGTTTGGTTTGACTCGTTATGGTGGAGTTGAATATAAAGATATACGTTCATTATCAGTTGTATCCAAATATGATGATGGCACAATGTGAAAGAAGAAGATTCAGACGAATTAAATATTCATACAATATAAAATCAAAAGGTATAAGGGTGCGTATATTACGCACCCTTATTTTTTGTTAATTTTTTAAATTGTAAGATGGCTGTTAGTGTATATGTACTATCTTCTCTACTATATATCTCCTTTATACTATATAACAAATATCTGCCACTTCGTTTAGAATCATTTCTGTCTGTTATTATATATTCTCTGTTTAAAGTAAATATAGAGGGATCTATATCTTTTTTGATTACTGTTGCCATTGTAGTACTTATGTCCATCTCATTAGTTATATTATTGATAAAATTATTATCCTTTGTAGATAGATTTATTATTTTGCTGAATATTGTAGTTTTTGCATTATTACTATTTAAAGTCTTCTCGTTATGATCACCATTGCTATTTATAGTAATTATATTATTCATCATCTTATTGACAATTCTATTATCATTATAATCACATTCTGAACTACTTACATTTATGATATACTTACCATTATATAAGTCTACTATCATACCAGAGTCTTCTGTTTCACCTATAGCTGTTATATCAGCAACGTCTATATTCACTGTATAGTTTTTATGAGTTTTACATTTTACTACGTTGCCAGCAGATGACATTAGGTAGCTCATATCAAAATCCATAAAGAATCTATACTTTGTATCATACAGAATATTTAACTGGTTGTTTAAAAAATATAGATACGAAGAAATAGAATCTATTGGTGGTATTAATACTTGATCATATTTGGTATTATACGTTAAAGGTTCTACAAGTAATTTACCTATATAATTAGATATATTTATAACCATGGAATTCATATCGGTATTCTTATATACTCCGTTGATTATTTTTTTACTATTATTTAAAGAATCTTGAGGTAATAAGTATATATTGGTTCTGGTTAAATGTTCTTCATATTCTGAATTTTCATTATAATCTATAGATGATCTTTTGGATTCAGATTCCTCTATTATATAAATAAATCTATTAACAAAATACTTGGTTGTGATGTTATCATTCTGATTATTTACATCATATCTATAAACTCCAAAATTTATAGTTGTTGTATCCTGATTCTTTATAAGGTAATCTAAAATGTCCCTCTCCAACATCGATGTTACGGCCACTACAGGAAAGTTAATCGTGTCAAAATCTTTTATTACGGAAAAGCTTACTACTTGATCGGAAGGTATTGATATTATCGATTTTTGATCATTATACTCCATAAAAACTTTATATTTATATTTCTCTCTTATCATTAAAATTCACACTCCTTTATATAATAGTTTTAAAGAAAAAATAAAACCAAGAGAATACTCTCTTGGTTATTTAGTATCAATCATTTCGCAATAACTTTCCTATCTCTAATGGAAACTTTGTAAACTTCATATTATTCAAATGAACAATAAATGAGGGATTTATATTACGATTAATATTTAGACAGTTTCTGAAATATGCTTCTGATATATTATTTATTATATTATTTGCTGCAGCAAATATATCCATCATATAGTATCTCTGAGTTATATTATCTATTTTATCTTTAGGTCCCTTTCTAGATAATAGCTCCTTTTCATATTTATGAATTGTATTCAAAGTAGCTGATACATTTGTTATATCAACATTCTCTGCATCTAATCTGTTTAAGAATGATACAGCTTGAGCACAATTAACTCTACCTCTTATATATCTGCTTTTTAAACCATTCGTAGTTAGAAAGTATATACACTTTCTATAATCTTCTATATATTGAGGCAATTGTTGTTTTGATGTATTATTGTTATTTATAAGTGAAGATAATGCATTGGTGTGATCCACATAGTATGATGAATCTTGACCTTTATATTTCTTAGGTCTGAACACTACTACTTTTTTTCCATTACCTCTAGGTTGTGTTGGTATTAAGAAATTGTATGGATTTTTAGTAATTATTATACTATGATTACTACTATTTACAAGATTCATTGTTGCCAATATACTTGGTGCTCCCTCATATATTGTTCTTATAAAATATATATCAGGAGTATATGATATTAATTGAGATAATGCTGTCAACTGACTATTTATATACATATGAGTTGAATCAGTAGGCATGTTGTATCTCTTATAGTCAAACATGATATCGAATGATCTTGCTGTAGTATTTATAAATGCATCATTTGAACCAAATACTATATATATATTAGTAGAAACTCCATTTGATTGATAAAAGTGTCTATAATGAGCACATATATTTAATATAGTAGATACGATAGCATTGTTATTACCAGAATCATGCATAGATACGACTGTATTATTATATACAGATTTTAGTATAGAATATAGATCTAAGTATATGTCTAGTTTTGTATCTTGACAATTACCAAATATACTCTTAGTTAAGCCATACAATCTATCGTATGTTATACATGAACCATACAGACTACCAACAAGTTGCTCTTCTGTTATAGTTTGAATTATACTATCACCTTTTTGAGGAGGTAATCCGCCAGTTGAATATGATCTCATAGTATAACAGTTTTCCATATTATATACCCCCTAACATATCTTTAGGATCATAGTATCTTTCATTTTTTGATCCTACCTCTTTGTCATATAACGGATGGTCTGTACCAATAACATTATTAAGACATTCTGTAAAGTCGTCTCTTTTATTTAAAGTTCTCAGTACGATTTCTGTTTCTCCGAATCCCTCTTCTAATAATATATCAGTTAATTTATCTAAACTTTTAGATGAGCTGAATGATACACCCTTTAATGGTATATCTGAACCATCAGAACCTTTAGACCATTTTCTAATATCATAATAAGATTTATCTGAGTCACCCCAGGAGATTTTTCTGATAGCAGTGTATCTATTTCCTGTTTCCTCTATTACTCTATCTAAATCTTTTATTTCATAAGATCTCATAGTAACTTCTCCTTACTAAAAATAAAGGGAGAGCAACTGCTCCCCCTTCATTCTATTATTCTTACTCTGGAAGTATCATCTGATTATACTTCTGATTCAACGCTTTTGTTTTGCGTGAATCATAAGCTATAATAGTAAGCATTAAATCATTCATAACTTGATTGTGAACGCTTACTTCGTATGTCATGAATTTCAATTCATCCCACTTCTTACCTGTATGAGGACAAATTGATTTTTCACCAGTTCCTGAGAAAATGGCATGTAGGAACTTTTTTGTGTCTATCATAACATCTGCATACACAAATGTTTGTGGTGGACCGTATGGTGATGGTACACTATCGATAACAACTGAAACTACTTGATTCCAGTTTATCTTATTTGTACCATAAGGAGTTTTTATTAACTTCTTTAGTACGGCTTTGCCGTCTTCAGTTAATGTAGCTAGTATTGAAGTTTGATTTTTACCAGCACTCATTTTCTGAGTCATAGTGATAATCTTATTTGAGCTTTGTTGGTCTATTGCTTCGTATTGAGAAGATATAGCAAACAAAGCTTTCTTATCCTTTTCTAGCTCTGCTTCTTTTTCAGATTTTAGCATAAGCTTAAATCTGACGATTACTTGTATCGCAGTATTTACTCCTACTCCTACTGGAGTGATTATGGTTTGAGCATAATCTTTGAAACCTAATAAAGAGTTACCTTTATTTTGAAGATCTCCCAAAGATATTTCTCCGATATCACCTATTCTTGGGAAGGGTGATACCTCCATTACATTTAACGTTGCCTTGGAAGCTATTTCTTCTTCCTTTTCTTCTTGGATACCATGTCCTTTATAAAGGACATCATTGTATTTTGTTACATCATTTTTTGCCATAGTAATTTCCTCCTAAATAATTTTAATTTGTGATAAACTCTCGTCTATCACTCTTATTATATATAATTGAAAAAGCTTTTACCTTACCTCTAATCGAAAGCTCCCATTATATCCGAAACATCCTCATCATCATCATAAATTTCTTTATTGAATGTGAGGTCTGGTATATAGATTGCAACAAAATATTTATCTTGTTTCTCACTATATATTATTATATAAGGATGACGTATTTCAGAGAAATTCATTTCATCCACATGATTATGTATCTCTAAGAACTCTAAAGTTCTTGAGATTTTTCTCTGTAATGCTCTAATTATGTTATACCCTATATCTTTTGTGCCTTCTGAAATTATAGCATTTTCGATATAGCATAAATCTAAATTATTTGAAATGAATGCTGTTTCTAAAGTTAATTTCCAGCATTCTTTCATTTTTGATATAGTATGTTCTATATTTACAAAAACATCTATATCTTTATTTTTTGGTAATTTTGATAAAACTGTTGCATGAGCATACATTATCTCTTTAAAATATTCGAATGTATCAAATATGCTTATTGAGATATACTCATTTATTTTTATCGAATCATACTCCAAACCTATAGTATTGTATTCTTGAATATTCGATTTGGGTACTCTTTTTATTTTTTTGTTAGCATATAAGAATATGCTTTTTGAATTTTCATATACTCTATGATATATGTCATCTTTTTTATATTTCAAAACACTACACTCTCCTAAAGTATATAATATTAGCCTTACTGTATGTAAGGCTAGATTATATATATGTTATTTAAATATATTTGTATATCAACTTCGATATATCTTTGTAGATAGTATCGATTTGTTTGAATTTATGATGTGTTTCAGATCTCTCTTCATACAGCATAAATAACTCTTTGAATAAATTTTCCATATGATAATCTTCAGAAGAGAATCTATCGTATGTAAATTTCAAATCTGTTAACTCCATATTTGTTGGTAAATGTAACCACTTTTCGTCAAGCAATAATCTTGATTTATTCATTACTTTATGATGAAAGAACTTAGAGTGTTCTAAGACATATAGCAATGAAGGTAATAACTTTAGATTGTATAACTTTAAGAAGTCTCTGCATCCCATATCTAATATAAGAGAATATCTGAATTCTGTTTCTTGTAGAGCATCTTTACTCTCTGATGTTCTGATTAGATCGATTAGTTTCCTTGTATAGTAACATAGTGCATAGTACTCTTTTTGCACCTCCATTTTATATTTTTCTGGAAAGTTATTTACTTTTAATAATTTAGTAAATGATTCCTTTCTAGATTTATTTGTACCTTTTATTGTTTCCTTTTCCATATTTTTTATATCTGCTTTTGGAGCTATCATATCTTTCGATACGATTTCTGAATAGAATGATATTAACCTTTTTAATGAATAGTATGTATACTCACATCTCTCATACTTATTCATAAAATCTAATGATGATATCCCTTTCTTGATATCGTATAACATATCTTGTTTTTCTCCATGTTGGATTCTTGGTGCTCCCATTTTAATTTCCTCCTTATATTATATTGTGTATAAGTCACCTTATACACAATCATAATATACACTTATAAATTTATTTACTATAGAAATAATTTCTCTTAGCATCGTATTTAGACGCTGTAGGATCTACCTGGTTTTGATATCTACCTGTATATAGCATATCTATATCTCCATATGGTACATCAAATGATACCTGACCTATTTCCATATTGGGTTTTATAAATAGATCTTTAACAGATGATATCTCTAATGTAAATGTACCTTTAAATCCAATATCACCAAATCCGGCAGTATAATGTATTAATAAACCTAATCTCCCTAAAGAAGACCTCCCATCGATCTTAGGAACATAGTAATCTGTACCTATAATCTCATTTGTAGCACCTAGATAGAATTCTCCAGCTTTGAGAACATATCCTTCTTCTGGAATGATTATTTCTTTAGTTTCATTTGGTTGAGTGGTAGATAGTATACTGCTTGTATATACTAATAACTTTTTATTCAGAGTTACATTGTAGCTATTAGGATTTATTTTATTTTTATCGAAATCACTTATGAATATTCCACCATTGTTTACTTCTTCTATAATTTTATTTGC
>MTKZ01132451.1_pt1 | contig 10157 bp, 8 predicted proteins | sample 1042781 | NCBI WGS metagenome assembly MTKZ01 (sample SAMN06212207, study PRJNA360539) | anaerobic digester metagenome | biome: Wastewater treatment plant; material: sludge; isolation source: anaerobic digester fed with sludge from wastewater treatment plant | place: Denmark: WWTP Viborg ...
CCGTCAGGTCCTCGCACGTGCCGTCTGTCTTGCAGCACGCGCCCAGAACCGGGCACGGCGTTGCCGTCAGGTCAAACGACGGAACGCAGTACGGCGACGGATACGTATCCACCATGATGTAGTAGGTTCCCGCCGTCAGGGTCGCACGGAACCCGTGCGGCGTACTCCCGTAGGTCGTGCTCTTGTAGAGACAGTCGTTGGTGCCGGCATCGAGCGGGCAAACGCTGTCAAGAGCCACGCCCGTGTACGTGGTTCCCTTCGGATCCAGGAGCACGTCGTAGCAGCCGTCGGCGGTGACCGTCCATTCGTAGATCATCTCCTCACCGCCGTCGTAGCTCCCCAGGCACGTATTATTGTAGAAGCTCCCCCGTTCGCAGGTGGTGTCGCCCAGCACGCTGAACGCGTCGACCACCGCAGTCGGGTTGGAGCAGTCCACCGGGGCCGACGGGCAGTCCGCCGTCGCGCAGACCGTGCCGATCCCCTGCCAGAACCCGCCGGCGGCCGTGCAGTCCGCTTCCGAGCCATCCGTGCACGAGCCGTCGAAGAGGCAGCAGGCGCCGGTGCAGACCGTGGTCGCACACTCGGTGCCCAGACCCTCAAACGAGTAGTAATTCGGGTCCGCCAGGCAGGCCGCCTCCGTCAGGTCTTCGCACGTGCCGTCCGTCTTGCAGCAGGCGCCCATGGTCGGGCAGGGGGCGGCTGACAGGTCGAACGACGGAATGCAGTCCGGGGACGCATAGGTGTCCACCATGATGTAGTACGTGCCGGCCGTTACGTCGATGCGGAACCCGTGCGGCGTACTGCCGTAGTTCGTGCTCTTGCCGAGGCAGTTCGTCGCACCGGCATCCAGCGGGCAGACGTTGTCGACAGCCACGCCGGAATACGAGGTTCCCTTCGGATCCAGAAGGATGTCATAGCAGCCGTCGGCGGTGACCGTCCACACGTAGATCATGTCCTCGCCGCTGTCGTAATAATCCAGGCAGGTGTCGCTGTAGCTGTATCCGCGGCCGCAGGTCGAGTCGTCCAGCACGCTGAACGCATCCGTCACCGGCGTCGGGTTCGTGCAATCCACCGGGGGCAGCGGGCAGACCGTCGTCGCGCATTCCGTGCCGTCACCCTGGTAATTCCCGTTGGTGTACGTCGCGGCGCACTCGGCCGCGTCCGCCACGTCCGTGCAATCCCCCGTGTCACCGTCACAGCAGGCGCCGCCGGTCGGGCACTCCGTGATGGTCAGCGTGAAGTCCGACAGGCAGGCCGGCGAGGGCCAGGTGTCGATCATCATGTAGTAGGTCCCGGCGGTCAGCGTCAGGTTCTGGATCGTCGCCGTGTAGCCGCTGCCGCTGGTTCCCAGGCCAAGACACGTGGCCGGCGGGCACTCTGCCGCCACGCCCACGCCGATGTAGTTCTCGAAAGCGTTCGACTGGACCGTGATGTTGAGACAGGTCTCCGCCGTCACGGTCAACTGATACATGATGTCCTCGCCGCCGTCGTAATTGCCCAAGCAGGTGTCGGCGTAGGTGTTCCCTCGGCCGCAGTTGGTCTGGTTTGCGTCCGTGTAGGGCAACGCCGCCGGAACGCTGATCAGCAGCGGGTCCGTGCAGTCGTCACCCGTGGCGCGCAGGCCGCCCTCCGGGGCCAGCGGCACGAACGAAATGTCGTACTTGCCATCCATTGATTTTGCAGTCTCACGGTCCGCCACGTACGGATTGTCCACCTCGGGCGACGCCCACGCGGTGGCCGTACACAGCACCGCCATGCCCCATAGAATCGCTTTGCTTCGCATCACTGGCACCTCCTCAAAGTCCGTTAGGAATAAAAACCGGCCCCGGCTGCCGCAGACAGATCGTCCGGGGCGGCGAAGGCCGATACCGTTCAACACAAATTGACGCCCGGCGTTGGCGTCCGGCACCGCATCGGGCACACGGGCGCGGCAGACAACGCGGGTCTTCCCAAGAAATGACGTTGGTTCGGGAGCTGCCCGGCCGACATGCGCCAATCGACGTCGGCGGGAGGATGCAGAGGGATCGGAGGTTCCTGCGAGACGAGTTCTCCGTCCGTGACGCCATCCGCTACTTTCCCCGTCGAAGAGACAGACGCACCCGGCCGAGCCGTATCTCCGACGTACGGAAACCGGCACGCGACCGGCGTGCTTCCCTCATCTGTTCCCTCCGGTGAAGGGGCACCTGGAGAAAGGACGACAGAGCCTTTCGCCGAAGGCGGACTACCCGTCACCCCCAGGTCCCAGCGCGATTGGACCCCGCACCGACACGCGATTCTGACGCGTCCCTTTACGGGGGTCAACGAACAGGCAACTAGGGACACCCGTCACAGCACCGACGTGTCACGTGCAGCCACACGCCGCCTCGCCGCCCGTGGTGCTGCACGCACAAACGACTCTCGTGAACCAAATGGGCAGGTCCCTGGTCCGGACGCCAATATGTGCACCTTGCGCCCGGCGAGTCCCAGTATAATCGCTATGCACCGCGTGACGCAATAATAGACTGCCCTAATCATGTGTAAGCACCACTGAAACTGCGTTTCATCTCCCCGGCCATTCGCTGTGGCTGCGGCCTGCCGTCCAGTCGCACGCAGCGTGATCCTCCGAGGGGCCGTGGGCGGATATTCAAGTCCGATAACGAGTTGCGACCGTGGCTTCCAAAGGGCGGACCAGCACTGGTCGACAACACCAGATGATGGTTGAGTGCAGACCGTCCGTCGGGACGGGCGAACGTCGAACCACCCGGAACCGGACCGCAGAGAACGCCCAGAAACCGCATGAATAACGGCCTGAATCAGCCTGACCGACGCGCCACCCGCCGCACGCCGTATGCCGGACGCATCTGGTGGCTCGGCGAATGCCAGGAGAACTTCCGAGCCGGCTGGTCTGCAGACCGCTCGACCGGCGGCCTGGCCTTCGTGACCGCGGCCGGGGCCCGGCTGGTCGTCGGCCAGACGCTGACCGTGAGCCGTGTCCATCCCCGCAAGCACCCCGCCGCCTGTGAGACCCTGCGCATCTGTCGCGTGGAGCCATACGGCGGATCGCTCGAACTGGTGGCGTGCGCGCGGCCGGTCTGATCGCGTGCCCGCGCCTCGCTCGCCCGGCTCGTCTCCGCCCGCGCTTGTTGCAAGCTCTCGCTCGCGATACGCTCCCCAGACGCACGCATGAGCAGCCACCAGTCATTCTGCGGTGTGGACTACGGCACGAAGCGCATCGGCCTGGCCATCAGCAACCCGGAGGGGACGATCGCCTCGCCGCTGGCCGCGGTGGATGCGGTCGGACCGCCGGATGAAGTGGTGCGCCGAGTGACAGACGCTGTCACGGACTACGACGTGGGGGGCTGGGTTCTAGGCCTGCCGCTGAACATGGACGGCACCGAGGGGCCGCAGGCCCGGCTCGTCCGCACGTTCGGCGCGCAGCTCGCGGCGCACACACACCAGCCGGTCCACTACTGGGACGAGCGGCTCTCCTCCGACGCCGCCGATTCGCTGATGGCCCGCTCCAGCCTGACGCACAAAAAGAAGAAAGCCCGCCGCGACGCCCTGGCCGCCCAGGTCATCCTCCAGTCCTTCCTCGACGCCAGGCCCGGCGACTGACACTACAGCGCCACAGGCCAACGCCCAACAATGCTCGATGTCTGTTCGCCACTTGGCATTTGACATTCGCCATTTGACATTCGCCATTTGACATTCGCCATTCGCGATTCCGGCTCATCCTGCCATCGCCCGGGACTCCACCCACAGCAGGTCCTGCTGGTCGCGGGGCAGGGCGGCGTACAGCGTGCGGACCAGGTCGCTGGCGCGGCGGCCGCTGGCCTCCAGCAGCCGCGCCACCATCCGGCGGCGGGTNNGGGCGGCGGGTCTCGGGGGAGCCGCAATCGAAGACGGCCACGAACCGCTGCTCGGCCAGTTCCGCCAGGGCCAGGTGCAGGGCGTCGTCGATCGGTGTGTCCATGCCTTCGTCGTGGTTCCGCGCCACCTCGCGCAGCCGCTGGACCTGCGGATCGTGCCCGAGCACGTCCGCGATTCGCTCCCGCAGCCGCTGCTCATACTGCATGATGCGGGCGCCGGACGAACTCGTCTCGCGGGCGATCTTGCGAAGCGAACGGCGGTGCTCCTCCGCCGGGACGAGCAGCCGGTGGACGGCCAGCCGCTCCAGCACGTCGCGGCGGTCCGATCGGCGACCGCGCTCCTGCGCCTCCGCCTCCACCGCCGCCCAGACCGCCCGTTCGTACTTGGCCCGAAGCCGGTCGCCCACCGTCTCCCGTTCTGGATGTGCAGCGACGGAATGGCCGCCACTGGGCGACGCCGTCGGCTCCTCCACCAGTGTTCTCGCCCCGGGTATGACAAGGCTGCACTCTCCCCGCCGCACCGCCCGCACCACGCCGTGCGGCACGTGCATCGGCAGGCCGTGAGACAGGCGAATCCGGTTGACCGCGGTCTGGATGCGCGGCAGGGCAAACGCGACGAACGGAATGCCCCGTTCGGGCTTGAATCGCCGGGCCGCTTCGATGAGGCCGAGGCAGCCTTCCTGGATCAGGTCGTCCTTCTGCGGTCCGCTCCGGGATCGAGGTCGGTTCAGCCCGCGCGTCTTCACGTGCATTTCCACCAGCCAGCGATACTCGTCCACCAGTTGTCGCTGGCTTTCCGTCAGGGCCGGCTTCTGAACGGTTGTCCCCATGTCTGGTCCCCCCTGGAAGAATTGATCTGTCCGCCCCCCGACCCCACTCCGGGGCCGGCAGGGTCATACCCTAACATATACAAAACTTTCGTGGGAAGCAAGCGGGGCGCGCAAGAAAACGGGCACACGTGCCTCGGACGGGCAGCGCCATCCCGTAACTCGTTGTAAAAACGAATGTTGTTGGCGCATGGAAAGCGGGACGCCCATCGGATATGCTGCTGGCCGATTCGCCTTGCAGCGGTCCATCCACAGGAGGTCCCTCATGTACGGCGGCGACGAAGTCAACATCACTCCCGGAATGCAGCGGTACATCGACCGGAACAACGCATACCTGGCCCAGCGCAGCCAGTACATCCGCGACGTGGTCAAGAAGTGGAAGTTCGACACGATTGCCGTGCACGGGCTGTACTCGGTGCAGGATGCCATCGAGGACTACCAGGGCGCCATCATCGAGCCGGTGTTCATGAGTTCGTCGCAAGCGTACCGCGATTCCGACGAGATGGCGGCCGCCCTGGCGTACCTGATCCCCACGTGGTGCTACTCGCGCATCGCCAACCCGTCGACGTACTACTACGAATGGACGCTCGCCCTGTTGGAAGGGTACGGATTCGACGGCGAGACGTCGTGCTGCTCCACGTCGTCGGGCATGGCCGCCATCATGACCGCGGTCCAGCCGTTCCTGGTCCACCGCACGCACGACCGCCACGAGCCGCGGAATTTTCTGGCCACCGCCCAGTGTTACGGCGGCACGTTCCAGCAGTTCAACGTTCGCCTTCAGGCCGAGCGGGACATCGAGTGCCGCTGGATCCAGAACCCGACGAACATCGACGAGTGGGCCTCCAGAATCGACAAGAACACCCGCTTCCTCTACGGCGAGCTGCCCAGCAATCCGCAGCAGGGGTTCTTCGACATCGCGGCCGTGGCCGACCTGGCGCACAGCCACAACCTGCCGTTGATCTGCGATACGACCGTGGCCACCCCCGCGTTGTTGCGGCCGATCTGCCATGGCGCGGACATCGTGGTGCAGTCCGCCACCAAAACTCTGACCAGCAGCGGGTTCGGCGTGTGCGGGGCGGTGATTGCCAAGCAGAACCTGACGTGCAACATCGACAACGACGCCGTGAAGAAGGACTTCTGCCTGTACGTGAAGTACCTGCCCAACCGCGACTACGGCCCGAACCTGCACCCCATGCAGGCGATCCTCACGCTGAACGACATGCGGACGCTGCGGTCCAAAATCGACATGCTCAGCCGCAACACGATGAAGGTGGCCGAGCACCTGGAGACGCACCCGCAGATCGAGCGGGTGGAGTACCTGGGCCTGCCGCATCACCCGCTGCACGAACTGGCCAGCCGGTACATGTGGCTGGTGGACGCGGAGCACGACGATCTGTATCGCAAGCCGGTTAGCCGCTACGGGCATTTGATTAGCTTCTGCGTGAAGGGCGGCCCGGTGCAGGCGCGGCGGTTCTTCGACCATCTGCAGCGGGTGTGGCGNNTCAAGAGCGTGGCCACGATACCGGCCATTTCGACGCACCAGCAGCAGGGCGAGGCAGGCCGGAAGCTGGCCGGCATCCCGGGCAACCTGGTCCGCCTGTGCGTGGGCGGCGAGCACCCGGACGACATCATCGCGGACGTGGACCAGGCCCTGCACATGGCGGCGAAGGAGAAGTGATCCGCAGCGCGGTCATCGCCCGCTGTGCAGGGGAAGGTCGGTAAACCCCGGCGGCTGTTCGGGCGGTTCGATCAGCTTCCGCCCATGATGGACGCGGTGCTCATGAGCTCTTCCAGGCGGGCCAGGGCGACGCGGCGGGCGGCGTCCTGCGTGTTGTGATCGTTGCGGGTGTCGATGACCAGCGCATCCAGAACCGCCTGGAGCCTGGCCTGCACCTCGCCCTGCAATGCGTCCAGCTCGCCGGGCTCGATGAAGTCGGCGATGCTGTCATTCGCATGGAACCGCTTGCGCGCAGCGAGCAGACGCTGCCGGGTTCGGTCCGATACCGGAGTCATCCCGTCCGGGTTGTCCGCGCGCTGGGCCACGCTTGCCTCCTGGGGTCGGATGCATGCCACGGGCAATTGCAGGTGTCACCACTCGACGCTGAACCGCCGCCCTGCGTGCGAGGCAGGGCCGGCTGCGTTGCCGGGGGTTGTGGCCGTGCCTACAATCTCCGGTCATGATCCGGCTGACGCGTGAAATCCGCTTCTCGGTCGACCGCGATTGGGCCGGGCACGTGGAATTCACGCGGCCGATCACCAACTCGTGGGGCGGCTGGCCGAGCGCCGTCGGCGTCGTGCCGTACCTGGTTCTGCGGGCCACGGTGGCCGGCGAGCCCGATCCGATCACCGGATACCTCTGCAACATTGCGATTCTCGACGATCTGGTGCGCCGCCACGCGATCGCGTACGCCGCGGCGGCGCTGCGCGAGCACGGGTGGCGCATGCCGGCCGAGCACCTGCTGGAGCACATCTGGGAGCGGGTGGTTCCCGAGATGCCGACCCAGGCGCCGCTGGTGGAGCTTGAGCTTCGTGCAACCCCGTGCCTGCGATACGGCATTCAACGGGAGAACCCCGGCATGATCCTTCTCACGCAGCAGTTTGAGTTCTCCGCGTCCCACCGGCTGCACTGCCCGCAGCTTTCGGATGAGCAGAACCGCCGGACCTTCGGCAAATGCAACAATCCGCAGGGCCACGGGCACAATTACCTGCTGGAAGTCACGGTCGCCGGCCCGCCGGACCCGCGAACGGGCGCCGTGTTGCCGCTGCCGGAGTTTGAGCAGCTCGTCAAGGATCGCGTCATCGAGCGGCTGGATCACAAGCATTTGAACGCGGACACGGAGGAGTTTCGCGAGGTAAACCCGAGCGTGGAGAACATCGCCCGCATCATCTGGGCTCTGCTGCAGGACCACGTGGCGCCGGCCCGGCTGCACCGGGTGCGCGTGTGGGAGACGGCCAAAACCAGCGCCGAGTACGCCGGAAGCTGAGGATGGGCCGGAAGCTGAGGATGGGCCGGATGATTGGGATGCTGCGGCCGGTCGATCGCGTGACGGTCAGGGCAGGCTCGGCATGCGGATCGGCCTCTTGGGGCGTTCGGGATTTGAGCGGGCGCAATAAGAGCCTTGTGCATTCCGAGGAGATCAGGCAATGAGCAGGCGTGCGGAGACGGATCATCCGATCCACGACATAGTGGCAGAGCGTTGGAGTCCCTGCGGGTTCGCGGAGACCCCCGTGCCTGCGGAGGATCTGAGAGCGCTTTTCGAGGCGGCCCGCTGGGCGGCATCGGCGTATAACGAGCAGCCGTGGAGGTACATCGTCGCGTCCCGCAACGACTCCGCGGCGTTTGACAAGCTGCTGTCCTGCCTGGTCGAAGGCAACCAGCCGTGGGCCCGATTCGCCCCGGTGCTCATTCTGGGCATTGCCCGGAAGACGTTCTCGCGTGACGGGTCTGCCAATCGGACGGCCCTGCACGATCTTGGGGCGGCGTCGGCGAGCCTGACGTTCGAGGCCGGCGCCCGCGGTCTGCTGGTGCATCAGATGAGCGGCATTCACCCGGAGAAAGCGCGAACGCTCTACGAGATTCCGGAGGATTTTGAGGTTGTGACCGCCCTGGCGGTCGGGTACGCGGGTACGCCGGCGGGGCTTTCGGAAGCATACAGATCACGCGACGCGGCGCCCCGCCGACGAAAGCCGGTGCGGGAACTGGTGTTCGCCGACCATTGGGACCGGCCCTGGGACGAAACGGCCTGACGCGGCGGAGTGCCGTTTTCCTGGGCGGAGAAGGGGGTTGGTCTTTCTGCGACCCCGGGCCGCGTGCGGCGGTGAAAAGGGGGGAAGCGGAGCGAAAGGTGCCTGCCTCTTTCCGGCGGCCTTGCATCCCCACCCCCATCCGGTATCACGGGGCCATGAACCTCTCGCAAATTACCGACGCTCTGGTGCGCGACGTCTCGCGGCTGCGGTTCGGGCCGCCAGTGGATTGCGTCTACAACCCGCTGGATTACGCGGCGGCCCTGTACGACACGTATCTGGATCGGTTCGGGCGGGCGCCGCGAGAGGTGCTTCTCTTTGGCATGAACCCCGGGCCCTGGGGCATGGTGCAGACGGGAATCCCGTTCGGAGCGGTCTCGGCCGTGCGCGACTGGCTGCGGATCGAAGCCGCGGTGAAGCGACCCAAGCACGAGCACCCCGCCCGGCCCGTCACCGGACTGGCCTGCCCGCGGGATGAAGTCAGCGGCGTTCGGCTCTGGGGCTGGGCGCGAGACTGCTTCGGCACGCCGGACCGGTTTTTTGGGCGTTTCTTCGTTGCGAACTATTGCCCGCTGGCGTTCCTCGAGGCGGGCGGCAGGAATCTGACGCCGGACAAGTTGCCGGCCCATGAACGTCATCCGCTGCTGGACGCCTGCGACCAGGCGCTGCGGGAGACCGTGGCGTACTTCCGACCACGATTCGTCATCGGCGTGGGGGCGTTCGCCGAGGCTCGCATCCGGCAGGCCTGCAACGGAGCGGACGTTACGATCGGCCAGATTCTTCACCCCAGCCCGGCCAGTCCGAAGGCCAACCGCGGCTGGGCGCCGGTTGCGGCACAGCAGTTGAGGGATCTGGGCATCCACGTGCCCGATTCGAAGCCGCCGCCTGCTCCGGGCTGACGCGAAAGGAGACTCCGCCATGCACGTGCTGATCAGCGGCTCAACGGGTCTGATCGGATCGGCGCTGGGGCGCTCGCTTCAGGCGGACGGCCACGCGATCACCCGGTTGGCTCGCACCGGCGGCGCCGCCGGCATGTTCGACACAGCGGCCGTGCCGGCCTGCGAGGCCGTGGTGCATCTGGCGGGCGAACCCGTTGCCGGTCGCTGGACTTCCGCCAAGAAGGCGGCCATCCGCGACAGCCGCGTCGGCGGCACGCGATCGCTGTGTGACGTCCTGGCCCGGCTGGAAACACGCCCGCGCGTGCTGGCGTGTGCGTCGGCCGTCGGCTTCTACGGCGACCGAGGCGGCGAGGTGCTGACGGAGGAGAGCCCGGCCGGTACCGGCTTTCTGGCGGACGTGGCTGGCGAATGGGAGGCGGCCGCGCGGCCGGCGGTCGAGGCGGGGATTCGCGTCGTGCTGCTTCGTTTCGGTGTGGTGCTGTCAAAAGCCGGCGGAGCGCTGGCCAAAATGCTGACACCGTTTCGTATGGGGCTGGGTGGGAAGATCGGAAGCGGCCGGCAGTACGTCAGTTGGGTCAGTCTGGACGACGCCGTGCGAGCCGTCCGATTCACGCTGGATACGGAGTCGCTGTGCGGCCCCGTCAACGTGAGCGCGCCGAACCCCGTGACGAACTCGGACTTTGTGCGTACGCTGGCCCGACGACTGGGGCGGCCGTCCCTGGTGCCCGCGCCGGCGTTTGCCGTCCGGGCGGCTCTCGGCGAGGCGGCGGACGAACTGTTGCTGGCGAGCACGAGGGTGAAGCCGGCTCGCCTGCTGGAGGCGGGGTTTGTTTTCCGGC
>MTKZ01126538.1_pt2 | contig 10156 bp, 22 predicted proteins | sample 1042781 | NCBI WGS metagenome assembly MTKZ01 (sample SAMN06212207, study PRJNA360539) | anaerobic digester metagenome | biome: Wastewater treatment plant; material: sludge; isolation source: anaerobic digester fed with sludge from wastewater treatment plant | place: Denmark: WWTP Viborg ...
GCAAGTGTGAGAAAACCTGTACGATCATCATTAATCCAACCTCTTACCATTTTAGTATAGTTTATTAATTGTTAATCCCATGTTATCTAACAATTCAATCTTAACTTCTAAACTATAATCTAATTCAAGTATATCTACAACTTGTTCTATTAGATGAGAATTAGTTAAAGAATTAGTAATTGGAGAGGTGTCATTTGTTTCTTTTGTAGTATTTACTATTAAGTCTTCTTTAACTAACTCGTGTAGTTTTTTATTAAGAGCTTTGTTTAAGAGTCTTAAATTAACGTTATCTCTAATTAGATTATTATAACGTAATGCTCGTTGTAGTGTAAGAATAGCACGTAAATCAATAATGTTTTCTATAACTTCTTCAATGGTGTCAAGTGCAAGAAATAGTTCTTGTTTTTGTTCATTGTATGGTATATGTTTTATTAATTCCCCTGTTCGTTTATCTAATATGTTGAGTTCACTAACCGGAAAACTAAATTCTAATCTAATTTTACTTGAATCAAAACCTTTATCTGTTTTAATTTCATTTTTAATTATTAGAAATAGAGTGTTTTCTACTTTGTAACTTGTGTTACTTTCCTCTTTTATTACCGCTGTTATTATGCTTGCTAACTGTGTCTCTGTCATGTTTTTTATCGTTAAATAGTGAATAAAGTAAATCTGATATAAGACTGAATATGAATATTGATAAGCCTAACATTAACATACTAAGATATTATTAAGAGAGTTTAAATATTTTAACTCTTTTGTTAATTCAACCATTAATTCTGAACATTTTAGTTCGGCTTCATGAAGAGTTGATTCTACAATATCATCAAACTTATGTTGTAACTTTATAAATGGTTTTATAGTTTTTAATTCACAACGTTCTTTTTTCCAAGAGTCTTCTGTCCATTCGCTAATAGAGTTTACTTTACTTGCTTTAGGATGTTGTAATTCAATCTCTAAGTCTATTCTTTTTTGAGACTTTAAGTATTGAATACATTCTTTTATTTTACGTTCTCCGTAAACTCTAACTGTTAATTTATTATCAAGCTCATCAACAGCTGTAATGAATACGTAAGGTTGTTTACCATCGTCTGCGAATCTAATAATATTTAGTTCGCTTATTTCTTTTATTCTGAGTTTTGTTACAATCATTTTAATATGAGTTAATAAGGTTAAGAATTAAAACAAAAAAGAAGGTGTTATGATAACACCTTCCCTCTCCTTACAAAATTAAACAGTCTCTTGAGTAACAGATGCTTGTTTCTTAACTAACTTTTGTAGTTCATTGAAGAATGTAACAATCCATTCGCCTTCAGTTTGAACTTTACCTTCGTCTGTTTTTTCAATGTATTTACAAGCTAATTTAGCTATTTGAGTTTCTTTTTTTAAACAAGTGCTTGCTAAACCTATAACTAAACTNNACTTTCTAACGGAATGATAGCTATATCATCTGTTAGATTCTGTACTTCACCAGCTGAGTTTAAGAATAGATTAGTTATTTGAGCATTTTGACCTTGAGCTAATTCTACATTATTTACGTCAAAGTCAAAACTAAACGATTGTTTAGGTTTAGCTTGAAACTTAGTAATAGACTTGTTAATGTCTTCAAACAGTTTGTTTAGTTTGTTATGAACAATGCTAACTCTTGCTGTTACATAACTCCAGCTTTTACCTTTGCTGTTTTTACCACTGAATACGTGAGCGTTTTCTAAATCAGATTGAAAATCACAACCATAACCTTTGTCGTTAGTATCGGTTGCAAATGCTAAAACTTTTACTTCTATGTTTTGTACGGAAGCCATATTAATAAGAATTAATAGAATTTATATAATAAGAATTATAGAAACTAAATAAGTTAGTTCTCCCTAACAGAATCGAACTGTTATCTAATGCTTAGAAGGCACTTGCTTTATCCGTTAAGCTAAGGGAGAGAAATAGAAGAAAGAGTTATTATACTATTCTATAATAACTTGATTGATTAAATACACTTTGATTGTCATTAAATGCTAAAAAGTTAGTTTTAGTTATACTAAAATCTGATTCGTTTTCTTTTTGTTTTAGTTTAATGGTTTCATTTTCTTCCATTAAATCATATATCTCTTTTAACTTTTGTTTTATCTGTTCTTCTTTAGTCATATGTTATTCGTTAAAAACTATGTAAACCTGTGTGCAATCATATTCATCAACGTTATCTCGAAAACCTAAAAATGTATTTTTTGATACTGTGAAAGGAGGACAACCTTTTCCTTGTTCTAATTCTATTTCTTCTCCTACTTCTAGTAACTCGTATAATTCATCGAGTTTTTGTTTAACTATTTTAGTTTTTTCTTCTTTAGTCATGCTTCGCAGTATTATGAGGTTTTAGAATATTACGATTAAGAACTACAAACTAACTAATTGTTTAACTAACAACGAATTAGAGCCTAATACAATTTCGTTTTTAGTTTTGCTATAAACAATAACACGAAGTGAGTGAGTACCATCTTTTAATCTATTAAGTATGTATCTGCTTATTTCACAGACTATGTCACCTAATTGAACAATAAATGGTTCAGGTTTAGTTGCTTGTTTAGCTAAGAAATCCTCTAACAAAGCTAAGTCTTTCAATACATCAGGTTCATTTATTTCTTGTCTGATGTATGATTGAATTAGATTAAATTGTCTTCTACTACTTCTTGCTACGTTTATTTGAAGACGGTCAGTGGTTTCAAAAAGTCCATTACTTTTATAAAAACCTGTTTGTTTTCTTTTATGTTCTCTTCTATACTTTCTGTATCTTTCTGTTGTTTCTTTGTTATATTTATTCCTTTTTTCTTTGTTTTCTTCTTTTCTGTAGTAAATAGAATTTCTGTAAGTGTTGTATTCTCTCTTTTGTTCAACAGTCATGTTACACAGTTTCATGACTATTGTTTCTCCTTGTCTGTTTATGTATGTTGCCACAAGTATATTAATAAGAATTAATAAAAGAATAGTACCACATACAAGACTCGAACTTGTTTCATAGGTTTTACCTTGTTAAACTAATGTGGTAGTGATTAATTAATTCTTTACTTTAAGAGAATCAACAGCTATCATTAAACTTTCTATTAAAGATAATCCTAATACTATTAGAATAGGATAATAGTTATGATTATTTGATATAAATAAAGAAAAGCATATAGTTCCTATTATGAAATAGAACATACCTGTCCAATAATATTTCAAATAGAATCTATGTATTCCTAACCATCCCAGAAAAATACATAATATTAAAGAAGTATTTTTAAACTTTAAAACTCTAAGTCTATATACTTCTGATAATCTATCCTGTTCAGCTTTATAAAGTTCAGCNNCTTTCTTTCTTTAATCTTAATGTTTCATCCTGTTCAGCTTTATTAGCTTTATAAGATTCGGTATAATCAAACCCGAATATAAAGTTTGAACCGCTTTCTATAATACTTATTTTCCCTATTATATCTATATTATTCTTTATAGATATAAATTTATGTCTATTGAGTTCATCTATTGAATCTTTACGGCTTTTCTTATTTAATTTACTTACAAATCCTTCTATATAATCTTTAGTGATAACATAACCTTCTTCTCTTAACTTATCCAAGTTGATAATAATCTTATTATTTTCAACACTATCTATTAGGGCTTTGATTGACATTTCTGCCTGTTTTTCTCCGTCTTGAAATGTTAATTCCATATTATTTATTAAAATTAGTACCCACTATCAGACTCGAACTGATAACCTAATAACAATAAGAATTGTTAAAGCTCTAACCATTGAGCTAAGTGGGTATTGTAAGAAACTTAAATTAAATCAAATAGATAATGTTATTTTATCTATTTTATGAGTTATTTCATGTCCTAACAATTCGGGTATAGGATTCCAATCCTGGTCATATTTAGTATGATTGTCTATTGGTGCAAATTCTAATTTTGCACCTAATATAGATATTGTTATATCTACTGTTTTTCCAATAAATTCATTTCCTTGTTCTTTAGTTAAAACAAGTTGAACTTCTTCATTTGCATCTTTGCTTAATGCAACTATGTGGTTGTGTTTGTTTACAACTAATAAGTTGTTAAATGTTATCTGCATCTTAATTAAAATTAATAAGTTAAATTAAATCAACTTCGTTAAACGTAACTTCATCTCCTTCGTCTAAATCACCGCTTATTACTATTCCGGTGTATTGGTTGTCCATATCATTTTCCCAAGCATTATGAGTAACTTGTAGAGTAGCTGTAAGAGTATCTTCTTCAAAGCTAAGTGTAACTATTTCTCCGATATATCGTTTTCTCACTTTGTTTAAAATCCGTTTAAATGATAAGCTAAATCAGTAAATGCACTTAACACAGCTTTATATGTGTGTTCGTTCTTCTTTCCTTTTTTGTTTTGTTTTGCAATAGCCGTTATGTTATGTGCGGCTTCTTTTATCGTTTGTTTTAACATTTGATAATTAATAAGAGGTTGTACAATAAAATATGTCTTCTTCGTCGAACTCTATATAGCATCCTGCTATTGAACCTTCTAATACTATTCCTTCATAAATACAGTATCTATCTAATCCTGGTTGATTACAATGTATTTCTACTAATAGTTCTGTTTTTTCATAATCCCATAACACTGTTACTATCTCTCCTACTTGTCTTAACATGAGTTATAAGAGCTTTAATTGTGTTTGCTTGTCATCTTATTTAATGTAAATTAAAAGGTTGTACAATAAAACATATAGAATGGAAGAGACGATAACAGCGAGATTAGGCNNCTCAATCTCTTAACTCTACTAACATTTCTTTTAACAACACCTAATCTTCCTATTATCTCACCTAATCCTAAGCTCACAAATAGTATTAATATTGGAGCTAATACATTTAACAATAACAATTTAGTTATCATTACAAGTGGTTCTAAATCTATTATAAGTTTCACGTTCTTATTTCTTTATTCTAAGTTTCGCCTCTGGTTACTCTGAGTCTTTTAACTATCTAACTATCTAACTAACACAAGGTTAGTTATGAGCTTGGCGAAGCCAAGCCAACGCTCAAGAAAAGGAAACGGACTAATAACTGAAGGATTAATAACTAAAGGACTAATCATTAATACTTTAAAAAGAAAGGAGGGAATAGTCCCTCCTAAGCTCTTAAATCTTTTTACCCATACGACTAAACGTTTTGCTAACAGGTGCTTTTTCAATGGGTTCAACACCTAAATCCTTGCAAAGCTCGTCGTAAGACAACCACAACACGCGAATATAACCAGCATACTCTGCACGGCAATAACTCATGAATTGGTTGTAACGCTCCTCTAAATGAGGTTTAGGAACGAACTCACCATCGACGACAGTACCATAACCAGCCAACGCAATCATATCGCGTCTTTTGATAGCCTGACTATCATCGTCAAGTTTGTTAAACGGTTCAGGAGCGTTTGAAAAGAACTGTTGAATGCTCTTCATACCCTCAAAGAACTCACGGTCTATAACAAACGTTTCTTCTAAGTCTTTGAACTCAGCAACGCTTAAACCGCGTTCAACGGTTAATTCTTTAAAGAACGGCGTGTCTTGTTTCTTATCTTGCTCTTTCATCTTATATAAGCCATTAGTGGCTAATGAGAAGGAAACGGACTAACTACTACCGAGACCGAGCGAAGCGAGGTCGAAGGACTAATAACTAATTCTTCTATGAGTTTTCAAAATGATTGTCTAACTATACCTACAAAGCAAGTTGATAATGAAGATTAGACGGGGGAGTACCACCATATAGACTTACTCTCTCTATTATTTATAAAATTTTATAAAAAAAATAATTAAAACCTTATTCAATTTATACTCGTATAACTTCTTATTTAATTTAAATAAGTAACTTTGAAAAGTCTAATAATAGAAAACGAAAACTTAAATAGAAACTTCTGGAAAGAGAATCCTTATCTTCTGCATATGGTAGATACGTTTAAATTAGTATATGATAAGGATAGTAGTAAAGATAAAGAAGATAGCTCTAGATTAATGTGGGCTATGTATTTAGTTTATGACTATTTCTCTAAATATGCTCATTTAGGTTTAGAACAACGTATTGATTTAGTAGAGAAAGAATATTTAAAAGAACCAGGTTTCTTTGAGAAAAACAAAAAGAAGCTACAACCTATCATAGACTTGTTTCTAGAATTACAAAAAACTAGTGATAGAAAGTATTTAGAAACTTGGAAAGCTACTATTGAGAAGAGAGACAAGTTCTTACGTAACACTGAGTATGATATTAAGACTGCTGATATATTAGATAAGATGCTTTTAGGTAGTGTTAAGATATTAGGACAAAGAGCTGAAATAGAAGCTATTGTAAATAAACAAGAAGATAGAATTAAAGGAGGACTAAAGCAAAGTTTATTAGAAAAGGGTGAAATTAAAGCTAAAGAATAAATAATAACTTAAATACTATGGATAAAGAAAAACTAATAAAAGCAATAGAACAAGCTGAGAGTGAAATAGATAATATCTTTGTTAAGAGAGTATTAGAGTTATATGAGTTAGAGAAGATTAAAGAGAATAGTGGAATTATAAACAACGATGTGTTAACAAATGAAGTTAAGAATCAAACTAGAGGAGAAGGAGAAATAGTACATAATCTATCACAGACTCCTTTTGTTCCTCTTAGTCCTAATGATATGTTTAAACAAAGAGAAGATAGAACAATACCTGCTATAAATATTAGACCTTTTAATAATAGTGATGGGGAAATAGAAAATGTACATACTTATATTTTAAAAAACATAGATAAACTTTCTAAAGAAGTAGGAATAAGTGAAGAGAAGTATAGATGTGGTATGATAGCTGATGAATACTGGTATAGACTAGAAAGAGATAGAGTATTTAAAAAATATAGTCATTTAAATTTAATTAAAGTGTAAAAGTAATAACCTTTGATTGTATTATAATATGATGATTAATTATTGTAACCTATTTGTATATTAATACGTAAAAAGAGGTACTATGGAAATTAAAAGAGAAAAAGGAAATAAACTAGTTATAGAAAGACTAGCTCAACAGTTTAATGTAAAAGAAGATGTTATACGTAGTATGATTAGATTTCAATATGAATTTGTTCAGAAACGAATAAAAGATTTAGATTTTAGTCATATTGATATACCAGGTATAGGTTCTTTTAAACCTCGTTATTCTATGTTAGTTCATTATCAAAATGGTGAATATATTAGACATCCTTATGATAAAGAAAAACAACTTGAGTATTTTAACGAACACGGCAAAGAAGAACTAACAGGTTATAAAGTAACTTTATCAAATAAGGTTAGCACGGATAACAATGTTAGAATACACTTAGAACAAAATGGAACTAGATTTAAAGGTTATAGGTTTGGAATAAAGAAAGAAACTAAAGAAGAAACAGATGAATCTTAAAGTAATACCAGCAATATTAGAAGGAGTATCTAACTATTTATATCGGTCTGAAGACTTAGAAGAACTAAGTAAAGAAAGATTTGATATATGCAAGAATTGCCCTCTTTATACTTCCACAGATGGTTTGTTTAATATAACAAACAGTAAATGTGATAATGATAAAACAGTAGTAAATGAGAATGGAGAACAAATACAAGGTTGTGGTTGTTTCCTTCAGATTAAAACACGTGTGCCTAATGAGTCTTGTCCTATGTCTAAATGGAATAAAGTATTAACTAAAGTAATAAAAGAAGAAAAAGAATGAAAAAGATAGTTACGTTAGATTCACTTGTTATAATGGTAAGTTCTGTTACCAAACAATTAGAAGAGTTTAAATTTAAAACTAGTTTTAATTTAGAAGATGTAGAATGTTACAGAGAATCCAATACTTATTTAATGTATGAGTCTTTACTTGTGCAAGGACTTACTTTAACATTTGATGAATTTTTAGAAAGAGTTAGTAGCACTAAAAGAATACTTATTAAATTCTATACAGAAGAATCTGAATCAGAATCTTTATTTTATGATATTTCTTTTAGTGAATTTGATAGACTTTATAGAGAATATGCTAAAGAATATAATGAAGAAATTATAAAACAAAATGAACCAAAGGGATAAACCTCATATAAGTTTATACAATTTAGATGAACAATATCCTTATGCTGATTCTACTTTTGGTGAATATCAATACGCATTAACAGTAGAAAATGTAGTTTATAGATTTAAAGATAAACAAGAAGTATTAGATTTTCTTAAAAGTACCTACGAATTATTAAATAATATAAATAAGAAACTAAAACAGAGTTAAAGTGACTATAAACAGCGAAGAGTTTAGAAGATTTGGTATTGCTTTAAGGAAAGGAGAGTTTAATAACTTAAATAAAAACTCTTATGAATATAAACAAATATGGCAAGAACAACTTGACTATTGCCTTAATGGTATTACAATAGGTGGAGTTAAGATGAGTGGTAGATTGTACGCTTATATTAACTTTGGAACTATTGAGTTACTTAAAGACAATGGTAAAGGTAAAGAAGTAGGATCTCCTAAACTCAGAGATGTTGAGTGGTTAGTATTTGGTTAGATTGAAGAAGCGATAGCTAAACAAAAGAACTTGATGTGGATTAGTGGAAGACGTGGTGGTAAATCATATATAGGTTCTTTCTTAGCCGCTTATGCTTTTACGTTTAATCAAAATGGTAAAGCTATTATAGGAGCATTCGATACTACTAAGTCTGATGACTGTGCTAACAAAACTTATATTCATTTATCTAACATGCGTAATACTGAGTTCTATATAAATCTTATTAAAGATAATTATAGAGACGAACTATTGGGTGGTATTAGAGTAAAAGATGAAGAAGGGAGATGGGTTAATACTAATTTAGGTCGTGCTGTATCTAATATAAACTTTCGTACTAGTCATACTGCCGCTAATGGTAAGAGTTGTGATTTCTTTTATTTTGAAGAGATAGGTATGTTTAATAACTTGATAGAAGCATACAACTCTTCTGTTCCTTGTTGGAAAGATGGTACTTATTCATTTGGCTTTGCTCTATTAGCAGGAACAGGTGGTGATATGGATAAGGGTAGTATAGATGCTCAAAAGATGTTTGATGATCCTGATACATATGATCTATTAGCTTTTAAAGATGATGAAAGTGATCGTTCTACTAATTATTATATACCTCCTTTACCTTACACAATAGGACGCGTGGGAGCTTCCAAGTCGTCGTTCTTTCTACCTGGCACAATGGTTCTAAACGACCATAAAGACAGCGTAGGCATGACAAATATGGAAACAGCTACCAATGCCTTGCTCGAACGTAGAGAGCGGCTAAAACGCGGTAAAGACCTAAATTCGTTGTTTAAGGAAATTCAGTATTATCCGTTCACCATAGCAGAGGCTTTTCTTATAGGTAACTCCAATATATTCCCAACGGCTCTCTTACAAGAGCGTTTAAGCTTGCTGGAAAGCTCTGAGACACTCAAAAACTTTGGAATGAGAGGTACGCTCAGCTGGATAGAAAACAAGGTTGAGTTCACCGTAAACAGCCTTTCCCGTGAGGTCAGCTTCCCCACTAAAAACACAGGTAATAAAGAGGGTTGTGTTGTTATATATGAACACCCTTATACTGACCCAGAAGGACTTATTCCTAATAATCTCTACATAGCTGGTTGTGATCCTTATACTCAAGACCAAGCTGATAGTAGTCCTTCTTTAGGTTCTATAATGATTTATAAAAGATTTGTAAATGCTAAAACTACTTCTAATATAGTTGTAGCTGAATATACAGGTCGTCCTTTAAAGTCAGATGACTTCTATGAGATTTGTAGAATGCTTTTAATTTATTATAATGCAAGTTGTTTATATGAGAATAACGTACCTGGTATGAAACAATACTTTGAGATGAAGAATTGTCTTAGATTATTAGCTCCTCAACCAAGTATAATTAAAGATATTATAAAAGATAGTACTGTTGATCGTAACTATGGTATAAATGTTTCTAATCCTATAAAGATATACATGGTTAATCGTATTACAACTTGGTTATTAAGTGAATATGAAGAAGGTAAATTTTTTATAGATAGAATATTCAGTATAAATTTACTTAAAGAACTTATTTATTATAATAATGATGATAACTTTGACCGTGTTATATCGTTTGGTTTATGTTTAATACAAGACGATGATTATCATAGGGTTAAGGTT
>MTKZ01004031.1_pt4 | contig 10154 bp, 9 predicted proteins | sample 1042781 | NCBI WGS metagenome assembly MTKZ01 (sample SAMN06212207, study PRJNA360539) | anaerobic digester metagenome | biome: Wastewater treatment plant; material: sludge; isolation source: anaerobic digester fed with sludge from wastewater treatment plant | place: Denmark: WWTP Viborg ...
ACAACTTTGCCGGTCGCCGCGGATTGCAGCGCAGCCAGGGTAAATTGCAGCACCGCTTTTCCGGTCGGTCCATCCAGCTGGGGCTGTCCACCGGTCTTCAGATTGTCGATGAAATTATGTGTGGTGGCAATAAAACTGTCATGCCATTCCACCCCTTCCACAGGGATGGGATTGGTCTTCCCATCCTTGAAGATCATCAGTTCCGGCAGGTCCACAGTGCGCGCGGTGTAGCGGTTAATAAACAAAATTCCTTTTTCTCCAATCACCTCGATACGGTCATCATCAGCGTAATAATCTGAATAAATGCGCATTTTTGGTGTGTGCTCCACATCCAGGTTGCCATAACAACGTGGAGCCTTGTATTGGAACTGGATCATAGCAGGCGCATCCACCTTGACAATCCCGCCCGTCTCCGTAACCGGCGTTTTATCGATCCAGGCAAATACTTTTTCCACCGGTCCTCCCAGGTAATAGCCCACCGAAAACAGATGGTAGCCATGGTCAAACACCAGTTGACCCCCGCCACACTTCTTTTCGTCAATGCGCCATAACAAGGCGGAAGTCGGCACTTTCCAGCCTGTATCGCCTGTGCCGGTGCTGACATGCATGCGAACCGCTCTCACCTCGCCAATCTCTCCGTTGTCAATCATTTCTTTCGCGCGGACTACCGGGGCGTAAAATACGAAAGTTTCATATACCCGTAAAATCACCCCGGCTTTATTTGCCGCGTCGATCATCTGGTCAGCTTCCGCTGCCGAGAGTGCCATAGGTTTCTGCACGGATATGTGCTTACCCGCTCTGGCTGCCTGCACGGTCATTGGGCAGTGGAGGTGATGCGGTGTGAGCAGTTCCACCGCATCTATCTCCTTGTCTTCCAGCAGATGTTGGTAATCCGTGTAAACTTTCTGAACACCCCAGGCTTTGGCCTTCTTTTTGGCGTGCGCAGCGTTATTGTCGCATACCGCGGCGATAACCGCGTCGTCCCGTCCGCGGTAACCCAATTGGTGCAGGTCAGAGATCCTGCCACAGCCAACAATGCCAACCCTGATCGGTTTCATGTCATCATCCTTCTTGGTTATGCGTCGTTTTTCGCCGCGGCGTCCATGGCTAACAGCTTTGCTTTAATTTCAGCATGGCTTTTACGCGTAAGGGGATATTTGAACAGTAGTGGTAACCCCACAAAGATTCCTACCGCCGGCACAATGCTAAAGAACAGGCGGATTCCCAGCAGCGCGTGCGGTGTTTGGGCAATATTGGGTACGTACCCAAAGCCAGTCAATACCCAACCAACAGCGGCAAGAGCAAGCGCTTCTGATATTTTCGTTGCCAGCCCCCAAACGCCGTAATACACGCCGCTTCTGAACTTGCCCGATTTTACCCGGTCGTAATCCGCGACATCCGCAATCATGGCCCAGGGGAAGATCCAGTTCGCGCCAAAGCCGAACCCCGCCAGAACCATGATCGGGTAAATTAACACCGTGGGTTTTGCTGGAAGGAACCACAGCACCAGCAGCGCCACCGCGCCCATTCCCATGCCAATAGCGTACGCGGGTCCTTTGTCCATTTTTGTAGACACCCATTTCCATATGGGAAGGGAGATGGTTACACAGATGAGCATCAAGCCCAAAGCAATCGATATGGCGTCTTTCATCATCAACTGGTACTCGATAAAGTAAGCCATAAGCGTTTTTGCAAAGGCAAAAGAGATGTTCACAATGAAATAGACCACAAACAGGTAAATGAAGGGGCGATTTCGAAACGCTTCTTTGAGGGATTTGATCGGGTTGACTTCTCCTTCAGAGCGAATGACATTGGGGCGTTCTCGCAACCCTCCCGCGGAAATGAGCAGTGCCAGGGCAGCGATCACACCATAAACAATGCCGATTACCGCGAACCCGGTGCGCTGCACAGCAAAAAAACCGACGATCATGGGAGTGAGCGCGGCGCCAATCAAATATGCTGGGGTAGCCAGTACCATGCGGTAAACCGTCAGGCTGCTGCGTTCGTCGTAATCATCCGTCAGCTCCGAGGTCAACGCGTAATATGGTACGTTCGTCAGCGTCCAGACTGAATCAAAGAAGATGAATGTCCCAGCGATCCAAACGAAGGTCATCACCTGGCTGAGACCGGGCGGAACAAACCAGAGCAAAGCCACCGACAACGCCAGCGGAATTGCGCCGAAGAGCATAAATACGCGCCGTTTTCCGATCTTGGAATTTGTCCTGTCGGTAAGCCAGCCAAAAAGCGGATCGTTGATGGCGTCCCAGATCTTGCCTGCCAGCAGCGCATTCCCTGCCAGCACAGGCAAAATGAGCGCTGCATCCGTGTAGAATTTCATCAGGAAAAACTGGAGCGAGCTGTTAACCAGCGCGTTCCCGATATCCCCAATTCCGTACAACCACTTGGTCTTCGCTTTTAATTTCTGTGGCGCTGCTGAGACTGACATTTTATCCTCCTGATTCAAGTATTTGATGGATTGCTTCTTCCAACATAGGGTCCCTTTGCTGGGACTCCCGTAAAATCTGAGAAAATTCAGGGTATTGTAGTGCCGGCCCGGTCACCGACAAAGGTAAGCCACGGATGATCGTTGCAAATGGCTGATGGGTTGCCTGTGAAATTTCCGCCAATGTGAAGCGGGAGTTGCGCTGGGGTTCAGCACGGTGTTCAGGGAACCCGCTCCCCCTTTTTGGGGTGAACAATTCATCAAAAATCATGCGCAGGTTTATCTCTCCCGCCCAACCATAACCCTGGTTTAACGGGAGAGAAGCGCAATTACCATCATTTATACGGGCAAACAACCAGGCGTCCAACGGAGAATGGATAAGGCCGCAAACGACTCCCGGGTATTGCAATACCGAGTTGAGATAACCAATCCCCGTACCACATCCGCCCACAACGAAATCCACCACCTTCAGGTGCAATAAAAGCGCAGACATCAGACCGGTGTGAATATATTGAAGCTGCGGCTCGTCCGCTGCGCCTGTATTCCCCAGGTTCAATAACTCGTGGCCCCGCCCTTCGAGCGCGTGTATGATTTCCGCATTCTTTGCTGCCGCGCTAATTTCATTAATAACTGCAATTTTCATTGTTTTTCGGTCCCTCCTGGTTTCATTTTCTTTACCTTCCGCGCTGCAAATATAATCTCCGCCACAGATAGCCCGCAGGCATCCAGCAATCCCTCGATATTTCTCCCCGTCGGGCAAAACTCGTCGCGAATTCCCACACGCTCAATGGGAATTGGGTAAGTTTCCGCAAGAAGCTCGGAGACAGCGCCGCCTAATCCACCGGCACGTACATGCTCTTCAGCGGTTACGATCGCGCCGGTCTCCTTAGCCGCATCGAGCAGGATCTCGCCATCCAGCGGTTTGATGGTGTGAATTTCGACCACCCTGGCATGAATTCCATCCTTGTCGAGCTCCTGAGCGGCGAGGAGAGCGCGCCCCACCATGGAACCCGCGGCGACGATTGTCAGATCGATGCCCTGCCGGTGTAAGATGCCTTTGCCTATTTGAAGCGCTGACCCGGGTTGGTAAACCGGCAAGGTGCTCCCACGATTAATGCGCAGGTAAACCGGTCCCACTAACTCCGCCACCAGGGGAACAAAAGCGGCAGCCTGGGCAGCGTCGCAGGGAACGATGATGTTCATATTCGGCAGTGCCCGCATGTTGGCGATGTCTGTCATGGCAAAGTGAGTCGGGCCATCTTTGAAATCAGATAAACCGGCATAGCTGGCTGCCAGTTTTACATTGGTATTGGCGTAGCAAACGCAGGTGCGGATCTGTTCAAGTGAGCGCAATGCCAGCAAAGCAGCGAACGCGTTCACAAAGGGGATATACCCGCCAAGCGCCAGACCTACCCCTACATCCACCGCGCAAGGTTCAGCAATTCCCACATTAAAAAAACGTTCCGGGTGTTCACGGGCAAAAAAGTGAGAGAGCGTGGAAGCGGAAGTATCTACATCCACCGCCACGACCTTGGGGTTCATCTTTCCATAATCCGCCAATGCGCGTCCGTATCCTTCACGCATGGAGAGCTCAGCCATTTTTCTCCTCCTCAACGCCAAGTTCAAGCAGCGCTTGCTCAAGTTGTTCTTTGCTCGGTACGTTGCCATGCCAGAAGGAATCGTTTTCCATAAAGGACACCCCTTTTCCTTTGGTCGTACGGGCGATGATGCATACAGGTTTGTCATGTATCTCTCGAGCAAGATCCAAACCTTCCACCAGTTGGCGCACGCTGTGACCATTTACCTGCATCACATACCAGCCGCAGGCTTCCCACCTTTGCGCCATATGGTCCATGGGCATAATTTCATGCATTGGACCATCGAGCTGCACGTCATTGAGGTCCAGGATAACCACCAGGTTGGACAGGCGGTACTTGGCCGCTGCGGCCGCTCCTTCCCATACGATTCCCGCCTGAGATTCACCGTCTCCGATGAGCACATATGTTCGCGAAGGAGATTTCTTCATGCGCGCCGCCAACGCCAGCCCAACGCCAACCGCCACTCCATGCCCGAGGATGCCGCTGGTCATATCTACTCCGGGGGTTTTTAAACGGTCCGGGTGCCCCTGGTGCGGGCAATCCACTTCTCCCCAGTTTTTCAGTTCGTTTTTATCAAAGAAACCGCGCCTGGCCAGCGCTGCGTAGAGCACNNTGGGTGTTGGGGATCGATTCGTAATTCATGGAAATATAAGACAGCCAGTATCTCCGCTGCCGATAACGCCCCGCCAGGATGGCCCGAACCGCGCCCGTAGATGAACCGCAGGCTGTCAGCGCGCAAAGACCGCGCTATTTTTTCCAGTGATGTAATCTGTTCATAGGATAGTTCTGTCATAACCTCTCCTAAAGGCCAATTTCATGGCGTAATTGTTGTGTTTTCGCGCACCAGTTCCCTACGTTCCAGCGACCATACACACCCATACCACCCAGTTCACTTGCTCCAAAGTAAACTTTTACCCGAATAAGGGATAACCCAGGGTGATTTCCGGCCTGGTTCAACGCGGCCTGTAATTCATCCAGTGAATTTCCACCATCAAGAGCGAGCACGCCTGGAACCCCCTTGGCCCACTGCAGGTAATCTACCCGGATGTGATTAGCGGTGGCTACTTCATGGTGATACTGGTCAAGCTGTAACCCTGAAATCGCCCCCATCCTTCCATTATCCAGTAAAAGGATGCAGCCTTGCGCGCCGTGCTCAACACCATCAACCAAAATTTGCGGGCTCATGGTAAACGAGCCGTCTCCCGTAAACGCCACGGCGTAAAATGGGTGGGATGCCGTTCCGGACGCCAGCAGGGCAGAAACCGCGAAGCCCATGTAACTGGCTCCTGTATCTGTAAATGTTTGCCCAGGAACTTCGTCTTCGGTCAATTGAAACCCGTTCGCCTGCACATCCCCCGCGTCAAAGAACCGCACCGCGCCGCGCGCTTTTGCCCAAGCAATCGCGGTCTGCAGGACGGCTGGCTGAGTAAGGACCTCCTGCTGCCAGTAGTCATCGAAAAGCGTTGGAGCCGCCAACCTGGCTGCTTTTATCTCCTCCCAGCGCTTTTTCTTTTCCGCGCAAACTTTCAGCCATCCCGCCTTATCGATTGGAGTATTTTCCTGTTCGAGCATTTGGTTTAGCTTCGTCAATGTCAGGCGCACATCACCCACCAGAGGCAGGGTGTGGTTGTAATGCAGGGCATCCTCCAGGTCTGCGTTAATATTGATCACCTTTTTTACGTTCGGGTAACCGGTCCTTGAAGAATCTGACTGGCAGACCGCCCGCGTGCCCACAGCGACCAGCAGATCAGCATTCTCCATGGCGAAATTGCCGCAAATCGAGCCTTTCGATCCGCCCACGCTCATATTCGCCGGGTGCGAGTAGGGAACGCAACCGGTGGCTATGGGTGTGTGCACCAGCACCCCGCCTGATAATTCAAGAAACTTCACCAACTCATCTCCAGCCCTGGCTCCCCCGCCCCCCACCTTGACCAGCACTCGTTTTGAAGTTTTGATCCAATTCGCCGCTTCGTCATACGCTCCTACAGCCGCGTTCAATCGTACCGGAGCAGGTGAACCAAGTTCATCCAGATTGAAGTTTTCCATGAGCGCTGCCTGAGTATTCATGGGCAACAATAAAAAGAATGGACCAGGTCGATAGGGGTGATTAACGACCACATTGCCAGCCAGCAAAGCAGACTGCAAGGCCAGCGGTGTGTGCAGGCTGTAGGCAGCGCCCATCACAGAGGTTAGTTTTAAAAACCCTGCCTGCTGGTGACGGGGGATCTGCTGCATGTTGTACCCTTCATCCTCCGTTGTTTCATCGCCGAAGATATACCAAACCCCGATGCCATTCGATGCCGGCACCAGCGAAGCAGCTAGTGCCTGCATCGCTCCTGGCCCGATAGAGGTAACCACCGCGGCTTTCTCTCCTTTTGCCCAACGCAGCGCTGCCGCCGCGTGTGATGCTTCGATCTCACTGCGCAGCCCAAAAACACGCACCAATCCTGCGTTCTGGTATACCCGCAGAACTTCACCTACCTCAGTCGAACCGTGACCTAAAACTGAATAATACGTGCGTACTCCTTGCTCGATCAATCCAATAACCAGGGCTTCTGAGAGGGTCAGGTCGGTTTTCCGATCAAGGCTCGCAGAGGCCAACGCCTGCCGCAGCCCTCCTGCCGATGAAATAAGATTCGCGCGCTTGACCCTGGTGGCTAACAGTTCTTCTACTGAATAAACCTTCATTACTGTTCTCTCCCCTGATTGAATTTCATCCTGCCGTTGAGTTTGTCGCTAATCTCAAGCACCTGTTGCACGAGGGTTTGCAATACGCCTGGAGTCATGCGGGTGGTTGGTCCTGATATGCCGATACTGCCAACCACCTTATTCCTGAAATCGAAGATGGGCGCAGCAATGCAACGCACACCAATATCAAATTCTTCATCATCGATCGCGTAGCCTTGTTCCCTCACACTCGCCAGGTTTTTCTTCAGCGCAAATTGAGTCACCAGTGTTGAGTCGGTGTAACGTTCAAGGGATTCAGGGAGGGGTAGGCGCCCAAAAGCAAGCAGTACCTTGCCGAGCGCGGTGCAATGCAGCGGGGCAAGAAACCCTACCTCCGCGTTTACCCGTAAAGAAGCCGGCGATTCCACCTGGTCAATATATAAAACTTTGCCCTGGGAAAGGATACCAATATGGGCGCATTCACCGGTGGAGCGCATCAGCTCACGCAGGTAAGGTTTTGCCACCTCGCGCAACGGCATCCTGGTAAGTAAGCTACGGCTCAAAGAAACAATCTGCGGCCCCAGGGAAATCCGCCGGGAAACCGGGTCTTTTTCCGCGAAGCCGTATTTGACCAGTGTGTTTACCAGGCGCGAAGCGCTTCCCTTGTCAACCCCAAGGTTCTCCGCCACTTCTGTCACAGTGCTCCCATCGAGCGAATCAGAAAGCATCAACAGAATCCGCAATCCGCGGGCAAGCGATTGGATCTCAGTCATTTTTCACCTTGAACAATTAGAGTGTATAGGATATTAGCATATAATACAACTTAATTGCGTATTACACAACTATTCGTACAAAAGTCACCATCACGAATATCCGAAAAAGGGGGGTGCAAGTGAGTGCTTAAAGCTGGCAAGCCACCAGTGAAAGGGCTCTCAAAGACAGACAAAGCAGGCCAAATCAGCATCACTAGAAGAGCGCTGGTCAGAAAACAGCCAGGGAACGATGAGAGACAGGAGATAGTCCTTACTCGACAAAAAAGGGCCTCCAATACAGAGATCTCATGGAAACCAGATCGATTCAGGCGTCGGTCCTGTACGGTGAGTAGGACTGGGTCTTAACCCCTGTTGAGCCCACCCTTCTTTAAACTAAAAGATAGCAGAAGAGACCATTTTTTTTCTAGCGGATTATCAATCAGCCTGCTTACCATCCATTTTATGCGGATTGGCATACTGCCACACCCAGGCGCGGAGAAGCACCCGCTGGCAGTGTCTTGTCTATCATCTCGGTTTCGAGGTCTTGTAAAGCACGCGTCGAGAGGAACTCCAGCAGCATGCAGAGGTTTTCTGCCAACACTGCGCCTAAAGCAATCGCGTTTAAGCGGTCTTGAAAGGCGCACATANNACAGAGTTGTGTTATTCTTAACAGGTAAAAATAATAATTCTTCGTCAGAGAGGGTGTCTTATGAATGCAAAAGTATATGAAGCGATGAACGACCAGATTAAACACGAGCTGTATTCTGCCTATTTCTATCTCTCAATGTCGGCTTATTGCGAAACTGAAAACTTGCCAGGTTTCGCCAAATGGCTGAAAGTACAGGCAGAAGAGGAGCAGGAGCACGCCATGAAGCTCTACGACTACCTGCTGGACCGTGGCGAGAAGATCAGCCTGAAAGCCATTGAACAACCACCAGTGGAATTTAAAGGCGTGAAAGATGTATTTACCAAGGTGTATGAGCACGAGCAGAAAGTCACCGGGCTGATTAATGGCATTTACGCCAAGGCAGTTGAAGCCAATGATGTGGCCAGCCAGATCTTCTTACAGTGGTTCATCAATGAACAAGTCGAAGAAGAAAAGAATGCTTCCTCTGTTCTCGCGATGGTGACGAAACTGGAAGGCAGCCTGGGAGGTCTGTACCAGCTTGATCACCAGCTTGGCATGCGCGAAGCCGATTAAACAGTCGCATTGGTTATTTGAAAGGATGGTCGGAGACGCGAAACCATCCTTTTTTATTTTAATTTCCCCAACCAACCATCCACACCTGGAATACTAACGTTTGATGAGAGAGTCCTGGTTGCCCCCCTGGCGGGCGATGACCACCTGCCCGTCTTTCATCAACCGGCCCTGGTAGGCGCGTTCCCCGGGGTAAGCCACCCAGCCGCTTAATACAAATGGGAACAGTCCTTGCGCGCCAATCCACTCGCCCTTGTACTTGCGGGCGATATGCACATGTGTTCCCGTGGAAGAGCCGCCTTCACAGGATGGATGACCAATGGGGTCGTCTTTTCGCAGGCGTGTTCCCAATGGAACGCGCTCGTTTGCGGCGATGTGCAGATACATCACTTCCCAGCCGGTGACGTCACCCTTTTCATCCTCAAGGGTCAATATCACCACGCCGTTATCCGCCCGGGTGATCACCCCTGGGGCTGAAGCGCGCACCCACGAAGGCGAGACCCGGCAGCCAGCGCTTTTAATATTGGGCGCGAAATCAAGCGCGCCCAAAGGGGTGCCCTCCACCCAGCTGTAATGCGGCCCGGCGGTAAATGCCCATTCTTCACCCGGGGCGAAGGGAAGCTCTAACTGCGGCGCGCTGAGCGTGTCACTTAACAACGGCTCAACTTCTGCGGCACACAACCAGGGGTCTGGAAACATGGCGAGGTAGGTTTCCATAAATCCGCTTTTTCCAAGCAATCTCTCGTTCCAATCTGTTGAGGGATACGATTGCGAGAAAAGATACATGAGGGCAACTGAGCCTGCGTTCAAGTGCGGGGAGATCCGCTGCGAAACCTGGTCAGTAAAAGTGACCATGGTCATCGTCCCATAACGCCAGCCGTAGTACCCGGTGTTTACCATACGAGCCGCCAGCGACAACTCCTGGTAAAGCCCCTTGTAGTACATGTTACGGAAACCCAAAGGGTGATTAATATCTGCAGGTGGTTGTTTTCCAAAAACCAATCCCGCACGGTGCTCAAGGATTGCCAGCAGCAGCATTGGATTTACGGATTGATTATCAGCGACACGGCGCACGATTTCCGCCCCACTTGAGCGAATGCCCGCCACGGGCTGGCTGAAAGTGCTCAGGTAGCCGCCGGCAGCGCTTACATAGGCGCTGATATCAAAAGGCGCGGCGCAAGGCGAGTTGATCACCGCGCTGTCAGGCAAAATCATCTCTTGCTCGAAAAGGTTGTCGGTGTTCTTGGGAATGACCAGGTAACGGCCTGGAGGGAGGATTCCGGTTTGGGGCAGCGCTTCCATGCTGATGATAGCAGCGGGAGTGACACTGAAGTGCCTGGCAACCGTTTCGAATGTGTCACCAGAACGGATGGTGTAAATATGGTACAGTGATTCATCCACCACGGGCGGAGGCTGAGGTGTGCGGGTGGGAGCAGCGCCAGGCTGCCCGGCAGTAGGTGTGGCAGAACGATGGTATTCGAAGATCGCTGGATCCA
>MTKZ01077765.1_pt1 | contig 10148 bp, 9 predicted proteins | sample 1042781 | NCBI WGS metagenome assembly MTKZ01 (sample SAMN06212207, study PRJNA360539) | anaerobic digester metagenome | biome: Wastewater treatment plant; material: sludge; isolation source: anaerobic digester fed with sludge from wastewater treatment plant | place: Denmark: WWTP Viborg ...
GGGGACAGGGTGATGTGCAGGTGGAAGGGGGGCGCCAACTTATTCACCGGCACGGTGGTGAAGTTCGATGAAGCCCGCTGCTTCATCAGGTTTGACGACGGCGACGAGGAGTGGTCAACCGCGCAGTACGTCAAGGTGCATCCGTTTTCCGTGATCTCGGGGCCAGGCTCCTGGTGGAAGCGACTCCTGAGCCCGGAGTTCGTGATGAGCCAGCTGGAGCTGGTATCGTACCTGGGGCTTTTCCTGCTAATCCTTTTCGGTCTTCATTCCGTGGCACAGGACGCGCCGACCCGGCTCCCGCGGGAACTGTTCTCCGCCGGAAGGCTGGCGGGGCTCACGGGCCACTACGCCGCGGGACTCATCCCGGTGGCCGTGATCTTCGCCGGAAGTATCGCGCTTACTTTCCGCGCTTCCATGGCGAAGCACCGTTTCTTCATCTGCAAGGCCTTCATCATCAACCTCGCGCTTTCCTTCATTACGATGAACTATATCATCCTCACCGGGCTCCTGGAGACGGAACGACTGAACGGGCTCATGTTCTTCTCGCTGTTCGTGTCCCTGCTGCCGCCCATTGGCATTGCCGTCTACTACGACGCACGGCGCGGCAGGGGTTTCCTGCGCGAGTTTCTGGTTTTCGCGGGGCTTCTCCTGGCGGCAACGCTGCCGCAGCTACTGCGCATGCAGTTTTCACTGGATTCGGCGGTGTACTATTTCATGCAGCTGGCGGTGGTCTACTTCGCGGCGTTCTTCGTGTTCATACCATTTGAATGGGGGAAGGGATCGCAGTCCATGTGGGACAGGCTGATAAAGATCACCCTGCTCAACTCGGGCATCGTCCTGGTGCCGATCACCTACATCATGGTCTACGCGGTCACAGGCATGGCCGGGGAAAAGATATTCGGCAGGGGGAGCGTCCCGAACGTCCTGCTCATCGGGAGCGGGGGAGGCATCTTCGGCCCCGTGGAGCTGGCGCCGATAAGCGCGGTCTACCTTTTCATCATGGAGTACCTGCGCGCGATGACGGTGCCCGATCTCGTGGAGGGGATACTGCTCTTCTGGAGCATATCGGCAATGACGATGAACCTGAGCGACAGGGCGAACCTGTTCCACGATCAGGGAATTGATTTCCGGACGAAGAAGCTGGAGGTGGCCGCCGGGGCGATACTCCTGGCGGTCTTCCTGTCACAGCCCTTATGGAGATAGCGCGGATGTGCGGAGAAAAAATGTTGCTGCGGTGAAATAATATTTGTGGTTTTACAGAAATTCGGTATATACTGCGGGTAGGGACATGAGCGATCCGGTTACGACATACGTCCAGAAGGGCCACCTGGTATGCCAGATACAGGAGGACGCCCTGAATATCTTCAACTTCTCCGTGATTTCGTCGCGATGCTCGGATGCGATGGTAACCAACGGTTCAAGCTCCGTGATTCTCGACATGACAAAGGTCGATATGATCGATTCCGTAGGAGTAGGCCTCCTCGTGCGGCTCCGGAAGACGATCGAGGAGAAGGGCGCGAAATTTTCGATATGCGGGATATCCCCGGGCGTCGACCAGGTGTTCAAGCTCTTCGACTTCCACAGGCAGTTCAACATCTACCCCACGGTCAAGGACGCGGCGGGCTGATGCGCCCTGTCAGTCCAGGATCACCTTCCTGTCTGCGTACTCAATTACCTCGCCTATGACCACTGGCCGCTCACCTGCTCCCTTCAGGGCGTCTGACAGTGCGCCGGCGCCTGCCCTGTCGGCGAAGAGCATCAGGCCGATGCCCATGTTGAAGGTCGTGTACATCTCCCGCTCGTCGATATTCCCCTCGCGCTGCATCACCCTGAAAATCGGCGGGACCTCGTAGGATGCTTTCCGTATCCGCACCGCGGCGTTTCCGGGAAGTATGCGCGGTATGTTCTCGTAAAACCCGCCGCCGGTGATGTGCACCATCCCCTTGATCGCGATACCAGCCGCCAGGCAGGAGAGCACGTTCTTGCAGTAGATGCGCGTGGGCGCCAGGAGTGTCTTCCCCAGCGAGCCGCCCAGGTCCGCGATCCGTGTGTCGACGGTGTAGTTCTTCAGGTCGAAGAAGAGCTTACGCACCAGGGAGAACCCGTTGGAATGGACGCCCGACGACGGGAGCCCGATGATGATATCGCCCTTCGCGATCTTTTCGCCCGTGATGATCTTCTCCCTGTCCACGACGCCCACCGCGAAGCCCGCGATATCGTAATCGTCCTCGGCCATCACGCTGGGGTGCTCCGCGGTCTCGCCGCCCACCAGGCTGCAGCCGGCGATCCTGCACCCCTCGGCGATTCCCTTCACGACGTCCACCAGCACGTCCTCGTCGAGGCGACCGCAGGCCAGGTAGTCCAGGAAGAAGAGCGGGGTCGCCCCGGAAACGAGTATGTCGTTGACGCACATCGCCACGGCGTCGATGCCGATGGTGTCGTGGACCTTCATCATCTGCGCGACCTTGAGCTTGGTGCCCACGCCGTCGGTGCCTGATACGAGGACCGGGTCCTTCATCTCCGGGAAGGCGCCGGAGTAGAGGGCGCCGAATCCGCCGATCCCCGTGAGAACGCGCGGCGTGAAGGTCGACTTTACGGCCGGGATGATTTTTTTCACGAAACTGTTGCCCTTGTCGATGTCGACGCCGGAATCCCTGTATGTTAAGCCCATGTGCGCCTCGCGGAGAGGAATTTTAATGCTGGATGATAGGAGCATCAGTCGCCGGTGAGGATTTCTACAAGCAATTTTCAATTATTTCTTGATTTTTCTTTCCCGAAAAGTGAAGCTACGGAGCGGAAGGTACCGCATGCCGCTTTCAGATTCGGAAATCAAGGTTCTCATAGAAAAGCTCCGCGCGAAATACGCGGACTTCGCGAAGAAGTACAGCCCGAAATGGTTCGATATTAACGCCTTCGAGGACAGGCTCTCCATGGCGATGCGGAACAGGATGAACCTGGAGGGGTTCATCCTCGCCGAGATCACCAATNNAGAAAATACCGCGCGCATAAAAAAATATCCCGAAAGGAAGTTCCACCCGAGGGCCGGGCTCGAGATCGCCCACTTCTACGGCGCCGGTGCGGACCTGGCACAGTATTTTTTTCCCATCATCCCCTACATCCTCAGGGAGGAGCCGTACAGGTCCAGGGCGGCGCGCGTCGAGGAGAAGCTCGATTTCCTCTTCACGCCCCGGGGAAAGAAACACCCGAAGAGGATTGAGGACCACGCCCTGGTCCTGGACCGCCGCGGCGTGACCGAACTGGAAGTGGAGAAGGACCGGAACGACTACTTGAAGGAGGCGGCGTTCGCCCTCCACGAGCTGATCGACATGCTGGACGCGCTGCTTCAGGTGAAGAACGCCGACTGGGAGCTTCCGCTGAAGTTCGACAGGCCGTATTTCGAGGGTGATAAAAAAAAGAAGATCCTGGATAACTTCTCGCGGCACACGTCCTACGGAGCGATCCTGAAGGTCCGCGAGACGGCCCCTTCCATCATCGACGATTTCCGGATGTCTGCGTTCAAAGCACCGTAAGACGCAGCGTCACGGCTCCGCGTGTTTGTTCTCGTAGAAGACCCACGCCATCTCCGCCCCGATAACGAAGAGAAAGCAGGTGTACCAGATTGATATCATCAGGATCACCACGACGCTCAGGGATCCGAATATCGACGTGTAGTCGTTTATCCTGGTGATGTAGTAGGAAAAGAAAAACTTCACCACTTCGTAGCTGAACGACGCGAAGAGTGCGCCCTTGAACATCGATATATTGTCGAGCTTGCGCGGCGGCACGAACTTGTAGAGCAGAAAGATCATAAACGTGTTGATGGAGAGGGTGAGGATGGCCGGCAGTATGAGCGGCGCCTGGATGAGGGTGATGGCATTGGTGCCGAAGATCCTCAGGTCCGGAAGGTTCTTCCCTATGAACTCGGCGATGATTTCGTTCTTGATGATGGCGATCACATTCGAGAACAACGTGAGTACCACCGCGAAAAGGCTAATGCCGATGATGATGATAAAGTGGCGGATCTTCGCCTTCCAGTATTTCCTGCTCTGTCCGATCCGGAACGCGAATTCGAGCGCGCGTTCCACGATGTCGAACACAAGGCTTCCCCACCAGAAGAGGAACGGTATCCAGATGAGGGCCAGATACCGCTTCTGGTACACGACACGGTCTATGCTCGACATGAACCGGTCCATCTGTATGGTGGGCAGGAGGTTTTTCACCTGCTGGAGGTAGACGCTCGCCGCCAGGTCCTCGGAAACATAGAAGAAACTCAGGGCGGATATGATGACGAGGGACACCGGGATGAACGAGATGAGCAGGAAAAACGCCATCGCGCAGGTTGAGAGCTCGCCGTTGTGCTGCTCGAAGTTCCTGAAGGCGTACCGGAGATCCTTCGCGAAAAAATCCTTCACACGGACCAGGGCCCTGACCGACCGGTGCATAATCCTCCGGAAGAGAGAAGCCGTCAACGCCGGGATGGACTGTATCAAACCCATGATGTAATTATTCTAAATGTCGTGTGATAAAGCAACATGTTTTCTGTCGCGACAGGGAACTAATTGGTGAATCAAAAAAACACGGGCCCGGATATTTCCGGGCCCGTGTTGCATGCTCACTCATTGCAATGAAGAGCGACTCCGCCCGATATCACTCATCCCTGCTCAACAGGAAAAAGCGAAGCAGGTAATACAGCAGCGTCGCGACCGACGACGCCGCGGCGGCCACGTATGTCATGGCGGCAGCGGAGAGGACCTTGTTCACTCCCGCGAGTTCATTCGAACTGAGGACGCCGTATGTCGCGAGAACCTGCTTCGCCCTGGTGGACGCGTTGAACTCCACGGGCAGCGTGATCATCTGGAACACCACCACCGCGGTGAAAAGGACTATGCCCACCAGGAGCAGGTTCGCCATCTGGAGGAGCAGACCCGCGAAAATGATGATCCAGGACATGTTCGATCCGATGGACGCCACGGGGACCATGGTGTTCCGGAGCATCAGCGGCGAGTAGTGACTGGAATGCTGTATCGCGTGCCCGGTTTCGTGCGCTGCGACTCCTATCGCCGAAATGGACGCGCTTCTGTACACATCCGGTGAGAGCCGGACCACCCTGGCGCGGGGATCGTAGTGGTCGGAAAGGAAGCCGGAGGTTTCGACCACGTCCACGTTGCCAAGCCCGTTCTGGCGGAGTATCAGCCTGGCCACCTCGGCGCCGGTCATCCCCGAGCGTGAGCCTACCTGGGAATATTTCTTGAAGGTGGTTTTCACCCGAATCGAAGCCCAGAGCGAAAGGATCAGAACAGGGGCCATTATAATTATATACAGAGGGTCTATCATTGGCATCATCTCATTACCTCACTGGACATCTGTTTATTATGCTGTATACTAAAAGTAGCCACATTTACGCCAATGTTACATCATACGCAGAATATTTAAAGATTTTTTAGTATACACAGCGCACGTTTTACATCGAACTTGGTGGCGTTGTTTTATAAAATGGGACTATTAATTAGTTTGAATTTTTATCACCTTCCCGGCACAATTGATGGTTTCGTGGTTTGGGGTAATGATACCGGGAAACGGGGGACGCTGTAGTAGATGGCGAGTACTACGATACAAGTCGCGGTCTTTATCACCCTGCTNNCAGGAAACGGCGGGACGGGGTGATACGCATATCCGTGAGGCGGACTGGCACGCCTACAGCATGGGTTTGTTCTACAAGTCGGAGAAGGACTACAACAAGGCGATAGATAGTTTCCTCCGGGCTGCAGCCACGAAAAAGGAGCTCCACAGGATCTATTTCCAGATCGCCGGCTGCTATTTCCACCTGATGAATTTCGAAAAGGCCAACCAGTACGCCATGCTTTCCATCGAACAGGACAGGCGGTTCGTGAAGCCGTATCTCCTGTCGTACAGCACGCAGATGAGGCTGAATGAACACGAAAAGGCCGCGCGGGTCATGGAATCGCTGCTGGAGGTTCACCCGGGCATGGTGAACGCGCATTAGGCCCTGGGCAACCTGTATTACAACAAGCTCAAGGACCAGGACAAAGCCCTTGCGCATTACACCAGGATAATTGAATTATCGAAAGACCAGTCCGTGGATGACTACTACAGGGAATACTCCCACTACTATGCTGGGTATATCCTGTACAGGAAGGGCGATCACGACGCTTCCATGGAGCACTTCAGGAAGGCGATAGAACTCAATCCCGCCAGCCAGTCGTCGTACCAGATTCTGATTACGATGCTGATGGATTATTACAGGCTCGATGAGGCGAAGAGATACATCGACGCGTACCGTGAGAACTTTCCGGAGAACACCCGGCTGAATTCGTACCTGGGGAGAATCCATTACCTGAGGGATGAACTGGCTGCGCTGCCTCACCTGCGCAAGGCATCGGCGGAAATGTCGCAGGACGGCCTGCTGTCAAAGGCCCTTATGTTCGAAATGCTGCACCGGGACAGCGAGACGGAGGGAGTACTGAAGTTTATCATAAAAAAATATCCGCGTTACATTTCGCCGCACATGGCCCTGGGAAACACCTACCTGCGGCAGAAACAGAAGGACAACGCCCTTGCGGAGTATTTCACTGCGGGGATTCTCCTGCACAACGTGGGCCTCTTCGATGAATCCAGGAAGGCGCTTCTCAAGGCGCTTTCCATCAGGGACGGCATTCCGGAAATCTACACGTACCTCGCCAGGATTTACGAAGAGAAAAACATGATGGAGATGGCGGAGCTCCATTACATGAAATCGAACGAGCTTAAAGAAAACAGCAAGATACTCGCGCACCTGGGATACCTGAACTCGCAGAAAAACAGGTATGACCGGGCGATGGAGTACTTTGACCGGGCCATAAGGCTGGAGCCCGGGGACTCCAACAACTATTTTCTCAAGGGGCTGACTTACACCTACAGCGAAAAATACCATCAGGCTGAAATCCACATGAAAAAGGCGATCAGCCTGAAGGAAGACGACCTCTATTACTTTTACCTCGCGACCGTGCAGGAAAAGCTGCGGAAGATACCTGATACGATAGACTCGCTCAAGAAGGCCATTCGGATCAATCCGAAAAATTCCCGGGCATATAACTACCTCGGGTACCTGTATGCCGACAGGAACATGCTTCTGGATACCTCCGTAAAACTGGTTGAAAAGGCCCTGGAGCTCGAACCGGGTAACGGCGCGTATATCGATTCACTCGGCTGGGTCTATTACCGGCAGGGGAAGTACCAGGAAGCCCTGGGGAAACTTCTCGAGGCGGAGAGGGAACTCGAAAGGGAGGGCGCCCCCGATCCCGTGGTCTTCGACCACATAGGGGACGCATTTCTTAAAACGGGGCGGCGGGAAGACGCCGTCAATTACTGGAAAAAGTCGCTGAAGCTGAAGGATTCTCGTGAAATACAGAATAAAATCAAAACGCATTCAATGCCGTAGGCGGGATGCCAATTTCAGAGGTGGGCAATGCTATTTCGCGTAGTGACGTATGTGGTGATGAGCGCCGCGCTGTGCTGGCTGGGTGCGTGCGCCGGAAGGACGGTAGAAACCGAACGCGGGGCCGTGCACGCCGATACGACGCGTGTTCGCTCGATGATGGGGAAGATCGAGGAGATAAATTCGAACGCCCCCAGGTCCTTCAGGGCGAATTTTGTCGTCGAGGGAAGGATGGGGAACAACAAGAAGTTTAAGTCCCTCGGTGACGTGGTGTTCAGCCGTGATGTAAAAAAGATGAAAGTGTCGTTCCTTGACAGCGTGTTCAGGAGCCCGCTGACCGTTATCCTCCAGGACGACAGGACGCTGAAGTTTTACCTCCCCGTGGACAAGAAGATATATCTGGACAATGCCGATACCATAGATCTGAAAAATTACACGGGGGTTCGCATAAATTACGAATTCTTGAGCAGTCTCGCATCCGGGAAAATACCGCTGATTCCGGGGTACACCGTGAAACAGGGAGTGGAGCAGCAGGACGCCAAGACGGGCTCCGAAAATGAATATTATATTATACTTGAAAATTCCGGCCAGTATGAGACCATCTCTATGAAGGGCGATATTCCCGGTAAGATACTACTGCTCGACAAGGTTACCAAGGACAAGATGGAGTTCTATCTTGAAAATCCCGTGAAGAACAATAATATGCTTTACTATAAGACAATCCGTTTTATATCATTGCAGTCCGGTGACAGGATCAGCATCATGTTCAACTCGCTGAAATTCAATCCCGGTACTATTGCGGCAAAGGATTTGACCCTGTCCGTCCCGAAAAGCACCCAGGTAATAAGATATCACTGACGGGGAAACCCATTACATCATGATCCTCTCGAGCAGCATAAAAAAAGCGAACATCATCACCAATCCTCGGGCCAAGAACCGGTGGGACCTCATCAACGAGATGCTGGAGCTCGCCGTCAGGAACGGGGAGCTGAACGCCGCGGATCAGGAGACGGTCAGGTCCTCCCTGGTGGAGCGGGAAAAGTCAATGAGTACCGGTATCGGCAAGGGGGTTGCCATACCCCACTGCACTACCGACAAAATCAACGATATCATCATCATCCTGGCCACCTGCAGATCCGGCGTTGATTTCGACTCGGTGGACAATCTTCCAGTGAGAATCGCGATCCTCCTGCTGGTTCCCAAAAACAAGCTCACCCAGCACATCAAGACCCTCGCCAACATAGCCAAACTGATGAACAACGATGCGCTGCGCGAGAACCTGTTTACCATGAAATCCCCGGACGCGATAATAAAAGCTATCCAGAACTACGAAGAATCGGCAAAGAAGTGACTGACGGCACGGAAAACCTTTCCCGCCTGGTGGACGCGCGGAAAAGCGGCGAGGACGATTTCGAAAAGTCCCTGAGGCCGCGGAACCTGGGCGAGTTCGTAGGGCAGAAGAAGATCGTGGAAAACCTCGCCGTGTTCATCCAGTCCTCCAGGATGCGGAAGAAGCCCCTCGATCATGTCCTGCTGGCGGGCCCTCCCGGACTGGGCAAGACCACTCTCGCGTACATCATCGCACACGAGCTGGGAGTGAACATCAAGACCACCTCTGCGCCAGTCATAGACAAGACCGGCGACCTTGCTTCCATACTCACCGCGCTGGAGGAGAACGACGTCCTCTTTATCGACGAAATCCACAGGCTCTCGCCCTCGGTGGAGGAAATACTCTATCCGGCGATGGAGGACCGCGCCATCGACATCATCATAGGCCAGGGGATGGCGGCGAAATCGATACGGATCAACCTCGCTCCTTTCACGCTGATCGGCGCGACGACCAGGACGGGGCTCCTCACGGCGGCCCTCCGCGACAGGTTCGGCATACCGCTGCGGCTCAACTATTACGAGCAGGAGGACCTCAGGGAGATAGCGATGAGAACCGCCGGGATCCTCAACACCGGCATTGACAGCGACGCCGCGATGGAGATAGCGGGGCGGTCGCGCAGGACTCCGCGCATCATCAACAGGCTGCTCAAAAGGGTGGCTGATTTTTCCGTGGTCCAGGGAAGGAAGCTCATTGATATGGAGATAGCCCGCTTTGCCCTGGAGAAACTGGATATAGACGGGCTGGGGCTCGATGAAATGGACAGGTCGATACTGTCGACAATTATCAACAAGTACGACGGAGGCCCCGTGGGCGTCAAAACCGTCGCGATTTCCGTGGGAGAAGAGATCGATACTCTGGAGGACTTCTACGAGCCGTTCCTCGTGCAGGCCGGCCTGCTGAAACGTACGCCGAGGGGCCGCGTGGCGACCCGCCTGGCGTACGATCATCTGGGGATTGAGTATAATATCAAGCTGGAGCGGGAAGAGCAGCGGGGACTCTTCGAAAACGGTGACTAGTCTTTCTTCTTCACGTCTTTTGACTTCGGGAAGGTCTTCTCAATTAGTTCAGGAACGTTATCGCCCGAGATGAGCTTGCCGTTTATCACGACGGCGGGCAGGTCCTTGATCCCGAAGTGGTTCTTCATGATGCTCACCATCTTGATGTCGATTTCCGCGGGTATCGAGAAAAGCCACAGCTCGTCCCCGTACTCCCTGTTGAGCTTGTTGAGGGTATTGGAGTAGGGAGCGCACTCGTTGCAGTCGTACGGATAGAAGTAGAGGATGTAGTTCCGCTTTTTGGCGCACACGTTGTTGTATTTCAACA
>MTKZ01009956.1_pt1 | contig 10147 bp, 14 predicted proteins | sample 1042781 | NCBI WGS metagenome assembly MTKZ01 (sample SAMN06212207, study PRJNA360539) | anaerobic digester metagenome | biome: Wastewater treatment plant; material: sludge; isolation source: anaerobic digester fed with sludge from wastewater treatment plant | place: Denmark: WWTP Viborg ...
TCGGTATCGTCGCAGGTGGTGCAAAGGCCCCGGCGTCCGTCGCGCAAAACGATAACGGCCGGTTCACCGGATTTTTTTTCAACCACAACCGGAGCAGTACGGACGAGACCACTGGTGAATTCTTCACAATAAAAGACCGGCTGTCTTAAGGGTTGTGTAAAGCTGCACAGGGATAAATTTTCACAAGAAGAGCAGATACCTTGTCGCGTCTCGGCCCCGGCACTGCTAGTCTTCTTCATCTCGTCGTTTGCATGGGCATTGCGTTTCATTTTTGTCTCCCTTCGATAGATGACTGCCGTGAAGGAAGAGCAATTTGTTTGCCAATTATTTTTTAAAGGCGGAAAATGCCGGGATCGAATTATATTTTTTTAATAATGTTCATTAGATAGAACAATAATATATGAGCAATGGGTAAGAATAATGTCATCATGGCCAGGCGGAAAGCGGCGGCGGCGCCGGGGAATTATGAACCGCCGGTACGATACACCCCGGTTGATTAAAAATGGTTGAACTCTGGCGGTACATGATGCCACAATCATATTAGGACCCATGACATGGTATCAATGCCTGTCATCGGGCGTGAATTGTGTTTATTACGATTCGAAATGGTGAATAAATGGATAGATTTGGAAAACAATAGTACAGGAAGAACATCGTACGTATAGCAGGGTTATGTGGTTCTTTCTGCTTTAGGAAACAGTTTATCAATCAATGTTCTTGTTTCTTCAAGCCATTCCTCACGCTCGCCTGTCGTGCTGGTCACGACTGTGCTGAATGTACGACGATGAAAGTTAGAGACTCCGCATAAGCCAAAGATGCAGTTTCGCCAGATGGTTTCAAGGGGGTCTCCAAAGACTTGCTGTTCCCTTCCCGGCAGGGTGTTTGAGGTGTTGAAGACGAGAGCGGCTTCAGCCTTTAACAGACCTTTTGGAATGCCTTCGCCGTCATCTCCTTCCAAGAACTCGTAAGCTATCCCCGGACGGATCACCCGGTCAATCCAGCCCTTCAATACTGCCGGAGGCTGCCCCCACCAGTTGGGGTGAATGACGACAATACCGTCTGCCTGCCGGACTTCCTCACAATGGCATTTGACTAACTCCGGCAGCACGGCGTCCTTTGGAATTTCCTTGCTGACGAGTAGCGGACCGAAGTTCTCGGCATACAGGTCATGAAAAGATACGCTGTGCCCATTCATTTTGAGCTGCTTGACAGCGGTCGACGCGATTGCATGATTGAGACTTTCCTTATCAGGATGGGCAAGGATGACCGATATTCTCATGGTTATCTGTGTTTCTCCTATTCATCATATAACTAAAAAATCATCTGGAGCGTAGCGATCGGCTGAATGGATTGGTAAGCCAGTACACTCACCGCCACATGGCCAAAGCCTTCTCAATATTAAGGGTATGTCCCGTATGCGCAGTGTAAATCTGTTTAACATCAGGAAGACCGGCAATTTTCCGGATGGACGCTGAATCCATTTCCGTATCCTCTGTGAATATCTTTATCATCGGGTGCACCTGGCCGGCCACAATAATGCACAAATCCCCGACAAATAATGAATCTCCCACCCTGAAACTCATGGAACCTTGCGTATGCCCGGGCGTGCTGATTGCGTCAATGGTAACACCACCGATTTCCACCGCATTACCATCCGCCAAGATCGTGTAATCTGAAACGGGAAGTTTATTCATGTGCCCTATTCCCAGAAGATGGCGATGGGCTTTATCCTTTAACAATGGCACTTCTTCACCTGAAAGATAAACCCTGGCCATCGGGAATGCCGGTAATCCGTCAACATGATCACCGTCTGAATGCGTTAAAAATACAGCCTGAACCGAAGAAGGATCAATCGAAAGAGATTTGCACCCTCTTGCGATCTTTTCAGGATCATCCCCGGCATCAAACGCAATAAACCCATCACGTGTTTTGACGATATACATGTTGCTGATTTTGCCTTTGATTGCAAATATGGAATCTGAAAATTTTGCTGTTTCCGTAGGGCGCATATCACGCATTTGATAGAAAAACCAACCCATGAAACCACCAGCGCATAATACCAAAAGTAAAATAACAGAAACGGTTATCATTATTTTCTTTTTCATGACTTGCCCCCTTTTCAGCGAATAAGGTGACTTCAACATTTAACGATATCTTCCAGAAGGCACAACGTCGCCTCGTATATTTCAGGATCTTTACGGGCTCTAGGGCCTGCCACATTGAGGACTTTGATTTCATGGCTCTTCAGCCAGCCAGTAAGCCTCTCTGACGCATCCTTGATGGTTAATTCCTTCAAATCGATATGGATCCAAGGCTTTTTGTGTTGCTTAGCAAACTCTTTGGTAAGGGCTGACCCACCGGTGAGAAACCCGTGGGATACGATCACGGTACCGTCGGCATCGAGGACGTTCTGCTCCGTCCGCTTGGGATAGTCAGTGGTCGGCATTTCCTGAAGGTGATACTTCAGGTCCAGTGTGCCATCCTCTGTCTTCCTGCCCTTGGGGAGCCACCCTCCATAAGGTATGTCATTGGCTATGGCAAAATCAAGCGCCGCCCGATCCGCTCCGGTCTGTCCGCCTGATATGATTTTTTCGATTTTAATCATTAGCCCATCATTCAATTTGAATTATTGATTAATTCTATATACCACGGTCTCGTTTTGCCAGGCCAGTTCTTATTTCACAATCCCAATTTGTATGATTGACTGTGTAAGTCAGAAAGCGTAATATCCCTCATGTTTCATTGTGAGGATACCACTAACTTAACAAAAAGGAGGGGTTTCTATGAAAAAGGTTTTGATTATTGCTTTTATGTTTATTTTTGTTGCTTCAGTAGCTTTTGCCGCCCCGGCGACCGCCCCGGGCAAAAAAGCTGCAAGTCCTGCTCAGCTGGCACAGCAGGAGAAGATGAAAACCTGTAACAAAGAAGCCAAGGACAAGGCACTAAAAGGTGACGAACGCAAGGCTTTTATGAAGAAATGCCTGTCCGGCAAGACAAGTGACGCACCGGCGACCACACCAGCCGCAACGGCCACGCCGCCAACGCAGCAGGAAAAGATGAAATCCTGCAACAAAGAAGCCAAGGACAAGGCGCTCAAGGGTGACGAACGCAAGAAGTTTATGAGCGATTGCCTCAAAAAATAGAAAATTTATTTTTAGATTTAATTTTGAAAAGCGGCGTCAGCAATGGCTCCGCTTTTCTTATTCACATTTCTTCATGTTGTAATCTCCGGTGTGATCTCATTGCATTAGTTGTGGAGTGTCAGGTGCAGCACACACCAAGCCTTTTCTTCCCGTTTGACATTCACCGCACTTCCCTTTATCCTCATTGCACAAAAACCGCGAAGGAAGAATTACCCGAAGTGATGAACTTGAAAACATTATACTTCAACACATTCATTTCCCTGCTTTTCATTGCGTCATGGACGATATTTATCCATCCACCTGTCAGCCATGCCGCCATCCGCACAGTTACAGGCACCGTCACAAAGGTCACGGACGGCGACTCAATCCAGGTAACCACAGCGGAACAGACAAAACTCAAAGTAAGATTGTACGGCATTGACGCCCCCGAAACACCCAAGATCAGTCATCGCACCGGCCAGGTCAGTAAGCCGGGACAACCCCACGGGGAAGAATCCTGGAAAGCGCTTGAAAATAAAATCATGGGGAAACAGGTCAGGCTGGAAATTCTCGACATTGACAAATACAGGCGCATGGTGGGGATGATCTGGCTGGGCGACCGTAATATCAACCTTGAGATGGTGCGTGAAGGATATGCCGAAGCTTTCATCGAATATTTGAAGCCGCCATACCGGACACCCTTTCTTGAAGCGGAACGAGAGGCAAAATCAGCCAGGCGCGGGATCTGGTCGCTGCCTGATTATGAGCGGCCGCGAGCATTCCGCAAAAGGCTGAAAGTGAGCGGAGGGGAATAGATTATGACCCCCAGAGAATCGATTTACGAGATCGAAGCCGATCTGCACGACCTTCAGCCATACCTGCATTCAAAAAGCACCCTGGTTTCCAAAAGGGCACAGGGGAAATACGAACAGCTGGTTGAACGATATTTCAGAGAGCATGACGGCATGTTGAATCCGGAACGGCGTTCTGACTGTTTGCAGGATGACAGATATTTCTTAAGCCTGCTGGAGTCGACAAGAAAAAGTTACTATTCAGACAGTGAATGTTCGCCATGACCGGAAGCATGATTATCGCTGCGTTTATTCACATCTTCCTGCTATAGGTGTCCGCCAATTTTGGTGTGCATGCTTCTTTAAAAAGCAACAATCATGGAATTGCTGCAACTTTGTGATTTCAAATTTTGATGAAAACCTCTGCAATTCAGATTATTTGCAAATTTGACAATGGCCGGCTTCCTGTGTCATAGGGGAGACATGAAACAACCGCTTGAACAGCTCCAGGGCCAAATTGAACGGGTCACCTTTACCAATGAGGAGACCGGTTACACCGTTGCCAAGGTCAAGGCCTATGGGCGGCGCGATCTCGTGACGGTCATAGGGGCTATTGTAAACCCCACCCCGGGTGAAATCATCAAAATGAGCGGCGAGTGGGGCAATCACCCGCAATACGGCGAGCAGTTTAAAATTGTTTTCTGCCAGACCACCACGCCGGCCAGTGTCCATGGAATTGAAAAGTATCTGGGTTCGGGACTGATCAAGGGTATCGGCCCCGTGATGGCCAAACGCATCGTCAGGCTGTTCAAGGAAAAAACTCTGGACGTTATCGAGAACGAGATTGACAAGCTCGCCGGCGTGGAAGGGATCGGTCAAAAACGAATCGGCATGATCAGGAAAGCATGGGAAGAGCAGAAGGAAATCCGGGCGGTCATGATCTTCCTCCAGGACCATGGCGTCGGCTCCGGCTATGCGGCAAAGATCTACAAGCAATACGGAAACGACGCAATCAAGATCGTTCAGGAGAATCCCTACCGGCTGGCTACAGACATTTTCGGCATCGGTTTCATCACTGCAGACAAAATTGCGGAAAAGATGGGATTTGCGAAAGATTCTGAACTTCGGGCCGCTGCCGGCATCCTCTACGTCCTGCATGAACTCACCGATGAGGGTCATGTCTATTATCCATATGAGCCACTGATTGAGAAGTGCAAAGAGATGCTCGATATTGAACGTGAAATCATCTTAAAAGCAATCGGAACTACTGCCGCAGATAAACAGATCGTCATTGAGGACCTGAACCGTGATGTGGCCGAATTCCGGGAGAACAACAAGGCCGTTTACCTGGCCGGGTATCATGCCGCGGAAAAGAACCTGGCCGCCCGCCTGAAAACACTTGTGAATGCACCCGGAGGCATCAGCAGGATAGATTCCGGCAGGGCCATTCAATGGGTGCAGGAGAAGCTGTCCATAACTCTTGCCGAAAAACAGATTGAAGCTGTCCGGAGGTCCGCGGAAAACAAGGTCATGGTCATCACCGGCGGCCCCGGAACGGGGAAAACGACCATTATCAATGCCATCCTGAAAATCTTTGCCGCCAAAAAAACGAAGATCCTGCTGGCCGCGCCCACGGGCCGCGCCGCCAAAAGAATGTCAGAAACGACGAATTACGAGGCCAGAACGATTCATCGGCTGCTGGAGTTCAACTTCAAAAAGGGCGGCTTTCAGAAGAACGAGGAGACTCCCCTGGACTGCCGGTTGTTGATTGTCGATGAAGTCTCCATGATCGACACCCTCCTGATGAACTCCCTTTTGAAAGCGATTCCTCCCGCCGCCACCTTCATCATGGTAGGGGATGTGAACCAGCTTCCATCCGTCGGTGCCGGCAATGTTCTCAGGGACATCATTGATTCCGGCATCGCCCCCGTGGTCCATTTAAATGAAATATTCCGGCAGGCCAGGGAAAGCTCCATCATCGTCAATGCCCACAAGATCAATGAAGGCGTCCTTCCCGATCTGCAGTCCCATTCGGATAAACCGGATGATTTCTATTTTATCGAACAGGAAGAGCCGGAGAAGGTGCTGGAAATGATCATCAGGCTTGTCAGGCAGAGGATCCCGAAACGATTCGGCCTTGATCCCGTCAATGACATCCAGGTCCTTGCCCCCATGCACAGGGGGACAGCCGGTGCCGGCAATCTCAACACGGAGCTTCAGAAAGCCCTGAATCCGGGCGAGGAAGGTGTGCCGCGCGGCGGACGGCTTTTCAAAGTCAATGACAAGGTTATGCAGATTGTGAACAATTATGACAAGGAGGTGTATAACGGCGACATCGGCCGGATCGCTTCTATTGATGAAGAGGCTAGGGAAGTCAGGGTGATCATGGACGACCGGGAGGTCATCTACGACTATTCCGACCTTGACGAACTTGTGCATGCCTATGCTGTCTCCGTTCATAAAGCGCAGGGATCTGAATACCCTGCAGTGGTGATCCCGATCCTGACACAGCATTATGTATTGCTTCAGAGAAACCTGCTTTATACCGGAGTGACCAGGGGCAAAAAACTTGTCGTGATTGTGGGAACGAAGAAAGCAATGGCAATTGCGGTGAAGAACAATAAAACAGAAAAGAGGTATACATTGCTAAAGCAGAGGTTAATCGGGAATTAATGGCCGATAGAAAAAAGCAATCACCAGATGTGAATTACGAGCAGGTCGATGTGGAGTGTTACAGCGGCCATAAGGCCAATGAGCGGCCAACAGTTTTCACCTATCAGGGACGCCGCCTTGAAATATCGGAAATTGTGGATCGCTGGTACGAAGGAAGCGTCAGTGCCGATCGGCCACAGATAGACTACTTTAAGGTCAGGACGGCAGACGGACAGGTTTTTCTGCTCCGATATCTGTCTTTGTTTGATGCATGGTCCGTTCGTGTTTTTCACGAAGGCATACAATGAGTTTGAAGAGGAATATTCTCTTATCCACGCAATGTTGTCGGCGCGCTCCAAATCCGGTCTCACCCAAGAGGCAGTCGCCGATTTGATGGGAACTACCAAAAAAGAGGAGATCGTTTAATGTAGGTGATCCTCGTTAGGTAAAATAAAAAGGTTAAGTGGTACGAAGGTTAGAAGGTAAAAGGTTAAATTAAAAAGAACGCGAACCGGTCGAAATTTTCGACCACACCCAATAAAGAAGGTGTGCTGGATTATTATAACTTCATTATGATAACTCCATAATCACCTTTTCAAGTATTGCGGTCGCAAATTGCGACCGCAGGACGATATCCTGCCCAACGGAATAACTGCAAAGTCTTCACGTAAGGATTTCATCAAAAAATGAGCAAGCCGACCTCTTCAGGTGAGGACGGCTGGTGGGACCGCTTTGACACCGATGAATACAAGCTGCATATCCAGTATAAAAAAAATAGGATCAATCAGATAACCATCATGTCGCCGGCCACCGCCCCCTGATGCTTTTTCGGTAAGTCAGTAACTGAGTAAGTAACTTACCGTGAGAGAGGGCTCAGGGCTCGGGTCTTTCGTATCCAGTCTGTTGATGTCACAGGGATTTTAGGGAATGTTCGCGCGCGAACATTCCTGCTTGATCATCTGTTTAGGTACAAGGTGCCTGTGATGGTTTTGCCGACTGACAGAAATGCTATTATACCAGCAAGCCAGTATACTGTCATGCTGGCATCATTGTAAGTTAGTAACCAACTTACTTAGTTACCAAGGGTAACTATAAGTAACCATAAGTAACGGTTACCTATGGTAACTAAGTCGCATTCGGTCTCCACCCCCAAAAACCCAGCAAATTGACGAACGCGAACCGGTCGAAATTTTCGACCACACCCAATAAAGAAGGTGTGCTGGATTATTATAANNTCTATGATAACTCCATAATCACCTTTTCAAGTTTTGCGGTCACAAATTGTGACCGCAAATTCCCTTCTTTTTAACGATCATAATTTCACATATTCTCATTTATAATAAATATTTACAAAATACTGTTTTTCAGTATCGAAAATTCAGTATTTGATATTTTCGATGCCTGGACGCAATACTCAAAAAGAAGCTTTATGGAAAACGGGATTGAGATTGAAGTCAAAATTTTTGACTTCAATAAGCCGAAAAAATCCGAGGAATGCTTCCTAAATGCAAAAAATAGTTCTTGCAATAACACTACACAAAACGTATCTTAGGTTTAGCTTTTAATTCACTTAAAGGATGAAACCATGAAAAACACCCCTCGGGAGTCTAACCAAAAAGCTACACCTAATGATTCGAGTCTGATCGTGATCCCCGAAAATGCCCCTGACGGCCTCCGAATCTGGTCACGCTGGTACTTCGACCATGCCGTGACGAGCGTCGCCAGGTCGCAGAAGGAACAGGTGCGGGATCTGAACCGGTTCATCCAATACATGGAGCAGACCGAGAAGACAGATGCCCGTTCTATGTGGACTCCCAGGCTCTCCGAATCCTTCAAGGACCACATGAAACGTTCTCTTCACGAAGACGGCTCCCGGCACTGGTCTGATCGAACCATAAACCGGGTGCTGACTCACCTCAAGACTTTCGCCAAATGGATAGACGGACTGAGACCGTTTCCCCTGGGAAATCCCATGGTGAAAATCAAGGCCCTTCCAATTACAAATTCCCTGGAGGTCGAGCGGGCTCTATCGTCCGGCGAGCGCCGGCGGCTCCTGGATGCCGCAGACCTTCTTCCCGTCGCAGGAGGACTGAGCAGAAACCGGCGATTGCACTCTGTCGAAGTGCGACCTAGGAGAAAAGGCTACCGGTGCTACCGCAACAGGGCAATTATATACTGTCTTACGGAAACAGGGATGAGGCGGAAAGCGGTTACGGCAATCAACCTGTCCGATGTGGACTTTGTGAAGAAGAAAATCACAGTCGAGGAAAAGGGAGGGATGCGGCACACGTATCAGATTAACAAGGAAGGGCTCGCCGCGATCCGGGACTACATCGAGAACGAACGGGAAGCCGACTTTGAAAAGTGGCAGTCCCCTGCCCTTTTCCTATCGCCCTGCACGAACCCGAACGGAAACGGGCGCCTGACGGTCAAGGTGGTCAACGATGTGTGGAACGACGTCTGCAAGGCCGGGGGCATCGAGGGCAGGACACCCCACAGCGCAAGGCACGCGATGGGCCGCTACATCATCGAGAAGACCGGCAACGTGGCGGCGGTGCAGCGGCAGCTTGGCCACAAGAACGCGGCCTATTCGATGCAGTATTCCCGGATTACGGACGAAGAGCTGAACGTTATATTGGATGGTAGATAAACATCTACAAATGATGTGTGATGGATTAACTTCGACCCTTCTGTTGGCGGGAAAACAGAGGATATTGGGCGGCTAGAGTCACCGGGGAAGTCACCGGGGAAGTTCAAAGGCATGGAAACAAAACTAAAAATGATCTATTGTAAGGGCGAAAAGTTCTGGGTAGGAAAACTCCTTGAACATCCGGAAATAATGACACAAGAAGAGACATTGGAAGAACTTGAAGAAAACATGAGAGAGGCGTATGCAATGATGACTGATGTCCCTAACCTTGTTTTTGCCGACTGACAGAAATGCTGTCATGCTGTTTTACTGGCATGCCAGCATACTGGCGATGGAGTGCCCGAAAAAGGCGTGAAAACCCTATTTAGTGAAGTCACAATTTGTGACCTCACTCTCGATCCCAGTTCTTCTGAAAAACATCTTTAACTGTTTTGGGAAACTACATGAGGGGAAATTATGCCCGTTACAGTCAGAATATCAAAAGAATTGCTTGATGAAGCGAAGAGATTCAGCCGCATCAATCACCGTTCCATAGCTGGTCAAATCGAGCATTGGGCGCGTATAGGCAAGTGTGCCGAGGAAAATCCGGATTTGTCTTATTCCCTCCTCAAAGAAACCTTGATCGGTCTTGATGAATTAGACTGTGGTGAAAAGACAGAATACAAATTCATCTGAATCAATTGACCGATCCTCGGGAAGCTATAGAGACATGTGATATTATATTCAAGAAGACTAGGTTTGGGGCGGTTCAAAGGTATGGAAATAAAGCTAAAAATGATCTATTGGAAAGGCGAAAAGTTCTGGGTCGGAAAACTCCTTGAGCACCCGGAAATAATGACTCAAGGAGAAACATTAGAAGAACTTGAAGAATGTCAATTGCCGCCATAATCGAGCCAGGGTTTTTCGCCGTAATGGAGCCAGTTCAAAGTGTT
>MTKZ01029958.1_pt1 | contig 10147 bp, 8 predicted proteins | sample 1042781 | NCBI WGS metagenome assembly MTKZ01 (sample SAMN06212207, study PRJNA360539) | anaerobic digester metagenome | biome: Wastewater treatment plant; material: sludge; isolation source: anaerobic digester fed with sludge from wastewater treatment plant | place: Denmark: WWTP Viborg ...
GAGCAACTGTCCTTGCGCGCCGATGTTGAACAGGCCGGCCTTGAAGGCGAAGGCGACCGCCAGACCACTGAAGATGAGCGGCGTCGACTTCTCCAGAGTGCGCTGCAGGGCCACCGGCGAGCCGAACGCACCTTTAAATAGCGCCCCATACGCTTCCAGCGGGTTTGCGCCCGAAACCAGCAACAACACCGCGCCGATCAGCCCGGCCAGCAGCACAGCGACCAGCGGCACGCTGACCCCCCGCCAGATTTGCCTCAGCAAGCGCTTCCCGTTTCCCCTCTCTTCCGGAGCCGAAACAGTTGTCATAGCCGCCCCTCATAGGATATGCGGCGCAGCCGTTGCCAAAATCGGCTACGGCCACGCCGCACATGGCACTGCGATTTTTCGTCAGGATGCGCGGGGCACTGTTATCCAGCGCCCCGCGCCATGTAGTGTGTCGCGATTAGCCGCCCGGGGTGTAACCCGTGCTGATCGAGCCGTCTTTCAACCCGGCTTCAGTGGTCATCAGCAGGTCCTTGACGTCCTGCGGAACCGCGTCCTCGTGATCGTGGAACTGGGCCAGGCCGACCGCGCCGAAGTAGTTGCCACCGGGGAATTCGCCGTCCATGGCCATCGTGGCCAGCTCGACGACACCGGGGGTAATGAGCTTCATGGCGCTGGAGATCAGGCACGGATGGGCTTCCGGCACAGTGTCCCACTGGTCGCTATCGACGCCGATGCACCACAGGCCCTCGTTGCCGGCCGTCTGGATCAGCGCGCCGTTGCCGGTCTTGCCACCGGCGCCAAAGACGACGTCCGCGCCCTGGTCAATGGCCTGCTGGGCCGTGCTGGCGCCCCACTCCGGGTCGGTGAAGGCTACGTCGAGACCACCGGGATGGTAAGTGTCGATGACCTTGATGTCGGGGTTGACCGACATCGCGCCATTCTTGTAGCCCTCGTTGTAGGCCACAACGGGCGGAACCAGGTCCGTGCCCAGCACGGAGGCGATCGTACCGCTCTCGCTCATCGAAGCGGCCAACACACCGGCCAGATAGCCAGCTTGATCTTCGTTGAAGACCAGGCCGGCCAGATTCGGGACGGTATCGCCCTGGAACTGGTCGACGCCGATGAAGTAGATGTCGGGGTAGGTCTCGGCAGCGGCAATAGTCGCCTCGCCCATGGCGAAGCCGACGGTCACGATGATGTCATACCCCTGGGTGGCGAACAGGTCGATGTTGGCGCCGTAGTCCTTGGCGTCCTTCGTCTCGACGTAGTTGACTTCGGCCGCGCCCAGATCTTGGGCCGCCTGCTGCGCGCCCTCCCAAGCCGACTGGTTGAACGACTTGTCGTCCACTTCGCCGACGTCCGTCACCAAACCGACGCACAGGACATCCGCATCCGAGCAATCGCCCGAACCCGCCGTTTCACCGGTGGCCTCATTGGCGTTGTCCAGGGCCTCGTTGGCGTTGTCCATCGCCTCATTGGCGTTGTCCATCGCCCCGTTGGCTGCCTCATCGACGGTCGTTGCGGCGGCGTTGGCCGCCTCGTCAACCGTTTGCTCAGTCGTGCCACCACAGGCGACAGCGAACATCGCCAGAAGCAGCAGAGCAGTAACCAACAATGCAATACGCTTCATATCTGACTCTTCTCCTTGCTTTTCAGTAACCGAATTGAGATGTAAACGCGGCAAGTGGGATAGAACATATCAACGTGGGGACAGGCAGTACACTGTTGGGCACACTGTTGACATTGTTACTACCCTACTCGCCCACACTACTGGCAATATTGTTACCTATGGCGTCCGAAAAAACAATAGTTAAGACCAAAATAGATCGGACCCGGTCATCCTTTCACTTGTCGCCCGTCGTCGGCTCCCTATAATCACTCAACCCGAGTAAGGAGACACCCGATGCCCTTTCCACTGCTTGATGGCTTTGGTCCCACGCGGCGGACACTGCAACTGTATAGCCGTGCTCTCAGCGGCGTGGCCCGCGTCCACGGCGTAGCCCACCCGAACTGGTGGCACATCAGCCTGCGCGTCACGCCCAGCGGCTTGCAGAGCGACAACATCCCCCTGCCGGGTGGCGGTATCCTGGCCGGGCGGCTCGACCTGCTGGCGCACCGGCTTGTCTTGTGGACGAGCGGCGGGCGAGCGTGGTCGCTGCCAATGGACGCCGGACTGAGCGGCACAACGATGGGCGAGCGAATTATCACCGTCGCGGCCGAGGCCGGGCTACATGGCGAATACGACCGCCAAAAATTCGTCTCCGCCGCACCGGGCGTCTACGACACCGACGCCGCCGGCCGCTTCTTCGCCGCTCTGGTAAAGGCCGACCGCATCCTGAAGAAGCACCGCGCCCATCTGACCGGCAACACCGGCCCGGTGCAGCTCTGGCCCCACGGCTTCGATCTGTCCATGGAATGGTATGGTACGCGCGTCGAACGCACCGAGGAGAACGGCGAAGTTAAGGAGACACCGGCGCAACTCAACCTCGGTTTCTACCCCGGCGAGGATGACGCCTCCTCCTACTTCTACTCCAGCCCGTGGCCATTCGACAGTGACGTCCTGCTGGACAAGCCCCTGCCGGCGGGCGCGAGCTGGCACACCGAGGGCTGGCAAGGGGCCATGTTGCCCTACGCGGCTCTGCGCCACGACGACCACGCCGAAGAGCGTGTGTTGGCCTTTGCCGCGGCCGTGTACGATATCGCCGCGCCTCTGCTCAAATAGGTGCGACAAACTCGGCCAACGGACTTTGACAGCCGCTGGCCATCTCGTTACAATCCGCCCCATTCGGCATTTGAGCCGACGATTGTTGACAGCATGCATCTGAAGCGCGTCGCCGACGGATCCACCCGTAGCCGCAGCGCAGCCATCTCCCGACCGGCTGCGTCTCCTCCGCGCGCATGTTCCCGAATTTGCACCCAACCGAAAATCACCACGCTGACCAACCGATTGCCACGGGAGGTGATGCCGTCGCTATTGCTAAACTGCTGCCTTGCCTGAAACGAAGCGCTTGTCTATTGCCAGAGATATCTGTGGAGGAGAGAAAATGCCTAAGTTGAAACGGTCGGCGTTGCCGGCCCTGGTGCTCATCATTGGTCTATTTCTGGCCGCCTGTACCGCGCCCAGCGGCACGACGGAAACCCAGCCCACGACAGCGCCCTCGGCCGAACAGCCGACGGCCGAAGAGCCGGCGGCCGATATGCCGACAGAGGAGCCGGCCGCGGCCGAACCCACCGCGGCCCCAGCGGCTGCAGAGGAGGGCGACCGCCAGATCGCCACCTTCATCTGGACACAGGAGTTCGACACTCTCAGCCCGCTGTACACCAGCATGTGGTTTTCCACGATCACTTACTCGCTTTGGAATGTCTGGGCCTGGAATTACGACGAGAACCTGGAGCCGGTGCCCGTGTTGGTCACCGAGATTCCCTCGGCCGACAACGGCGGCATCTCCGAAGACGGCCGTACCCTCACCTTCCATCTGCGCGACGACATTGTCTGGTCTGACGGCGAACCGATCACCTCCGACGATTTCCTGTTCACCTATGAGATGAACGTCGATCCGGGCAACACCGTCAGCTCGACCTATCCCTATGACCAGGTCGAAACCATCGAAGCGCCCGACGAGCGCACGGTCGTCGTCACCTTCGCCGAGCCGTTCGCGCCCTGGCTGGCGACCTTGTGGCACAGCATCCTACCCGCCCACGTTTTGCGGCCCGTCTTTGAGCAAGAGGGCACGCTGGACGAGGCCGAGTGGAACCTGGCGCCGACCGTCGGCGCGGGGCCGTATCGCTTCGAGGAGTGGGAGTCCGGCAGCTATGCGCGCTTCGTGAAGAACGAGAACTGGTGGGGGCCTGAGCCGATCATCGACGAGATCTTCTTCCGCTTCGTGCCCGATGACGCCTCCCAGGTGGCTGCGCTGCAGAACGGCGAGGGCGACGTGGGCACGTTCATCGCCTACTCCGATGTGCCAACGCTCCAAGACGCCGGAGTCAACATCAGGACCGTGCCCTCCGGTTACTACGAAGGCTGGTTCATGTTCCTGGGCGACGACCTTGTCCCCGGCCACCCGGCGCTGCAAGACGTGCGCGTGCGCCAGGCCATCGCCATGGCCCTCGACCGCGAGACGCTCAATCAGGACCTGCTGCTCGGCCTGACCCACCCGGTGGAGACGATCTGGGCCGGCACGCCTTACGAAAGCCACGACATCGTCCCCTGGCCCTATGATCCCGACGCGGCCAACGCCCTGCTGGACGAAGCGGGCTGGGTGGACAGCAACGGCGACGGCACCCGCGACAAGGACGGCCAGGAGCTGGTCCTCGTCCACGGCACGACGACGCGCGAAATTCGCCAGGATTCCCAGGCCGTCGCTCAGCAGCAACTGGCCGCGATTGGTATCGGCCTGGAGTTGCAGAGCTATGACTCCAACGTCTTCTTCGCCAGCTACGCCGAGGATGGCCCGGCCTACACCGGCGAACTCGACATCATGCAGTGGTCCGACGGCCCCTTCTTTCCCGACCCCGACCACTACTACTGGCTGTGCAGCGAAATCCCCACCGACGAAGCACCCGACGGGGCCAACGCCCAGCGCATTTGCGACGAGGAGCTGGACGGCCTCTTCCAGCTCCAGGCGACGCAGACCAACACCGAGGAGCGCATCGCCACCTTCCACCAGATCAGCCAGTTGATGCACGATCAGGTCTATTGGCTGGGACTGTGGGATGATCCCGACGTGTGGGCGCTCAGCGGCCGGCTGCAGAACGTCAAGATGTCCGGCCCGACGCCGTTCTACAACGTCACTGAGTGGACGATGTCCCAGTAGGCACGATCCGGGTAGACCTGTCGGGTCCCAGATGTCCCGACAGGTCTATCGAGGGCAAGACCGATGAGCCGCTTTATCATTCGCCGCCTCCTGCAGGCCATCCCGCTGCTGTTCTTCGTCAGCATCATCCTCTTCGCGCTGATGGGGCAGATGGGCGATCCCGTGGCGACGATGGGCGGCCGGCGGGTCACGCGGCCGGCCGACCGCGAGCGCCTGACCCGCCAGCTCGGCCTCGACCAGCCAGTCACAATGCAATATCTCTACTGGCTCATCGGCAACGACTGGCGACAGATCGACGTCGACGGCGACGGCCTCGCCGACACGACCGGCGCGCGCCGTGGCGTCCTGCGCGGCGACTTTGGCATGTCGCTGATGAAGCGTGGCCAGACAGCCTGGGAGGTCATCTGGGATCGCGTGCCTAATACACTGCTGCTCATGGTGACGTCGGAGGTCGTCATCGTTGTGTTCGCCCTGCTCATCGGCCTCTTCTCCGCGCTGCGGCAATATTCGCTGGCCGACCACATCATCACGGCCGTCTCCTTCATCGGCTACTCGACGCCCATCTTCTTCTTCGCCCTGCTATCGATCTATATCTTCTCGGTCAACTTCAAGCGCTGGGGGCTGCCGTCGCTGCCGGCCGTGGGCATGTTCGACCCTCAGGTCGGCCGCACGCCCAGCCAGGTGGCGCTGCACATGATCCTGCCGGTCATGACGATCACCTTCGTCAGCATCGCCGCCTACAGCCGCTACATCCGCAGCACGATGCTGGAGGTACTCAACGAGGATTACATCCGCACAGCGCGAGCCAAGGGGTTGCGCAATCGCTATATCCTCTTCGTCCACGCCCTGAAAAATGCCGCCCTCCCCATCGTCACGCTGATCGGCCTTGACCTGGCGCTGTTGCTGGGCGGGGCGCTGGTGACCGAGCGCATCTTTGCCTGGCCGGGCATGGGCCGCCTGTTTCTCGACCACATGCAGCGCTTCGACACGCCGGTGGTCATGGGCATCCTCATCCTGCTGTCGGTGACGGTGATCTTCTTCCAGATCATCACTGACCTGACCTATGCACTGTTGGACCCGCGGATTCGCTATGACTAGCTGTGTTCACTACGCGCAGGATAGCGGACGGGCCGAGGAGCAAGTGCGCCCGCCGGCTCTCTGGCTTCCTCGACAGAGCCACCAATGGCCACAATAGATACGCCCGTCACGCTCCCTGTCGGCGCGGACGAACTTGCCCCGCCGCTAACCTTCGGCCAGATGGCCTGGCGGCGCTTCCGGCGGCACCGCATGGCGATGGTGGGCGCGGTGCTTCTTATCCTGCTGTTCGTCTACGCCTTCGGCGGCGGCCTGATCTTCACCGCCGAGCGGGCCAACTTCACCGACACAAGCGCCCGGCTGCAAGGCCCTTCGGCGGCGCACCCCTTCGGCACAGATACGGTCGGCCGCGACGTGCTGGCCCGCACGATCCAGGGCGGGCGCATCTCGCTGCTGATCGGCCTGATGGCCGCGGTGCTGGAGATCGTCATCGGCGTCGTCGTCGGCGCCGTGGCCGGCTACTACGGCGGCGTGGTCGATAGCCTGCTCATGCGCCTGACAGAGGCGATGCTCATCATCCCATCGCTGTTTCTGCTCATCGTCGCCGCCCGGCTGGTGGGCGGTAGCGTGGGGTGGATCATCGTCATCTTCGCCCTGACCAGCTGGATGTACGTCGCCCGCATTGTTCGGGCCGAATTTCTGTCGCTCAAGGAAAACGAATTCGTCCTGGCGGCACGGTCCATCGGCACGCCGACGAGCCAGATCATCTTCCGCCACATCCTGCCCAACACCATGGCCCCCATCGTCGTCGCGGCCACGCTGGCCGTGGCCACAGCCATCCTGTCGGAGGCGTACATCAGCTTCCTGGGCATGGGCGTCCAACCGCCGACGGCCACCTGGGGCAACATGCTCGATGGATCGTACAATTATATTGAGAGCGCGCCGTGGCTGTGGATATTCCCCGGCCTACTGATCCTGCTGACGGTGCTGAGCATCAACTTCGTCGGCGACGGCCTGCGTGACGCTCTCGATCCCCGGAGCCGGAACGTCTGATGACGACGCCACCCTTGCCAGACCTGTTCGGCCTTATGTCGCCTGATAAGCCAAGGAATGTCCTGCTGGACATTCGCAACCTGCAAGTCCACTTCCACACGCCGGAAGGCACGGTCTATGCCGTCAACGACATCTCCTATCACATTCACGAAAGCGAGGTCATCGCCGTCGTCGGCGAAAGCGGCTGTGGCAAATCGGTCAGCATGATGGCCGTGCTGGGGCTGATCCCGCGGCCNNACATGTCCTCCGAACAGGCCCGCGACCGGGCGATCGAACTGTTGGAGCTGGTCGGCATCCCCGACGCGGCCCGCCGGCTGGGCAACTACCCACACCAGTTCTCCGGCGGCATGCGCCAGCGGGTGATGATCGCCATGATGCTGGCCTGCAACCCCAGCCTACTCATCGCCGACGAGCCAACGACGGCCCTCGACGTGACCATCCAGGCCCAGATCGTCGAGCTGGTGACGCGGATGCGCGAGAAGCTGGGCATGGCTCTCATCTGGATCACCCACGACCTGGGTGTGGTGGCCGGGCTGGCCGAACGCGTCATCGTCATGTACGCTGGAATGATCGTCGAAGAGGCGGACGTGGACAGCCTGTTCGAGCAGCCGAAGCACCCCTACACGCTGGCCCTGTTAGGGGCACTGCCGCGGGTCGATCGGCGGCGTGACCAACGCCTCAACTCCATCCCCGGCGCGCCGCCCAATCTGCTGGTGGAGCCGCACGGCTGCCCGTTCGCGCCCCGTTGCGAGTACGTCATCGAACGTTGTCGCGTCGAACGGCCGCCGCTTTTCGCCTTCTCGCCCACTCAGCGCGCTGCCTGCTGGGTGACGGCTGGCCAGGCGACTGCTGACCCCGCTGACCGGCCGCCGACTATGGACCCCGCATGACCAACGACCACGTCCCCCTCGTCCGAGTCGTCGAACTGACCAAGCACTTCCCCATCCGCCAGGGGCTGGTGTTCCAGCGCGTCACCCGCCAGGTGCGCGCGGTAGACGGCATCTCCTTCGAGATCGCCCGCGGCGAGACGCTGGGCCTTGTCGGCGAGAGCGGCTGCGGCAAATCCACGGCTGGCCGGACGCTGTTGGGCCTCTACCCGGCCACCAGCGGCGACAGCTACATCGACGGCCACCATGTCCAGACGGCCACGGGCGACGAGTGGCTGGCCATCCGTCGCGAGGCGCAGATGATTTTCCAGGACCCGTTCGCCTCGCTCAACCCGCGCTGGACGGTCAGCGGCATCATCTCCGAACCACTGCGCGTACACGCCCTGGTCGATGGCGAGGCGGCACGGACGGAGCGCGTCAAGGAACTCATGGCCCTGGTAGGGCTGGATAGCCGCTTCATCAACCGCTTCCCGCATGAATTCTCCGGCGGCCAACGCCAGCGCATCGGCATCGCCCGCTCGCTGGCCTCCGACCCGCTCTTCCTGGTCTGCGACGAACCCATCTCCGCCCTGGACGTGTCCATCCAGGCGCAGGTAGTCAACCTGTTGGAGGAGCTGCAAGATCGGTTGGGGCTGACCTACCTGTTCATCGCCCACGACCTTAGCATGGTGCGCCACATCTGCGACCGGGTACTGGTGATGTATCTGGGCGTCATGGTCGAGCTGGCCGCTAAGGACGACCTCTACGAGGAGCCGCTGCACCCCTATACCCAGGCGCTGCTATCGGCCGTGCCGGTGCCCGACCCCAAGCTGGCCCGCCGCCGCCAGCGCATCATCCTGGAAGGGGACGTGCCCAGCCCCATCAACCCGCCGACCGGCTGCCGCTTCCACACCCGCTGCCCCATCGCCCAACCGCACTGCACGACCCACATCCCTGTCTGGCGGGAGATTGACCCTGGGCACTGGGTGGCCTGTCATGAGGTAGAGCCGAAATACGTGCCAGACACCGTTGACCCGCGTCTATCTACATAGTATTATTTGCCTCAGCCTGTGATCATCGGGTATCACAGGTAGTGCTCTTGAACCAGGTCAGAGAGCTTTCAACGAGTAGGAGACGCAATGTCCAAAGCTGGTGACCGATATGAGAACCCTGTTACTGGCGAGTATGGTTATACTCGGGTGGGCACGGAAGACACGGGCGGCAAGCTTCTCGTGTCTGACTTGCGGGTGCGACCGAACGGTGCGGTACTAGGGGCGCACCTGCACCCCACCATTGACGAGCGTTTCACCGTCGCGAACGGCAAAATCGGTTACATGCTCGACGGCAAGCGCGGCGTGCTGGAGGCGGGGCAGTCGGCCGACCTGCCCAAGGGTATTCCCCACGACTGGTGGAACGCTGGCGACGAGGAGGCCTGGGTTATCGTCGAAATCCGTCCGGCGGCGCGCTTCGAGCAAATGGTGATCACGCTGTTTGGCCTGGCCGCCGAAGGCAAGACAAACAAAAAGGGCGTGCCCAACCCACTGCAACTGGCCGTCATCTCCCAGGAGTTCGCTGACGTCGTCCAATTCATGAGTCCGCCCCCGGCGGTACAGAAGGTTCTCTTCGCCGTGTTGGCTCCACTCGGTCGGGCGCTCGGCTACAAGGCCAGCTACCCTCATCACCAGGAGCGGAATTTGGGTACGGTCGAGGTTGAGCCGCTGCCGGAAGGGATCGTTATCAATAGCGTGCCATGAGCGGCCAGCAGGTCGTCACCGAGAAATACGAACGCCACGGCTGGCCCTCCGTCGACCGGCCCGACCTGAAGCCGCCCGAAGGCTGGTCGCTGGAACTGATCAATGCGCTCAACCTCATCCACCACCACGCGCTGTCGCCCGACGGGCAGCGCGTGGCTTTCGTCTGGGAGCGCGACGGCCGCAGCGACATCTTCGTCCAGCCGCTCGCCGGCGGCTGGCCGGCGCGCATCACCGCCGCGCGCGCCCGGACGATCTACTGGTGGGACAGCGAACCGCGCTGGTCGCCCGACGGCCGCTGGCTGGCCTTCACCCAGGGCGGCCACGTCCACGTCGCGCCGGCCGACGGCCGCGCCCAGTCCCGCGCCGTCACCGACTTCACGGCCGGCGCTTCGTCGCCCACCTGGCTGCCCGATAGCAACGGCCTGATCGTCGCCGCTGAGCGGGGCGAGGGCACGCTGCTGCTGCTGACCGATCGCGACGGCCGTTGGCCGCGCCCCCTGGCCGAGGACGCCGGCGACAACCTCGACGCCGCCCCTTCGCCCGACGGCGGCCGGGTCGCCTACATCCATCGCCCCCTTGACGACCTGAACCGCTGGGATTTGCACCTGGTTGACATCGCCAGTGGGCAGACAACGAG
>MTKZ01006662.1_pt1 | contig 10141 bp, 6 predicted proteins | sample 1042781 | NCBI WGS metagenome assembly MTKZ01 (sample SAMN06212207, study PRJNA360539) | anaerobic digester metagenome | biome: Wastewater treatment plant; material: sludge; isolation source: anaerobic digester fed with sludge from wastewater treatment plant | place: Denmark: WWTP Viborg ...
GGCCGGTCTGCTGGAGCGTGATGCCCGGCAGGAGTATATTTTTGCCTATTCTCAGGAGACTGGTAGCGAGGCGCAGGTTTCCCTGACCATGCCGGTGCGGCTGGCAAGCTGGACAAGTCGCGAACTGCACCCCATATTCCAGATGAACCTGCCGGAGGGGGCCCTGCTCGAGGCCATCCGCAGGGCCATCGCTAAAATAATCGGCGAGGATGACCTCTCTATCCTCCATGTGACCGGTGGAAACCAGGTGGGCAGAAACCGCTTCTCCCTTCCCAGTGACGATTCGCCATCTCTGCCGGAAACATCCGAGTCTCTGGAAGAATTGCTTACCTATCCCAACACCAGTGAACTATTCCATGAACTCGTTGCAAAATATGCCCTGCGTTCCGGCATATCAGGCGTTCAGCCCAAGGTGCTGCTCAATGCAACGGGACGGGGCACAATGGCATCATCAAACTATATTGTGAAGTCATGGGGAACGGATTATCCCTATCTGGCTGCCAATGAATATTTTTGCATGACGGCTGCGAAGCGGGCCGCTCTACCAACACCTGAATTCTACCTGTCCGAAAATGGCGGCCTCTTTGTTATGAAGCGGTTTGACGTTGCTCAAAATAACGAAGCCATCGGTTTTGAGGATATGTGCAGCCTCCAGGCGCTGGGCACAGCCCGGAAATACTCCAGCAGTTATGAACGGGTGGCAAAGAGCATCAGTAATTTTGTTTCCGGTGATCGTCTGATGGATGCCCGGGAACAGTTCTTTGCAACGCTGGTTTTGTCGGTCATGGTGAGGAATGGTGATGCGCATCTGAAAAATTTTGGAGTTCTATATAACACACCTCAATCTGCTGTTTGGCTTGCACCTGTGTATGACGTGGTGACCACGACTGTTTATATCAAAAATGACGTTCCGGCGCTTACACTTGCCGGTACGAAAAAGTGGTGGACCCGAAAAATGCTGGAGCAGTTTGCCGTGGCGCATCTTTCGCTGCCCAAAGCAAAGATAACGTCTATCTTCAAACGTATGGCCGATGCCGTAACGGAAACGCGGGCAAAAATACCAGACTATATAACGCATCATCCCGAATTTCGTGAAGTGGGAGAAAAAATGATGACCATCTGGAATGAAGGGGTCAATGATCTTTGTCATAATTTGAAGTGAGCCTTAGATTTATGCAAAACACTCTCAGGTAAGCGAAAAAGGTATTTGGGCAACAGCCCGTCAAGACTGGAGATTGAAAAATGATTTGTCCAAAATGCGGCACTGAACAGACGAACGAAAATTCTGAGTGCGTTCACTGTGGCGTCATTTTTGCGAAACTGACGCCGGAAGACTTCGAGCCGTCAAAATACAGGACGGGCACTTCAGCAATATCTGCCAGAAAAGCAAAGCTCCCGGTGTCGATGATCATAATCATTGGGCTGCTGCTTGTTTCCATCGGTTATTGTACGTATAATAGGCAGCAGCAGAAACGGATGGAAAGGATCGGCCCCGTGGCCGAACAGCCCATACAGGAAAGCACCGATGCGACAGTGATGCATAAGCTGGGCTTTGAAATTCAACCTCTTGCAAGCTACAGGATCCGCGCCAAGGTGCTGTCTATCGAACGCTACCGGAGCGGACGCTGGGCCCAACTCTGTCCGGTGGATTTTGCACTGGGCTGGGGGCCGATGTCGGACAATGCCATCACCGGGCAACTCAACATCACTCAAAGCAATCGCTGGTATCATTATCGCTGGAAGGACGCTCCTCCGATCGATCCCGTCCTCATTGTGCGTAATTCAGCCAACACGCATCTTGTCCCGGCGGATGACAATATCGAATCGAAGTTGTTCAAAGTGCGCAAAGGTGAGATTGTCAGGCTTGAGGGTTATCTGATCAGTGCCAGGGACTCCGGAGGCGGGAGCTGGCGTTCATCACTCACCCGGGAGGACAGCGGAGCCAACTCGTGCGAACTGATGTGGGTGACAGGAGTCGCGTTTGAATAACTATAATTCTGACAACTGAACTGTATTAATCAACGTGAAAATGATATAATTAAAATACATGATTGATTCAAAGAAGGAGGGGCAAATGAGAAAGTTCTTATTTATCACTTTGAGTATTATTTTTGCTTTTATAACCTTGGGTCAGGCAGGAGAGATCTATAAGTGCACAGACCGTCATGGTAATCTTTTCATCACTTCCTCGCCCCGGGATGGCATGAAATGTGATCTGCGGGAGAGTTTTGAAGAATCCGCTAGCAAAGGGGGTGCAGAGGAAGAGAAGGCGGTTACGAAAAACGACAAGTCTGCCGCAGCATTGGAAAAAGAACGTCTGGCACGAATCAATAAATGCTACAGTTGCTGCACTGCCAAACAGCAGCCCTGTTACAATTATACGGCGGACAACAGACTTTGTGCCGCAGAATTTGCAAACTGCAATGCCATGTGCAAATCGGAGGGGGCTTCCTCTTCAGCATGGAGTGATTGCTGGTCGGAGTCTGCCCAATAATTAAAACGTTAGTGATTATAGTGCAGCAGGATACGGCATTGTCCATTCTTCGTATGTGATTCCACCCTGTCGGCGTTTTCATGAATCAGAAACAGCGAAAGTTTAGCAAGGCCTTCGGGAGAGATCATGATTTCTTCTTCCGAGGGTTTGACGTCCGGAATGACCATCCGCATCCCCAGGTAGGTTATCTCAACATCCAGGTTGAATTCGTCGAACGAAACGGCAACGTGCAGCGGAGCCTCGGTAGCCGATTTTGCTTCGGCAGCCTCAAATGTTTCGTTAATGGCGGCGGCGGCACGGTCAATCACGTCGGGCATGGCTCCCCAAAGGCCACCCTGCTTATGCATGAAAGCAAATATCTTTTCTGATGAATCCACTCCGGGAACAAGCTCAAGATAAGCGGTTTTGGCGATACCGATTCTCATGAACATATTCAGGATAATCGCGCTTAGCGTGGCGACGGAGAGGGAAGACTGGAAGAACGGTTTGATCGCACCGGGCAGGCCGTTATAAATTCCCGGGATCAGGTCCACACTCAGTCCGAAGATGATGGACATGCCGATCACGAAGGTTTTTCTGGAGTCGATCATGCGCGAGAGCATGATCTGAATACCGGCAAGCACCATGAAACTGACGGCAAAGATCAAACTGGCGCCCATGACAGGTGTGGGCATGATGACGAAAATTGCCGCGATCTTCGGCATGAAGGCGAGCGTGATCAGGATGCATCCCGTTGCATAGGCGATGGTCCGGCTCGTGGCTCCCGTGGCAATGGAAAGACCGATATTGCTGGACGACGGAGACTGGCCGAGAGCGCCTGCCAGTCCCGACATCAGGTTGCCGCACGCACACGCGAGGATGCCCCTGCTGACGGCTTTCATGTCCGGGCGTTTCCAGCCGGCGTCGTTTATCTTCTGACAGGTGGTCAGATCTCCCATTGTCTTCAGGGCGGAAGAGAGGGCCGCCACCACGAAGGGAATAATGAGAGCCGTGCTGAAGGACAGACCGTATGAACCTGGCACGGGCAAAGAAAACCATGCGGATTCTTTGAAATGGCTGAATTGTTCCGGTCCGATAATGCCCAGAAAAAAACACAGCGTGTAGCCGATCAGCATGCCGATCAGCACCGAGAAAAGGCGGATTTTCCCTTTTCCCCACACCGTCAGACCGATCATGGACGCAATCGTCACCAGGGCAACGGCTGATTCTGTCGGATCAGGACTTAAATGAGCCGCATCCATGCCGACAAATTTTTTCATGGAAAAGGGAATCACCTCGATGCCGACCATGGTTACGATGGTTCCGGTTACTTCAGCGGGGAAAAAGGCACGCATTCTGACGGCTACGCGGGAGAATAATGCTTCAAATATGCCCGCGACAAAAGTCATGCCGAAAATTAGCGGAAGTCCGCCTGCCTTGCCGGCCATGATGGATGCGGAGAGAAAGGCCGGGCCGTTGAGAAGGGGGCACAGGTATCCCGAGCCGACGGGGCCTTTATTCAGCCCCTGCAGGATCGTTGCAATGCCTGTGACGAGCATGGCCATGGAGATCAGGTGGCGTGCGTCATTTTCGGAACCGCCAATGCTGTCGATAATCAGTACGGGAAAGACAAAGGCGATCGCAAGCAGGAAAATATGCTGAAAACCAAGCAGGACAAGAGCGCCGATTTTCGGGCTTTCGTCAACGTCATAGATCAGGTTGGCCGGTTTTGTGCGAGAATTCATTTTGCCGTGATCGAATTTCCGAAGCGTGTTTCAGGTTTTATGTCCATGATCCGCTTCTTTGGCTTTTGTCTGTCTATATCAGGCCCGATTATCCGCCGCTTTCCGGCGCGGAAATTTGATGTAGGGGCTTACCCTGGAGTTAATATTTTTCCCCGTTCCATCGTAGTTGAGGGTGACAACGGGAACGCCCGAGTATTCCTCGATGCGCGAGGCCATGGCTTCGGTGACCAGCCCGGCGCAGCAGAAGGCCGGATTGGTCTGCACGAAAAGTGCAAGATCCGGATGGTGCTGCATCAATGAGGCAATCTTGAGCAGGTTGTCGACGGATTCCCCGTAATGCTGGACCGTCACATCAAAGTCTTTGTAGATTTTCCTGTAATCAATTTCGCTGTCCAGAGCAGGTTCATTCAGCAGTTCATTGAATATTTTATAATAACTTTTTTCCAGCTGGTTGACCAATGTGATGAGCGTTTTGGTCAGCAGAACATCCATGAACTCTCCTTCCAGAAACCACCGCCGCATGTATGGACTGGCGATCAGCTTGGCAAATTCATTAAACGGCGTCGTAATGACTTCACCGCCGTATTCCTCGATGCAGTGAATCAGGTTCTGATTGAATACGTCGTTGTCGCGCGCGTACATATCTCCGAAAATGGCCACTTTCGGACGGACGCCCGGGTTGGTTTCTATCTTTTTGAACAGAGTGATGACCCTGGCCAGATCATCATCTTTGCTCCTTCCTCCTAAAAACATATTATATAAGATATTGACAGATTGGACAATGGCTTTGTCCGTCGTTCCTTTTTCCTTTTCATGCGGCCTGATCCTGCAGCCGATCTTGCGCAGCATGCCGCCGAACATATGGGCGAAATACGCCTCGATGGAGGCTTGCATGGAGATATCCGCCATGGAAATCTTTCCCACATACATGTCCACTTTTTCCATGCCGCGGCCTGCCGCTTCCATGACGCCCTTGATCAGCTGCGGGTACAACCGGATATTACAGGCGACATGACTGTCAAAAATCCAGCCGACGGTCTGTGACGGATCCAGGAAGTTTTCTTCCATGTAATCCATATAGCTCTGGGCGATCAAATTGATCGGCAGGCATTGGCCGCTGTTGGTGCGAAGTCCTCGCTGAATCACCCTCTCCGTGAGAGGCACCATCCTGGCGTCAACTCCTTCGCGGATGAACACCGCCTCCAGAAGTTTGGAATTGATGGGATCAAAACACGGAAAGAGCAAAGTCCTGTTTGCGATCCTGGAGGTGCTTGCGGAATTGAGCGGCAGCAGGCGGGAAGAAACCAGTCTGAGCTCGTTGTGCTTATGATGATTGTTGAAAGAACGGACAGCCGCTTCAATGCGGGTTTCATAACCGACATTGGAATCGTGCTCGTCGAGTTCGAGAATCAAATAAGGTTTGCCGTATTTGTCCATGATCCGCTTAAAATAATCCAGCGTGAAAGAGTCAGGACTGCATTTGAATGATGTCACATAAACCGGGTAAAGGCCGGATGTGCGGGCGATGCAGAGAGCGGCTTTCAGGATCCGCGCGGCGTAATTCCAGTGCATTCGCTTCAGGAGTGTTTCAATTTCGGACAGATCCTCCCGCTCCGCGGGCAGCATGTCCTGGTAAAAGTTTTTCACGCCGAGCGTGCTGAAGATCTCCGGGATTCCTTTATTCATTGATTTCTGCATGATGGCATAGGGCCTGCCCAGGAAAGCCACACTGATGTCGCCGCCTGCGGGTTTTTCTCTTTCATAGACATTCAGAAGATTTGAACGGCCCTCGTTGTAAAAAGCCAGAGCCGCCTCGTAGGCATTGTAGATTGCCCAGTAGCCGGTGTTCAAAATCGATTTCAGGATGGAGAAAAGTTCAATGCGTGACTGGAAGGAATGATGTTCGATCACCGGCATAAGGGTTTTATTTTTCATGCGCATGCTTTTCAGGCCAGCCGCCAGGGAAGCCGCGAATTGTGTGTAATAGCAGTAGTAGCGGAAGTCCTCGCCTTTTTGTTTGGGGGCCTCCAGATAAAAAGGCAGAAAAATATAGTCGCACTTGTCCACCAGATACTGCGCGTGTCCGAAAAAAGCGTTGATCGGTGCGCAAAATTCGGCACCCGCCAGTTTCCTGCCGGACTTGACGGCACCTGTGAAATTTTCGGATGTAACGGTTTCCACACCGAGTGCGGAGAAAAAATATTTCCAAAGGGGCATTTCTTCGGCCAGGTACAGGGCGTTGGGGATGCCGATCTTAATGTTTGTCTTGAAATCTGCATGTTTTTTCGGCAGCGGGAAAACCATGCTTCTTGCTTTGATCAAATCGTATTGTTTTTTGCCCGGACCGACATAGCGCCTGGTGTCGTAATCCCTCCCGCAGAGAAACCCGAAGGCGACAGTCTCTCCCTGGACAATGACCTTGTTGATTTTGCAGTTGTTGTGGCACAGTTCGCATACTTCATTTTCCACCGGAATGTTTTCCCGGTGGAGGGCAAGCCCGCGGAAACCGGATTTTTGAACCGCATTTTCCGCAAGGATCAGTGCGCTGCCCAGCGCGCCGGTCAGATGGCAGAACCTGGATACAAAAACGGGTTTGTTCAGCCGGTGCTCGAATGCGGCAACCAGCGCCCTGTTGCGGGCCGTGGCGCCCTGAAAACAGACGTTTTGACCAATGTTGGCCTCCACGGCGACTTTAGCCAGATAATTTTCACACACGGAATGCAGGACACTTGCCAGGACTTCATCAACGGAATATCCTTCTGTCAGGTAATTGTTGATGTCGCGTTCCATGAATACGGTGCAGCGGTCGCTGGATATGGGGGACGGGGCGTTCATCGCCTTTGAGGCGTATTCGGCAAGGCCCACACCGAGTTTTACAGCCTGTTCCTCAATGAAACTGCCGGTTCCGGCAGCGCAGACATTGTTCATGACAGAAGAGGTGACCATGCCGTTTTTTAAAGTGGTGAATTTCGCGTCCTGTCCGCCGATTTCAATGATCGTGTCCGTTTCGTTGTTAAGCTCGAACGCTGCGCGCGCGTGAGCGGTGATTTCGTCGATGATCAGATCGGCATTGATGATACGGCCGATAAATTTCCGGCCGGACCCGGTGGTGCCGACACCGTCAAAAACAAGTTCACAGGACTGATTTTCAGCAATGTGATCCAGGGCCTCAAAAAGTCCCTGGATGGCAACGAGGGGCCGGCCTGACGTCTGGGTGTAAAGGCCAACCAGAACGTCGTTCCGGCGGTTGATTAAAACCGCCTTGGTGCTGGTGGAACCGATATCGATGCCCAGGTAAACATTTTCCTTTTTCTGAAGAGGACGGTAGATGTCTACTTCAATGCCAGCGGCATCGTTGGCAGGATTGTAAAGAAAACTGGAATTGGCGGAGAAATCCGGATAATCCGAAATCCTCAACCTGAGCGGCGGATACCCGTAAATCTTTTCCCTGGTTTCCTGCACAAAAAGATCATCCCATCTCTTCGCGTCTACAGGGGCCGGTGCTGACTGCTCCATTAAGAGAAGGGCGGCGCCGATGGCTCCATAGAGATGGCTGTTTTCCCCGATGACGGGTTCGGTCTGCAAAAGTGCACTGAAGTGTTTTACCACGGCTGAATTCATGGAAACACCGCCGGCCAGGATCAGAGGCGGATGAATATTCGAATCGGGAATCAAAGTGTCAATAACGTTTTTGGCCAGCCCTTCGCAAAGTCCGTCGCAGATCTGGCCCACGGAGTAACCCTCCTGCTGGGCATGGATGAGATCGGTTTTGGCAAACACGGCGCAGCGCGTCGCGATCTTCGGCGTGTTGATCTTGTTGCAGAATGCGACGGTGCTGAGCGTTTCGATGCTTTTCAGGTTGAGCCTTTTCGCCTGCTGATCCAGAAAGCTGCCGGTTCCGGCGGCACAGGATGAGTTAGATCTGAACCGTTCATATTCGCCCTTTTTGTTGAAAGTGATCAGGCCGAAATTTTCTCCGCCGACAAATAAAATGCTGCCGACCGGATCATGATATTTTTTAACCGCTGCGATCATGGCAATCTGCGTATCGAAGCGTTCGGCACTCTTCAGAATGTCCGGCCCGGACTGCGTCATGGCGATTCCACCAACCCGGCGAATATCGATATCGTTCAGGATTGCACGAAGCGTTGCGGTGATGGCTCCCCGGTGAAACCTGTAGAAAGATTTGACGACCGCACCTTTTTTATCGAGCATCGCGACAGAAAGGGCAACCGAACCAATGTCTATTCCAATAATATTTTTCATGGATGTTTTCTTCCTTCTCCGTATTTTATGTTGTCCATCACGTCAGGGTCTTTCTCCGGATCCATATTCCGTTGACCGCGACCCTGATTACAGCATAACCGGGCCTCTAAGCCTTAAAAACATGAATTTCGGTGCCTGACGGGGGAATGTTATCTTTATTAAGTGCGGAGCAGTAATAGCACATTTATGATGAGCAATGCAAGTCGTCCGCTGACCGCCGGAGTCCAATTTTAACGGTCATTTCCCGGTTTGCGGGAAAGGGCGGAAAAATTTTACGGAAACGGAAAGAGGATCAAGGTGGCTTTGCCCGGTGCCGGTTTATTTCATCCTGCTGAAGAGGATGCTTCCCAGGAAAAGCATGAAGGCGGCGAAGATCGTGAGGATGCCCAGGTCCACGTAAAACGGGTAAAGGTTGATGCCCAGAAGTGCGCCTCGAACACCGTCCACCGTGTAACTGAGGGGATTGATTTTCACCAGTCCATGCAGCCAGGAGGGCAGTCTTTCATCTACCGGGAAGAGGGCGCCGGAAAGGAAAAAAAGCGGAAAAATCAGAAAGGCGGAAATGACCTGGAACCCTTCCAGACTTTCCAGGAGCGAACCCAGGGCCAGGCCCAGCGACACCAGGGCGACCGACGTGATGAACAGGATCAGCAGGGCCGGTGGAATACCCCAGGGATTTACCGAGGGAAAAAGAAAAGAAAACGCAAACAGAATGGCCACCTGGAGCAGGACATCGGTGCATCCCCCCAGCACTTTTCCCAGAAATATGCTTATGCGCGTGACGGGCGCAACCAGCACGGCCTTGAGCACATCGAGTTTCCGGTCCCAGATGATGTACAGTCCAAAAAAAACGGAACCGAAAATCACCGACATGGTCAGCACGCCCGGGTAAATGTAATCCCGATAGTTGACGGAACCTACAGAGAGGCTGGCGCCAATGCCGCTGCCGAACAGGAAAAGCCACATCAGCGGCTGGACGATACTCGAGACAATGCGGCTTTTTTCGCGCCAGAAGACCTTGAACTCCCGCCACCACACGGCGGTAACGCCCAGGAGTTCTCTTTGCACGTTGAATGATCTCATCTCTTTATTTCCCCCGTTGTTTATACCGGGCAATGGTTTCGATCCAGCTTCCGCCGTTCTCTGCGTTGTCCTCACGGATATCGCGGCCGGTGAGTTTGATAAAAACATCGTTGAGCGTTGGCTTTCTCATCTCGACGCTTCTGACGTCCCGGATCAGGGCTAGAAGTCCGGCCAGGTGAAGGTGCGCCGATTTCATGGTGATTTCTGTCGTTTCACCGGCTGTTTTTATCTCTGATACATAAGGCAGGGAACGGATTTGATCCAGCGGAGGATTCGGCGCATTGATCGCGACAATATCCCCGCCCATCCGGTCGATCATGTTGCCGGGCGTGTCCAGGGCGATGATCTTTCCTGCGTCAATAATGCCGATGCGGTCGCACATGAGCTGCGCTTCTTCCATGTAATGCGTGGTGAGCACCACGGTGGTTTTTTCCTTTTGCGCCATTTTGCGGATATATTCCCATGTACGGGCGCGTGTCTGGGGGTCGAGCCCCAGCGTCGGTTCATCCAGGAACAAAACAGCCGGGCGGTGCAAAAGGCCGCGCGCCAGTTCAAGCCTGCGCCTCATCCCGCC
>MTKZ01001209.1_pt1 | contig 10140 bp, 12 predicted proteins | sample 1042781 | NCBI WGS metagenome assembly MTKZ01 (sample SAMN06212207, study PRJNA360539) | anaerobic digester metagenome | biome: Wastewater treatment plant; material: sludge; isolation source: anaerobic digester fed with sludge from wastewater treatment plant | place: Denmark: WWTP Viborg ...
CCAAACACCGAGATAACGCCTCTTTTGCCTGGACTGCTTTTTCTCAGGATCCCAAAAATTTTCAGCTTCATAAGCGTAGATTCGTCCGCGGATCTTCTGCTTGACGAGATATGTCATAGCTAAGAGTAATAACCATAATAGCATATAAACGTTTCAGTGAAATCAAGATCAAATGGAGTCAATAGGAATAATGGTTATTAGGAAAGGCGGAGTTTAGGCTCGAATAGATCCCTATATTCTTCTGCAGTCTCAAGGAGGGCATTTCACTGATCGGAAACCAGCTGATAAGTCAACATGTTCTTGACGAGATCCAGAGCGAATTAGAAGGCATGAAAAAGGATGATGATGCCCTCAAGGTCTTCAAGAGGCATGGCATCAGAACATACAGCCTAGCGCTAGCCCTGTTGGGCTATAAGGTAAAATGGAGCGAGCCGGATCCGGATAATGCAGAATTTCTAAGGGCGTGAAATGTGAGCTTGGGAGTAATAAGGGACCTTCTGCAGACCCCATCATGAACCCAATTCCGCCAAGACTAGGAGCTAATAGATACCTTAAAACCCTAACATCACTTAAATCCAGGCTCCAGATACCTGGTCCTAGCCTATGCTGGCTCCTTCTTCTTGGATAGGAATGCCTCTGCCGTGGCGATAGCCGTGCATATCAGCATGAACAGCCATACGCCTTGATAAGACTTTAGCGACCTGGAGGTAAGCATCAGACCGGACCTGCTGCATGATGGCTTCCTTTAGGCGGCTCAGAGCAGTCAAGAAGCGTCAACTATGCTTCCACTCGGGAATCTATCCTTTTTGGGGCTTCAATGCGCGGCTTCTCGTTTAATGCAAAATCAATCCAACTTCGCAGTATCTCTTTCTGATTCGGCTAGCTGTTGATCTGCTAATCTTCAACGTATCTACAATCTCATCATCTTCCCGCCTTTCCTCGGAAAACAATAATATTTTTTGCACGTGTTTGACTTCTTGCGGGGGACTCGCCCTTGTGATGATGGTCGCCTCTAGGATCAACACAAAATAGTAGACTACCCACCAAGAAGGTTTCGGGACTACCCAAGAACTAAACACGTGCGAAGGTTTTAAATATAGTAAATTTAACTTTACATAGTTATTAATTTAAAATCTAGTCGAATACACAAGTTAGGTGAGAAAGACATGATTCGATCTAAATATAGAGCCATAAACTCTAAAAAATGGATTAAAAAGAAACAGACAATTTATCCAAGTATCGCATTATTATTGGGTTTATTGATCCTTGTTTCAGCATTGATTTCGAATAGCAGTGCTTCTGGCCAGCCAAATGCATTCTCAAGTATAGTGGCCAAAGTATCTGAGAATCAGACTCTGGATGAAAATCGAACGCTCGATTCTCAGCAACTCCTCAAATTAAAAATGTTGATGCCATCAGCGAGGGAAGCTGCAGCAGAACGCTACAAAGCGGCTCGTTCAGAAGCACAAGCTAAACTTCGCGCAGAAGCTCCTGGAACAACGGTGCCATTGACTGCACCAGCCGAGGCTGATCCTGGAGGAATTCCTCATTACTATGGACCCTACCCCAACTACGCCAATAGCCCACTTCCCAAAGGCAGCGTCACTAGCATCATGGTGTTAAATGGAGGCAGCGGATATACTGCACCACAAGTCTCTATCGAAGACTTGTATGGGACAGGCTCTGGAGCCACCGCTAACGTAGGTCTTTTGAGTGGCAGTATAAACAGCATTACAGTCACTGCACAGGGCACAAACTACACTGCTCCTATCGTTAGTATAACGGATCCAACTGGATCGGGCGCTGAAGCTACAGCAACTATAGATGGTAGTGTCCTCAACGGAGGAATCAGGAAATTCGTTGACTCTCTGCCTGGCCTGAATGCGTCCGGAGCAAACAACCTCGGACAGTATATACCGGTTGCCATTCCAGATACAACAACCTATCCCGGTTGTGATTACTACGAGATTGAGCTCGGCGAATACAGCGAGAAACTTCATTCGGACCTGCCTGCCACCAAATTGCTCGGCTACAGGCAGACCAACACAATTGATGAAAGCGTCAGCAAGTTCCATTACGCCGGGCCTTTGATTGTAGCCAAGCGGGACGTACCCGTGCGCATCAAATTCACCAATAATCTGCCCACGGGAGACGCTGGCGATCTCTTCTTGCCAGTAGATCCCTCGGTTATGGGTGCTGGAATGGGTCCTCTGGATATGATGGATATGCCGGGCATGAAGGAGAATTATACAGAGAACCGAGCTACAGTGCATCTACATGGCGGCTATGTACCATGGATCAGCGATGGCACGCCGCATCAGTGGACAACTCCGGCTAACGAAGCCACCCAGTATCCCAAGGGCGTCAGCGTTCGTTATGTCCCTGACATGTGGTTTGTTAACGGGAATGTGGTTGCCGACACAGTAGGCCAAACCACGCCTCCTGTGGCAGGGGCATCAAATAATCCCGGCAACGGAAGCTTGACCTTCTACTATAACAACCAGCAGAGCGCCAGGCTGATGTTCTACCATGACCATTCCTACGGCATCACCCGCCTTAATGTCTATGCGGGCGAGGCGGCAGGTTATCTGGTAACCGATCAGATAGAACAGGACCTTATCAGCGGCACTGACGTCTCTGGGGTAAATCCGACTAATGCAAAGGTTCTTCCTGATATAGGTATTCCTTTAATCATCCAGGACAAGAGCTTCGTGGACAACACCACCATCAACGCAACGGATCCTACCTGGAACTGGGGAACTGCTTTAAGATATGCTAATGGGAGTATAACTAAATCAATCACGGGAGACCTATGGTACCCCCATGTGTACATGCCGAATCAGAATCCTTCAGATCCTGGCGGAATGAATGCTTTCGGTCGTTGGCACTTTGGACCGTGGTTCTGGCCGCCTACATTGGATATAAAATATCCGCCCATCCCTAATCCTTACTTCCCGAATTTAAATAATCCAATGGAGCATTCAAAGATCCCGGCTGTACCTCAACCATCCATGGCCATGGAGGCCTTCATGGATACACCAGTCATCAACGGTGCACTCTATCCAACTCTAACTGTGGATCCAAAAGCTTATCGTTTTCGCATACTGAATGCCGCTGATGATCGATTCTTCAATCTTCAGCTCTACCAAGCAACAACCGGCATCGTGCGCAGTATCGAGCTAATAGATGGTGGTACTGGTTATACATCTGCACCCGTTGTTAACATCATCCCTGTTGACAGTTTAGGTATGGGAGCTACGGCAGCGGCTAGGATAGATCCTATCAGCCAAAAGGTAGTAGCTATTGATCTCTTAACTGTAGGCAGTGGCTACTCTAAAGTGCCTAAGATTGAACTCGTGGGTGGTGGGGGTAAGGGCGCCAAAGCGGACGCAACAATCTATATCGATCCAACTGAAGTAGGCATGATTCCTGCTTCCCCATGCACAACCGGCTTGCCACCGGAATGGCCGACTGATGGAAGAGTAGGTGGGGTACCAGATCCAACCATGAGTGGACCATCATTCATTCAGGTCGGCAATGAAGGTGGCTTCCTGCCCAAACCAGTGGTTCTGCCCAACCTGCCGGTCGCCTGGAACTTCGACCAAACTAACTTCGATTTCGGGGTAGTAAATCAGGGCACTCTCATCTTGGGCACAGCTGAACGAGCTGATGTCATAGTTGACTTCTCTCAGTATGCCGGCAAGACACTAATCTTGTACAATGACGCACCTGCTCCATTCCCTGCGATCGATCCACGATATGACTACTACACTGGTCACCCCGACATGACTGATACAGGCGGCGCACCTAAGACCCAACCCGGATACGGTCCGAACACCCGCACCTTAATGCAAATTAAAGTAAATCCTGGGCCTGTTGGGCTTAATTATATGACGACTACCCTGCCTGTACTGGATGCAGTATTCGCCAACAGTACAGGTAAGATGGGTGTGTTTAACGCCTCTCAAGACGAGATCATCGTACCGCAAGCTGAATACGACTCGGCCTACAACGCCAGCTTCCCGGCAGATCCGTATGTGAGGATCTATGATGGTTTCAAGAACTTCACAACCGTTTCTGGTGCCTGGGCAAATATCACTTTTGAGCCCAAAGCCATCCAGGATGAGATGGGCGAGACGTACGACCGTGATTATGGACGAATGAGCGCGATGCTAGGTCTACAACTGCCTGTTCGACCCGGTGGAGTTCAGACATTTACCATGTATCCCTATCCATCCCCACCCGTGGAGATAGTCAACGACTCAATTTACGGGGCACCGATAGGTATTACTGGCGATGGCACACAGATCTGGAAGATCACCCACAATGGTGTGGACACTCATACCGTACATGTCCATCTGTTCAATGCTCAATTGCTCAACCGTGTAGCCTGGGATAATGCTATCAGGGTTCCAGATTTGAATGAGTTGGGCTGGAAAGAAACCTTCAGGGTAAATCCATTGCAGGATACCATCATTGCATTGAGGCCTACTGCACCCACTCAACCTTTCGAAGTTCCCAATAGTGCGCGATTGATCGATCCAACCATGCCGGAAGGTGCAGACCTGGCAAACTCTACTCAGGCAGAGGCACTCGGATTCCAGCCTGTAGCTTTCGATCCTACTGGCGAACCCATAGATATTAAGAACCATATGGTTAACTTTGGCTGGGAGTACGTCTGGCATTGCCACCTTCTCGCTCATGAGGAGATGGACATGATGCATTCAATGGGCTTTGCGGTTGCACCAAAGCCACCAACCAATCTTGGCGTTACTGGATTATTCCCTGTGACTTTGTCGTGGACGGACAACTCCATCAGTGAAACTGGATACAGAATCCAGAGGGCAACAGATGCTGGATTTTCACAGAATCTTGCGAACTTCACGGTTGGGGAAAATGTAACCACGTACATCGATAACACCGCTTCACCTATTACCAAGTACTTTTACAGGGTGCAGGCGATCAATGTGGTCGGTGACACATTCGATTACACGGATCCCAACTTAAACGAAGGCGCCGCGTTCCCAACCATGACAGAGGTATCAGAATGGTCAAATTCGATAGAGGTAACCACCGGCTTACCTGCCTTTATTGCTCTACAAGCTGCTAATAGTCAGTATGTTTGCGCAGAAGGCGGCGGTGGCGATGGTGTTGTAGCTAATCGCAATTTGATCCTCGCATGGGAGACGTTCGGGCTCATTGATCTGGGCGGCGGCAATATAGCTCTTCAAGCCGCCAATGGCCAGTATGTCTGCGCAGAGAACGGTGGCGGCGGTGCAGTTGTAGCCAACCGCGATTGGATACTCGCATGGGAGACGTTTAAACTAATCCCAGTCTAAAAAAAAACTCTGAATGTATCATCAAGAGAAACATCTGAGATGAATGCGAGGAGTTTTTCCTCGCATTACTTTTTCATGCAATTCATAATTATATTTTGGCATAATTGGAGAGAGATTTACTTTAAAAAAATAATTCAAAGAAACGCACCGATTCACACAAAATAAGAAGACTGCAGTAAATATCATAGATGATTTCGAAAATTAAAGGTGCTTTGAGCAATCCCTATAGATAACTTTTTTAATATTTTCACTTTAAAGTTTGCGAGATTCCCAATTTATCCCTTACTTTTTGTTAAATTATTTTTTTTGTATATATTTCTATTTAACTCCTGCTGGCTCGGCTTCCTCCGAAAAGATAAGACCATGCTTCTAAAGGTTAGTGTCAAATCGACTGCTGCATGCAGCTCCCCAGGTACACCCCGGACTGTTTTTTACCATTATATCGGGAGCAATACCGGCGATAATAGGTTTTTTCTTCTCGTGCCTTATTCCGCTTGGTTAGTGCTCGCTTCCATATCCTTGGTTCATTTGGCTCTGCGAATTCCAAAACACCCAAGATGTTTTCTGCGATTGCTATTAGAGTAGCTATATCCGCAAGCTGGCTGGGAGGGCTTACAATTTTCTTCATTGTCTTGTATCAATATTGTGGATTGCTTATTGAAATGAACATTCCCACAAATTCGGCAGAGGCAGTGGGCGAAGCTGGTGGAGGCTGAGGCAAAGTTCTAGGAGTCGCCGGTGGGACCAGGCGTCTCATTCAAAGCGCGCAAGAGCCAGTGCCTTTATTCCAGTCGGTCGGCTCGGTTTTCAAATAGGCATTATGCCAGAACCTGTGCCCTTCTTTCTCAGCCTGCTGCGCTCCTGATCTACACAGCCCCATTTCTTGCTCCATCTCCCAGACTTGGCTCATCTCTGTTCTCGGGAAGAATGGCTAAAATATCCTCTAGGTTCGTGGCATCTCACTCCATCCTACTGGTCTGACCATAATTCCCGCTCCTACATAGCGCCCAGATAGCCCTGAGCCTGAATTGGTGTGTAATGAAGCCGGAACGAAAGGGTAAAATGAGATGGAGGCCCTCAAGAATACGGAGCCGCATAAACCATGACCGAGCAGAATCGCAGGTACGTCACCAAGGAGATCGGCAAGCTTCTCTCCGAGATCTGGCGGAGTCAAGGGCCTGGCGGAGCAGGAGTACGGGCCGCAGCACCTCATCGCCAAGAAGCTCGCCACCATGCACGAGGAGGCACAGAGACTGCTGCGGGATTGACCGCTGGCAGGCAGCCAAGCCAAAAGCTCTTTAGGATTCCACACCAAGCCTTGCCCGGGGTGAGGGGGATCTTCCAATACCGCAAAGGCTCCCCCCTGCTCACCCCAGTTTCTTTGATATTCAGATCTTGATTCCCAGGGCCTCGGCCTTCATGGCCCTGGTATTCTGCAGAGCTGCATCCGCATCCATCCTGGCGCAGCTCCCCAGGTGCATATTTCTGGTCCGGCTGCCCTTCTTTGTGTTCTTGGTCTTCTCCATAATCCATACGGAGAGATCTTCCAGCCTGGCAGCTCCCTTCAGGGCCTCGGCTTTAGCCTTCAAGCTGTCTGCCTTGCCTTCCAGTTCGCGGGCCTTCTACCTGGCCTCAGGCAGGGTCTTTGCCGCTTTCATGGCCGCCTTATTCTCGGCCAGCTCTAAGGGCTTCGGCCTTAGTATTTTCCTCATCTCTCCGTCAGAATTTTTGTACATATTTCTGATTTTGCTAAAATCATTCTATAATGTCATAGAAAGCATCTTTCTGAGCTGCTGGGGTTGCCAAACTCGCCAAAGGCGCGGGACTATCGATGCCGCGCAGTTCATTCAGATACGATTGGAAAGAGGGGCGACTCCTTTTATAATTGGCGTGTTGAGCTGAATGCAGGTAATGATCCAAGGTGGTTGGACCCGTATCTTCCAAGGCTATTGACTCGGATTGCTAACGCGAAAGAAACTGGAGGCTACCCGCCCAAATAATACAGCATTGGACGGCGATTCAAGCCTTAAAGCGGGTAATGAGGGTGTGTTCGGGCCTCACCAAGGGCAGGCGATATACATTCTGGATTGGCAATTGAGAGATGCTGCACAATATTACCCGCAATACCCGCATTCCCCAAGAATCAATAGCAATAGACGATAGAGTTATGGGCTTGTTCATTACGGACTACCCGCAGCTACCTGCAATAAGGTAGAGCATCATAAATTACCCCGCGGGTATCAAGAAGGTAACTCAAATGATGATTGCCCTCACCAGAAATATGTCTACAGGTTGCGGTTTAGCTCATTGTGCTGGTAGTGCGGGTAGTTTTCGCCGATATAGCTTGGCGATTTCCTAATATATTCGGGTAACGAACTTTAATTACTTTCCGTTCCACCAATAGCTCAATGCAATCTATGCGACATTGCGCCATCTCATTTTTCTTCGCAATAGCTACTCTATGGATTTTATCGGTTGCTTCTGCCAGTGACAGCAGTGCAAATCCGTCTCCCAATGTCGCCAATAACACTCTCAGTGGTCTCAGCTTGTCGTCCACTATTGCCGTCTTTATTGCTGCCGCCTTGGCGGGTTTTAATCCATGTCTTCTAGCTATGTTGGCCTTTCTGGCAAGCACAATGTTGGCAAGTTCAAATCGAAGACGAGATATCCTGATTATGGTAGCCTTCTTTTCTCTGGGCACATTCGTGGTCTACATTATTTTTGGATTGGGGCTGTTCGGCTTTCTGCAAGAAAAGTCCACTGCTGCCCTGTTCCGCTTTTTCCTGGCCGCGATTTTGATAATCTTGGGCCTGAAGCAGCTAGAGGATGCCAGAAGGCTGCAATCAGGAGGACATTCGCTCTTCCGCGTAGACTGGACCAAGAAATATGTCCAGGGTGTCATTTCCAGCCGGAAGTTGAGTTCCTATTTTCTCTTAGGCGTGCTTTTCTCGCTGGTCAGAGCACCATGTGTAGGTGGGATGTTGTTGCCATCATCGGGGCAATTTCTGGCCAGGGATCTGCTTCTTCGGGACTCTTTTACTTGCTGATCTACAATCTTGGGATTGCTCTTCCTGTTCTGATCCTCGGAGGCATCATCGCACTGGGCATGAGTCCAGAGCAAGTGGATCAATTCCGACAAAAGCACAGAATTGGCATCCGGTTGATAACTGGAATAACCTAATTGCCCTGGCCGCACTTTTCTACTGGCAGTTTATTTAGCCACATTTCAGGGCTAAGTGGACCTAGGAACTACCGCATTACCAGCTATTAGACAAAATCGATAGCAATAAGCCTAAGACTTTGCAGGTAATCTCATATTCGTTGCCTGCAACTACCTTCTGCTGCCAGATTGAAAGATCCTGAGATAATTAAATTAGCTTGATTATAATTAGGTAATTTTTTCTTCGCGCACAAAATCACTATTATTCGTCTTCAATGTACTAATTTGTACATTTTGCATTGAGCTGCTGAGAGATCAAATGCCAAAATAGGCTAATTCGCCATGATTTGTGCTTCGAAAATTTCTAAAAAAATTTTACGCATCTCCTAAGATGACAAGGAGTTATTCTTGTCAGGAAAAAAGAAATGACTAACCTAAAATTTGTACGGAGATTGTCCTGATCAGTGGACAACAAGGCTTCGGTGATAACAATACCAAGGCCGATTGCATTGGCCTGGGAGCGATACAGCATGGTTGACCTCGTTTTTAATGGGGACTTTCTGGTGATAACGCCGAAAGAACAGAGCGACCTGCATAGGGGAGAAAGCGACCATGAACAGTGAAGAGAAGGCAAGTAAAATGGTATCAGATGAAGAACAGTACCGTGAAGCCTTGGAGCAGATCAAGGTCTTGTTGCTGAAAGTAACCGAGAATTTTGAGGAGGGCGATGATGATGTCTCGCATTTCTTCGAAGATCTTTACGATGTGCTTGATGAAGTCATCCCGATGTGAGCAGGAGGAATAATGACAAGAAATAATAATAAAAGAAGTGTGACTATACCTTGTATCGAATGCGATCGCCTATTGAGATTCCGTATCAAGAACGGCATTATCGTTGAGGGCGAGGGCAAAATCGCATGCAATGTCCCATGCGCGGTATGCGAGGATTGCGTAGACCTGTTGTTGAGTCGGGTGGATGACCCACCCGGCCTCATCATATTTGATGGGCTGTCAGCGATCGTGGCGCGAGAAACTCTGAAGAGCTTCTCGTTTTTGCTGCCAAGATCGGAGGCGGCCAAGTTCTTTGCATCGCTTTTCCCAGAGATTAGGTGCAGGGAAGCTGAGTTAGAGTAGGGTGTACCGTGGATAGCAATTAATGGCTGCTATCTGCAGCCCAAACAATTTTTAAAGAGGAAATAATATGAATAATGAAAATAAACTAATCAAAATAAATATAGAACCGTTTTTGAACAAGATCAATGCCTATGTATTCAAATTTATGGATCATTCAATAACGGGCAAGCTGGTTGAACAGAACGGCGATTATCTCAAAATCGAATTGAAGTCGGGCGGCGTGATCGTAGCGCATATCAATTCGCTGATATCGGTTTGGAACATCCGAGCGAAGCAGGAGGTGGTTTGATGGCAGCTTCTGAGACTCATCGTCCAGGAAACAACCAAATCATTCAAATGCAACCAACCCGACTTCAGACCAAGAACCGGAGACGGATGCATGGCTGAATCTGCGTTTACAGGCTTACCCGTGGAAGAAGAAGAGACAGTGCGGAAGGAGATGACCTTACTCTACTTTCCAAGTTATTCTCGTGATATAAAATGATTTTTATGATGGGCACCCAATAT
>MTKZ01030369.1_pt1 | contig 10139 bp, 9 predicted proteins | sample 1042781 | NCBI WGS metagenome assembly MTKZ01 (sample SAMN06212207, study PRJNA360539) | anaerobic digester metagenome | biome: Wastewater treatment plant; material: sludge; isolation source: anaerobic digester fed with sludge from wastewater treatment plant | place: Denmark: WWTP Viborg ...
CCCACCGGGCGGGCTCCACTCTTCTTGGTCGGGTCAGCGATGCGGTTGATACCTACGTCGATCACTGCCGCGCCGGGCTTGATCCAGTCGCCTCGCACATACTCCGGACGGCCGATGGCCGCGACGATGATGTCCGCGCGGCGTACCTTGTCGGGGAGGTCCTTGGTCTTGCTGTGACAGGTGGTCACCGTGGCATCGGCATTTTGCAGCAGGGCTGCCACCGGGACGCCGACGATGTTGCTGCGGCCGACAACCACCGCGTCCTTCCCCGCGATCTCGATGCCCGAGCGGCTCAACATCTCGATGCAGCCTGCCGGGGTGCAGGGGATGAACTGCGGCTTGCGGCCCTTCATCACGAGCTGGCCGATATTCATCGGGTGAAAGCCGTCCACGTCCTTATTCAGGCTGATGAGATTGAGCACCGCCTCCTCATCCAACCCCTTGGGCAGTGGCAGCTGCACCAGGATGCCGTTGACGTCAGGATCGGCATTGAGGCTGCGCACCAGGTCTTCGACCTCGGCCTGCGTGGCGGTGGCCGGCAGGCGATGGGTGATCGAACCCATGCCGGCCTCTTCGCACGCTTTGCCCTTCGATGCGACATAGCTCTGCGAGGCCGGGTTGTCGCCGACCAACACCACCGCCAGGGTGGGAACCTTGCCAGTCAGCGCCTTCAGCTTCGCCGTCTCCTCCGCTGCCTCTCGGCGCACCGCTTCTGCGACCACTTTGCCATCAATCAGTTTGGCTGTCATGCATCCTCCGTGTTCCGTTCTGCGTGATGTCTTTCGTATCGGATATTCTCAACAGCAGCGCGGCATGCTGCGCGCCTAGGTGTCCTACGCGGTGCGAATCAGGTATTCGAAGGCCGCGAGCGCGGCCTTGGCGCCTTCGCCGATGGCGATGACGACCTGCTCCGCGGGCAGCTGCGTCACGTCGCCGGCCGCGAACAGGCCCGGCACGCCGGTCTCCGCGCCGCAGGAAACCAGCACATGGCCCGCCTCGTCGATGTCAGCCAGCCCTCGGACCAGCTCGCTGTGCGGTTTCAGGCCCAGCTCCACGAAGATGCCATCCACGTCGAGCGCGCGCTCCTCTCCCAGGGGAGAGCGAACGATCAGGCGGCGGGCATAGGTGTCACCCTCCACCGCGACCGGCTCCCATTTCTCCAACAGCGCCACGGGCTTCGCGCTGGCAACCCGGCGCCCGATGGGCGTATCGAGGTCGCCATGGCCGGGTGCAATGAGATAGAGCCTCTTCACGATCTGCGCCAGTTCAGCCGCGCCGCGCATAGCCATCGGCCCCGAGCCGATCAGCGCGACCGTCTTGTCGATATACAGCGGCGCATAGCTCACCGTCGAATAGGACACGCCCTTCAGGAAGTAGCGATCCGCCCCCGGCACGGCGAGCCACACCGCATCCGCGCCGGTAGCCAGGATGACCGCACGCGCTTCCAGGCATTGCCCATCCGCCAGGGTCACAGCAAAGGCATCGCCCTGCTTCTCCAGCTTCGTCGCCTTTTGAAGGATGCGCGCAAAGTCCAGGTACTCGATCTCATTGCGGAAACGGCGCACCAGGTCCGCGCCGTTGATCACGTTGAACGTGTCGATCCCCTCGATCTGCAAGCGGGCGTTGGCCTTGCCGCCCAGGTCCGGGCTGACCAGAAGGCAGTTGAGCCGCTTGCGGATCGCATAGACGGCGGCGGTCAGGCCCGCCNNTAATGATCAGGTCGATCATGAGATCCTCCTCTCATCCTTCGACTTCGCTGCGCTCCGCTCAGGGTGCGCCTGGTCGCTCGACTCCGCTCAGGGTGCGCCTGGTCGCTCGACTCCGCTCAGGGTGCGCCTAGTCGAGCGACTCAGGCGGCTCGGGGATCAGCCCCGTCTCCATCATGACCTCCGTGATCCTCCGCGAGCGCAGGATCATATCGGCCGCGTGCTTGAACAGATCGTCCTCAGCGACGGCCAGCCGCGCGATACCCTGCTCCTGGGCCTTCATGCCGACCGCGACGGCCTCCTTCGCGTACACCTCCCACTCGACCATAGTCGGCAGGATGCAGTCCGGATGCATGCCGCCATCGGGCGCAGCGTCGGCCAGCGCATAGGCGGCCGCCAGGCACATCTCATCGGTGATCGTCTTCGCGCGCACGTCCAGCGCACCCCGAAAGATGCCGGGGAAGCCGAGCGAATTGTTCACCTGGTTGGGAAAGTCGGACCGGCCGGTGGCGACAATCCTGGCGCCTGCGGCCTGTGCCTCCCACGGCCAGATCTCCGGCACAGGATTGGCGCACGCCATCACGATCGCATCCTCTGCCATCGTGCTCACCCATTCGGGAAGGATCGTCCCGGGGCCGGGTTTGCTCAAGGCGATGCAAACATCCGCGCCGACCAAGGCCTCGGGAATATTGCCGGTGCGCCCCTCGGCATTCGTGATCTGGCACAACCGCCACTTGTCGACGTACTCCGCGCGACGCATGTAGATATCCTGCCGCTTGTCATTCAGGATGCCCTGGCTGTCGACCACCAGGCAATTCGCAGGGTCGACGCCCGCCTTGAAGCAGATGCGGGTGATCGCGACGTTCGCGGCCCCGGAGCCGAGAAAAACGATCTTTGCCTCATGCATCGGCTTCCCGACGATCTTGAGCGCATTGACCAGGCCTGCGACCGTCACGCACGCGGTGCCCTGCTGGTCGTCGTGCCAGATGGGGATCTCGGCCTTCTCGCGCAGGGTGTCGAGGATGCGAAAGCACTTGGGCTGCGACAGGTCCTCGAGGTTGACGCCGCCGAACGCAGGTTGCAGCAATTGGACGGTGTGGATAATTTCGTCGGGATCCTTGGTATCCAGCATGATGGGGACCGCATCGACGCCGCCCAGCCATTTGAAAAGCAGCGCCTTGCCCTCCATCACCGGCAGGCCGGCCTTGGGGCCGATATCGCCCAACCCGAGCACGCGCGTGCCGTCGGAGATGACGGCCACGGTGTTCCACTTGTTGGTGTACTCGTAGACCAGCTCGGGATTTTTTTCGATGGCCCGGCAGGGGGCCGCGACCCCCGGGGTGTACCAGATGGCGAAATCGTCAATCGATCGGATGCAGCCTTTGGGGACAGACTCGATTTTGCCGCGATAATACTTATGGAGGCGCATCGCATCTGCCGAGGGTTTCTGGGCCCTCGCCAGGAGCGCCTGAATGTCCGGAGGGTCGTGCGGCCGGGCTTCCTTGACCTTCGTCATGCTAGCCTCCTTGCGCGACGTTGCGCGGACAACTAGGGGCGACGGGCCGGTCGCCCCTGTGCACCGCACATGCTACACACGCAGATAAGAGTCCGCGTAGATGACCTTGTTGAGCAAGATCTGGACGGTCTTCCAGATCGCCACCTGCTGCGGATCGGAGAAGTCAACCGCGTCCGCAGAGAGCTCTTCGCTGGCGGCCACCGCATCATTCAGGGCGAGCAGCAGCCGGCCTACGGCGGTGCTGTCGTCCCGCTGTTCGACGATGCGGATGAACTCATTCTGCTTCTGATCCAGCGGGTCCGCGATCATCGTGTTCAGGCCTGCGCCCATCAGCATGACGCAGTAAACGCGGTTGATCAGCGGCCGCATCTCGTTGGGCACCGCGTTAGAGACATTGCTGAGGCCCACCTGGACCCCCGCGCCGGTCACCTGCAGGGTGCGCACCGCCTCGATGCATTCGGGGACATACTGCTGGCAGCCGCTGACGGTCAGCACCAGGGGATCGATGATGAGGTCTTCCAGGGGCATGCCGACCTCTTCGCAGCGCGGGATCAGCTCCTCGAGCGCGATGTTGACGCGCTCGTCCGCGCTGACCGGGATGCCCTCGGTCCGCATCGTGAGTGCGATCAATTTCGTGTTGTACTTCCTGGCCACCAACGGCACCGCAGCAAGCCGCTCCGGCTCGGCCGAGGTGGAGTTGATGATGGGCTGTTGCTTGACGACCTCACAGGCTGCCTCGATGGCGGCCAGGTTAGTCGTGTCCAGGCAGAGCGGCACATCCACAACTTCCTGCACCGCGTTCACCATCCAGGGCAAGATCTCGTGGCCGAGCTTCTTCTGCGGGCCGATGTTCAGATCTACTGCCCACGCGCCGGCCTCAACCTGGCGCAGTGCGGATTCCTGGAAGAACGTTTTGTCCCGGTTGGCAAGGGCTTCCTTGACCCTGGGAGACATAATATGGATATTTTCGCCGATAATACGCATCGAATTTCCTCCTCGGGTGGTGCCACCTCCGACCGTTGGCCGGCGACAGATGGCGTGGTGGTTTGGGCCTAAATGTACTGCATCGCTTCATGCGCCTCTTTGCGAACCACGTAGGCGCGATCCCATTCGTACTGCTCGTCCTCGCCCAGGATGCGCGTCAAGATCAATGCCAGATCCTGGCGCTGTTGGGCCGTAAGGTGGCCGTAACCGATCATCTTGCCGAGGCTGCGTACGGCCTTGGCGCGGATTGCCGGGCTACCGTCGGCCAGGTTGGCACGCAACCGCTCGAAAACAGCCCCTGCCGCCTCCGCGCTGAGGCCGCCAGCCGGAATGCATTCGGCAAACTTGCCGAGCGCCCGGGTGGCGCTGTCGCGCAGCTCCTGGTCCTCCGCCCCAGCAGCTTCAAGTGCGGTGGTCAGCGCGTCGACAAGCTTCGGCGATTTGACCTTGCCAAGGGCATACAAAACGAAGGCGCGGCACCCGGGTTCCGGGCACGTCCGGTGATACTCCTCCAGCAGTGCAGGGATCGCCCCCGCGCCCATATGCCCCAGCGCCTGGCCGATGGCCATCTGGGACTTGACGTCGCCGCCTTCAAGCTGCTGAATCAGGACCGGGATGGCCGGCCCGCCAACGCTTGCGACCAGCGAGATAGCATCTTCTACGACCGCCAGATACTCGGGATGGTCGAGCGTGTCAATGTAGAAGAGCGCGGAAATCATCTCCACATAGCGGCGCTTCTCCTCGTCNNAGCGCGGAAATCATCTCCACATAGCGGCGCTTCTCCTCGTCGGAGGCGCGCGGCACACGCGCGCGCACCTTGTCGAGACCGATGGACACCTCTTCGGGGTTCGTGCTTGAAAGAAGCTTCATTATCGCACGAGTCAAATCTTCCATTGGGCCTTGGCCTCCTCTGATTTGGGAACCGTCCCCGCTAGGGGATCAGCACTTTCGCGCCGCGGATCTTGCGCGCCTTCAACTCAGCCAGCGCGCGATTCGCCTCTTCGAGCGGATACAACTGCACTTCGGGCAAGATCGGAATTTCGGCCGCGAGCGCCAGAAACTCAGCGACATCCTGCCGGGCCACATTCGCGACGCTCTTGATCTCCTTCTCCAGCCACAGGTGCGCCGGGTAATCCAGTTGCAGTAGTTCATCCTGATCGCGACCCTCTTTGCGGATCGCGTTGATCACCAACCGGCCGCCGGGCGCCAGGTTGCTCAATGCGTAGACAATCGGACGCCAGGCCGGCGTGGTGTCGATGATTGCATCGAGCTTGACAGGCGAGGCATCCTCTGTATTGCCGGCCCACGCGGCGCCCAACTCAAGGGCGAATACTTGCTCCTCTTTCGTGCGAGAAAACACGTATACCCGCGTGGCCGGGAACCGGTGCTTCACCATCTTGAGCACCAGGTGCGCGGATGCCCCGAACCCGGTCAGGCCGAGCGAATCACCGTCACGGAGGCCGGACAGTCGCAGCGAGCGATAGCCGATCGCGCCGGCGCAGAGCAGCGGCGCGGCCTGCGCATCGGTGAAAACGGCCGGAATGCGGTAGCTGAACGCCTCCGGCGCCACCATATACTCGGCATACCCGCCGTTTGCATCGCGTCCCGTCGCCCGGAACTGGGGGCACAGGTTTTCCTGGCCCGCCCGACACCAGTGGCACTCACCGCACGCCGAATAGATCCACGCCACGCCGGCACGTTCGCCGATCTGAAACGCCTCAGCCCCGGGCCCGCGGCCTGCCACGCTGCCCACCACCTGGTGGCCCGGCACAACCGGCAGTACGGGCGGTGGCGTACGGCCCTCGATCTCGTCCAGCTCCGTGTGACACACGCCGGAGGCCAATACCCGCACGAGGATCTCGCCTGGCCCGGGTTCGGGCATCGGGAGGTTCACCAGGCGCAACGGCTCGGGTTCATCTTCGAGCCGGACGATCGCCGGCAGGATCATGGCACGCATCGAATTCTCAATGTTACACGTTTGGCAAGGGGTCAGCCGATCAGTTTCTGTGAAACCTCAGCCACAGCCCGGCTCAACAGGGCGTTCTCCGGCAGCTCGATCAGCGGCCGGCCCTGGCTGTCGAACTGGGCCACCATCGGATCGTAGGGCAACGCGGCGAGCAGCGGAACGCCCATGCCGTCGGCCCTGGCACGCAGCTCCGGGGTCAGGTCACCCTGGACGCGATTCACGATCAGGTAGGTGTTGCGGACGTTGATCTCCAATTCCTTGCTCAGACCCACCATCGCCTCAGCCGCGACCATGCCGCGCATGCTGGCGTCGCTGACGAGCAGCAGGTGGTCGACATCTCTGGTGGTACGCCGGCTCAGGTGCTCCATGCCGGCCTCGTTATCCATGATGACCCAATCGTAGCCCCGGTTGATGCCGTCGATGATGTTTCGCAGCATGTGATTCGCCGCGCAGTAGCACCCCTGTCCTTCCGGCCGGCCCATCGCCAGCAGGTCGAAGTCGTCGCCTTCTTCTACGGCCATGCGCACAGCGTAGCTCAGAAAATCCTGCCGGGTGGTGCCCGGCGTGACACCATCGCGCGCTTCTTCGCGGATGTCGCCCACGGTCTGGCTCAGCTTCAGATCCAGCACCAGGTGCAGGTTGCTCGATGGATCGGCATCGATGGCCAGGATCTTCCCGCCCTTCTTCGCCACAAGATAACGGACCAACAGGCCCGAAAGCGTTGTCTTTCCGGTGCCGCCCTTGCCGGCAACCGCGATCGTAACCGTCATTTAGAATGTTTCTCCAGGTCTCTTAAGGTAGTTCACCAGCACGACCATGTCGAGCGTCTCACCTTCCGGGGTCATGAACAGATCCTTCCAGGCAAACTGGCGCTCAAAGCCCAGGCGCTCAAAAGCATGGATCACCTGCGGCCTGGTTTCGACGATCTCGGCGATCACCTGGTGCAGGCCGAGCTTGCGCGCGATCTCCAGCTGCGACCGAATGATCGCGGATCCAATCCCACGCCGGCGGAACTCGCGCGCCAGGAAAATACGAATCTCGGCCGTATGACGCGTGTAGCCGCGGCCCAGGTGCAGCGTGCAATTGCCGACGATGCGGTCCGACACGACTGCCACCAGTGGGAAGACCCGGCTATAGTCCGGATTCTCCGCCCAGCTCGCCACCAGTCCTGGCTCGGTGACCTTGCTGCGGAAAGAATGAGTTTCCTCCTGGGGCAGGTTGCCGAACAAGGCCACGAGCGCGTCACGATCCTTGGGGACCAACGGCCGAATCAACACGCGCAACCCGTCCGGCAGAGTGACCAGGTGCCGGTAATTGGCCAATTGATCAGCGGACTCAACGGCGGTGATCATGCGATTCCTCCTCGCGCGAAGCTCTTGCGCCCACGCACCCGGCGCCGGCGACGTGCCGGGCGCTCAACTAACCCCGTTCGGCCAACACCGTTTCTACGGTAGGAAACTGCGCCATGTCGGTGTGTGGCAGGAAGAGCGCCGATGTAAATGCATCGTAGAAGCTGTTGTCGGCAGAAAGCTCCAGGTAGGTCATCATGCCGGCCACTTGGGCCAGCTGTACGCGCACGTCGCGACGCAGCAGAGCCATATGTGCACCACGGATCGCGGTGTTGCCCAGGAACCTGAAACGATCCCACGGCGAAGCTGCACCCGAGGGCGCAGGCAGGTCGGGCAGCAATCCTATCTGCACGGCCTTTTCAACGTTGATATACTGGCCGAACGAGCCGCCGATCAGCATCTCGGAGACATCGCTCAAATCCACGCCAACGCTCTGGGCCATCACCGAGAAGCCGGCGTAGATCGCAGCCTTTGCGCGCATCAGGTTGTCGATATCGATCTTGGTGATGACGATATCCCGCCCGTGAGCGGTCTCGCTGCCCCAGGCGACAACGTATTCGGGACCGTGCTCGCCGTCCCGAATGCGCGGGACGCGGCCCACCTGCAGATTGCCGGCCTTGTCCACCACACCCGTGATGAACATCTCGGCAAGCAGCGAAAGCAGGCCCGAACCGCAGATGCCCCTGGGTTTCTCTTCCCCGCGGCCGATCACGCGGTAGGTGGGCTCCAGCGTGTCGATGTTGATCCAGACCTCTTCGATCGCGCCGGTGGTTGCCCGCATGCCGTGCTCCACGCCCGCACCCTCGAAGGCCGGGCCGGCCGAGCAGGCGCAGGTGACCAGCCAGTCCGCGTTGCCCAGGACGGTCTCGCCGTTGGTGCCAATGGCGATGAATAGGGTCAGCTCGGGCTGCTCATGCATGTGCGTATGGAGCACCCCCGCGCTGATATCCGCCCCCACGTAGCTTGCGACGCCCGGCAGGCAGTCGACGACGCACTGGGGGTGTGTGGCCAGGCCCAACTCCGCTGCGCTGATCGTCGATGCGTGATTGACCGCAGGAATGAACGGCGCGAGGCGGATCTGCTCCGGCGGGATGGCCAGCANNTTGAAGATCTCTGTGGGCTGCGCGTGGACCTGCCCGCACGCGGCGTCGAGCAGACGGTTGATCGTTCCCACGACCAACCCCTGGAGCTCTTCGAGCTGGCCTGGCTTTTTGGCATAGACGATGCGCGAGATGACATCTTCCCCGCGCGCGATCTGGCCGTTGTAGTCACCGGTTTGCGCGACAACTTCGCCGCTCTCGAGATCGACCAGCCACACCGTGACCGTAGTCGTGCCGATATCGATGGCTGCACCGAAGTTGCGATCGGTCTGATCGCCCGGCAGCAGGGCCAACACCTCGGCTGGACCGTTTGGCTGATCCCATCGATCCAGCGCCACAACCGCGGTTACCTCCCACGGCTCCCAAGCGGTGTCCTCCTCTGGCCTGACAACCAGGCCAGGCGCCTCGCCGCGCAGAACGGCGCCCATCTGGCGCAGCATCGGGAGGCTCGTGCGCACGTCCTTCAGGCCCCGCCGCGCCAGCTCACGCGCCACGCGCGACCAATCATCTGTTTGATCGGAATAATCGGGCGGATCGAGTCGCAGGAAGTAGCGGCGGATCGACTGGTGCCTGTCAGGGTCGTAGTTGAAGGGCACCTCAACGCGCGCAGCCGCTTTCTGGGTGACCAGGCGGCGCTCGATCGCCTCCTGGGGTGGGATCGTGACCCAACAGTCGCCTTCGATCACTGTCTGGCACGCCAGGGCGTAGCCCGCGTTCACATCCTCGGGAGAAAGGCGAATGGTGGACCGCCGCCGGACCGCAGAGCGCGCATTGTCGACGATGACCGCGCAGCGGCCACAGCGTCCCTGGCCGCCGCATGGCTGATTCAGATCGAACCCGGCCTGGCGCGCGGCCTCACCCAGGGTCGTGCCGCTGGGCGCCTCAACTGCGACGTTGCCAGGATCGAAGTGAATCGTGTAGTTCATGAGTCGTGTACTGTCACCCCACGTCGTACGCGGGATCGACCAGGAACTTATGCATGTCCGCGGCCGCGCGCTTGCCAGCGCCCATCGCACTGATGACCGTGGCCGCACCGGTGACCACATCGCCGCCGGCCCACACGCCGGCTCGTTTCGTCCGTCCGGTCTCAGGATCGGCGATGACGGTGCCGTGCCTGCTGCGCTCGAGCCCGCGCGCATCGGTGAACACGATCGGGTTGGGGCTGGTGCCCAGGGCGAAGATGACCGTATCGACGGTCATTTCGAACTCCGAGCCTTCGATGGGGACGGGCGAGCGCCGTCCCGAAGCGTCCGGCTCGCCCAGCTCCATGCGGATGCAGCGCATGCCAGTCACGTTGCCCTTCTCGTCACCGAGGACCGCCACCGGGTTTGTAAGGAAGTCGAAGATCACTCCCTCTTCCACGGCGTGGTGGAACTCCTCCTCGCGGGCAGGCACCTCGGCGCGCGAGCGCCGGTAGACGATGTGTACGTCACCATGACCCGAGCCGTTCTCATCGACGGGTCCATAGAGCATCTGCAGGCGCTTGGCGCTGCGCGCCCCGTCCATGGCCACGTTGCC
>MTKZ01127130.1_pt1 | contig 10138 bp, 9 predicted proteins | sample 1042781 | NCBI WGS metagenome assembly MTKZ01 (sample SAMN06212207, study PRJNA360539) | anaerobic digester metagenome | biome: Wastewater treatment plant; material: sludge; isolation source: anaerobic digester fed with sludge from wastewater treatment plant | place: Denmark: WWTP Viborg ...
CCTCGGCCGTGCCGTATTCCGGAATCCATAGCCGGGCGATCGCGAAGTGGTGGTAGCGGACCATGTCCAGCAGCGGCACCGCGCAGACCACCGCCTGGAACAGATCGGGCCGCTGCACGAGGCATGCCCCGACGAGCAGTCCGCCGTTGCTGCCGCCCATGATGGCCAGCCGCTGGGGGCGCGTGTAGCCCAGTCGGATGAGTGTTTCCGCGGCGGCGATGAAGTCGTCGTAGACGTTCTGCTTCTTCTCCAGGCGGCCCGCCTCGTGCCATTCCTTGCCGAACTCACCGCCGCCGCGGATATTCGCGATGACGTAGACGCCGCCCGCCTCCAGCCACGGAATCTGCCGCGTGGAGAACCCGGGGGTGATGCTGACGTCAAACCCGCCGTACCCATAGAGGAGGGTCGGGTTGTCGCCGTTGCGCTTCAAACCTTTGCGGCTGATGATGAACATGGGCACCTGCGTGCCGTCCGTGGAGGTGTACCACACCTGCTCTGTCTGGAACTGCGTGAAGTCTGCGTCGACTTCCGCCTGCTCCAGCACGTCCAGCGTGTCGGTGCTGATCTGGTACCGGTAATTCGTTGGCGGGTACACGAAGGACTGGAACGAGAAGAACATCTCATCGCCATCCGGTTCGCCGTTCACGCCGCCGGCACTGCCGAGCGTGGGCAGGTGGAACTCCTTCAAAAATGTTCCGTCCGGCGAGTACATGAGCAGCCGCGAATGCACGTCCTCGGAGACCGTCACGAAGAGCTTCCCGCCGATGATCGAGAAGTCTTCGATGACGCCGCGCTGCTGGGGAATCACGTCGATCCAGTTCTCCGGGCCGGGCTCAGCGACGGGCGCCCGGACGATGCGATAGCGCGGCGCGCCGACGTTCGTTTTGAGGTACAGCGTTCCCTCGTACGAGTCGCCGCCGGTGAGGCCGTCCTGTTCCTCGACGATCGGCCTGAACGGTTCATTGGATCCCGCGGGCCGGATGTACAGGTCGTTCCTGGCCCAATCGACGGTGCGGCCGAGCAGGACGTATCGGCTGTCCGAGGTGAGCGAGACGCTCAGGATCTCTTCCTTGGCCCGCAGATCGCCGATCACCGGCGGGTCGTTGCGCCAGTTGTCGCCCAGCCGGTGGTGGTAGAGCTTCTTGTAGTAGTTCTCGTCGCCCTGCGGAACCGTGCCCGGTTCGGGATAGCGGGTGTAGAGGAATCCCGTGTGGTCCGGGTCCCAGGCGATGCTGCTGTATCGTGTGTGCGGAATGACGTCGTCCAGGTGTCGACCCGACGCCACGTCGAGAACGTAGAGCGTGCTCTTTTCCGAGCCACCCTCGCTCTTGCCGTATGCGATCAGCGACGCGTCCGGGGTCGCCTGCATCCAGTCCAGGGCCACGGTGCCGTCCTCGCTCCAGGTATTCGGGTCGAGGATGGGCCGCGGAGGCGCCGTGTGGCTTCCGTCGCGTGCATAGATCACCGCCTGGTTCTGGTTGCCCTCTCGCTTGCTGAAAAGGTATCGCGTCTTGTAGACGCCGGGCCGGGAGATCTGCGTGTACGTCAGCAGCTCCGTCAGCCGCTTCTCCAGGTGCAGCCGGTGCGGGTCCGCGTCGAGGAACGACCTGGCATATCGACCCTGGGCAGTCAGCCAGGCCTGAACCTCCGGATCCTCATCGCTCTCCAGCCATCGGTACGGGTCGGCGACCTGGACCCCGTGGATCGTCTCCACGTGACCCGTCCGCCTGGTCTGCGGCGGCGTTTGGCATCCCGCTGTCAGGAGCGCCATGAGCAGCAGTACGGATACGCGGTCGGTCCTCTGCAACCTGTGATGCATGGCAGTTTCCTTGACAAGACAACGCGGTAGGTGGCGCCTCCGGCCATACCGNNTGCGCACAATAGGGACGCGCCCGCGATGCCCGCGGCCCAGCCGGCCACGGCGCCCTCCTGACCTACTTCGGAGGTGCCGACATGACCGTGCCGACCGACCCCGCGATTCCCAACGAGGACTCGTTCGGGAAGAAAGCCTGCCCACAGTGCGGACACTCTCTGCTGGAGTCTCCGCAGTGGAAGGTGTTCTGCGCGAACTGCGGCTATATGGAGAGCTGGGAAGATCTCTTTCCGAGTGATTCATGCGAGACGCCTTCCGCGGCGGAGGGCCAGCCGGACCGGGAGGAGCCGCCGGGGGGCGTCTAGTCTCCCCGGCGAAATACCCTTACGCTCATTCATGCAGTGCATAATTTCATTATAGGCAGCATAGTCCATAAAGCTGGCCCAAATTGGCCCTTACGGCGCTAACGGGGCTTGAGATGCCGCATTTGAGTCGAAATTTGTTGCTGGAACACGGATCGCTTGTGAAAAAGTGGGCCAGAATCCGAAGATATATGTTGCATTGACAGGCATAATAAGCTATGGTTCGCCTATTATGATTAGCGCAGATAACAACGCACACTCCAAGCGGGATCGCCAGGCGGTCATTGCCGAAGCGGTACGCAGCGGGCAAGTCGCGACGCAGGGGGAGTTGCTCGCTCGTCTCCGGGCCCATCGGATTGCGGTCAACCAATCCACGCTCAGCCGAGACCTGGCCGAGCTGGGCATCCGAAAAGCCGGCGGTCAGTACGTCATGGCGGAGCCGGGCGACGCATCCGCGCCCCAGCTGAGCTTTGCGGCGGCGGTACGTCGTTTCACGACGTGCGGGCCGCACATGGTCGTGATCACCACGGGGCAGGGGCAGGCCCAGCCTGTTGCGGTGGCGATTGATGCGGCGAAGGACTCCAGTGTCGTCGGCACGCTGGCCGGCGACGACACCATTTTCATTGCCACGAAGAACCGGCGGACGCAGGCCGTGGCCTTGCGGCGCCTTGAGCAGTGGTTCGGAGACAAGCATGAGCGCTAAGAAATGTGTTCTGGCCTACTCGGGTGGGCTGGATACGTCCGCGATCATTCCCTGGCTGATCGACCGGGGATATGAGGTCCACGCGGTGCTGGTCGACGTCGGCCAGGAGGAGGATCTGCCCGCCCTCTGCGGGAAGGCCCTGGCCATGGGGGCCAGGACGGCCATCGTCTCGAACGCCAAGCCGCTGATGTTCAAAACGGTCATTCCGATGGCGATCGGATTGGCCGCTCGCTACGAAGGCACATACCGCCTGGGCACCGCCCTGGCGCGTCCATTCATTGCGCTGGCGCAGGTGGCCCGGGCGAAGGAGCTGGGGGGTGCCACGCTGATTCATGGCGCCACGGGCAAGGGCAACGACCAGATCCGCTTCGAGTTTGCGTACCACACGCTGGCTCCCGAATGCCCGGTGGTGGCACCCTGGAAGGTCTGGGTGTTCGGCGGGCGGGTGGACCTCGTCAACTACCTGCGAAGCAAAGGCTTTGAGGATCGCTACGACGTCGCGAAGGACTTCAGCCTGGACGAGAACCTCTGGCATCTGAGCATCGAGGGCGGCCCGCTGGAGGACGCGACGGCGTTCGTGGATGCCGACGAGATCATGGCGAAGATGGCGGACCGCTTTGGCGGGGCCATGTCCGGGGGGGCGGGCCCGTCGCAGGTGGAAGTGACTTATGAACAGGGCGTGCCGGTGGCTCTCAACGGCGAGCGGCTGCCCTTGTCGGAAATCGTGCCGCGGTTGAACATCACGTATCGTCACGCCCCATGGGCCTGGGACGTGGTGATCGAAAACCGCTACACCGGCATCAAATCCCGGGGCATCTACATCAACCCGGCGGCCACCCTGTTGCAGACCGGCGCCGACGACCTGGCGCGCACCTGCCTGAACAAGCCGTCGTACGACCGGTACGTGCAGCTTGGCGCCGACTATGGCACGCTGCTCTACCGCGGCGAGTACTTCTCCGACCAGCGGGAAGTTCTGGAAACCACCGGTCGGGCCCTGATGGCCCACCTCAACGGAACCGTGACCCTGCATCTGAAGCCGCGTGTGTACGCCGCGCGAATCCTGGCCGAACGCCCGCTCTTCCGCAAGGATATTGCGACGTTCGAGAAGAGCCATGACTACTCTCACGCGGACGCCGAGGGCTTCATCCGGCTGAGCTGGCTGCTGACCATCGGGCGGACGAGCAGGGAAAACGGCTATGCAGACGCTCTGGAAACAGGATTCGGCGTTGGATCCGGCCTTTGCGGAGATCAACCGGTGCCTGAAGGAGGACTGGTTTCTTCTTCCGCATGAGCTGAAGCTGCAACGCGTGCATGCCCACGCCCTGTGCGGCGCCGGAATCATCAGCTCCGACGAGCTCGCGGAACTCAACCGCGGGCTCGACGCCATTGCGGCGGAGTATGAGTCCGCGCCATGCCCTGAAAGCGACGCCGAGGACCTCCACACCTGGGTGGAAGCCCTTTTGACGGACAAAGCAGGGGGGGCCGGCAAGAAGATCCACACGGCCCGGTCCCGGAATGACCAGGTCGCCACGCTGCTGAAGATGTACGTGATTGCCGCGGGCGAAGAGCTGAGCGGCCAGTTACGCCGGCTCATCGTGGTGTCGTGTCAGCGCGCACAGGACTGGGCGGAACTGGTCTTTCCACTCCAGACGCACACCCAGTTTGCCGCGCCGGGCAGCGTGGGGTTCTGGGTGCTGCGGTACGCGACGGCGTTTGAACGCATCCGACGGCACGTGGACTTCTGCGTGAGCGAATCGCGCCGGTATTGTCCGCTGGGCGCCGGGGCGGTGGCGGGTTCGTCGATTCCGATCGATCGTCGGCTGCAGGCGGAGGGATTGGGTTTTGAGCGGCCGTCGCCGAACGCCCTGGAGTCCACGTCGACCCGGGACGAGTGCGTCGAAATGCTGGCGCTGGCCGCCCAGGTCGCTCTGCACCTGCAATCGCTTGCGGCGGACGTGATTCTGTTCAGCCAGACGCCGTTGGGGTGGACGCTGTACCCCGCGGCGTTCGGTACCGGGTCGTCGATGATGCCCAACAAGCAGAACCCGGATGCCATGGAGCTGCTTCGCGGGCAAGGGGCGGCGGTCCTGGGTTCGCACGGGCAGGCGCTGACCTTACTGAAGGGGCTGCCCAGCGGGTACAACCGCGATCTGCAGTGCATCAAGCCGCTGGTCCGTCAGGCGGCGGAGACGCTGTTTGCGCTCTGCCGGCTGGCCGAGGCGTTCTTGGCGCATCTCGATTTCGATCGGGATCGGATCATCGCATCCCTGGCGGAAGGGGGAATCGGGGCCACGCTGCGCATGGAGCAGAAGGTGCTGGAAGGACTGCCGCTGCGGGAGGCTCATCATGCCGTGGCGGTTGAGGTGCGGGCCGGAGGGGCAGCACCCTTGGCCGGTGAAGTGGAGTCCGCGGCCCGATACCAGACGATCGGCAGCGCATCTCCCGCGGAGACCCGCCGCGTGGCGGCGGAACTGCTCCGCGTTCTAAGCTGACAACGGATTGACGAACGTGATCTCCAATCATGCTCCCCAGCCGGGAGGCCGGGGGACCTTAACGAACGTCCGGCGGGTCGTCGTGAAAGTCGGCAGCGCCGTGATCTCCGACAAGGGGCAGTTGTTGCCCGATGTCATCGTGGAGATGGCGCAGGAAGTTGTGGACCTGCGCCACGGCGGCTATGAGATCGTTATGGTGGTTTCCGGAGCAGTGGCCGCCGGGTATGAGCCCCTGGGCATGCCCAGGCCTCCTTCGGCCGTCGTGGAGCGCCAGGCGGCTGCGTCCGTCGGGCAGCACCGGCTGGTTACCATGTTCGCGGCAGGATTCGCGAAGCATCGCATTCACGTCGCCCAGTTGCTCATGTCGGCGGATGACATCGAGAACCGCCGCCGTTTTCTTTCCGCCCGGCATACGCTGCTGGAATTGCTGTCGCGCGGCGTGGTGCCCATCATCAACGAAAACGACGCCCTGTCGGACGACGAGGACAAGGTCGGCGACAACGACCATCTGGCCGCCCTCGTGACCAACGTGGTTTCCGCCGAACTGCTCGTCATTGTCAGTACGGTCGAGGGGCTTTGTGCCGACGGCGGGGCCGGGCCGGTGATTCCGGAGGTGGAAGTGGGCTCGGAGATCGAGCATCACATCCGGGGCAAGCTTTCCAGCACGGGCGTCGGGGGCATGCAGGCGAAGGTGTCCGCGGCCCGGCTGGCGGCCTTCTGGGGCGTGCCCACGATCATCATCGACGGGCGCAGGTCGGGTCTCGTGATTCGCCTTCTGGCCGGTGAGCGAATCGGCACCATGTTTGTTCCACGGATGCACCGAATCACGCAGCGCAAGCGGTGGATCGCCTTCCGGAACCGCTCCATCGGAACGGTGGTCGTCGATGCCGGCGCCCGTCGGGCGGTGGTGGGCAGGGGGGCCAGCCTGCTTCCCTCCGGCGTTACGGGCGTGGCAGGCAAGTTCCCCATGGGCGCCAGGGTTGACAACCGAGACGAGGCGGGCGAGGTGTTCGCAGTAGGCCTGGTGTCGTACTCATCCGACGACATCTTCCGCCTCCGCGGCCGAAAGGCCTGCGAAATCAAGGACATCCTTGGCTATGAGTACGTGCAGGAGGTCATCCACCGCGATGACCTTGTGCTCACTCGTCAGATGCGGCCGGAAGACGACGCTCTGCCGCCGCGTGCCTCAGGAGTTGCCGCGGTGCCTCCGTCGGAATCGAAAGGAGCAAGCCCGTGACCGCCGACATGCGCGAAATCGCGAAGCAGTCGAAGGCGGCGGCCGCCGTGGTCGCAGTACTCTCCACGGATGCCAAGAACGCCTGCCTGCTGGACCTGGCGGATCGCATCATTCGGTCCAGCGACGCCGTTCGTGCTGCGAATGAGAGGGACCTCGGCGCCGCCCGGGATGCCGGCGTGGGAGACGCCAAGCTTCGTCGGCTGGCCCTGACCGAGACGGCCATCCGCCAGATGGCGGACGGATTGCGGCAAGTTGCGTCGTTGCCCGATCCCGTGGGCCAGGTGACGCGGAATTACACCGTCCCCAGCGGCCTGACGGTGCGGAAGGTCCGTTGCCCGATCGGCGTGATCCTCATGATTTACGAGGCCCGGCCAAACGTGACCGTGGATGCCTTTGCGCTGTGCTTCAAGGCGGGCAACGCCTGTATCCTCAAGGGCGGCCGGGAAGCCGTTCACTCCAACGAGATATTGGCCAGACTTGCCCAGGAGGCGCTGCAGGCGAAGCGGGCGCCGGCCGGCGCCCTGGCGCTGCTCACCACCTCGGATCGCGAGGAGATCCGTGAGCTGCTCACGTATGAGGAGTATATCGACCTGGTGATTCCACGCGGCGGCGCCTCGCTGATCGGCTTCGTCCACGAGCACTCACGCATTCCGACGGTGCAGCACTTCCACGGAGTCTGCCATGTTTACGTGGATGAGGCCGCAGACATGAACAAGGCGGTGGAGATCTGCGCGACGGCCAAGACGTCGGCGCCCGCGACGTGCAATGCGGCTGAGTGCGTTCTGATTCATGAGAAGGTCGCACAGGCGTTTGTGCCGCGACTGGTCGAACGCTATGTGCGCGACGGCGTGGAGGTTCGGGGCGACGAGGCCGTGTGCTCGCTTGCGGCCGGGAACGCCAAACCCGCCGCGGAGGACGATTGGGGCCGCGAGTTCCTCGACCTGATCGTGGCCGTACGCGTCGTGCCCGACCTGGACGCCGCGATCGCCCACATCCACCGCTACGGCTCGAACCACACCGACGCCATCATCACCGAGGACGGGATCGTGGCCGGCAGGTTCCTCAACCGCGTGCAGTCCTCCTGCACGCTGGTCAACGCATCCACTCGCTTCAACGACGGGTTCCAGCTCGGCCTTGGCGCCGAGATCGGCATCAGTACGTCGAAGATCCACGCATATGGCCCCATGGGGCTCGAGGAGCTGACGGCGCAGCGGTACCTCGTCCGGGGCACCGGGCAAACCCGCTAAGGCTGCCGCGGCAGGGGCTGGGGTTCAGAAACCTGCGCCGTGCATGCGAAGCCCCTTCAGTCACCCAGGGCAAGGAAGTTCTTCAGCAGGGTGTAGCCCTGCTCCGTGAGGAAGCTCTCCGGGTGGAATTGCACGCCCTCGATCGGCATCTTCGTGTGCCGGATGCCCATCAGTTCGCGGCGATCGGTCCAGGCGCTGACCTCAAACTCGGGCGGCACCGAGTCGGACGCGATGGTTAGTGAGTGGTACCGTGTGGCCACGAAGGGGTTCGGCAGCCCGGTGAAGATCGTTCTGCCGTCGTGGAAGATCTCGCTCGTTTTTCCGTGCATCAGTCGCTCGGCCCGCACGATCGTCCCGCCGAACGCCTGCCCGATGCACTGGTGACCCAGGCATACCCCCAGAATCGGCACCTTTCCCGCCAGGTGGCGGATGATGTCCATGCTGCCGCCCGCCTGGTCCGGCGTGCAGGGGCCCGGGGAGACGATCAGATGGGTGGGCCGCAGGGCCTCAACCTCGGCGGCGGTTATCGCGTCATTGCGGCGAACTTCCAGCCGCCGTCCCGCGTCCAGTTCCCCGATCCGCTGTACGAGGTTGTACGTAAAGGAATCGTAGTTATCGATGATCACGATCATGGCGGCAGAACGTATCACGGACCTTTCCCCGCGGCAACGGAGGGAGGTCGGAGGTCATCCGGAAGCGAGCGCGTGGGCTCGTCGAGCCGGAGGGTGCCGGTCGGTCCAGCCGCGTAAACCGGCCGAGCAGCGGGTTGTCAAGCCACACTTGATCTTCGTGCGGTGGATGGTGTTCGCGGCCAGGGGATAATGCGGGCAAAATGTCGAGTTGACAGGCGTTCGCGGGGAGAGGCGTCTTTAGTGATGGTCATGACCATGCCGGCCACAGCCGAGTTTGATCCCGATGTCTCGATCGTGGACGCCGTTCGTGACGGCGACCGTCGGGCGTTTGAGGATTTGGTGCGTGGCAACGACCGCTGGGTTCGCGGCGTCGTGTTCGGCGTCGTGGGCGATCCGGATGGGACGGATGACGTGGTTCAGCAGGTGTGGGCGGCGGTATGGAGCCGGATTGGGGAGTTGCGGGATACTCGGTCGTGGCGACCCTGGCTGTACCGGCTGGCCCGCAACGCGGCGATCGATGCCCAACGGGACCGCCGTCGGCGTCCGCGCGTGCAAGCGCCCGTGCCGGAGTCCACTGCGGGGTCGTCAAGCACTCCGGCACACGTTTTGTCGCGTCATGAGCGGTATGAAATGGTGATCGATGCGATCAAGGCCCTTCCGGCCCTCTATCGCGAGCCGTTTGTGCTGCGACATGTGCAGGATTGGTCGTACCGACAGATTGCGGAGACCATGGGCATTCCGGTGGATACGGTGGAAACGAGACTGGTCAGGGCGCGTCGCCATCTTCGGGCTGCCCTGGATGGAAAGGTGTGAGCCATGTTCCAGTCAGACGAACGTCTGGAACGACAGATGAATCGAAGCCTCGACGGCGAACTGAGCCCGGACGAGCAGATCGAGTTGAACCGTGCTCTCGTCCGCTCGCCGGAAGAGCAGGAGGCGTACCTGCAGTTGCAGCGTATTGATGACGCAGCCGCATCGGTGCTGCAGTCGCTGTTTCCCCAGTCGCAGCCGGTGCGAACGGTGCTTCTGCCGGAGCGCCGGCGTGTTCGACGAGTGCGACGGCTCTGGTGGTCCGCGCCGATCGCCCTGGCGGCCGCCGCGACAATCGCGATCTTCGTCATTCCGCGGGTGCTCGCGCCGCGGGGGGCCGGACAGTCGGGGATCGTAGCCGGGCAGGGCGAGAGCCTTGTGCCCGCGCACGCGGGCGGCAACGAAGAGACGGCTGAGGCTGTTGCCCAATCCGACCTGAATCAGCCGCTCAGACGCGTGCAAAGTCCAAGGCTTTACCACCGGGTCGATCGCGACTGGATTGCCGTGCGGGGAGCAGATGGGAATGTTTATTGGCTTGAAGTGAATCGGCAACGAACGTTTGAGGATCCTGAGACCCGCGACGGCGCTGTTCGACTCGTCGGCGGAGGGCTCTGATCCTCCTTTTCTTCCAAGGAGCAAGATCATGTTTGTTTCGTCGACTCGAGTTCGTACGGGGGCGGGCGTGCTGAGCCTGCTGGTTGCTCCGCTGGTGATGGCGTCCTTCGCGCAGGCGGCTTGGCTGGGCGTCCAACTGCAACCTGTGCCCTCCCCGTTGGCCGCCCACGTCAACCTGACGGAGGGCGGACTGCTCGTGGAGAATGTCATGCGGGACGGGCCTGCCG
>MTKZ01031911.1_pt1 | contig 10135 bp, 7 predicted proteins | sample 1042781 | NCBI WGS metagenome assembly MTKZ01 (sample SAMN06212207, study PRJNA360539) | anaerobic digester metagenome | biome: Wastewater treatment plant; material: sludge; isolation source: anaerobic digester fed with sludge from wastewater treatment plant | place: Denmark: WWTP Viborg ...
AGCGGCGGTTGAAGGCACAGCGTCCCTCGAGCATGCGGGCATAGCGGGCAGTGGCCGGAGCCATCGCGTCCCGCGCCTGCGTCACCCCGTCCAGGACGGCCCGGAAGAACAGCTCATTGTAGGCAGGGGTCTCGCCGCGCACCCACCACGGGTCCGGGGTCAGGATGCCCTCGGGGTCGTCGAACATGCCGCCCACGCGGGCCGCCGAGTGTGACTGGACGCAGTGGATGACGACCGTCTCCGGCGTCGTGTCGAGGGCCTCGGCGATGCGGGCGCGCAGGTTCCGCGAATGGTCCTGGCTGATGCAGGCCATGTCGCAGGCGACCAGGCAGGCCGTCACGCCGCCGGATCGGAAGACGAAGATGCGCGCGTACAGCCGGTCGCGGATCTGCTCCACGGGCCGGTAGCGCCCGATGTCGCCCGAGATCTGCGTGCCGTAGTCCGGCGTGATGTCCGCCCTGGCCGCCCCGACGAGCAAGCGTTCGGCTGTCATGGGAGCCCCTCCATCGTGTCGTGTCCCGCAAGTCCCTGCGGTTCCGCAGTAGCGCGGGCNNGGCGGACGCGAGCCTAGTCGTGCCGCAGGCAGACGCGATGCCCGCGCCCCGCGGCCAAAGCCCGGCGATACACCTGCCCGGCGATGTACACATCATGCGCGCCCAGGCCGACGAGGACCGCCAGAATGCGCTCCTGCGGGCTCGTACGTCCAGGCTTCACCCCGGCGGCGACGCAGCCCAGCTCGGCCGCGACATCGGCCTCCGAGAGCCGCCCGGCCTCGACCAGGGGCTTCAGCTCCCCCCGGTGCTCCGCCTGTCCCCAGCAGTCCACGATGATCTTGTCCGCCCCCAGGATGAGGCCGTCCTCGGCCTGCTGATAGGAGCCCATTCCGAGCGTGAGACACCCTTCGGCAATCCACTCGGCCTTGACGAACGGCTGCTGGGCCGTGGTGAGCAGGACCACGACGTCGGCCCCCTCAGCCGCCGCCTGCACCGTCGCGGCGTCGCTGACCGGCACACCGCACTGCTCCTGTAGATCGCGGCAGAAGGCCTCGCGCCGGTCTGCCGAGAGGTCGGCCACCACCAGGCTGGCTTGCGGGAATACCGTGTGCAGGCATACGGCGGCCGTCCGGCCCTGGGTGCCGGCACCGACCATCGCGATCTTCGCCGCCCCCGCACGGGCCAAGTACTTGGCGGCGATGGCGGCCGAGGCCCCGGTGCGCCAGTCGGAGATGTGGTTCCCGTCCATCAGCGCCAGGGCGTGCCCGGTCTCGGGGTCCGTCAGCACGACGATCCCCATGATGTACGGCAGGCCCCGGGCCGGGTTGTCGCCGTAGCCGCCGACCCACTTCAGCCCGCCGACGTTGTCGGTGGCCATGTAGGCGGGCATGGCGTTAGCCCACGACGGATGGCCGCTGCGCGACATGTCCAGGTTGACCTTCGGCGGCATGACGACATTGCCGCGCCCCCACTCCTGGAAGACGGTGTCCACCATGCCGACGACTTCCTCGTACGGCAAGAGCGCGGCCACGTCCTGATCCGACAGAATGATCGTCTCTCTACTCACAGCCATGACTCCTTCTGGGTCGGCGAGGGCAGACGCCAAAGGTCGCATCCGGACGGGCGGGTGTTACGCCAGGACCGTCAGGCCGCGTTGCCGCAAGAGGTCCGCCAGGCGGGCGATAGTGGGGGTGTCGGGCAGGGGGACGTCTGGCATGGTGTCCGGGTGGCCCACCGTCTCGTACTTCGACCGGGCCAGGTGGTAGGGCAACAGGCGCACCCCCACGAGGTTCGGCAGGCCCCTGAGCAGCTCCGCGATGCCGGTGAAGCTCGCCTCGTCGGCGTTGAAGCCCGGGACCGTCGGGACGCNNGGGGCTGCCGGTGTGTTGCTGGTGGCGGCGGTCGTCGGTGTGCTTGACATCGAGCAGGAACAGGTCGGTCACGGGCAGGACCGTGGCAAAGGCCTCCCAATCCACCGCGCCGGAGGTGTCCACGGCGCAGTGGATGCCCTCGGCGCGCAGCAGGGCGAAGACCTCGGCGCAGAACGCCGCCTGCCACAACGGCTCCCCGCCCGACATTGTGCAGCCCCCACCGGAGGTGGCGTAGAAGGTGCGGTCCTCCAGCACCGCCGCCGCCACATCGTCGGCGGACATCTCCTGGCCAAACGTCTCCAGCGCGCCGGGCAGGCAGGCGGCCACGCACTGCCCGCAGGCGGTGCACACCTCGCGGTTGAAGGTGTGCTCGCCGTCGCGGAGGATATGCGCCCCGGTCGGGCAGACTTCGGCACACTTGCCGCAGCCGACGCACTTGCGGCGGGCGAAGCCGATCTCGGGCGTGGGGGAGACGCTCTCGGGGTTGTGGCACCAGCGGCACTGCAGCGGGCAACCCTTCAGGAAGACAGTCGTCCGCAGGCCCGGCCCGTCGTGGACGCACAGGCGCTTGAGGTCCAGCACCATCCCCCGCATCACGCGACCTCCGCCTTGGTGATGAACATTTGCTGCTCCTCGGGGCCGAGGTCCACGAACCGCACGTTCCAGCCGCACAGCCGCACCTGGAGGTTGGCGTAGCGCTCGGGATGCTGCTGGGCGTCGCGCAGCAAGTCGGCGTCGAAGATGTTGAACTGCAGGGCCATGCCGCTCTGGGCGAAGTGGCTGCGGATGACCGAGCAGATCGTCCGGATGCCCTCGGGTCCGCGGGCGACGCTCGGGTGGAGCATGATGTCCAGCACCGTGCCGTTGGGGAACTGCGCCAGGTCCACCCGCGTGACGGAGTTGATGAGCGAGGTGACGCCGTCCTGGTCCATGCCGATGGTCGCGCCGGTGTTGATGGTCAGCGGCTCGCCGGCCAGGCGGCCATCGGGCAGCGCCCCCGTGTGCTGGCCGTAGGAGCGCACGGTGCCGATGATCCCGTACAGCGCGGCCTGGAAGACCCCGCCCCGGGCGTTGGGCTCGTGGTTGATGCGCCGCCCCAGGAAGTCCGTGATCTGCACGGCCAGGTCATCCACGGCCGGGTCGTTGTTGCCCCACTTGGGGACGCGGTGCTGGGCGGTGAGGCGGAGTTCCTCATGGCCTTCCCAGTTGGCCGCCAGCGCCGCGCGCAACTCGCCGAGCGTACAGCGCCGTTCCTCGTAGACGAGCTGCTTGATGACCGCGAGGGAGTCCACGGCATTGGCCAGGCCGGGGCAGCAGCAGCCGCTGGTGTTATAGGCCGCGCCGCCCTCGGAGACATCTCGACCGCTCGCGAAGCACGAGTCCATCGCGCCCGACAGCAGGGGCGAGGGGTTAACCCGCACCCACAGGCGCTCGTCGCGGCAGACGCGGTCGGCGGCCTTCGTGAAGTGCGTGTCCAGCGTGTCCAGATACGCCGCCATGAGGTCCTCGAAGGAGGCGTAGTCGCCGGCCGCCACGAGCATCTCGACGGGCTTGGCCAGGTTCAGGCTGCACGCCCCCGAGCAGTTCAGCTCGCGGCCCATGACCGCCGGCTCATAGCAGCCGATGAGGATGTACTCGTCAGCATCGGCCAGGGCCTTGCCGTTGTCGCACAGCATGGCGACCTGGGCGGTGTCGTTGACCGTCACAATGCCGGTGCAGCCGGCCTGGATGCAGCCGACCACGTGCTCGAGCAGGTCTTGGGGCGTGCGCGGCCCCAGCCGGAAGTGGAGCTTCGGGTCCACGATCTGCATCTCGCGGTAGACCTCGAAGGCCAGGTACGACAGCTCGTTGGCCTCCGGGCCGAACAGGAACGGCTTGCCGTACATCTTGCCCTGGGTCCGGGCGAAGAACTTGACCCAGAAGTACTTGAGCAGCTCCTTGGCCTGGTCGCGGGTGAGGCGGCCGGACTGCAGGTCGCCGACGAGGAAGTCGTTGTAGAGCTGGTCGAACCGGCCCATCGAGCGGACCGAGTAGCCGTTCTCCATCTCCTGCAACTCGTGGTGCAGGTACCCCAGTTGCAGGGCCTCGTGGAAGGTCTGCGGTGGGCGCTGCGTGAGGGCCTCCAGCACCGGCCGGGCTGGAGCGTCCGCAGGCAGTGCGTCGGCCAGGCGCCGGGCCAGGATGATCGCGCCCTCGTAGACGAGGGCCACCGCCTCGTAGAAGACGCCCTGCCGGGCGGCGGCACGGTCGCGCAGGCCGGTCCAGCCATGCCGCAGGAGGCTCCGCCAGTCCGGGCAGGTGTGCCCCGTGTCGAGCTGGCCCGTCCANNAGCATCCAGGCGCCCGGCACAGCGGGTGGGTCGCCCGCGAACTCCCGCGCCTCCTCCTCGCGCCGCCACTCCTCCCGCAGCGCCACGAGCAGGTTGTGGTGCTCCAGCTTGTCGGCGAAGTAGTCGTCCGGCTCCACGGCCAGCCGTGCCCGTGAGCACAGCAGGTGGAAGAGCCAGGCGCGCGTCAGGAGGCGGGGCTCGTCGGGGTGCGCGGCGCGGTGCCGGGCCAACTCCGCGACCAGCTCCTCCTTCGAGAGCCCCGAGGCCGGGTCGAACCGGGCGTCGAGGTACTGGCGCTCTAGCTGTGGGCGTGCCTCATCGAAGGGCTTAGGCATGGGTTCTCTCCGCGATCTCATCCATCTTGTGGTCGAAGGCCTCATCCACGACCTGGAACTCCGGGTGGTCATAGTAGAACTGGATCGTGCGCTGGATCCCTTCGGCAAAGTGCGTGGTGCAGACGAACTCCGGGACGGCCGCCCGGATCTTGCTGCTGTCATACACCCCGTTGCGCGAGAAGGAGATGAGCTTCTCGCCGAAGTCCCCGCCCAGCTCGAACCCCAGATCGTGCGCCGGAACATGGCACAGGTTCGGCGGGCGGCCCAGCGCGTCGCCGACCATCTGGGCGACACGGTTCCAAGTGTAGCACTCATCGGAGGTAATGTGGTAGGCCTCTCCGAACGCCGCCGGGTTGCCGCACAGGCTCACGAAGGCCTTGGCGAAGTCCTCGGTGTGGGTCACGGTGCACAGCGCAGTGCCGTCATCGTGCATCAGCAGGGGCCGGCCCTGCAAGATGCGCCGGGCAATGGTCCAGGAGTACTGCTGGTGGTTTGGCCCCACGGGGTGCAGGATGCGGAGCCTGTTGTAGGTAAAGGCCGGGCGGACGATGGTGTAGTCCAGGCCGGTGGCCTCGTGCTCGGCCTGCAGCCGGCGCTCGCACAGAATCTTGTTGCGTCCGTACGACCACAGCGTGTTGCCGACCATCGTGCGCGCTTCAGTGATGATCTCGCGGTCGGTGCGAGTGCGGTAGACGGCGCCCGAGGAGACGAAGATGAACTGGCCGCAGCGCCCGCGGAAGACCTCCAGGTTGCGTTCCAGGGCGTCCACGCCATAGGTCAAGAAGTCCGCCACCACGTCGAAGGTCAGGGCTCCGATCTGGGCGCGGACCTCGTCGGGCTTGCCGATGTCGGCCCGCAGGCAGTGCGCCGCGGCCGGGACGAACTGCGGGCGGCTGCCCCGGTTCAGCACATACAGCTCGATGTCGCTGCGCTGCGCCGCAGCCNNCTCGATGTCGCTGCGCTGCGCCGCCAGGGCGGCGATGTCGCCGCTGAGGCACCCGGTGCCGCCCAACAGCAGGACTCTCATGATGGCTCCTCCCACAGCACCGGCTCCACGCGGCCGCTCGCCAGCGAGCGGAAGATGGCGTCGGTGATGACTTCGGTCCTGACCGCGCTCTCGAGCACGCACACCGGCGGGCGCCCAGTCAGCAGGGCTTCCACGTAGTCCTCGATCATCGGCAGGTGCCAGTTCTCGTCCGTATGGGCGGCGAACTCCTGCGTCCCGGCGCCGGTGAGCCTGGCGACCGGCCCATTGCCATGCGGGGGCCAGGCCGGCCAGTAGATGCGTCCCTGTGTGCCGAACAGTTCGAACTCATGCCGCGTGCCCGGCGACGTGCAGTTGAAGAGGATCGTGAACATCGCGCCGCCGGGGAACTTCAGGACGACGGTGGCGATCTCCTCCACGTCGTTCATCACGTCCGGGTGCAGAATGCTGCCCTGCGCCACGACCTCCGACGGCATCCCCAGGAAGTTGTGGGCGATGTCAATCAGATAATAGCCCAGCTCCTTGATGCGGCTGAGGCCCGACGCCTGGCAGACATGAGCCTTCGCCGGGTTGTAGAACGGGCTGGAGTAGATGGCCCAGCCACCGGTCAGCTCGCCGATCTCGCCCCGGGCCAGCATCGCCTCGGTCAGCTTCACCTGCTCGGACAGGCGGCGGTAGTTGGAGCAACTGGTCACGCGGTCCGAGCGCCGAGCCGCCGCCAGCAGGCGCAGACATTCCGCCCCGTTGAGCCCCAGCGGCTTCTCGCACAGCAGGTGCTTGCCCGCCGCGAGCACGGCCAGGCTCAGCTCGATGTGCGTGGTCTGCGGGGTCGCGATGTACACGGCCTCGGCCGCGCACTCGGCCAGGGCGACGGCGGGATCGGTGTACACCGTCGCGACACCGAGCTGCGCGGCCAGAGTGGCGGCGCGCTCGGGGTTCAGGTCGCACACCGCGACGAGTTCGGATCTCTCAGCCTTCACCAGGGCGGGGCCGACCCGCCGGCTGGCGATGTCACCGGCTCCGATGAGAAGCCATGTCACCTTGTCCATTGTCTCGCTACTGCTCCCGCTTCCGAAGGGATGAGCCGCGGCGCGCCTCAGGGGCGCACCTCCAGCTTGACCGCGCCGAGGTACATCGTCGTCTTGCTGCTGTTCGGGCCGAACTCCACGGTCTGGATGCGGTGGATGTCCGGGTGGGTGAAGGGCAAGCCCTTGGCCGTCTTCCCCTCGACCGTCAGGTCGAACGTGCTGTGCAGCAGGTCGGCCTGGATGACCACCTGCTGCCAGGTGTCCGGCTTGATCGTCAGCCCCGCGATGGGCTGCTCCTTCTCGCTGTCATAGTAGCTGACCACGCCCTTGGGCGAAAAGCGCACATGGAAGGCCCGGGCGCGGAAAACGTCGGGCTGGGAGTCAAAGGCATCAATGTCCACGAGATAGCCATTGGTGGAGGGGACATAGACCCGGGCCGAGAGGGTGAGACTGCCGTTGGTCATGTCGGCCACATCCGCGGGGCTGAGCACCAGCCAGAGGCACCCGCCCTCATTGCGCTATTCGTCCCGGCGGACGAGGCTGAGGTAGTGGGTCGTCCCGCGCTTGCCGCTGCCGGGCGGGTCGTCGCACAGCACCTGCACGCGGTCCGGCGCGCCCTCGGTGACATGCCACGCGGCGCCCTCGGGCTTCGACGGCGGGTCCAGGTCGTCCGGGGTCGGGCTCACCCCGGCCGGAGCGGCGGCGAAGTCGTCATCCAGGGCCACGAAGGGCTGGCGGCTGGTGTTCTTGCGCGGGATGAGGCCGGCCGCCTTGGGCAGCGGCGGATCGGCGGCATAGGGCACGAACTGCAGGGAGTACAGATCGGCATCCTTGAGCACGAAGCGCAGGCGCACCGGCTTGCCTGCCAGCGGCCGCAGGTCGCCGCCGGACTGCGCCCAGCGCACGATGTACTGCAGGTGGTCGCCGTAGATCGGTGGGCAGTCCTGCAGTGTGTAGCCCTTCAGGGGCTGGCCGGCCTCGTCCTGTATCTCAACCTGGACCGACCCGGCGCCGGAGGTCTCGAAGTTAAGCGCGAGATTGCCGCCCGCGAAGCGCAGCGGCTTCGTCACGATCTCCCCGCCGGACATCGGCGCGTACGCCGACACGAAGCCGTCCATGCGGATCGTGTAGCGCCGCACGTTCATGCTCGTGCCTTCCCAGTAGCCCTCGGTGGCGAGCAGGGACAGCTCGTTGGGGGCGTCGGCCAGCGACGAGGGGGTTTCCAGCATGCCCCAGAACACGAAGTTGTCGCCGTAGACCCAACTGTCGTGCTGGCGCGGCCCCGGGCGGATGAAGGCCTCCGGCCAGCGGCGGAAGGTCTTACCGTCGCGACTGCTCATGAACACCGCATCGGTGACGGCCGTGCCATAGCGCGCGCTGCCGGCGGAGGCCCGGGCCAGGCGCTCGGGCAGCCCCGGCAGGAATGTCACCGGCTCGGACCACCCGCGGTCGGTGTAGCGCATCGGGAACCCCAGGAAGATATGCGGCGCCCGGTAGTAGGGCTGGATCTGGTTGGTATAGAGGTGCTCGGGCGTGACGCCGGGGTATTGGAGCCACTCCGGCGCCGGGAAGGGGGCCGTGAGCGTCTTGGCGGCGGCGGTCATGATGCCCCGCACACCGTCCTTGAAGCCACGGTGGTACTCTCGATACTCCTGCCGCACCGGGTCCCAGAACAGCAGGTTCTGCGAGTCGAACGCTCCCTCGGTCACGAGGGGCTCTTTGCTCAGGGGAGTGAAGTGAACGCCGTCACCGGATTTGAGGACGTAGAGCCCCGTCTTGGGCTTGCCGCCCAGAATGATGATCTTGATGCGCTCCTCGGGCGGACAGGCGGGGTTCTGATCCAGCACGACGGCTGTGTGGGCCGGGTCGCCCCCGACTGCGGCCGCCAGCTCGGGCGTGAGGACGATGTTGTTGTCTTTGGAGCCCTTGAACTCGACGACCCCGAGGTTGGGCCGCTCCCAGTGCAGACCGTCCTTGCTCAGCGCCAGGCACAGATTCCACGGGTGGTTCTCGAGCGCCAGCGTGGCCGGGCCGCCCGTGTTGTACTGCAGCCCCCGGTAGTACATGCGGTACACGTCGCCATCCTTGAACACCGACTGGTAGGCACTGGCATTGCCTTCCCAGGGAGCGTCAGTGGTGAAGACGACCTCGCGGCGCTCGGGGCGGNNCGGCGCTCGGGGCGGTGGAGCTGCAGTTGTGCGGCGCCCGTGAAGCCCTGGATCAGGTAGTCATCCACGAGCAACTCCAGGCGCGAGCCGATGTCCATCGGCTCCGGCGCCGACCAGGCCGCGGCAGCCAGGCCGACAGCCAGCAGTACGGCCAGAGTCGTCCTCATCATCGGTCATCCCTCCTGGGCACGCCAGTCATTTCACTACGAAGCTCCCGGTGGCCTCCGCGCCGTCCCACAGGCTCCGGGCGCGGACGGTCCACTTCCCGGCCGGGGCGTTGACTGACAGGCGGAAACGGCGGCGGCAGGTGGCATCCTCGGTGCAGGTCAGGGCCGAGAAGGCCTGCAGCTTGCGCCCGTCCGGGGCCGTGACGGATACATCCAGCAGGGCGTTGCCGCGGATGTTCTTGCCGCCCACGGTCAGGCCATAGGCCACCTCCGCGCCCGGGCTGTAGGAGGCTCCGAGACCTTCGAGACGCAGGCCCTTCGGGTCCGAGGGAAACAGCCCCAGGACTCGCGTGCCGCCCCACGGGCACTTCAGCACGAGCGTGTGTTTCGGCCCGGGCCTGACTCGCTCTCCGGTGACCATGTCGCGCACCACGCCGCCTGCGGGCAGGTATGGTAGCGTTACCGTGGTCGTCTCAGTCTTGCTCTCGTGGTTGATGAGCTGCAGCAGCGTCGTGCCCTGCGCCGTCTGGCGCAGCGCCGCCTCGATGCCGGGCGTGCTGGAAGTCACGTTGGCCGGGCAGACAGCGGCCGCCTTGCGCAGCAGGTCGAGAATGGCGTCCGCCACCCCGTCGGCGTTCTGGCGCACGAGGGCGTCGAGATAGCAGTCCTTGAGTTGGAAGTTCAGCAGCGTCGCCCGGCCCTTGCCGCACGGGCTGTTGTAGACCAGGGCTGTCTGCCCCTGCTGCTGGTAGCTCCGCCGGCCAGGCAGTTGCGCCTTGGTGCCGGGAATGGTGACAGGCACGTCGGCAATGTCCGCATCGCCCGTGACGCCGAAGACCGGCTCGAAGACCCCGAGCGGCTGCTTGCCCTCATCCTGGGAGGGCACCTCATCGGCGATCAGCAGGCCGCCCCGCTGCACCCACGCGCGGATCGCCTCGGCATCCTGGCGCTTGAGCAGATGGATGTCGCACAATAGCAGCACCCCGTAGTTGTCCAGGCCGCCCTGCGCGATCTGCTCCTCGTGCAGGCAGTCCAGCTCGCCGTAGGCCTGCCGGAAGGCTTCGAGGGCGACCATCACGTTCCAGTACTCCTCCTGCAGCAGAACATGCTGGGTGCGGGGGAAGAGGAACGCGGCCTTGGCCCGGGGGACGGCGCTGCGGGTCAGCAAGGGCGCGAGGGACTTCACCTCATTCATCGTGCCCCGGTACGTCTCCCACCACGCCGGGTCTTCGGGGAGGCCCCAGAAGGTGTTCAAGTAG
>MTKZ01063262.1_pt2 | contig 10134 bp, 5 predicted proteins | sample 1042781 | NCBI WGS metagenome assembly MTKZ01 (sample SAMN06212207, study PRJNA360539) | anaerobic digester metagenome | biome: Wastewater treatment plant; material: sludge; isolation source: anaerobic digester fed with sludge from wastewater treatment plant | place: Denmark: WWTP Viborg ...
TCCTGAAGTTCTTTCTTGGCTTCATCCACTCCGGCAACATCCTTAAAAGTTATTCTTTGTTTGCCTTTGGCAAATAACTTTGCTCGCGATTGGCCGAAAGAAAAGATAGACTCCTGAGCTCCGCGAGCCTGCTTGATAATAAAATAAAAGAAAACGGCCATTAAAATTAAAGGCAAGACCGTTCCTAAAATATCGGCCCAGGCTCTGGTCCATGTCTGGTCCGCAACCTTGATTTTGACGCTTTTCGGATCAATTCCGGCCGCCTCCAGTGTTTTAACCAAACTGTCAGCCGATTCTTTACGGGAAGTAAAAATTTTCTCGTCCATATAAGTCAAGGCCAGCTTATCCCCTTCCACATTAATTTCTTTGACTTTTCCGTCTTTAACATCCTGAAGCGCGGTTGAAAGGTCAATTTCCTCTCCGACCAGAGTTGGACCGGCCAAAGAACTCAAAAAAGACAAACCAAAAAAAAGAAGCAAAATCCAAATCAGAATTTTTTTAAAATTGAGGTTAAACTTGAGTTCAAAACGGCGAATTAATTTTTTTTCTTTGTTGTTCCGGCCGTTGCCGTTATTAGCATCATTGTTCATTGCGAAAAAATTATACCTTTTTTGCTCTTTCCCGGCAATCCCTAAAACTCTGGCTTGATATTAAATTGCCGTATACCTAAACTAAAGATGATGGTCTGGAGTAATAAAATCAATTATCTAAAAGAGAAGCTGGGTTTATCAATAAATATTTTCCATCAACAAAAAACTTCTCTTTATGCCCTTTTACTTCTTCTTTTTTTTCTGCCTATTTCTATCCTGGTCGTCAAAAAATCAACCTGGCTTGTTCCAAAAGCACAAACTCCCAATCAATCGGCTGATCCCGGCAACGCTTATGATTTTGTTCCCGACATTATTTTCGGCAAGGCGGGATTGGGCGAAATTGTTCCCAATCAAGTTACGGGAAATCGGGTTTTTTTGCCGGCCGGAATTACGGTTGACAGAGGAACCAGCCCAAACCGAATTTACGTTTGGGATAGCGGCAACAGCCGAATCCTCGGTTTTGCATCCTTGGGAACTTGCGAGAGCGGTGTTAACGCCGGCCAACCCTGCACAAACAATCTTGATTGCCCCTCTTCTGTTTGCCAAATAAATTCAACCAAANNAATAAATTCAACCAAAAATGCGGATATGGTTTTCGGCCAACCCGATCTGTTGCATGCCTCCTGTAACGGAGATAGTACCATTAAGGCCAATCCCTCCGCTGCCACCTTATGCTCGCAACGCCATCCGTACCAAATCAGTCTAATTGAAGGGCCGGAGCCAAACAACATGGCTGTCGACCAAAACCATAATCTTTATGTCGTCGATAAATGGAATAACCGGGCTTTAAAATACAACGATCCTTTCAATCCTGATAAAACTGAAGGGAAAGGAGACAACCTTGCCGACCGGGTTTGGGGTCAGCCGGATTTTTTTAGCCGCAACTGCAACCGGAACGAAAACGACGATTGCCATATCGTTGCCAACCCAACCAGCAATAGTCTTTGTTTAGATTGCCATAATCTTAATGTTATTAATAGCGAGTTTAATGCCAGCGGCCTGGACGTTGAACCGGACGGATCTCATCTTTGGGNNAATCATCGGGTTCTTCGTTTTCCGACAGATTCCGGTGATGCCGACTTGGTTATCGGCCAACCAGACTTTTCCTCAAGAAACCCAAGCGGTTGTATTTCTTATCCTAATCTGCCGGCAGAAGATGCCCTTTGCCGGCCTAAAGTGGCCAGATATAGTCCTTTAACCAATCAGTTATATATTCTTGATTGGGCAGACGAAATCAACCTTTTCCGAATTTTAATTTATAACCCTCCTTTTACCAACAATAAAATGGCCTCTACAGAAGTCATTTACGGAGGGCCAACCGACTTATATCGCGATTTGATTATTAACCAGGAACGTCCCGACTGGAGCTACCACCGACTCAGTCGTCCGCTGGGATTGGAATTAGATCCTTTTACTCCCAGTGCTTTTTGGCTTACGGATAATAATCACAACCGGGCTTTGTATTTTCAAAAAATTGCCGGCAAGTGGCAACCAACCAAGGTTTTACCTCAGCCAAATTTGGAAAGAATTCAGAAGTTCGGCTCTTTCAACTGCTCAAACTTACCGGAAGAAGAAAGATGGCGGTGCTTTGTCAACCCGAGTGGCTCAGCCGGTATTGATTCCGAGGGAAATATTTATCTGGAATCTAACTTCCATGAGCAGATTTTGCGATTTTCAGCACCGATTCCCACGCCCCTAGCGGAAGCAACCGGCGACGAGGGAATCGGATACGCAGCGGAAAATGTCTTTCTTAAACAACAGGAAAATGCTTCCGCCGACCAGATGGTGGGAATAAATTTTATCGGTCCGGCAGGGATACATACTCCCAACGCCGCCTTGACGGTCAACTATACAGGCGGGGCAAAACAGCTTTTCGTCCAAGACAAATTCCGAGTGCTTGTCTGGAATGATTACACCAATAAAGTTTCCAATTCTCCGGCAGACTATGTTCTTTTTCAAAACGATTTTAACAGTCAGCTTACCAACGTAAACAACCAGGCCAATAATTGGCTGGTAAGACAAATGGTTGCCGATTCTCAAGGAAGAATCTGGATGGCAAAAGAAAGCCAGGGAGTTTATGTTTTTCAGGGCCCGATTAGTACTTCCCCAGCCACCCCTACGATTATTCCCTTAACCTTAAATCTTAAAAACAGTTCCCGACCAATCAATCTCGGCTTGATTTCCGGATTGGCTTATGACGAAAATGAAGATTGCCTCTGGGTTGCCGATGCTGACAATTACCGGGTTGTCAGAATTAATCACCCTCTTGATCCCAACCAAAGAATTGTTGATCTGGTTTTGGGACAACCCAACCTGGACAGTATTAAACCAAACCGATCCAAAGACGACCGATCCGATCCTCAAAACTGCCCCAATATGCAACCGGACAGTTTTGCCTCTTTAAGCAAAATTTACCTGGATAATTTTAAAAATCTTTATGTTGTTGATGCCACTCATGAATTGGCTTGGTGCAGCAACAACCGACTGATTGAATACGACAAGACTGATTTGACCGCCAAGTTGGAAGAAGGAAAAGTTTTTCTTGCCGACAATGAACTGGTCCCCAAAAGAGTTTATGGCCGATCCGGGTTTACCACCAGCGAAAAAAATAAATATTCTGATGAAAATAAACCCAATGCGCCCTTCTCCATCTCTTTTACTTCCGACAACAGAATGCTGATCGGCGCCGAGGGTTATGGCAATAAAAACTATAAAAGAATCTACCTGCTCAATAATCCTCTGCCCAATTGCCAAACTTCCTGCCGGGTGGATGAGGACTATCTTGAACTGGCGCCGGGAGCAATTCCCCAATTTGGCTTATCTTATCTTATTCCCCTTTCGGTGAGCCAGCCGGACGAAGTTTTTTGGGACAAATCAAATAATCTGATTGTTCTTGATCATGCCTGGAGCCGGGTTCTCTTTTTTAAGACTCCCCTTCCTCCTGCGCCTACTCCAACAAATGTGCCCAACTGCGCCACCGTCGGCAGAAATTGCACCAGCGTTCCTTGTTGCACCAGTCAAGGGACTGTCTGCACGAAAATTACTTCTTCCTATTATCAATGCCAAATTCCCGGCGCTTCTTCCCAAGAAGGAAACCAAACTCCCACCGACGTACCCAACTGCGCTACTGTCGGCAGAAATTGTATAAGCACTCCTTGTTGTGCCAGCCAAGGAACCGTTTGTACTCCGATTGTCCCTAACTACTCACAATGTTTAGTTCCCACCGTGGCAACCGGCACGACAACCCCAACCCGAGTTCCGACTTCAAGCCCAACCCCAACCATAATTCCAACACCAAACGCACCTTCCCCGACTTCCGGCCCCATCTCGGGACCAATAATCAAAGATTTCAGCTCTGTAGCGGATACTTTTATTTATAACTCTGCCGCAAGCGAAAACAGTAATTTCGGCAGCCAGGGAAACCTTAGAACTTCTTTTTGGTCAAGCACAGACATCCGTCAAAGCTTAATAAAATTTGAATTGTCCGAGATTCCGGTATCGGCAAACGTTACTTCAGCAATTCTTAGCCTTGAATCGGTTGCCTGGGGAGGAAAAGGAACTACCGTCAGTCTTTACAAATTATTGCAAGACTGGGACGAACTGACGGTCACCTGGAAAAATAAACCCAATCAAGACACCCTTCTTTTGGGGAGCTTCAATGTAACTTCTTTGGGTAAACACCAGCTCAATTTAACTCCGATTGTCCAATCCTGGATTAATAACCCCAATACCAACAAGGGACTTTTGTTAAAAATTGAGGTTAAGGGGTTTGATCTTTACTTTGCCTCAAGAGAAAACAACAATCTGACAAAAAGACCGAAGCTAACCGTTACTTATACAATTCCTTAAATTAAATTTTTACGCCAACCCCATTTTTTCTTTGGCCTCTCGGAGTGTTTCTTTAGCAATTATTGAGCAATAGTCTCTTCCTTCCTCCAATATTTCCTCGACTAAGTTGGAATTTTGTTCGTAAAATTTTCTTTTTTCCTGAATCGGTTTGATTTCTTCGTAAATCGCATTGGCCAAATCATGTTTGAGATCCTGATAACGGATTCCTTCATGGAGGTACTGGCTTTCGTATTTCATTCTGATGTCCTTGCCCTCGAAAAGTTCAACCAAGGTCAGCAAATTAGCTACACCGCCCTCTTGGGGTACTTCCGTACCCTTGCCGGTATCTGTCGGCGCGCCGGCCAATCTTTTTCTAATCATTTCCAAATCATCGGTCAGTAGAATGTAACTGCCTTCAATCGACTTACTCATCTTGCCTTCCCCTTTTAAAGAAGGCACATAAGCGCCTTCCATCAAATAAGCCTGCGGCTCGGGAAAGGTTTTGCCGAACATCAAATTAAATTTCCGGGCAAATTCGCGCGTAATTTCTATATGGGGAACTTGATCTTTACCAACCGGCACCGTATCGGCTTTATAAAGCATAATATCCGCCGCCATTAAAACCGGATAATACAAAAGTCCCATGTTGAGATAACCCGGATTTTCCGCTTTTTTGTCTTTATAAGTCGGCAGATCTTCCAATCTGCTTACCGGAAAAATTGTTCCCAGTAAATAAGCAAGCTCCAGGTGTTCCGGTACTTGCGACTGGATCATTAAATGACACTTTTGAGGATCAAGCCCCGCCGCCAATAAATCCAAAGCCAAATTTCTAATTTGATTCGGCAAATCCTTGGGTTTGTAAGGAGTGGTGATTCCATGTAAATCAACCACGCCGTAAATGCAGTCAAATCCCGGCTTGTTTTGCAGGTCAATTTGACCTTTGATGGCTCCCAGATAATTCCCGATATGAATCAGGTTTGTCGGTCTTAATCCGGAAAAAACTCGTTTTTTCATAAGCAGGGATGGAGGGAATCGAACCCCCGACCGACGGTTTTGGAGACCGTTGCTCTACCAACTGAGCTACATCCCTTTAAAAAGTAGCAGGGGCGGGACTCGAACCCGCGATCTTTGCGTTATGAATGCACTGCTCTAACCAGCTGAGCTACCCTGCCTGGTTTAAATTTGAAATACAGAAGCATTATAACAACAATAAAACTCCGCTTCAATTAAAGCGGGGTTCTCGCTTTTATGAATATCGTTATCCCGATCGTATAGAAAGAAAAAACCGCCAAATTTATGGCGGTTTTTTAATAACTCATGTTGCGGGGCCGGGAGTCGCGCCCGGCCTGGAAGATTATGAGCCTTCCGTGCTACTGTACACTACCCCGCACAACGAAAACTATTTTAACAAAAAAATGTTTAAACCGCAAGGAAGTGATGCTGGATTTTCTTGGGAAAACTTCCTATAATTTTTTTATGGATCCGAAACTGCCCATTCGCTCCTCTACCCAAGAACAGGTTCCCCTGGAAAATATCAGGGATAACCTTTTTATTCTCAAGGACGGCAATTGCGGCGTAGTTCTTTCCGTTTCCGCCTTGAATTTCAGCTTGCTTTCCGAAACCGAACAGGAAGCGACAATTTATGCCTATGCGGCCCTGCTTAACTCGCTGACTTTTCCCATCCAGATACTTACCCGCTCAAAGCAAAAAGATATCTCCTCTTATCTGGCGATTCTCCTTGAGGAAGAAAATAAACAGAAAAATCCCCTTCTTCAAGGACAAATTAAAAAATACCGCAAATTTGTTGAAGAGATGATTAAAAGAAACAACGTCCTCGATAAAGATTTCTACGTCGTTATCCCCTTTTCTCTTTATGAACTGGGGGCGCCGCAGATTATCGGGAAAGGCCTGATTTCCCCAAAAAAATCTTTGCCTTTTTCCGAAAATTATATTCTNNCATATTGTTGAAAAGGCCAAGATTAATCTTGGCCCCAAAAAAGACCAATTGATCCGTCAATTCGGCCGCATCGGCCTGGTGGCCAGACAGCTCAATACCCAAGAACTGACGGCTCTTTTTTACGAAATTTATAACCCGAAGCAAGCGGAAAGACAAAAAATTTCGGCCGACAATCAATATTCTTCTCCAATTGTTCAACCCGCTCCGTCAGGCCCCCGGCTAAAACTCAATAGACAAACAATTTCCACCAACGGNNTTGAACCTTTTCCAGCTTCGCCCTAAGTTCCGTGTTTTTTTCTTCCAACTCCAAAATTTCCGTTTCTAAATCCACCAGCTTCCGACCAGCTTTCCAAGTAACATAAATCTGTCTAGAAAAATTCACTATAAGGCTAAACAAAAAAATTATTACCAGGCTGAAAAAAAAATTATTCTTCATATTATGGGTTGACATCATTCCTGCTTCGTGTTATCATTCTCCAATATGAATGAGCCGACCACCATTACTTCTGCCAAATTGGAATTCACGGAAACTCTTAAAAAACAAAAAAGAGCTTCTGCGACTATTCTAGCATACGGCAATGATATCGCTCAGTTGGAAGCTTTTTTGGCCCAAAAAGGCATTTCCCAAATTTTAGCCATTAATCAAGCGGTTTTGGATGAGTTTAAGGCACAAATGGAAAAGGACGGCTATACGGCCAAATCCATCTCCCGCAAGATAAATTCCATTAAAACTTTTTTCCGGGTTTTACAAAACGAAGGCGTTATTAAAGATAATCCGGCTACTTTATTGGCTCACCCCAAATACGAAACCAAACCCCCGAGAATTCTTTCCAAGGTCGAATACCGAGCCTTAAGAGACGCCTGTAGAAACGATGTCCGTATTTCGGCCATCGTTGAATTGATGCTCCAAACCGGATTGCGTATCAGCGAAGTCGCCAATCTGAAAATTGAAGATTATAAAAACGATTCACTTTTCATTGCCGCCTACGAATCCCATCCGGAAAGAGTTATTCCCTTAAACAAAGCGGCCAAAACCGCCCTGGAAAGGTATTTAAGCCAAAGGCCGAAAGACATCAAGGAAAAAGCAATTTTTGTGACCAAAACCGGCCGCTCTTTCTTAATCAGAAATATCCGCTCCGCCATTGAACGCTACTTTAGCCAGGCCGATCTTAAAAACGTCAAAGTTAACGATTTGCGTCATACCTGGGTATTCTATCAACTGGACGCGGGCGTTTCCGTAGCGACGATCGCCAAACTGGCCGGCCACAAAAGAGTTTCCACGACGGAAAAATATTTGGAACTAATCGGCAGTAAAAAAGAGCAAGCGGCTAAACTGGAAGAATTGTAAACCTTCTTTATTTTTGATTGCCTCCCTCCCCTTCTTTGTTTAACTAATTTTTAATGGCAGAATAGAAATATTGGGAGGTTAGGATTTTATTTATAAATAGTAGGCTCGCTTGGGATCGAACCAAGGACCCTTTCTTTATAATTTGCTTCGCAAAGTATATTGAATTTCGGACTAAGGTGGACCAGCTTGGATTCGAACCAAGGACTCCGTCTTTATAAGAGACGTACTCTACCGCTGAGTTACTGGTCCAAATTCATTATTAAATTCATTATAATTATTAAATTCATTATAAGAGAAATGCTCTACCACCGAGCTACGAGCCCCCCAAAATTAGCCTAATTTTAACAGATTCGAAGCAAAAAGGAAAAAATCAGGTAGCCAGTATCAAATATCCGAGCTACAGTCTCGCTCTTTGCGCAATCTCCGCCTCTACCACTGCCTTGGAACGGCCATACTTCAACCTTGACAGCTCTTTTACCATCTCGGACATTTTCGGATTCTGTTGCTGCCAAATCGGCGGCATGTCTTGTTTCATGGTCNNAAAAGCCGGCACCGGTTCGTTACCGACCAAAGTCTTGACATAAGCATTGTAAGCTTCAATATTAAGCAAGTCCGATTCGGAAAAGGTCGGCGTATATTCGTGTTGCAAATATTGAGCGTCGGTAACGCCTACCCGAAAGCTGATTTTGGTGCCGCAGTTGCCGAAAACCGCGTTTTTGACTTCGTCATCCATTTGGCCGATAAATTGGTTGGCCACACAAAGACCCAAATGAAACTTTCTGGCCTCGGAAAGAATTTGGGCAAAATCGGGAGTGGCAAAGTTTTGAAACTCGTCAACGTAAAGATAAAAATCTTTTCTTTGGGCTTCGGGGATATCCGAACGACTCATCGCCGCCATCAGGATTTTCGGAACCAAAACCAAACCCAAAAAACTGGAATTTTCTTCCCCAATCTGGCCTTTGGCCAGATTGATAATCAAAATCTTCCCCTCATCCATCACTTTCCGAAAATCAAAGGAGGATTTAGACTGGCCGACAATATTTCTCATCATCCGGTTGGTGACGAAACGACCAAACTTGGAAACAATGTAATCCAAAACCTCGGATTTATGAAAATCGGCGGTCTGGGCAATCTGGTCGGTCCAATAACGCCGCACCATCGGATCCTGAACCTTGGGCAACAATTCTTGAACAAAGTTCTGGTCTTGAAGCGCCCGCATTACTTCCACAAAAGTTGCTCCCGGTTCGCACATTACCGTTAACATTGCGTTTCTGATTGCGTGCTCAAACCGCGGCCCGATAATTCCGGTTTTATAAGGATCGTAAAGTTTATACATCAAATTGATAATCGCCGAGGCGATAAAATGTTTTTGGTCCTCGCTTTGGGCTTCAATCAAATTCAAACCCATCGGTCTTTCCGTATCAGCCGGCGAAAAATAAATCACATCCTCTGCTCTTTCCGGCGGAATCAGTTGCATCACCATTTCAAAAGTGTCATGAGGATCAATAAAACAAAAACCCTTTCCGGCTTTCATATCCTGATACATCATTTTGGCCAAGAGTTGAGATTTTCCGGTTCCGGTGGCGCCAATAATGTAAATATGGCGCATCCTGTCCTTGTCCTGAATATAAACCGGCACCTCAATCCCCCGAAAGGCGCTTTTTCCCAAATAAAGTCCTTCCTTGGGAATTTGCTGAGGAGCCGGCGCCCTTTTGGCATTCAGCCAAAAAATAAAAGGTGTTTCCACGGTTTTATTGGGCAAGTGAAAAATTCCGGCCAATTCTTCGGAAGATAAAATTATTTTGTTGCGGAAAAAATAGAGCTGCGGCGGATAACGGTAAATAAAATCGGTCATAAATAACTTGTTTAAACGGATTTTCCGACTTTTAAAGCCGTTTTGATCGGAGTTAAATTGCTCAAACGCCGCCTTGAGGTTAGCCAAATGCGCTTTTGCCGACTCCATCGTCGGCGAAGAAACAACCATCTTCAAACTGACTTCAAAACCAGGCTTAGTGCATTTATTTTCGATTGCTTCCAATTGCTTCGGATCGGTTTTATAAGTTGCCTTTTCCGGATCGGATTCGGTTTTTTTGGTTTTGGCCAAAAAGCGTTTTCCCGAAGAGGCCCATTTCCGATTAGCCGGCGTAAATAAAAGCTGAATTGCCGCTCCTTCTCCGGGTTGCATCTTGGCCAAAGCGGAAGTTATTAAGGCCAGCGGGTCGGTCGGCAAATCCTTATAAACTTTAATCGGGAAAAAAGGAGCCGATCGGAATTGAAGCTCGGAAAAAGCGACTTTGCCTTTTTCGGAAAAAATATTGTATTCTTTGGCTTCCTGAATTTCGGCTCCGGGATAAGCTCCATGAATCTGTTTTTCCACCATGTCCCTTAATTTCCCGGGGACGGAAATATAA
>MTKZ01128850.1_pt1 | contig 10134 bp, 13 predicted proteins | sample 1042781 | NCBI WGS metagenome assembly MTKZ01 (sample SAMN06212207, study PRJNA360539) | anaerobic digester metagenome | biome: Wastewater treatment plant; material: sludge; isolation source: anaerobic digester fed with sludge from wastewater treatment plant | place: Denmark: WWTP Viborg ...
TCCAGCAGCGCCTCTAACCTGGCTTCAGGATTTCGGGATTTGGGGATAGCGTATTGGCGAATAAATGTGTAATATTAGCGTCGAAGTGGATGTAAGGCCATGAAAAGGCTTATTCTGGTCACTTTGATAAGTTGCGGGCTGACAGGCGCACAGGCGCAACTGTTCAGCCCCGAGGCGTTGAGCGGAGCGTTCCTGGGCACGATGATCGGCGGGATTGCGGGCGGGGACTGCCATCATGGCTTTTCGGGAGAGGGCGCCGCCATCGGCGCCGGAGTCGGGTTGCTGGCGGGAGCTGTTGTGGGCGAAGCGCAACGGCAGAGCTACTACGCCTCGCGGCCGGCCTATTATTACCCGGCGACCACCTATGCCCAGCCGGGCTACGGTTACATTTGTGCGTCCCCCTACGCCTATACGCCCGTTTATGCGCCTGCCCCGCCGCGGCCGAATTACGCCGTCGGCGGCACGTTGTTGGGCGCGTTGGCGGGTGGATTGATCGGCGTGGGCACTGACCACGGCTGGGAAGGGGCCGGCATTGGGGCGGCTTCGGGTCTGGTTTTGGGCAGCGTGGCGGAGGCGGCGGCGCAGAAGGGTNNCCGGTGCCACAAGTTTATCAGGCGGCCCCGCTACCGGTGCCGGTTCACCAGATTCCGGACGCCCCGCGCGTGCCGGACGCGCCGACTTTTTAAGACCTAGAATCTAAACTTACTAACTTATGAAATCATTGTTAACTCGAATGACAGCATCCGTTTGCGGCGCGGCGATGGCTGCGCTGGTCGCCGGCTGCGCCACCAGCGGCGTGAAAAATCCCTCCGGCGTGCCAGTGACGCATATGAACGCCGACGAGCAGGGCTTTGTGGCGGGCACCGGCGTGGAGTCGCAGGACCTGGTGATGGTGGCCGACAAGATGTCGCGGAGCATCCTGGGCGTCCCGCAGATCGCCAACGCGGCGACGCCGCCGACCATCGTGCTCAACCCGGTGGATAACCAGACGCGCTTTCCCATCAACAAGGACCTCTTCCTGACGCGCATCCGGTATCAACTCAACTCGAAGGCGCGGGGCAAGGTTGTGTTCCTGGCGCGCAACCAGATGGAAGAACTAGAAAAGGAGCGCAACCGCAAGCGCGAGGGCGCGGTTACCGCCAGCTCCGATCCCAGCGTGCAGGAATTCAAAGGCGCGGATTACTTCCTGACCGGCTCGCTGCAAGGGCTTTCCACGCGTACTAAAGCCGGAACGAGCGATTACATCCTCTACGATTTCCACCTAATTGACGCGCGAACCAGCGCCATCGTGTGGGAAGATGCGGCCGAGCTGAAGAAGCAGGGGCTGGAGGACGCCGCCTACCGCTAGGCGGCACCGCGGGGCGAAGCGATGAGATTTTTCTGGCAGCCGGCGCTGCTGGCCGTGGCGGTGAGTCTGGCCGGCTGCGCCACAACCAAGAAGCCGGCGGTGGCGCTGACGGGCGACTTCATGGTGGATGCTCCCAACGCCATCGCCAACGGCCCGACGCGCGACCGCGTGCTCTGGCAGTACCGGCTCGCGGCGGCGGCCATGCGCCAGGGGAAGTTTGACCTCGCCAAACTGAACTTGGACGATGCCCTGCTGACGCTGGGCGGCATTTACGGCAAGGACAAGGACGCGAAGAAGTCGCGGAGCTATTTCCACACCGAGGCGAAGAAGACCTTCATAGGCGAGCCCTACGAACGCGCGATGGCCTATATCTACCGCGGCATCCTTTACTGGATGGACGGCGAACGGGACAACGCCCGCGCCTGCTTCCGCAGCGCGGAGTTCGAGGACAGCGACACCGAGCAGCACGAATACGCCGGTGACTGGGTATTGCCGGAGCACCTCGACGGCCTGGCTACGGCCAAACTCGGCGGCGACGGCTCGGATGCTTTCAAGCGCGCGCAGGCCAACGCCAAGGGGGTCAAGCTGCCGCCCGGACTGCCCGAGGCCAATGCGCTGTTCTTCGTCGAGTTCGGCCCCGGCCCGACCAAGTACGCGACCGGTCAATACGGGCAGGAACTTCGCTTCAACACTCCTGCCTCCCCCGTCGCTTCCGCCGTGCTGAAGGTTAACTCGCTGCAAATCCCGATTGCGCCGACCGATGACGTCGGTTTCCAGGCCACGACGCGCGGCGGGCGCGTGATGGATCACATCCTCGGCAATAAAGCGGTGTTCAAGTCCGCCACGGACACCGCTGGAACGGTCGCAATGATCGGCGGTTTTACCACTGCGGCGGCCAGCCACGACCGCACGGCCCAGGAAGTGGGTCTGGGCATCGCGCTCGCCGGGCTGGCGACCAAAATAGTCTCGGCGGCGACCGTGCCGACGGCGGATACTCGGGCCTGGGATAATCTGCCGCGCTACCTGAGCTTTGCCAGCGTGCCGTTGCCCGCGGGCCAGCATGTCGTCACGCTCCAATTCCTGAATTCCGCCGGCCAGGTTCAGGCGAACCTGACCAAAACCATCACCCTCAACATCACAACGACGGACCGTGACAAGGTCGTCTTCGTGAGCGATACATCCGTTACCCCGCAAACATTATGAATAGAGCATTCCTATCACTCCTCGCCGCCAGTGGCGCCGTGCTGCTGGCGACCGGTTGCAGCACCTACGACAAAGGGCCTTATCTCCCGCAAACCTCCAAGACTCCCGCCTACGAGGGCAAGGAACCGGTGGTCCTGATGGACCGCGCCGTCCGGCGCGCGGTGACCTGCAGCGGCTTGCAGGAGCAGACCCTGCCGGATGGCCGGTTGGAGGTCGTCGCCCACCTGCGCAACCGTGAGAACCGCCGCATCGAGGTGCAGGCCAACTGCGTCTTCAAGGACCAGAACGCCTTCACGACCGGTGACGAGACACCCTTCGTGATGGTGATTCTGACGGAGAACGGCACGGAAGACGTGAAGTTCACCTCGATGAACAGCCTCGCGAAGAAATACACCATCCGCGTGCGCCAGGCGCGCTGAGGGTCTCGACCGGAGTTGGAGCCCCCCCGCCGTAACCGGCCAGCCAAGCGCCCAAAGCGAACGGGGGTGTGGATTGGCGGCGCGCACGGGACTGCGCGCGCTACCGGCGGTAATCGGGTATCCGCAGTGACGATAATACGCGCGGTGGCTGCGGGCGCAGCGATTCCGCTGGCATGTCTGCGGCCAGGGGGGCATTGTGGTGTTGTGCGGAGCTTGGGTAGCTCCCCGGGCGCTAACGAGAGAGGACAATATGAAGACGATGCAACTGTATTGGAAACGGTCGCTGGCCACCTTTGCGCTGCTGGCCACGTTCAATGGTCCCGAAACCCCCGTCGCCGTGGCCCAGTCGGGCGAACCTGACGCCGCGCCGAAAGCGGCGCCGATCGCTCCCGCGGCTGCTTCCGCTGCGGAAGCGCAAGCAACCGAAGCCCCTGCCGCCCCGAGCCCGCCGCCGGCAGGACAGGTTTCTCGCAACCGCGACGGCCTTGCCAGTACGAGCGCGACGCCAGCGGCGCGCGGCGCTAAACTGGAGGCCAGGCTCAAACAGATAGTGCTTGATGAGGTCAGGTTCGACGGCCTGCCCCTAAGCGAAGTGCTGCGCTTTCTGCAGGACGAATCTCTCAAGCGCGACCCGGACAAAACCGGCATCAACTTCCTGATCAAGCCCAACTTCCGGCCCGTTGCGCTGGCCCCCGGCCTGGACCCGGTCACGGGGCTGCCGGTGACCGCCGCCAGCGAGCCGCTTGACGCGGGCGGGGTGATCGTCAAATTCAGCCTGCCGCTGCGGAACATCACCCTGAAGGACCTGCTGGACGCGATCGTGATGGTCGCCGACCATCCCATTGAGTATGTGCTGGAGGATTACGCGGTGGTGTTCTCGGCCAGGCCGGAGGCGCTGGCGGGTCAACCGTTCGCGGCAACTCACCCCGGAATGCGGCCTGTGCCGGCTCCCAGCCTCCAGTTCCAGCAAGGGGTCAAGCCTTGGTCCAGACCGCCGGGGCTTCCCTCGGTCGGTCCGGTGCGGCCGCCCAGCCGGAAACACTGGTCCAGCGCTGATTTGGCGGAGGTCAAGCCGCAGGCGTTCAATGTTGACTTTGGTCCCAGTGAGCCATCCAAACAGGTTGGGCCCGCGGTCGTGGGTCGAGCGCGCGACTTTTGGAACACGGTATCTAGAGGTTTCAACGATCACCACATTGCGGTGGACCTCCAATTCGCCGGCGGTGACCCCAGCCCGATTGAGGTGGAGCTGATCAACTTGGGCGGGGCTTGGGGCGTTCCCGGTGCCTGGGACGGAAAATCGCCCATGCTTGAAGACTACAATTATCCCACCGGCAACCGGGGCGGCAATTCGACGGTGATCCTGCATCGGGTGCCGGCGGGCAAGTACCAGGTGTATCTCTACGGTGCCGGCGCGACTCCGGGCTATTTTGGGGATTACAGCGTCAGCGTCGGCGGGCGCGAGTATGGCCGAAAGCAGACCACCCGCAAAGGGGATGGTTTTCACAAAAGCAAGTGGGTAGAGGGCTCCCAGTATGTCCGGTTCTCCAACGTAAAGGTCGAGCCGGGTGATGAGGTGAAGATTCTCATACGGCCCGGCGACCCGGTGACCGATAGCGGCGGGCGCACTTTTGCCGATGCGTTCATCGCCGGCCTGCAGCTTGTGCCGGCAAAGCAAGACCGCAGAGATTCGAGGCGTTGAAGGAAGTCTTCTGACNNGGAAGTCTTCTGACCTCCACCGGGGGGGAAGCGTTGCGGCATTGCCTGCCAGCCGAATCTGCGGCATGGTAGTGCAATGGGCAAACGACGTGAGGCGCGCGAGCGCGCCGTGCAGTTCTTATTTCAGCACGACCTGAACCCGGGGGATGACCTTCCGGGGGCGCTGGAGCATTTCTGGGAATCGCAGCGCGCGGCGGCCATTGCGGGGGACAAGGGCGGCGCGACGTGGGGCCAGCCGGTGGAACTGCCGCCTCCCACGGCCGAGGACCTGGCGATCCGCGAGTTTGCCGACCCGCTCATCGAGGGCACCCTGAAGCATCGCAGCGAGCTGGACGAGATCATCCAGAAACATGCGAAGAACTGGGAGCTGCACCGGATTGCGGCGGTGGACCGCAACATTCTGCGGCTGGCGATCTACGAGATGCTGCACCGCGAGGACATCCCGCCGGTGGTCAGCATCAACGAGGCGGTGGATATCGCCAAGAAGTTCTCCACCCAGGACAGCGGCAAGTTCGTCAACGGCATACTCGACAAAGTGAAAGGCGAGTTGATGCGCCCGGCCAGGATTGTCCAATGAGCGCGCAGCGCCGCATTTGAGACTCACATGCCCTTCGCCGACCTCCATCTGCACAGCCGCTACTCCGACGGCACCTACGGGCCGGAGGAGATGGCGGCCGAGGCGCGGCGCTGCGGGCTGGCGGCCATCGCGCTGACCGATCATGACTCGGTGGAGGGCTGTGCAGACACAGCGCAGGCCTGCGCGGCGGCGGGCATCGAGTTCATCCCCGGCGTGGAGCTGACGGTGGAAGTGGAGGGGGACGAACTGCACATCCTGGGCTACTTCATTGACACGCAGAATGCCCTCCTGTTGTCGCAGATCGAACGGTTCCAGGCGGCGCGCCAGAACCGGATCCGGGAAATGGTGGCGCGGCTCCACCGGCTCCAGGTGCCGTTGTCGGAGCAAAGCGTGTTTGTGCTGGCCAACTGCCGGTCGCCCGGCCGGCCGCACGTGGCGCGTGCGCTGGTGCAGGCGGGCCTTTGCCGGAACCTGGACGAGGCATTCGAGCGGTTTCTCAGGCGCAACCGCCCGGCGTGGGTGCCCAAGTTCAAAATGGACGGGCGGGAGGCCATTGGCCTGATTCACCAGGCGGGCGGCGTGGCGGCGCTGGCCCACCCGGGCCTCAATCGCACCGACGCCGTCATCCCAGAAATGATTGAGGCCGGGATGGATGGCCTGGAGTGTTTCCACACCAAGCATTCCGCGGCGACCGCGGAGCTTTACCTGAAGCTGGCTGACCGATATGGGTTGCTGGTGACGGGCGGGTCGGATTGCCACGGCATGAGCAAGGGCAAGCCGCTGATGGGCACGGTGAGGGTGCCGTGCGGGCGCCTCGAGCCGCTCCGGGCGCGGGCGGCGGAGCTCAGGCGCGCCGCGTTGCTCCGCGCCGCGCCATGATCTGTTCGCCGCTCCAATCCGCGGGCTGCTGATTTCACACTAGCTTTACCTGATACAACCCATGGGACTATTCGCCAAGTTTAAGGCCGGCCTTCAAAAAACACACAGCAAGCTGGCGCACGAGATCAAACGCATTGTCACCCGGTCGCCCAAATTGGACGCCGCCGGGATCGAGGAGCTCGAAGCCTCCCTGATCGCGGCCGATCTGGGCCCCGCGGTGAGCAGCCAGATCATTCGCGCGGTCAAGCAGGCTTATGAAACGCAGGGGAGCGCTGGACTGGATGTCTTCGGCGTCGCGCGGCGGGAGGTCGAGCGCAGCCTGGCCGCGAACCAGGCTGAACTGCGCAAGTCGCCCCAGGGCCTGACGGTGGTCTCGATTGTCGGCGTCAATGGAACCGGCAAGACCACCACGGCCGCCAAGCTGGCCCACCTGTCGCAATCGCGCGGACAGAAGGTGTTGCTGGCGGCGTGCGACACGTTCCGCGCCGCGGCCATCGAGCAAATCAAGCATTGGGGGCAGCGGCTGAAGGTCGAGGTGATCGCCGGGGCTTACGGGGCGGATGCGGCGTCGGTGGCCCATGACGCGGTGGCGGCCGGACAGGCGCGCAAAGCGGATTACCTGTTCGTGGACACCGCGGGCCGGCTGCACACCAAGCACAACCTGATGCAGGAATTGCAGAAGCTGCATCGGGTCATGGGCCGGCAATTGCCGGGCGCGCCGCACGAAGTATTGCTCGTGCTGGATGCGACAACCGGTATGAACGCGCTCAACCAGGCGCGGGAATTCAACAAGGCGGTGCCGCTCTCCGGGGTGATCGTCACCAAGCTCGACGGCACCAGCAAAGGCGGCATGGTGGTGGCAATTCAGAAGGAGCTCAATCTGCCGGTCAAATACCTCGGGCTTGGGGAACAGGCCGATGACCTCCAACCCTTCGACGCGAAGCAGTTCGCCGGGGCCCTGTTCGGGGAATGAGCACTCGGCGCGCGAGGAGGGCGGCGGCGACCCGCTCGGGATGGGACCTGCGCTTTATGCGCATCGCCTTGCAGTTGGCCCGCCGGGGTTATGGCATGACCTCGCCCAACCCAATGGTGGGGGCTGTGCTGGTCAGGCGCGGCAGAGTCATCGGGCGGGGCTGGCATCACCGCGCGGGCGAACCGCACGCCGAAATCGAGGCGCTGCGCGATGCGCGGCGGAGAGGGCTTGCTGTGAAAGGCGCGACTCTTTACGTGACGCTGGAGCCGTGTTGCACGCAGGGGCGCACCCCTCCCTGTACGGATGCCCTCAAGTCCGCCGGCATCAGGCGGGTTGTGGCCGGCGCGACTGATCCAAACCCTCGGCACGCCGGGCGGGCGTTTCGGATTCTGCGCCGGACAGGAATGGCTGTCACCCGCGGAGTGCTGGCAGAGGAATGCGGGCGGCTCAACGAAGCCTTCAACCACTGGATTACCCGGCGCGCGCCGTTCGTAACCGTAAAGGCGGGCATGACGCTCGACGGCAAGATCGCGACCGCTTCGGGTGAATCCCGATGGATTACCGGCGAGCAGGCCCGGGCTTGGGGAATGAAGTTGCGGAAAGGGGCGGACGCGATCCTGGTGGGGGTCAACACCGTTCTCGCAGACGATCCTGGCCTGACGGTGAGAACGCAGAAGCCGGGGGCGCGCCAGGCCCCGGCTATGGTGGCGGGCAACCGGCTGCNNCGCGCCGTTGACAACCATCGTGGTTGGCAAATCGGCCCCGAGGCGGCGCGTCGCGGCACTGGCCAGGCGGGTGCGAGTGCTCGTCGCACCCGTTTCCCGCGGGAAGGTTAATTTGCGGTGGTTGATGAAGCAGCTCGGCGCCGAGAATGTCACCAGCCTGTTGGTTGAAGGCGGCGGCGAGGTAAACGCCTCCTTCCTGCTGCAAGGACTGGCCCAGCGCGTCGCCTTCTTCTACGCGCCCAGGATCTTGGGCGGGCGCGACTCACGCCGGGCGGTCGCCGGCGAGGGGGCGGGGACTTTGGCGGAGTGTCTGCGCTTGACCGATCTGGAGTGGCGGCGGCTTGGCGCTGACTGGCTGCTGAGCGCTCGAGTTGAAGTGCCCTGAGCCCGTATTCTTTACCATTTCGCACGGGCGGCAGAGCGCCTACTATGATGCAATGTTTACTGGAATTGTCGAAGAAGCCGGCACGGTGGAGCTGATCAAGCCCACGGAGAAGTCCATCGAGTTAACCCTGCGCGCCAGGGTTTGCGCGCAAGGGCTCAAGGTGGGATCAAGCCTGGCAATCAACGGTTGCTGCCTGACAGTCGTGAAGTTGGCCTCGCGCGGCGGCGGCAGGCTGGTGCAATTTGATCTGTTGAAGGAGACCTGGCAGCGGACGAACCTGCAATTTGCCCGGACGGGCTCGATGGTGAACCTGGAGCGGCCGTTGCGCGCGGACGGCAACCTCGGCGGCCATTTCGTGACGGGCCACATTGACGGCATTGGCCGGATCATTCGTTGGGAACGGGTGGGCAAGGATCACGTGCTCGACATCGCCGCCCCGCCTGAAGTGATGCGCTACGTGGTGTTCAAAGGCTCGATGGCGGTGGACGGCATCAGCCTCACCGTCGCGGGCGTCCAAAAGCGTTCCTTCCGCATCTGGATTATCCCGCATACCTACGAAGTCACCGCCCTGTGCGAGCGCAAAGTGGGCGANNTGTCGAGAAGTTCGTGAGCGCCCGGGGCCGCCGTTGAACCCGCGCAGCATCAACGCAGCCACAACAGGTACCACTTCCGCTTTTTGGGCGTTCCCCCTTTAATCGGCTGGGTTTTGCTCTCCCTCCGTGCCATCGAGGCTGGGGCAATCTCGCGCACACGGCCTTCGGACACGAAATGCTCCTGCCCCCTGGCGTCCTTGAAACGGTAACTGCCGTCAACGAGCCGCGGTTTGGTGGCGGTGGTAACCTCGGCTCCGTTGTTGAGCCGCATGACGTACCGGTTCGTGCATCCGGCCAGCGCCACCAGGCAGATCAGTCCCAGGCAAGAGGCTTTCGGCATAACACTGCGTGGGTTTGTCGGCGTTGATTGAGGTTCTCGGCCATGTTCCGTGAGCCGCCTTCAGTCCTCGGGCTTCTCCTCCGAGCGCACCACAAACTCCATGTGGCCGCGCTCAGCTACCTCCCGCAGATAGTTCTGCATGGAACCGGAGCTGCCCAGGTAAAGGGGATCGAACAGGGCCAGGAGAACCGCGGGACGGCTGCGCTTTTGTTTGAGCCACAATTCAATCCAGCTCTTGATTTCGCTGGGCAAGGCTTCGGCGTGGTGAACGGAAACGATCACCAGGTCAGCGGCGGCCGCTTCGCCGGCGGCAATGGACCTCAACTGCGTGGTTCGGAGTTCTGTTACCAGCCACAGTTCCTTGGTAATCGCGCATTTTCCGTCCAGGCACCTGGAAAGCACCTGGCAAAACTCCTCTGCGCGGGCGCCCGTGACCGAATCTTCATGCACGGCCGAAACTACGAAGCGCCTTGTGTTTTGCCAAAGCGGCCACACCCGCAGTTTTGATAGCGTTGCATCCATGAACAGAGACTGAGCTTTCGCATGGAATCGTCTGTCCGACATGCTGTCCGGGTCAAGTGGAATCGGAAAAACAATATAGAGAGGATTGGTGCGCATGGCAGGACCTGGCACCAAGCTGGTTGGATGAATGGGAGCCCACCGGCTTTGCCGGAGGTTGCTGACAGAGATTGTGTCCTCCAACCCCGTGCGGCGCGAGGAAGCCATGGGCATCACAGCGGGCGGAGCCGAGGCACGCAGGGGCCTGGCTTCGCTTCTGCGACTATCCTGGCCACCGATTCAGCCTCACACCGCCTGACCCGAGGAATTAGGTTGGGCCGTTTAGCCTGAAAACCAAGCGGAAGTCGGTGCCGGGAAAGAGGGTTTCGGTGGCGGTGAGTTCCTCGGCCAAGGGTCGGACCGCTTGGTTTTGCAATTGGCTGGGCAAGGGATGTAGGGACACGGTCAGGGTCTTGTG
>MTKZ01021160.1_pt1 | contig 10129 bp, 7 predicted proteins | sample 1042781 | NCBI WGS metagenome assembly MTKZ01 (sample SAMN06212207, study PRJNA360539) | anaerobic digester metagenome | biome: Wastewater treatment plant; material: sludge; isolation source: anaerobic digester fed with sludge from wastewater treatment plant | place: Denmark: WWTP Viborg ...
CAAGTTTGATACCGGGTACTATTTTAGTAAAACCGAAAAAGCTTTTATTTCCATCGCTATCTGTAAACTGGTCTGCTGTAAATGTAGCAGCACTTACCCCAACATCAATCGTTTTGAATAACGAATTAGGATAAAAACTATAAGAAGCAAATCCAAGTCCGGTTATTTTTTTCGAACCGGTGGCATACATTGGTGCGATCAGGAATTGGAAATTTGGAGGTGGCAGTTTCATATTGGTTACGAAAACACCAAGCATCAATTTATCATAAGTATTAGCACCAATAGCCGGACCAAAAAGAATCAAATCTTTCGTTGGTTTTTTACCGTAATCAGTCAGTGATTTTATGCTGCCAATAAAAGCGGCTTTGATGCCTTTCCGGTACTGATTAGGTAATGTCCCTGTTTTGTATAAATAGGAAAAAACAGAATCAAGATTTTTACCACTACTTTCTTCCATTACTTTTTTAAAATCTTCGGGCTGCGGATGTTTGAATTGCCAGCGGCGGAAATATTCCTGCATGGCTTTATCAAAAACGGCTGTTCCTAATTGCGATTCCAGGTAACGCACCCATTCAGCAGTCTTATAATAGGCTACCAGGCCATAGTTGGCTTCGCTATATTTTTCTGAAGAGAGTTCTATCGGCTGATCAGTTTTAGTAACCGATTTTGTCTCAAATGCTAACCGCTCAAGTTTTACCTGTTCGCCGTATTTAGCTTTTTTATATTTATCATCGTAGTAACTATTCATTCCTTCATCCATCCAGGGATGCTTACGTTCATTGCTGGCAAGAATTCCATAAAACCAATTGTGGCCGATTTCATGTGTGATAGTGTTATCTAAATCTTTTGCTGAGCCCCCGGGAGAAATGACGGTGATTGTTGGATATTCCATACCGCCACCAAAACTTTCAGGGCCTTGTACTACCTGTACAATATTATAAGGATAGTCTCCCACCAAAGTGGAATAATGCCGTACTGCATCTTTAGAATTTTGAACACTATTATTCCAGGTGCTTTTATATTGAGGTGTGTAATAAGTAACTACATCAATTACTTTGCCTGTAGCAAGACGGCAAGTATCATAGTTGACAATAAAGCGTTTATCGGCAAACCAGGCAAAGTCGTGGATGTTAATTTGTTTGTATTGTAAAGTTTTCTTTTGATTCGCAGACGTTGGGAAAAGTTGGTAGGTGGTTTTTAGCTGCCCGCCAGTTGTTTTCTCCTTTCCTTTGACCGGCTCCCAGGTAAAAGAAGTTCTTGTTTTCAGCCATTCTTTTTCGGCTGTATTTTGTATTTCACCTGTTGCTGCCACTACATAATTTTCAGGTACCGTGATGCTTACATCAAAACTTCCAAATTCACTGTAAAATTCTCCCTGGTCCAGGTAAGGCATCGGGTGCCACCCATCTTTATCATATACTGCCGGTTTGGGATACCATTGGGTGGCCTGGTAGCTTTGTCCATCATGCCCGCCTCTTGAAAAATTATAAGGCAGCTTCACATGAAAAGGAGTAGTGATGATGAGTTTTTGTGCGGGAGGAAGAGGAGCAGGTAAAATTATTTTTACAATATCAATATGCTGCGGATGATCTTCAGTGGCAGCAGTTATGTTATTAACCTTAAAGTCCAGCCGGTTGATGTATCCTTTATCTTCTTTATCGGAGAAATAAAATTTCGTACTTCCATTCTCCAGCACCTGGTCCGTAAAGGCTGTTTTATCATTCTTGTAAGCATTGGGCCAAAGATGAAACCAGATGAATTTAAGTGTGTCAGGTGAGTTGTTGATATATTCAATTCTTTCAAAGCCATCTAATGTGTGTTCCTTATCATTCAATGACACATCAATAATATAGTTGACTTGTTGTTGCCAGTATTGTGAATTTGACTGCGTAAAGGCATTTTTACCAGTTAAGAATAAAAAGAGTAAAAAATATTTTGTCATTTGATTTTTGCAATGTAGTTTACAATGTATTTCAAAATTAATCTTTTTTCTATGAGAACGTTCAAGCAGATAATCTATCTATCTATCTATCTATCTATCTATCTATCCTAATTTCCTGTAAAAAAATATCTGAAAATGATTTCGCTGATAAGGGCAAAGCAGAAGGCAGTCCAATTAGCAATTCAATGCTTGAAAGAGGAGGAAATTCGGTTTATCCACGGACAAATCTAAATTTACTAAAACTAGTTTTAACGGGTGTCGGAGGGTATATACAAGTGGATTCAACTTGTACTGATTGTCCTGTTGATTCCTCAGGGTACGTTGAATTTCCATCGTACACGCCGCCTGTTAATTCTGGCGGTATGCTTTGCTTTTCTTCGATAAATGATTATAATTTTTTTATTAAGGCTACTGATTTAATGGAGGATTTGTGGCTTTATTCTGATACAGATTACGAGGATACACCTCTGGAGGTTTCTCATCTCGGAGAAGAATCTCTTAACGCACTTGACTCGGTTCTGGGTTTTCAATCATTAAGACATCTGTACAATTTGAATGAATTTTACAACCATGATTGGGCAGATACGGCCTCTTTAAGCCTTGATAATGATGAATACCAAACTGTGATGAATGAAAGAGCAGAAGTTAAGATTGGGAATAAGTTTTACAAAGCATTATACAACCACCTTTATGCTGTTATTAATAACAACAATGTCAGTGCCCTAGATTCCGTAAGAGCATATGGTGTTTTCGCTGCGCATTCTGACATACTTTATTATAATGAAGAAAATGGGTCATATGTAACGCCTGCTAAGCAAGAAGGCACTGGTGGAACACAAAGCTGCAATGACTTTAATCCAGTTGCTAGTTCTGATGTGAATTATAACAGTAAGACAGTTTACCTCACAACTTTTCTTAAATATGGCTTATCCTTACCTAATTACCCTCAAAATTATACTTCAGTAAAAGCGAATTATACTATAGATTGGGGCGATGGAATTGTACAAACTTTTGTTGGATTTTGTATTTCGAATAATGTATTTACACATCAATATCAATGGCCAGTATCTGGATACTTAATACGAAATATTAATATTCAAATTCAATTAGTTGCACAAACTAATCCAACTTCAGGTTATAACTATTTAGTACAGAATTGCCCATTTCTACCCAATATTAATTGGGTTGTAAATTCGTCTGTTTACATAGACTCTGGTAACCATCCAGATTGTTTGGGTGATAATATTAAAAGAAATTTTATCGGGATATCACAATATGTAAATGGTACTAATTACCGATTAGAATGCCAATTGGCACAAATGCCCCATGCAACGTTTGGGATTACAAGAGTTAAAGCGAAAGGTATATTTACTAAATGGAATGGAAGTCGTTGGAAGAGAACAAAGTCTATCGGAAAAGTTACTCTTAATTTGCGAGGTGATACATATGCCTATTACAGCTGTACACAACTCTATAAAACTTTTAGCCTTTCTACTACTAGTAATAAAAAGCAAAAAATAAAGCTACCTTATGATATAAATGGAGAGTTTTATACAAAACGAATTTTACCACTGGCTTTAAACGCTGACTTCATTTGGAAATATAATAACAATCAAATTAGTGTTGGAAATTACACTGAGATACTCAAACCATAATTAATTATGATAAGACAGATCTTTTTATCTTTTTTAATTTTATGTGTTACCAAAATCAAATCTCAAGAAATTGATGGATGTATGTATTTCGGTCGCTTCTGGTCGAGTTATAGATCTATTGATTATGGAACTGGTTTCCGTAATCAACAAAAATCCAACTACAATTATTTTCCCTCTATTTCTGTCAACAAGTATTATAAAAATAATAGTTCACTTGAGTTTAATATTTCTTTTACTAATTATCAACAATATTATTCTACACGTAAATATCTTGCTGCTTATAGCGCATCTAATATAGCAGGCCACTTGATAGTTAGATGGTGTTTCCCAGTCATTAAAGGAGATAAATTCGAAATTCGGCTAAAAGGAGGTGGTAGTTTGGGGATAGCCGGACTATATAAAGTAGAGTATTCTGTAATTGCATTTAATCCAAGTATAGATTCTGTTACAAGGGGGACTGAAAAGAAAAACTTTACCCCGATTTTCCCTATGCTCAGTACGGGATTAGATATCTCCTATAAAATGTCCAAGCGTTTTAAGTTGTCCCTTGCTGCCACTTATCAAAAAGGTTTTTTGAGAATCACTCAGTATGACATTTATTATAATGATGGAAGCGGCAATAATGATCAACGGGCAAAGCAATGGGGTACTGGTGATTTTTATGGAATGCAACTGGGATTAAGGTATATGTTGAGAGATAAAGAGGGAAAAAAATTTATGAAATAGCAAACCTCTATTTACCCTTCCCCTTAAAAATAATCCGCAGTGTATGAATCATTATTTTGAAATCAAGTGCCAATGAGATGTTTTCTATGTACAGCAGATCATATTTACTTCGCTCAATCATTTGCTCCACATTTTCAGCATAGCCAAATTGCACCATACCCCAACTGGTCAGTCCGGGTTTTACTTTTAGCAGGTATTTATAATAGGGATACTGTGCTATGATATGATCAATATAGAAACGACGTTCAGGTCTGGGGCCTACCAGGCTCATTTCTCCAATCAGGATGTTCCATAATTGTGGTAATTCATCAATCCGCCATTTACGCATTGTTTTGCCCCAGTTTGTAATACGGGAATCATTGTCAGAAGAAAGAGCCGGTCCTTCTTTTTCTGCATCACTGATCATCGAACGAAACTTATACATGCTGAAAGGCTTGCCCTTGTACCCGATTCGCTCCTGCGAAAAAAATATAGAACCATTGGATGAGAATTTTACCCGTAGTGCTGCATAAAGCATAAGAGGAAATAAAAGAATGGTTCCAAATAAGGCAACACTAATATCAATTACCCGTTTAATGTTTTGTTGCCATTCAGGCATCAGGCCAGTTTGAAGGTCGATAAGGGCTGCGCCCATCACATTACTGGTTTTAACAGAGCCAGAAAGAATATCCAACGTATCTGGTTGTATTTTTACTTCCACATCTTTTTCGCTGAGCCGGTTGATAATATTTTCCAATAATGGTTGTTCTGATTTTTCCATGGCCAGCACCACCAGTTTAATATTTTCAGTTTCTATTATTGTTTCCAGTTCATTAACTGATCCAAGTTTTGGAATGAGTTTATGTATGCCATTCTTGCCATTGTTATCGGGTGTTACAAAACCAACATACCGGTAACCGCCATCCTGTAAATTCTTTTCTGTTTGTTTATAGATACGAATAGCATTTTCCTGGCTGCCGACCATCAGGGTATTAAATTTCACCTGTCCGGAAAGTAATTGTCGTTTCAGTTTATTAAGAAAGAGCCACCTGCCGGTGAAAGTCAATATAAAATGTATTCCCAGTAAGGCGGCAAAGGCGGTGTAGAAGTAGGAACTTCCTTGCTGGGGGTCATTCAAAACAAATACTACGAATAATGTAATACATCCAATAAGGCTGCAAATAAAAGTGATGGTGAATTCTTCTAACCTTGATTTCTTATAGAGCCGGTTATAAGTACCAGCAAGGGTATATAAAATCAGCCATCCTACAGGTACTACCAAAAAGATGTAAAGCAATGATTGGTAACCGATAGGGTAAGCACCCTTATCATTCTGCAAACTGCTGCGAAGGAAATAGAAGAGAAGCCATGCCAATGATGCGGCAACAAAATCTATCACTGCATACCAGGCAACAGGTATTTGTTTCCCTGAATTCATTACTGTGAAATAACATTATTGCCAATTTTATCTAATATCTGGTGGGCTACATCCATCGCCACAAGGCCATCCATTTCTGATACAACAGTCCGGGTGTTATTAAGAATAGCGTCTTTGAACTCTTCCAATTCCTTCTTTATCGCATTGACTTCTGGTACTATGGGATTGGCTATAGCAATGGTTTTCTTTCCGGAGGGAGTTTCTATGTCAAATGCAAATACATTCGAATCTTGCGGCTCTTTCAGTTTAATGATCTCCGTTTTTTTATTCAGGAAATCAATACCGATATAAGAATCTTTTTGAAACAGTCGGATTTTTCTCATCTTCTTCATCGATATCCGGCTGGAGGTAAGATTGGCTACACATCCGTTGTGAAATTCTATTCTTACGTTAGCTATATCTGGAGTCTCTGTCATCACACCAACACCACTGGCAGAAATACTTTTTACATCACTTTTTACGATGCTGAGAATAATATCTATGTCGTGAATCATTAAATCAAGTATCACACTTACTTCGGTACCCCTGGGATTGAATTGTGCCAACCTATGAACTTCAATAAACATGGGTTTCAGCTGCATATCTTTTATAGCAAGGAATGCCGGGTTGAATCTTTCTACATGGCCCACCTGGAATTTAATGCCCGATTCCTGTACCAGCTTCACCAACTGTCTTGCTTCTTCCATCGTGTTGGCCAATGGTTTTTCTACAAAAACATGTTTTCCCTTTTTGATGGCTTTTTCACATAATTCAAAGTGAAAAGTAGTAGGAGCTACTACATCAATTGCATCACAGATATCTAATAATGTATCAGCATCTAAAAACCGTGGAAGCTGATATTTTTCAGAAACATATTTCGCAGTGTCATCATGAGGGTCGTAAAAACCAACCAGCTCAATACCAGGGATTTCCTTCCAGTTATTCAGGTGAAATTTTCCTAAATGTCCAACACCAAAAACGCCAATCTTGAGCATAGTGATTTATTAATCCCCAAAGATAAAGATTGGCTAACGGAGATAACCGAGAGTTTTAAACAAATTAATTAATTCAGAATTACCGATTTGCTGATGTAAGAAGGATGATATACAAAGAGACAGGTTCCGTTCTTGATGGTATTAATAATTGGTTTGCTCAATTGTGTAGGAACCGCCGGGCAACCATGGCTACGACCGATATAACCTCTTGAATTAGCCTGTGCCTCGGATACATAACCGGCTCCATGAACAACTATACCTCTTTCATATGCCTTATCATTGATCCCTCTCTCTACACCTTCCAGCTTTAAAGAGTATCCATTACCCCCTTCATAAGTCTCCCTGGTAATATAAAAACCGGGACTACTCATGTGAGAAGAGTTTTGATTGGAAAAAGTAGTAGCCCACTCACGGCCGGTATTACTTCCATGGGCAACGAATGTATTAAAGAGAATATTATAATTCTTTAGATCAATTATAAATAATCTCTTTTGATTACTCGGCAGGCTGAAATCAACAATTGATAAAAGGGAATCATTTAATAATTTACCTTCTTCAATTAATTTTCTCAATCCTTCTTTAGCAAAATCAAAGGCCTGTTGGCTGAGTCCTTTCAGATTCAGGTGCAGACTGTCATACACTGATTTGAGTACTGGGATCGGGGGTGGAGTACTAACCGTTGTCTTTTTTGTTGAATCAACAGGCGGGTGATAAAAAAATTTTGTTCCTGTTGCTGATTTTGCAAATGCAAAAGGCAGATGCAGAATTCCTATTACAATAGATGAGACAAGGAAATAGAATCCCTTAATTTTTTTCTTCATTGCTACTTTTTAACCGTTAACCAAAAAATCAACTAATATCAATAACGTCATCAGGCTGTTAGTGTTTTCCTATAAGCTGTTTATTATGTTAAAAAACAGCCAATAAAAAAGCCCGTAAAGAATATAAATTCTCAACGGGCAGTTTTTGGATTTTTTGGTTGCAATAAAATGACATCAAATCAACCGTCATTTTATTCGTTTGCGGACCGGACGGGTCTAATTTTCTTNNTGAATGATTCGTAACCCGAGTCATTTTTCAGGACGGCAAAGATAGCCCCGCATTCTTTTTCAGCCAAAAGTTTTTCCAGTATTTATTCACTGAAAATCAACCTTTCCGGAGAAAAATTCATATTATCATTTAATCCTTAATTTAGCCCCTCATTTTAGAGCCTATGCCAACCGATGCTAACAGACAGTTCCTCGATTTTGAGAAGCCTATAAAAGACCTGATTGATGAGATTGCGAGCATGAAACATCGCCAGGAAAAGACCAAACTTGACCTCAGCGATACCATTGAAAAACTCCAGCAGGGAATATTAGATAAACGCAAAGAGATTACCGAAAACCTCAGTAGCTGGCAGCGGGTACAGCTCAGCCGCCATCCCGACAGACCCTATACGCTGAAGTATATTGAGAAAATGACCGAAAACTTTGTAGAACTACACGGCGATCGGAATGTGAAAGATGATAAAGCAATGGTGGGAGGCTTTACCAGTTTAGGTGGTGAAACGGTAATGATTATCGGCCAGCAAAAAGGTATTAATACAAAGATGCGCCAGCTGCGGAATTTTGGAATGGCTAATCCCGAAGGATATCGCAAAGCTCTGCGATTAATGAGGCTGGCAGAGAAATTCAACAAACCTGTAATTACATTAATAGACACCCCCGGTGCATATCCCGGGTTGGAAGCGGAAGAAAGAGGACAAGGCGAAGCAATTGCAAGAAATATATATGAAATGATCCGGTTGAAAGTTCCGGTTATTTGTGTCATCATCGGTGAAGGGGCCAGCGGCGGTGCATTGGGAATTGGTGTCGGTGATAAAGTCTTTATGATGGAGAATACATGGTACACTGTTATCAGTCCGGAAAGCTGCTCCTCTATTTTATGGCGCAGTTGGGACAAAAAAGAAGTAGCCGCAGAGCAATTACGCCTAACCGCTGAAAAGATGCTGGGTTTTGGTTTGATTGATGGTATTATATCCGAACCGGTTGGTGGGGCACATTGGGATTATGATGGGGCTGCACAAATTCTCAAAGACTATCTTATCCCCGTGCTAAAAGAATTGAAACAAATACCTGCAGAGAAAAGAATAAACGATAGAATAGAGAAGTTTGGTAAAATGGGATTTTGGGAAGAAGTGTAGTGCCCCTGTCCCTAAAGGGGAACTTAGATGTAAGAATTATTAGAGTGGTATACATACACAAAGCAAATAGTTTTTCTTTCAGACACTTCCCCTAATTGGAGGGGTGAATTAAGAGTAGCAATTTTCTTTGAGAGCATGGGGTGGGTATTGTGCCGGGCTTTAGTTTTTCATAGCATCTCGTTGCGGCCGAAGGCTTGTTATTTATTTTCTTCCAGTGGAAGAGAATAAATTAATTAATCACACTTTATGGTTCTGTTCATGAATGAACTGTTGAAATACGAATTCAGCCTTTTGATACTATCAACAATTTCTAATTATTAATTTTTAATTATCCATAAAAATGTCGCTGAGAGATAAATTTACCGGAACAGGTATTGCAGTAGTAACTCCATTTCATGCGGACGGAACAATTGATTGGGAGAATTTTGCTAAGCTGGTAGAGTTTTGGATAAATGGAAAAGTAGAATACCTGGTTGTATTGGGAACAACGGGGGAAAGTGCTACTGTTCATGGTGCCGAAAAACAGGAAGTATTTTCATTTGTTGCAGAAAAAGCAGCAGGTCGCCTGCCATTAGTGGCCGGTATTGGAGGAAATGATACTGCAGAGGTAGTGGATGCTTTTGAATCCTTTAATCTTACAGGTTACGATGCTATTCTTTCGGTTTCTCCTTATTACAATAAGCCGAACCAGGAAGGAATTTTTCAGCATTACAAAGCTCTGGATGCAACTACCCCATTACCTATTATTATGTATAATGTGCCGGGCCGCACTGGACAGAGTGTTACAGCTGAAACACAATTACGGATTGCCCATGAATTAAAAAATATTTTTGCTACCAAAGAAGCCAGTGGGAATTTTGATTTGATTAACCAGATTATTAAAAACAAACCAGCTGATTTTATGGTTATCAGCGGGGATGATCCGATAACCCTGCAAATGATTTCGGCAGGAGCCGAGGGACTTATTTCTGTTGTGGCGAATGCTTATCCTTTAGAATATTCAAATATGGTTCGTCTTTGTTTGCAGGGAAATTTTAGCGAGGCAGCCATATTGCATTATAAGTATATCGACATTATTGCTTCTATGTTTGCCGAGGGCAGCCCCAGTGGGGTAAAAGCTTATTTGGCAGAGATGGGATTATGTAAAAATACTTTTAGATTGCCTGTATGGCCGGTGAGTGAAAAACATCACCATAAAATTAAGGAGTTAATGAAGGGATAAAAAACTGA
>MTKZ01123815.1_pt1 | contig 10129 bp, 11 predicted proteins | sample 1042781 | NCBI WGS metagenome assembly MTKZ01 (sample SAMN06212207, study PRJNA360539) | anaerobic digester metagenome | biome: Wastewater treatment plant; material: sludge; isolation source: anaerobic digester fed with sludge from wastewater treatment plant | place: Denmark: WWTP Viborg ...
CAATACCTAAATTTTGAAGTTGCCCTGCTGCTGCATTTTTTATCTGACCAAATACCCCAGAATTTGCGTTCGCTGCTTGTGCTATTTCATTTTGTTGTGATTGCTGTATTGATTTAATGCTTCTAAATGTATCAAGTATTTCTCTATCGCTTAATTTCAATCCAGAACTTATTAGCTTTTTTCTCGTTGCTGCGAAATCTTTATCAATTGCAGCGAGTTTATCAGCATGTGCTTTGTAATTTGTTGCTTCGTCTAAGAATAATTTTTTCTTATCCTCATTTGCTTGTTTCTGTAATTGCTGTTGCTTGTCAATAGCATTTTTAGAAGCAACATTTATTTTATTGAATACTTGTTTCGCTTCTGCTTCTGTTATAGCAAGACCATTTTTCGTAAGATTTTTATAGAACTCGGTAAAATCGTTACTTTGTTTTTTAAATGATTCTTTTACTTCATTTGCAACTTCATCCAGTTCATCTTTCGCAACTTTACCTGTTTTTTGTAACTGTTGTTTTATTATTGAATTGAATACTGATTCTACTTTAGCGTCAAGTTTGTCAAGGTCTTGAATTGCTTGATCAACTCCTTTGCTTTCGTACTCTGATGTTAGCGTAAATATTGTATTTTCTAAAGTAAANNTACTAAATAGATATTTTGCTTATTCAATAGTATTAATTTAATAGTTTTATTGTTGTTGTGTATTATGGAGTAGATATTTTTGTTGTCATCCGTTGGCAGTAATGCTAAAACAGCTCACTACCATCACGAAATTCACGACATTTTTTATTAAATCTAACACGACCATACAAAGGGTCATATTCACAACCAATTCCTTTTGCAACACATAAAGGAATATCACCACTAATATTTCCTAAATCAAGATAGAAAGCTAATTTGCATTTTTCTTCTTCTTCGCTTGTACTTTCGCTTTCATAGTTTATGCAGTTTTGACAATTCATTTCTGAATAAACCATTGCTTCTGTACCATTGCTAAAAGGGACTATTGGAGTATCTTTTAAAAATGGATTTTCGTTAAATTCCTTTGACATATTTCTTAAAATTTAATTTCGTTTAACAAATGCACTAACCACAGATAGGTGTATTGGAAATAGTGGGCTGGACAGTTAATAATATTATGAAATACATGCGATTCTCACAATCGCAAATATTTTTACGTTATAGACAATTACGAGACAAACTCAATTCGGCTAATTTCCCAATTGTCATGTAAAAAAGCTAAATCATCACCGACTGCTTTCGACAATGAAATATCTTCTGCGCATTGACTACCCATTGAAAAAACTAAATCAGACAATGAAAAGTGAATTACTTTTTCAGAGTTATTAAAAGTTGCTTTAAAATTTATTTCTGTCATTTTGCATAATACTACTTCCAATAATATATTTCCAATAGTGAGGAAGAGTTCACAATTTAGCAATTGTACTACTGTTTATATTTTGTTAATCCATCATAATAAAATTAATTTTAGTCTTTATTTGATTCTCTTGCTGTCCTAAAGTATTCTTTATATACCATAATCTGAAATTCCAAATTATCTATTCTAAACTTTGATTGTTTAATATACTTGTCAATACTATATCTAATAAATATATTAACTTTACTGTATATCTTCAATTTCTCACTTTCTAAATGCTTCAAATGCTCACGTTCCATATCGAGCATTTTCTCAATTTGTGGAATAACTTCTTCCCCAAATCTTAGTATTGAATATAAACTCATTTTATACTTGTTTGATTATATTACTAAAATTCAATTTCTGACTGCGTACTATTATCCTTGCTATATCGTTCAGCGTATTCTTTATTTGAGAGTAAAGCATAGAACAAATCCTCTGATCTCATTTTCTTAACTTCGCTTATCGCTATTCCAAGACATTTTGCATATATGTATAACTTGTCTTTATGACTTTTATTTATTCCTTCGATAATTTGGAAATACTCTGTAAGAACTCGTTTAGAATCTTCTCCGGCTGTATCAATGTCTGTTCTATCAAATAGTTCGTGGTATTCAAATTTTGCATATTGCTCTTTAATAGATTCAGACAACTGATCGAAGTTTGTAAAAAAAAAGCAGCAATTTCGTTATTACTTAAAGCCAATTGCATTTTTTTGTTCGTCCAAAACTCTTGTAGATCATTTTCATCTTCACCTTCAAGAACAATAAATATTGACCCTATTTCCAGAAGTATATTTTGATTTGCTATTTGCTGTATTACACTTTTAGCATATGCCGCCAATTGTGTAATGTTCGCAAAGTCTTTATCTATTGCAAGTTTAGTGAATTGATCGAATATGTCAATAAGATTTTTATCTCTTATTTTCATTTCTGACTGCCTTGTTAATGCTTCAAATGCTGAAAGTCTGATGTACGGTATATCAGAAGCGTTTTGATAAGTTCTTAATCCATGTATATTTGTTTCTATCGTCATTTTTATTTTTATCTATTTAATTACTTGTATTTTTATTTAAATTTTGTAATTAACCAATAGCATAAATCCATTTGTCTATGTCTCTCGTTGATTCAAACATTGAATGCAATCCATACCTATAAGCGTCAAGCGCATCCATGCTGTGACCTGAATCTCTATCTTTATATAAACCTCCTTTATCTGTTGCCTTGGCCTTTTTAATATCGTTTATAAGCTCAACACATTGCGGGTGTATTGTGACCAGCTCTGATTTAAACAGATAGTTGATTAGAGTACGTGAATATACGTGTTTTGGATTAACTCTTGTTGTATTAATAAAATTATTTGTTGGTAAGCCTAATACTTTCTGGATTATCATAAAATCATTCACATTGCCTGATGAACTTGTATGATACGTTCCGTTATGGTCTCCTGTAACTAATATAGAGCTTTTAAAACCTTCATCATATATCTTTTCAATAAAAGGCAATAAATGCAGGCATAAATTCTCTGTACCTCCTTTTTCCATAAATGTTTTATATGTATAAATTCCGCCTCCTTCACTAATTCGTTCGCTAACTTTTTGATTAATGTGGCAAGTAGTAGGATTGTGGTTGAAGTCAAAACTAAGTACAATCGGGTGATAAGGATTTATATCACATTCCGTTATTTTAATTAGCTTGCCATCAGAACAGAAGTCATAATCATCTACTTGATAATCCCAATCGCCATCTAGCAATCTTTTTCTGTGGAATTCTGGAAGACGGGAAATTGTTTTTGTATATCTCTCTGCCTTTTCCTTATCTGGATTATCGCTTACTTTAGCCTGTATGTAAAGTTGATAGTTTTTTAAAATTGACTTTGCTCCATGTTCATCTGCAATATATCTTTCCTTTAGCCAACCCCTTGCTGGATTTGAGCATAGTAAAAGAGCTGGCTTTTTATTTATTAAATTAAATCTAATTCTCGAACTTAGTATATCTACTGCATTTTGATTCATTTCTCCAACCTCGTCACAAAAACCATCCGTAAATTCATATGATCCAAATCTTTGATTTTCTGGATCGCCTGGCCTCTGGCTTGTGTACATGAGAAGTATTTCGCTCCCATTTGGAAATCTTATGCACTTCTCTTGCCCATTATACTTCATTTCTCCTATTCTCGGAAGTGCTATTTTATTATAAACTTCTGTAAATGTTTTAAAAGTTGAGTTAATCAAATCTGTGTGATTCTCTCTTGCTATAAATCCTCTTGTGTTTGGATATTGAATTCTTCTCGACAACTGGAATATAGAGCCTAGTAATGTTTTTCCTCCAAAAGCTGCCCCACCGTACAACACTTCTTCAATAGGGCTATTTGCTAAATGTAAAGCATAATAAGCAAGCTGCTGCTTTTCACTCAACTCGTACCCTATGTTTATATTTGTTTTGATATTAAAAGTTGGTTATTTAATGCTCTTGTTATGATGTAGTTATTTATGTTGTGCGTAATTTTACCAAACATCATCACATTAGTTTAAAAATGGAAAATCAAAGTCTACATCAAAATCCATAATCTTAACTATTGCTTTTTATTTTATAAATCTTGTAAAATATTCCTTGTTAATTTATTAAACTTTTGTGCTGAAATGAGCAGTAGTAATTCTATTGCCATGCCTGTCGACATGTTGACGAACCATTAGAAATCATTAAATTTTTTAGAGAGCTATTCCAAATCTTGAAAGCAGTCGCAATATTCGTATTTACATTTATAATTATTGCATTCCACACAATCGCATAGCCGTTTTCATATTAGACAACTTACAATCTGCATAATTCACAACCAAATCCGTTACTCTTATCATAACATATCATTGTTAATCCTCTGCTTTTTTCTTAGCCTCATTTATTTTTTTCAATGCCTGCTCTGGAGACATCCCAAGAATTACAACAGGCGTATCCGTAACGTCATTCCCATCTCCATCGACCCTTCTAACTTCTGTTTTTGTGCTTGCATACATTGATCTTATCTTTGCCATCTCGGCAAACCATCGCACATCTTTTTTTGCTTTATTCAATACGCTTATTGCTAAAGCCTGATCGCTTGGAAGTTGTACGACTACTTTCGTACCACCATCGATTAGTTCAAATTTATCAAAAACGACNNCGACTTTCCCCTCATTTTCTGATATTTCTTCAAGAATATCGACAAATTTTGGTTTTGAATTTCTGCCACGCTTTTCTGGTTGGTATTCGGATGAAAACTTCTTGCCACCTTTACCAACTAAATTCCAGCCTCTTGCCATTTCATTTGTGTTTTTTGATTAATTAAAATTTCCCACCTTGTGCAAGTGGGAAAAATGTTAACGGTATCGAGCATTTGCCTGAGCTCTTGTTTCGTTAGATGCCTGAAATCGACGTTTACCTCTAACGACATACCATGTGCCTTCTGCGCTTGCCATATATAAGAAATTTAGTTACTAATGAATACACCACCTGTATGCTGGTTTTTATCAAAATATAGAATATATGATTTATTAGATTTGCTCAAATATGGTATTTGCTTGCCTCTTTCTTCATAGCATAGAATTGGGAATAGAATATTATTATGCAAGGATTTGCTTATTCCTAAATTATCCCAATACCAAAACATTACATCTTTTAAAACCTTGAATGGCTTTGTAAGTGTTTTCTTATAAATATTCCTCGCTATTCTGTAAGCAAAACCATCAACATCACTAAATGATTTTTCATAATAATCCATTTTCATAAATTCATAATACTGATCAAAATTAATCTCAATTGGCTCCGAATAATTATCAAAGCAATGATTTATAAAATCTTGGTTTGTTTTTAAAGTTTTGCCTTTATAAACACTATGCTCTTCATCAAAGTAGCTGCTTCTAAATGGTTGATTCATTGTAAACACGTTAAATCCATTTAATGTAAGGTGATTATGGGCATAAATAAAATAGCTTGGTGTGACTTTATTTCTCTTAGTTGATGAATTTAGAATATTACTTCCGACATTACACCTTTCTTTTTCAGTCATATTTGAAATCTGCTTCTTACTTAGATGTATATTCTCTATCCAAACATTTTTGACACCAACTTCTTTAAGATTTTCACATAAAGCTTCAAATTCCCACTCTGGCATCCATTCTTCAACCAACGGATTAATACCTACACTTATTTTTTGTCCTCTTTCCAATAGCTTTACGATTAACTCATATCTGCTTGTAATAGTTGGAGCTCCCGGCTCTAATTTCCTTCTTAGCTCATCATTATATTGACTTATTGAAATATACCAATGCTCAACTTTACCCCTGCCTAATATTTCATCTATACCGTATCCACCTCTTGTCTGCCATGCGATTGGTATTTCTCTTTCATCGAGCATTTCTACAATTGCATTTAGTTGCTTATAATTTGAAAGAGCAAATGGATCAACACGATTTGAGAGCAGAACAGGGTATTTATTCTTTAAAAGGTAACTCCTAAGTGTTTTGCCTTTTTCTGATGTTTTTAGAGCAGAAACAAAGTCTTTAAAATCTAATTTCCTATTTGGTTGATTCAGATTTGCAAAACATACCGCACACTTATGACTGCAATAGTTCATGCTCANNATGCCTGTATGCTCATTCTAATCTATATTGTTTAGTAAATTTATAAATGCGTCTGTGTCATTTCTTAAATGATGCGCTCTCTTAAAAGCTTGCCATTTTGTGTATTCATTTTTATTTAGGCTTATTGCAAGAGGAAATGAGCCTTGCTTTATAAAATCATCTCTATTATTAGATTCTTCACCACCTTCCTCATTTCCTTCTTCATATTCTTCAAAGCTTATATTTAATGCTTCAATACTTATTTCATCTTTTTCGATTTCTTCTTCTTCGATCCATTCAATCAAAACATCTTTATCGAAAGGATTATGTTTCATGTTATAGCAATCAACTAATATTTTTATCGCATCCTTCCTATTTTTTGCTTCTACTTCGTAAGCTGGAAGTAATTTAGGCACTTCAATTCCATCTGCAACGATAGAAAGGAGTACTTCTTTTCTAAGATGCCCATCAATTGCGTAGTGCTTGCCTTTATTATTCCATACTGCAAATGGGACCGTAAATCCATATTTGATAATACTTTTCTTTGTATTCTCAAAGTTGAATGGTCGCTTTACATTAGTTGGTTGTAAATCATTCAAATCATTTATCCAGTCAATATTTATTTGCTTGCCAACTATATTTTTTACATCCATAGTGCAAATTTATTATATACTTAATATATAGTTATTTTTAATAAAAATTAATACTTTGAATATAATTCAATTAGATGAATGCAATTCAAGTTTAAATTAAGTTGTATATATACATCTATTAGTTTCAAATAGCAAATTTGTATTATAAATTTTATAAAGTATTTTTTATAGACTAATATTATTTATTGGGGAATTAATACTACTAATTAGATTGCTGCTTATATGAGTGTAAATTAAAGTAGTTTTTACATTATTATGCCCAGCAATCTTTTGAATCAGGTTAATATCCGTTCCACTTTCTAGCATATGTGTGAATGAGCAGTGTCTCATTAAATGAGTGTAAACTCTTTTATTTTTTATTCCAGCTTTTTCAGCAATCTGTTTTACAGCTTGTAAAACACTTCTGCTTGNNGCAATGGGATTAATGTTGGAGGTAACATTACCTGCCTATCTTTATTTCCTTTTGCTTGTAATATATTTATTACCTTTCTATGCCTATCAATATCACTCCATTTTAAATTAATTAATTCAGAAACCCTTAATCCACAAGAATAAAGTAAAGCTAGTATTACTTTATGTTTTATATTTACACATGCCGAAAACATAGATTGTATTTCATTTACAGACAATACAATAGGTAACTTTTTGTCAGTTCTAGCATATGGTATATTTTTAAATTTATGTTTTTGATTTAGACAAATCTCATAAAACTTTTTGATAGCACCGTGATAGTTGCGTTGTGTATTTACAGTGCTGTAATTTGATAAAAAATATTTAATGTCGTACTCATTTATATTTTTCGGATGATCCTTATTTATTTTGGCGAAAAATATCTGTAAACAACTCACATAATTATCTATTGTATTTTTTGCATAATTTCTACGCTTCATCTCCTGAATGAAATTTGAAATGTGTTCAGAAATATTCATCTTATCTTATTGATTTTTAATTAATTATAAAGGTTGAATACATATTTTAGTTATCTGCTACTGCTGCGACAGCTTACTAATTCGGTCATACATTACGACAGACCCAGCAACGGCAACATTCATAGAAAATCTTCCTGGCAACTGAATAAGTTTATGGCACTTTTCAATCGCCTCCTTTGACAATCCACTATCCTCTGCACCAAGCAAGTAAACACATCTTTCAGGGTGCAAAAAAGATTGTATGTATTCGCTTTTTTCGTGTAACTCAATCCCAACCAAGCGACAATCGTAAGGCAGCGATTTATAAAATTCTTCAAATGTATCATAATGATAAAGCGGTATGTGCCTAAAAGACTTCATTGTATCGCTTGCCTGTTTACGATAGCGTTTGCCAATCGTGTAAATAAATTTTGCACCCATCAAGTCAGCACTACGCCATAAAGTGCCAACATTTTCAATGGTCTTTCCGTTAAATATTCCTATGCCGAAGAACCCACGAGATGCAGCAGCAGATAAAACTGCATTGCCGACAATAGTGGCTTCGGTGGTAAATTTAGGCTTTGGTAATTTTATTAAACTGTTTGTCATATTTTAAACTTTTGTTTGTTAAATGCCACTACTGCGGCAATGCTTTTACGTTCTGTGCAATACTACTGAACCGCATCAAACAAGCTGACAGTCTTAACTGCCCTCATAACTCGTTTTTTTGCATCCTTCATATTTAAAACCATTTGTTTAAAGTAGCTATCTTTTAACTCAATACCTATTGCTTTACGACCTAAACTAACGGGGCTGTAAACTTCACTACCAACACCAGCAAACGGAGTTAAAACAACTTCATTTGGATTTGAGTATAATTCAACAATTCTATCAATTACATCTAATTGCAAAGGGTGTACGTGTTTTTCATCATCTTCTTCTTTGCTGTCTTTAAATGGTAATACATTATCAATTCTAATATCATCCCAAACACTTGAAGCGTATCTTTGCCAAATGTAATGGCTCAATTTGTTGTTAGGATTTTCGCTATCATAAAAGCTATTATTCAAGTGTTCCCACAATTGTTCTTCATTTAGCTTTGTGTTGTTTGCATTATTCCAAGCGGTTAAAATGTTACCTACTATTGGAGTTGCACCAAAGTAATTTTTCAATCCTTGTGAATGTGTTACAGGTACTAAATTATCGCCCTCTTTGGTAAATATTAATACATAATCAGGCATCGCAGTAAAGCATTTTGTGCTATCTTCTACAATAAATTTGTGCATTAAACTTTGTACCATTGTTCTCATTCTTACTTTTAATGGCTCTTTCCAAATTGTAATTCTATTACGATAATGGAAACCATACTTTTGATGTATTTTAATTATTTCAGCAGGAAAGTCCCACAGAAAACATCTATTATCGTGTACATCGGTACAATGAACAGCGTTAATTCTACCAGCTTTTGTAACTCTTGCCATTTGCTGAACTAAAAACTCGTATTGCTCCAAAAATTGTTCTTTGCTTTCGCAATTACTAAAGTCATTTTCAGAACTTGAATAATTATAAAGTCCTGCAAATGGTGGAGAATACACAACTAAATCAACACTTTCATCTTCTAAAGTCGGTAATACTAACATACAATCTGAATTGTATATGGCGTAATTTTCTGTAATTACTTGGTCTTTTACTTTGCTCATTTTTTTTTAATTTTAAAATTTTGGTTTAATTATTTCTTTTGTAAATTCTTTTTTTTGTATTTCGTAAATGCTGTTTACGTTTTCAGATAGTTTTGTAAACATATCGTTTGCCTTTTCTTTTTTGATTTGTAAGCTTTCCATTATTCTCGTTTGTCCATCGCTTAAAACCAAATCAACATAAACATCATTCTTTTGCCCGAACCTCCAAAACCTTCTTATTGCTTGGTAATATTGCTCATAAGAATAAGTTGGAAAGTATGTTGTATGGTTGCAGTGTTGCCGGTTCAAACCAAAAGCAGTTATTGAAGTTTTTGTAATTAGCTTTTTTATTTCACCTTTCGAGAATGCTAAAAGTATTTCTTCTTTTTTATCAATATCCATATTGCCTTTTACTTCAACACAATTATCTAATTGATTAATCAATTTTGCTTCATCATTCAAATTNNCGTGTGCATTAGCCAACTCCACAGCCTTTTCACATCTTTGTTTTAAAGTGCTTCTCGTTTCTGCTTTTATTTCAAAGAAATTCACAGCAGGAAAATTAAATAATGATGTTTGCCCATTTATAGCCAAAGGGCTTTCATTTCTTACTTGGTGTTGGTTTTCAATAAGTTTTGGTAATTTATATTTTTCATCACTAAAACCTAAATCACTTGGTTTTCTTATTGAAATTGCCCATTGTGAAACCCATTGCCAAAAGTCTTTTTCAGCGTGTGGTTTTATGTAATATTCACTTCCTGCATTTCTTACTTCAATGCTTCCTTTATTGTTCTTAAAAAACCTTGTAAGCATATCGGTATATCCTAAATATCCAAGTGCTTCACTACTTGTACCCAATTCAATATAATCATTTGGGCTTG
>MTKZ01060153.1_pt1 | contig 10127 bp, 9 predicted proteins | sample 1042781 | NCBI WGS metagenome assembly MTKZ01 (sample SAMN06212207, study PRJNA360539) | anaerobic digester metagenome | biome: Wastewater treatment plant; material: sludge; isolation source: anaerobic digester fed with sludge from wastewater treatment plant | place: Denmark: WWTP Viborg ...
CGGGAACCTGGTCAAATCGATTGCTGGTGTCATCGGCGGGAGTGGGGGAGGCCGCCCCAACCTGGCTCAGGCGGGTGGAAAAGACTCTGGTCGCTTAACTGAAGCACTTGAGCAGGTGATCCCCTGGGTAAAAAATGCTCTCAACGCCTAGAGTCTGATTAATTCAAAACCTGCGCCATGGTCCATGCGCGCAGGTTTTTTGATTCCGGCCTACTCTGGCCTAAGGTGTTTTACAGGTTTTCGAGGTAATCGATCAGTAAGCGGACGCCAAAGCCAGTCGCGCCGCGTGGGCAATATGCCGAGTCCTTGGGTGTGTCAGCCAGACCAGCAATATCCAGGTGTGCCCACGGAACGGTATCCTCTACAAACTGGCGCAGGAAAATCCCACCGACGATCGGATGGGCTTCGCGCACTGTAGCGGAGTTTTTCATATCGCCGTCATCGCTTTTCAGCAGTTGGAAGTATTCTTCGTCAAGCGGCAGTGGCCAAAGGCGCTCGTGCGTGCGTTCGCCCGCGGCCGCAAGCTGCTCGGAGAGGGCCGTATTGTTTGAAAGTATCCCAGCGCGCAAACGGCCAAGTGCCACAACAACTCCGCCGGTTAGCGTTGCCAGGTCAATCACAGCCCGGGCTGAATATTTACGCTGAGCATAAGTCAGGCAGTCTGCCAGAACAAGTCGGCCCTCTGCATCAGTGCTGATAATTTCAATCGTTTTGCCCGCCAGCGAAGTAATCAAGTCATCTGGACGGTAAGCGTAAGAAGATACCATATTCTCTGCCGCCCCAATGATGGCCACAATAGGCGTAGAGACTCCAAGTTCTGCTGCTGCTGCAATTGCTGCCAACACAGCCATCGCACCGCATTTATCGTACTTCATCCCTTGCATATTGGCGGTATCTTTCATCGAATAACCGCCAGAATCAAATGTCAGACCTTTGCCGACCAGCACAACAGGTTGCGCGTCAGCGGCGGCGTTTTTACCGGCATATTCAAGTACGATAATCCGCGGCGGGGTTTGGTGGCTGCCTTTACCAACCGATAAAATCGCACCCGCGCCGATTTCTTCCAATTTCTTTTCGTCCAGAATTGTGCACTTCAGGCCATATCGCTCAGAAAGGGCCACGGCTCGTTCTGCCAGCGTTACCGGATTGATAACGTTGGCGGGCTCGTGTCCCCAGTCGCGCGCCAGATTGACAGCCCGGGCCAGGATGGTTGCCCGACGGACGACCGTCTCAACACCATCTAATCCGTTCTGCGCCCGTACCGATACAGTAAACGGCTCAATGGAGTTTGATGCCTTCTTGTGACGCTCAAATTTGAAGACCCCAAGCAGAAGGCCTTCACAAAATGCTGCCAGGGCATTCGGAATGCCAAACCCGTTGACATTATTAACCGAAATCTCGGCCGACGGAGCCGCATTCTGTACCAGCCACCGGCCAACCGATCCACCGGCAACCCGGAAGGTGTCGGTGATCATTTTGGGGGCTTCACCCAGCGAAACAAGCAGCGTTCCTGCTGCGCCGTTGAATAAAACGTCTCCAGCGCTTTTACCGGGATATCCCAGAGCAGCCTTTTCGGGGGCTGCCTGCAGCGTGATGCTGAGTTGGAGCTTTGGTGCGCCGGCCTCAATAGCCTTGATGCGGATCGGTTCAGGAATATCAAAGTATGAATTAGCCACGGAATCATCCTCCTTGAGTATGAAGAAAATTATACTTCAAAAAGCAAAATAATAAAATTGCGTGTAGCCATTTTATTAAAAGCTTGCAAACACTGAATCTAAATCTTCATCACTAACATCAAAAACAGCAGCTGTTGGCGGCAGCGGTGTTCGACGCAGCCACTGTGGCATACGATCATCGGCAGGGGCGAACCCTGCTTGCCGATTGAACTCAAGTTCCAACCGCAGCGTTTCTCGCCCCAATTGTTGTAAAATGTTCTCCTCAACAGACCAACCATACCGCGCATTCAACAAATCTCGTAGGGCAGAAGGTGCTGACGCAAATCCGAAACCCGCAAAGATGCAGGCCCCTAATGTATCGTAACCCGCCATGTTGATTTGAGCATTGCGAGACACCTCGACTTGCACATGTGGGTCCAGGTGATCCACTTGAGCCCTCAACGTTAAGCCAGCGGTATGATCGGCCCCCTGCGGCGACGTGGCATAGGTAACACCAGTCCCCTTAACTGCGCGCGGATCATAGGCAGAGATTGCTTGGCCTTTGACGGCCGGAACCTCTTCTATCCCCAGATATTCGCCGGCAGCTGCGGCGCCGTTGCCAATGGCATTGCCCAGCGCAGTCCCCTGGAAAACCTCATCCATCAACTTCAACGCACTGTCTCCATCGCCAAATTGCATCAGCCCCGCTCTGGCAGCAACCCCAAGCGCAGCGCCAATATCAATCGAATCCAATCCCAGATAATTGACCAGCCAGTTAAGCCGGGCAATAATATCTAAACTTTCAACCCCCAGGTTGGAACCCATTAAACCGATGGTTTCATACTCCAGCGGCGATACAACCGCTTTCCCATCCGGATCAGCAAAGACATTTGAACAGCGAATCACGCAACCCGGCATGCAAGCATGGGTTGTCTGAGCCTCTCCACCGCGTTCTTGCAATGTAGCGCGCAAATGATCGCCATCAATTGAATCGATATTCTCAAATTGACCAGCCGAAAAACCCCGCGTGGGCAGGGCGCCAAAGGCGTTACACATTGCGGCCACACCAGCCGTTCCATAATCGCGATAGATTGCAGTTTGTGGATGGGCAGTTAACGCTTCAACAAACGCTTTTTGAGCCTTTCGAAAAGCTTGCTCATCAACCAGGTCTGGTTTTTTCCCACCCTGGCTGTCAATCACAATTGCCTTGAGCCGCATAGCCCCCATGACGGCTCCCAGTCCGCCCCGGGCACTGATTCGAGTAGGGGAACCCTCCTGGTCAAGGTTTAATATTCCGGAAGACCTCAACTGTCGCTCACCGCCCGGGCCAATTAACGCCATGGCATTTCGAGTGCCATAACGCTCGATAAGCCATTGCGCTGATTGGTATGCCCCCACGCCAATCAGCGCGTCAGCATGGTCAAAATGCACACCCTGTGCCGATAGATGCAAAATCCACCATCCGCACTGGGCGTGATTTTTCAGAATTAGAGCTTTGATTCCTAGGCGTGCCAGATGTAGACCTGTCGTCCCTCCGGCATTACTCTCTTTAATTCCCTGCGTTAGTGGGCTTTTACCACCTATGGATATGCGGTCGCAGCTTGAGAGCATATGCCCAACAAGAAGACCCGGCGCAAAGACCAACGCATTTCCCGGGCTTAATGGGTCACAGGTTGGATCAATTTCGTCCAGCAGAATCCGCGCTGAAAGGCCTCTTCCACCCAGGTGCTCCCATTCAGGCGGCACCTGGCTCTGTTCCAGAGTTTGATTTTGTAAATCAACTCGCCAGATTTGCATGCCTCAAACAGTCTCCTCTTCTGAAACAAAAGGATCCACGTCTGGTACCCCGGGTTTAATATAGCGTTTGATTGGGAAATATAACGCCGCCCCAACCAGCATGGCAACCAAAGCCCAGGATATCGAGGTAATTCCCTCCTCCACAAATTGGCTGTAGATGGCAAAAACAGCAAAGAGCGTTGGCCCCAGCGTGACCAGTACCAATCCCAGGGTGCCCCCGGGAACCTTCTGCCGATGAACATGTGGATGGCTGGAGCGCAGTTTCCAAAGAGCAAATAGCTGCGCCAGCAAAACCAGCATATTCAACAAGACATCAACCACAACCAGCAGTTGGAATGTCTGTAACGAGAATATGGAAAAAAGTACGCCGCAAAATACAATAGCCACCCACGGAGTGCCATATTTGGGGTGCACCTTGACCATCCACTTGGGCATCATGCCGTCTTCCGCCATAGCAAACGGCACACGCGTCCCTCCCAGGCTGTTTCCGATAAACAGCCCCACCATACTGAGGACAGCGGCAAAGGCTACACTTGATCCCAGTGCTCTGGCCAGTGGGCTGTTCTTAACGCCGCTGGCAATCTCACCCAATCGGTAAGCAATGTCTGGAAATTGCCAACCAACAGAGCTTTGAGGATTGACTTCCCATTCCGTCAGCTTTTCATCGGTAACGCCATATTCAGCCATGACAGGGCCAATTCCCTGACCTTCTTCATATTCTTCCTGCCCCCAGAGCAGATACCGACCGTCGTTCCCGGCTCCACCATATAAACCAGCAACCACTGGAAGCGAGTACGTTAGAATAGCCGCGACCAACACAAGGGTCATTGCCAGTGGATAAGTCCGCTTGGGATTCACAATTTCATCACCTGCTGCGGTGGGCAGTTCCCAGCCCATATAATTCCACATCACAACAAATAACCCCACGCTCAACGAGCTGGTGATTCCGCTAAAACCGCTCTGCCCATCAGGTAACAAGGGAAGGGAGATCGTAACGCCGCCATGAATCCAGTTGTAGATCCCAACAATGGTGGTCAATACCAGTGGGACAAGCATGGCAATCCCAATCCAGTTGGCGGTCAAACCTGTTAACCGCGCCCCTCGTATATTGAGCGCACTGATACCCCAGATAATAACCAGAGCAACCAGCCATTGCAGCACCCAGCCATCTACCCAGATGCCGGCAATTTGAGTGCCCTCGCGCAGGCCGGGGATCATCTGCCCCAGATAATAGGCTGCCAACACCGGGTATATGGACACATCCACCCAGGATACAACCCAGTTCATCCATCCGGCCATAAACCCGGCAAAGGGCCCATAAGCCTGCTTGACCCAATGATAATACCCGCCTTCGACGGGCATCATTGAGTTCATCTCACGCACCATGAGCATATTGGGGATACTGAATACGATTGGCGTCACGGCAATCAGGATCAATGCCATACCAGGTCCCGACCACCCAATCAACGATTCAATCCCAAAAGTACCGCCACAGACGGTAAAGTAGATCAATGCAAACAACGGCAAGAGCGTCAATTCTCGTTTGAGTTTGCGGGTTTCTTGCTTGATAGCAGCAGCGGTTTCGCTCATGATAGGCTCCTCTCAAAAAAGAAAACAAAAAGGCCGCCTGATCAGGCGGCCTTTTATGATGAGGTTACTCAGACTTCTCAGGCAGCCAGCAGCATAACACAAGCTCTTTGGCGGCCTTGACTTCATCCAGCCTGCCAATAGGCGTGATATGCGGAGCTTCTTTGAGTAATTCTGGTTGAGTATGCGCTTCTTCAGCGATCTTGATCAACACATCAGCAAAGGCATCCAGCGCCTGTTTGCTTTCCGTCTCCGTAGGCTCAATCATCAGCGCCTCGTGAACAATTAACGGGAAGTAGTTCGTCGGCGGGTGATATTTATAATCCATCAGCCGTTTGGAGATATCCAAAGCAATGACGCCTGGGGCGTCATCCCAGCGACCTTCAACGACAAACTCATGCATACAAACGCGGTCATATGCCAGATGATAGGTATCACGTAACCGCGAAAGCAGGTAGTTTGCATTCAGCACGGCATATTCTGCGATCTGCCGCAGTCCATCCGCGCCATGCATCGAGATATAAGTAAACGCCCGCACGTGCATCCCAAAGTGTCCATGGAATGCTTTCACGCGGCCAATGCTCTTTTCAGGATGCACAAAACCATACAGTGGCGGCATGTCTGCCGTTCCCGGCTCAATAATACCAACAACCGGATCCGGCAGGAAATCCACCAGCTGTGCCGCCACACAGACCGGCCCAGAACCCGGACCGCCACCGCCGTGCGGGGTTGAGAAGGTCTTATGCAGGTTGATGTGCATGATATCAAAGCCAATATCACCGGGGCGGGCAATTCCAAGCAGTGCATTCAGGTTGGCGCCATCACCATAAACCAGACCGCCAGCCGCGTGCACAATCTGGATGATATCGGTGACGTGCTCATCAAACAACCCCAGCGTATTCGGGTTGGTCAGCATCAATCCAGCAACGGTGTCATCGCACACTGCTCGCAGAGATTCCAGGTCCACATTTCCCCGTGCATCGCTCGCTACTGGCACAACCTCAAAGCCGCTCATGGTGGATGTGGCAGGGTTTGTGCCGTGGGCCGAGTCCGGAATGAGGATCTTGGTGCGTTTTGCATCACCGCGGCTCTGGTGATATGCCCGGATAATCATCACGCCCACAAACTCACCATGTGCACCTGCAGCTGGTTGCAGGGTGCAGCCAGCGAAGCCAGAGATTTCCTGCAGGTACTGCTGGAGCTCGTACATCAACGCCAGATTGCCCTGAACCGTCTCAATCGGCTGCAGCGGATGTGTGTACGCAAAACCGGATAACCGGGCGGTATCCTCATTGATTTTGGGATTGTATTTCATCGTGCAGGATCCCAGAGGATAGACACCCTGATCAATGCAGTAATTCAATTGAGACAGGCGGGTGAAGTGCCGCACAACCTCATTTTCAGCCACTTCTGGCATTGGTAAATCTGCTCGCAGCAGTTCGGATGGCAGCGGTGCCAGAGGCACATCGGCGTCTGGGTAGCGGACACCAACGCGCCCTGGTGATGAAAGTTCATAGATGGTAGGCTCAGTCATGGCTTACCTCCTCCAATGCTTCGCAGAGCAGATCAATGTCGGCTCGAGAGTTCATTTCAGTCACCGCAACCAGCAGATGGTTTTCCATCCCTGGGTACTCTTGTCCGAGCGCATAACCGCCCAGAATGTCGTACTCTAACAGGCGTTCATTGATGTCGGCTGCCGGCATTGGACATTCGACAATAAACTCGTTGAAGAAAGGCGCTCCTCCAACAACATGGAAGCCTTTCAGTGCTGCAATCTGATCAGCAGCGTAATGCGCCTTATGGTAGCAGAGTTCCGCGACTTTCCGCAGTCCGCTTTTTCCTAACAGGCTCATATAAACTGTGGAAGCCAACGCAATCAATCCTTGGTTGGAGCAAATATTGGATGTGGCCTTGTCGCGGCGAATATGCTGCTCGCGTGCGGTCAGCGTCAAAACATATCCCCTTCGTCCCTCGGCGTCCACTGTTTCACCGACCAGACGTCCCGATATCTTGCGCACAAACTCTTTACGTGTGGCAAACAGACCAAGGTAAGGCCCACCGTAAGATAGTGGGATTCCCAGCGGCTGCCCATCACCAACCACAATATCGGCACCAAAATCGCCGGGGGTTTTGAATAAACCTAAAGCAATTGGATTTACAGCCACAGCCAGAAGTGCACCAACTGCATGCACTTTTTCCGCGAATTCGGTTAAGTCATAAAGCCGCCCGAGGAAATCTGGATACTGCACAATTACCAGTGCCGTATTCAGATCAAGCAGCGGCAGTAATTGCTCCGGACCCTTCATTGGATCGCTGTCGGCGCCATCACCGTCAATGCAGCACAGATCCTTGTAACCACTAAGATACGTGCGCAGCGTGGCCCGGTAATGTGGGTGGAGCGTGGGTGACACAATCATCTTGGTCCGCTTGCCGCGGAAGTGGTGATAAGCCAAAACAGCGGCTTCAGCAGTCGCAGTTGCGCCATCATAGTGTGAGGCGTTGCTTACTTCCATCCCGGTCAGAGCAGCCACCATACTTTGGTACTCAAAAATCGCCTGCAGCGTTCCTTGAGATACTTCTGGTTGATAGGGCGTGTAAGCGGTATAAAACTCGCTGCGCCGTAAAATGCTGTCTACTGCAGCCGGGATGTAGTGCCGATATGCACCAGCGCCTAAAAAGCAGGTCAGCTCATTGGTCGTTTCATTNNAGCTTTGGGAAACGTACCGCCTCAGGCACGTCGCGGAACAGATCTTCCAATCTGTCCACACCGATGGCCCGAAGCATTTCATCGCGTTCGGACTCGGTATGAGGGGTAAACATTAGTGTCCGCGCTCCTCGCAGGATTTTTGATAGGCAGCCGCGCCCATCAGGTCGGCCACTTCAGCCGGGTTGCTCAATTCAACCTTAACCATCCAGGCAGCGCCATAGGGGTCCGTGTTGATTTTTTCAAAATCATCACCCAGGTTCTCATTTACCTCAATAATTTTGCCGGAAACTGGCGTGCTCACATCTGCTGCCGCCTTGACGGATTCCATCGTCGCCACCGCGGCGCCTTTTTTGACCACATCGCCGGCATCCACCTTGAGTTCGAAATAGACAATATCTGAAAGCTGGCTCTGGGCGAAGTCGGTGACCCCAATAGTCGCCACATTGCCCTCAATCCGAACCCATTCATCAGAGCCGGTATACTTGAGATCAACAGGAATATTCATTAGATTGTCCTCCAGACATGGTGAATTGATTGGTATTTGGTGCAAAACCCAAATAATTATACTCTAAATGAGCAGCATAGATTTAATCACAATTGGGGCAAACGCGTTAGAATCAAGACTAAGTGCCGTGAATCAGAAAGATTTTTTTGAGCGATTGCTTCAGCATATTAACCGCCTGACAGGAGGGACCTTGGCGGTACTTCAATCCGCATTTGCGCAGTTTGGCCAATCACGCTCTGCAGAAGCCGCTGCCAGCATGGCTTACTACGCGTTCTTTTCTCTATTCCCTCTCTTGTTGTTTATTGTAGCTGCCGGGAGCTATGTTCTGGAAAAGGCCTGGGTTTACAAAGAAATCACATCCTTTGTCCAGGAATTTGCGCCGCTGTTTGAACCATTAATTGCAGACACGATCGGCAAAGTCATTGATCTTCGCGGCCCCGTTGGTATCATTGGGTTGGTTGGCCTGCTTTGGTCATCGTCTGCTTTTTTTGCGGTGTTGGTTCGAAACATCGACCGTGCCTGGCCAGGCATAAAACCCCGTAATTTCATTCAACAGCGGGTTTTTGCGATTGAAATGATTGCCTCCGTGACTGCGCTTTTATTCTTAGCCTGGGTTCTAAACGCAATGGTTAACTTGTTCCCCAAAGTTGTGGGCCTGCCAACTCCCATGGGCGGATACGCAATTTTGCCACGCTTGGCAGTCTGGGGAGCCACTTTGCTTTTTTCGTTTATTTTGTACACCTGGGTTCCGCCAACTAAAGTGAACTGGGTTGCCGCTGCAATTGGTGCTGCTATTGCGACCCTGTTTCTGCAGCTTACCTCTCTGGGAATTGGATGGTTTTTAGGCCGCGGCCTATTAAGATATGAACTGATTTATGGTTCATTGGGCACCGTCGCACTTCTGATGCTCTGGACATACCTTACAGGGTGGATTATTTTATTCGGCGCCCATCTCAGCGCATCCATTCACCGCGCCATTCGGATACGCACCGTAGTTTGGCAATCTTTCCAACCTGAAATTACTGAACCCAACTGTAATGATAATACGTCTGACAACCGGGACACATGACCCCAGAATTGATTAACTTTATCAGTTTGGCTAAACCCATTTACAGCTATAATAGCTTAATTTTAACAGACAGGCAGGATTCTCATGAAAAAATCGGCATACACCATGTTCATCATCGCCATTCTGTGCGCGTTGCTGCTAACCGCGTGTAAAACAGATGTGGCTCCAATCCAACCCACCGCAACAACAGCCGTCCCGGTCCTCACACCAACAGAAACGACACCGACCGGCCCGTCTATTGCTGAAATCCAGGGCGCCAGGCATTTCTCTCCATATGAGGGGGATACAGTTGAAAATGTGCAGGGCGTAGTAACTGCTTTGCGCGGAGACGGCTATTATATTCAGTCACTTCAACCGGACAATGATCTGGCAACCTCAGAAGGCCTCCTTGTCTTCACAAAATACCCGCCCCGCGTCAAGGTTGGAGATCTGGTCTTGGTTAGCGGCGAAATCGATGAATTCTATGCCAGCGGCGCTGAAGCGGGGTACCTGCCCATCACCGAGCTGGTGCAGAGCGAATTTACGGTTTTATCCAGTGATCAAGCTGTTCCAGAACCAGTCATTATTGGGCAGGGTGGACGCACGCCGCCCAACGAGATTATCGATAACGACAGCCTCGATGTTTTTGATCCAGACGAGGATGGGATTGATTTCTACGAGAGCATGGAAAGCATGCTGGTTCAGGTTAATGACGCTTTAGCCGTAGGGCCTTCGTCGGCCTATAAAGAAATCCCCATCGTTGTAGATGGTGGAGAAAATGCCGGTTTGCTCAGCGCCGCCGGCGCACTTGTCATCCAAAAGGATGAT
>MTKZ01053002.1_pt1 | contig 10119 bp, 7 predicted proteins | sample 1042781 | NCBI WGS metagenome assembly MTKZ01 (sample SAMN06212207, study PRJNA360539) | anaerobic digester metagenome | biome: Wastewater treatment plant; material: sludge; isolation source: anaerobic digester fed with sludge from wastewater treatment plant | place: Denmark: WWTP Viborg ...
GGTCTTGAAGCTGGAGGCGCTGGGGTATGATGGAGCGCTGCTGCATTCCCTTATGCTCTTCATATACTGGACGGCACTGGAGAGCCACCGGGGCCAGTCGCTGGGAAAGATGGTCATGAATATAGCTGTTACCGGCAGATCGGGAGAGGATATCGGACTGGCTGACGCTGCTGTGGAAAGCTTTGGAAAGGCCTTTCTTCTGCCCATTGACTGCATGGCTGCCTGGGTCATCAGCAAAGGAAGCAAGCAGCGCTTGTTCAATAGAATTTCCGATACCATTGTCGTCCGGCAAATCGAGGAATGATCAGAGAGGATTGCCGAAAGGGAGGATGAGCCATGAACCTTGCTGATTATATCGGCAGGTACTGGGCCGGGGCTGAGGCCATCTATGCCGTGATAATTGCCATGACCTTTACCAGCGTCCTCAGAGGCTATGCTGCCATCGATGAGGCGGCATACTGGGAGATCATCTATCCTGCCCTATTCTGCTGCATGGCCTGGGGGATAGCAGACGGCTTATTCTATGCCTGGGAGAGGCGGTACAACATAAGAATGGAAAATAAGATAATCGATCTCTCCAGGCCGGGACAAGACCGAGATGAGGCCATTTCTCTGATCAGGGAACAGCTCGATGATACCATACTCCGCAATATAACCTATGAGAAGAGGACGGAATTATACCGGAATTTGATGAATCACCTCGACGAAGTGGGAGCAAAGAGGACGCCATCCAGATGGGATGCCCTTTCCATAATTTCCGCCACATTTGCTATCTCTACGGCAGCAGGCCTTGCTGTTGTTGCCCCTTTCTTTTTAGTGGAAAATTTGAAGACGGCCCTGGATATATCCAATATGCTTGGAATCTGCCTGCTTTTCATAATCGGGTACCATAGAGCATATGAGAAGAGCACCTCCGCCAGGATGATCATGGGATTTGGCACCGCCGTCATCGGGATAGTAATTGCGGCGGTCACCATTCTGCTGGGCGGGTAGAAAAAGCGGTTATTCCCATCCTGAGAAGCAGGCGCTGGAAAAAGGAAAGGCCTGAAGAGGAAAGGAAGGCTGCCTTCCGCTGCGCCCTCTTCAGAGCCGCATCTTCAGGACGCCAGCATCTTAAGATCCTCCTCTTGTTCTGCTTTTTCTTTGCCTCACTCACCTTGCCAGCTCGTATATGTCCTGGGCGTAGATCTTGGTGACGTTAACCAGTTGGTCGATGGCGATGTACTCATTGGCCTGGTGCTCTACCTCCTCCTGGTCGGGCATCATGGGCCCGGAGGCCACGATATTGGGCATCTCCTTGGCGTAGGTTCCCCCTCCAATGGCTATGGCGCTGTCGTTTCTGCCGGTGTGCTGGGCATAGACCCGGGTCAATGTCACTATCAAGGGGGAGTCCTTGGGGTAATAGAGCGGATCCTGAACCTGCGAGGAGACCGCCGCCATGAAGCCGCTCTCCACGAGGCTCTGATTGAGCCGGCTCATCACCTCATCGAAGGCGAATGTGACGGGATAGCGGATGTTCAGGCCCAGGGTCATGCGCTTTAAAGTAACATTGACCAGTCCCACATTGAGGGTGAGATTACCGGAGGGCTCGTCCTCCATGGCCAGGCCCAGGGAGCGGCCGTCGGTCTCCATGTCGATCTGGGAATCGACAAATCGGATGGCGTCGGACATATCCGAGCTGGCCAGGTCCAATGTTGCCAGGAAGGCAAAGAGCTGCATTGCCGCATTTACTCCCTTGTAGGGAGTGCTGCCGTGGGCTGCCTTTCCCACCGAGGTTATGGAGAGATTTGCCGGGCCCGCATTGGCCGTAAGATTGTAGCCGGTCTCTTTTGCGAACTGCTGGCATGCTTCAGCAACCTGATTTGGATGAGAAGCCATGATCTCTGCCACGGCCTTATCGGGAACTATGTTGTAGGCGGTTCCGCTCTGGATGCTTATGATCCTGATATCCCCCGTCTGTTCAACTGCCATATCTCTGACCAGATCCAGGGAGATGATGCCCTTCTCGGCGTAGATGGCCGGGAAATTGGCATCGGGGGTAAAGCCGGACACGGGCGGCGTCTCCTGCTCAAGGTAGTGCTCTACGTCGGGGCCGCCCGTCTCCTCACTGCAGCCGAAGATGACCCGCACCCTCTTGCTGAGGGAGAGATTGGCATCGCGCACGGCCTTGAGGGCGTAGAGAGAGGCCACCGCCGGGCCTTTGTCGTCGATGGCCCCCCGGCCGTAGATCCTGCCGTCGTGAATCTCGGCCCCGTAGGGGGGATACCTCCAGCCCTCTCCTTCCGGCACCACATCCAGATGGGCCAGGACGGCCACATAATCATCTCCCTGGCCGTACTCGGCATAGCCTATGTAGCCGTCCAGGTTCTTGGTGGCAAAGCCCAGATCCGCGGCCATCTGCAGGGCTTTGGCCAGAGCCCTGGCGGGCCCCTCTCCGAAGGGAGCGCCGGGCTGAGGATCTTCTCTTACGCTCTTGATCTTCACCAGCTCCTGGGTGGCGTTAACGATCCCTGCTCTGTCCTGCTCCACCAGGGCGTTCAGCTTTGATGCTATACTTTCGTTCTCCGATTGGCTGTGCACAGGATGCACTGCCATCAATGCTATTGATAAAATGGCTATCAGAAAAATTTCCGTGCTATTCATTTCATCACCTGCTGGGACGAGCCACTGATTCTCTTGAAATATGATGCGTATTACGGGTGATAAGTTAAATAACTAATTCTATTTTGAGAGGGTGACACACTGATTATGCGGCCTCACCCAGTTTTCATTCACAGGCTGGTTCATTTTTCAGCGCATCTGTAAGCGAAAGGGCGGTTATCTCCATCAGGCCGCTTGCGATCTTTTCATCGGTCAGGTTTCGGTCTGACTGGTAGGTGGGGCCAGGTTTTCGCTCTTCTCTCTCTAAATCCTCATCCATAGAAAATATGCTTTCCACCTCTTCGGTCACATGACGGCCTATGGCGGGCTTGAGGGCTTGCTTTTCCACCAGATCGACCTTGATACCCAGCAGATCGCTGAGGTAGTTCTCCAGGGCTATGAACCTCAGCAGCCCCATCTTGGGATCGTCGATCTCTACCAGGAGATCAAGGTCGCTGCTCTTCCCGGCCTCGCCCCGGACATAGGAGCCGAAGATGCCCAGAGACTTGACCTTCCACTTTTCGGAGAGCTCCGGCTTATGCTGCTGCAAGATCTTCTTGATATCATCCAGAGTGCGAGGTGCAATCCGCCGTGAACTGGTGCGAGCCATACAAAATCCCTTTGTATCTGTTTATTGATTCAATTCTTTAAGCATTCGGCTCATCAAGGTATAGGATTTCCAAATTATCGTCTTTCCTCCTGACCGGGGATGGCGCTTTGATCCCTGGAGATCGGTGAGATAGTTTTCAAGAGCCATGAATCTCAACTGCTTCAATTTTGGATCGTTTCAATATTATCGATTCCGCTTGCAGCTAACCGAGGGCAGATCGGGAGAACTCACGGTGATCGATGTTGGAATCGCATATCCTCCTGTCTCTTTTGCTTCAGCTATTCGATCCAGAAGCTTTCCGAGATATGGTTCCAACCACCTTGGATCATTACCTGCATTTAGCTCAACGTGCCAATTGTAAAAGGAATCTCCTCTCTTTCCAATTGTTACTGAATGAACTACGTTGCAGCGATAGAAGAAATTGAAGATCCTACGCAAAAATTCCGCCCATGACTCAGGAGTACCTGCTTTGGTTCCAATGGGCGTTTCAAATTCTGGAAAGCGATCTGATGGCCTAGTCAAATCAGTCTGACAATCCCGAAAGTTGATATGTTCTGTACCTTTTAGCTGGTTACACTTGTGGCAAAGAGTCTGAAGATTGTCAAGGATGTTATTACCGCCAAAATATTTAGGAACTATATGGTCAACCTCTAGCTGGCGACCATTGTCAGATCCGCAACAGAGGCATCCTCCATCTCTTTCTTTTACTTGCATCTTAAGCTCTTCAGAAGGTTCTTGATCAGGTGGCGACATTGTTTTAGATATTATTATATGCGATTCTGGATTAATGCCATGCCGATCTACATGAAGTAACCTTTCAGCACATGCATTATATTGGCTTTTGAACAGCTCGTATGTGATATATAGAACCTGCCAATAACGGTCTTGCCTGTTGAATTCAAGACGTACTGCATCGTCTTCTTGCTTTCTTGATAGATCCTTGTCGATCAACTCTTGAGCTACTAAGTCCAAATTATGTCGATCACGCTCTTCGAAATTGAAGAAACGAGGTGGAGTACCAGCTTGAGCAATATGTCTTGCGATGCTAAAGATATCCTGTGATAAATTCGATCCGAAATGCTCTTGTGTGCCTGGGAAAAAGTTCCTCTGCAATTCGGATATTTCAGATGATACCTCTTCAAGCTGAACGCCTTCATCATAGAAGTAGGCATCAACTTTTGTTTGCAATGCGCTTATTAGCTGCTCGTATCCTTTGGCTTCATGTTCGAACACCATTACTAATCGCCGAACATGTTCGATTTCTTCGGAATCGGATTGTCTAGCAGCATATTCGACTCTATACCAACCTATCGGAAGAAGCTCCACGAATTTGACTGGATTGATGTTAATCCCGCTATCCATTTGAGCAGCCAGTTTTCGGACAAGTTCAATCGAGATATACCTAAGCGGAGCTCTTGGTGGATTTGGTTTGGGATCATCTTCGGCTAGTCCAGCAACTAGATCGTATTCTGCCCAATTGATAAGTTGTTCCCAATTATCATTGAAGAAAACAAGATGCGCTTCAGGAGTGCCGCCAAATTTTGGTCCTCTCAAGGCTCGGCCAACCATTTGTGTTAACAGGATTGTACTTGTAGTCTGACGGGTTATGAAACATGTCTTTACATCAGGTACATCTGTTCCTTCAGTGAGCATACGGACATTGAGAATGACATCCAGATCATTTCGCCGAAAAGCATCTAAGATTTGAGCATTCTCGTCAGATTTTCGCTTATTGCGAGCATCCGAGGTTCTTGGTCCGCCGTCGATATGCGAATAGACAGTTCCGGCACGTATCCCCAGTTTGCGTAGGTGTTCGCTTATGGCTTCGCATTGAAACCAGCGATCTACAAAAATCAATGTCTTTCCATAGCGATCTTTATTTCTTGCGTAGAGATCCGCAATAAACATATTTCGTTCATTATTCTCTGCCATTTGTGTGATAATATCTTCAGGAATATCCCGGAACGTTCCAACCCATTTTTGGTATTCGCGCAGATCAAAATTCGGTGTGAAATTCGTCTTTTGCTGTTCTGGAAGCGGCTTAGACAATATCCCTTGAGCCATCAAGTATTGAGGAGTAACTTGATAAAGGATACCTTGCGGAAATAACTTATTCAGCCAACCCTGAAGATTTTCGTCGGAATATACCGGGGTCGCTGTCAAACCAACCAAATGCATATCTTTGCAGCGATCTCTAAGGCTCGTTAACAGTTTGCGGTAACTAGGTGCTGGTGCATGATGGGCTTCGTCGAAAATGACTAGAAGCTTACCATTTGCGGAATTGATAAAGGATTTCAATGCGAAGTGGTCCTCGCTATACGCCCTTGTTACAGTCTGCAAGGTGGCAATGACTACATCGTCTTCAGGTTCGATATCTGAAACACGAAAATGTCCAATGGTCCCGGAAACAACCCTCACCTTTAATGTTGATTTGGGTTCTGTGATCTTGCCCACATGCTCACCAAAGCTGCCATATGCTTGTTCAAGGAGATGATGCGTATGAGCAAGCCAAAGAACCTTATAGCCGTCAGATAGTGCGGTCAAGCAGAGAAATCGAATTCCAGTAAATGTTTTGCCACCACCAGTAGGTAAGACAAGGATTCCGCCTGCATACCCCTCTTTCTTCGCTTTATACCACTTGATCAAATGATCTATAGCCATTGCCTGGTGAGCGGCAGGCTCCTTCATTGCGGCCTTTCGAGCACTTCTGAGATCGTACTCGCTATAAAATTCTCGTTTTTCAATAATTTGCATTTCTGGTCCCATTCGCAATATTTACTGCTTTGAACCATATTGGATATAGTTAAAGTGATTATCGCCCACATTATTACTACTATTATTATATATAATATTGTATACTTTTAAAAGCTTCTTCTAGTCCGTTGTCTCTTCTTCCCGGCAAAAAGAACTCCCCCCTCTCCTGGCAGATGATATTCAGCATCTCCCAACTGCTTTTTGGCCTCCTCGATAGCAGCGGTAGAAAGGCCGGAGCAGGTTCGAGCCAGGGCTTTAATCTGCTTCTCAGAAATCTGGCTTGCATGCAAGATGCTAATGTTTCCTTAACCTCATTTGATATTCAAACTTCAGGCAGGCATCGATTGCTTTATTGACTTCCAATTGCAGGGCCTCGTCTGCAGATCCAAGCAAACCAGCGATGAAACGATTTTTTATAGTAGCTATTTTATTCATCTTTATAACTGAATTCATCTTCAATCCGGACTCTTCAAAAAATTCTGTCTCCCTTGTCACCAGAATATCACAGGGAGATGGTATGATAGGAGTCTTTGATGAGATATAGGCGATCGTGGTTTCGTTCTCCACATCGTCTTCGTAAAGGACCAATGCTGGCCGGAGCTTCCCCTGTGTCAAATCGGAATTAGGAAACGGAACAAGTACAATATCTCCCTTCATCTATATCGGACTTTCAGGTCATCGACGGTATAGATATCCGGTTCATTAGCCAAGAAATCATGTAGTGATAGCTCGGAGAGCTTCATGAGAGATCCGGTGATGTCTTCGGGGTCTCCCGGATCGTATTGAAGGTCGGATCTTCTGTCTTTGCGCTCCAAAACCTCACACATGCATATTACACAGTATTTCTTGCTATTTAAATCTTGATTGTCAGGATAGCACCCTTCATTGGCCTTTTATGCCCATGTTACCGGCACATCGTCTGTCCGGTACCCCGGCCTCACCTTAGACTCCGCCAGTCCCGTCACGACTCCGCTCTTCATCATTAACAGCCCGGTGTAGGCGATCATGGAGCCGTTGTCCCCCATGAACTTTCTCGCCGGGAGGAAGAACCTCGCCCCCCTCTCCTGGCACATGATCTCCAGCATCTCCCCCAGCCGCTTGTTGGCGCCGACCCCACCAACAAGCATGGCCTCCTGTTTCTCCGCATGGGCCATGGCCCGCTCTGTGACCTCCACCAGCATGGCGAAGGCCGTCTCCTGCAGGCTGTAGCAGACATCGGCTAGGTCGTGCTTCTTGGCCGCCTCAGTGGCGGCGGTGGCGAGACCGGAAAAGGAGAGGTCCATCCCCTTCACCGTGTAGGGCAGGGGGATGTACTGCTTCGCCTGGCGGGCCAGCTCCTCCACCTTGGGCCCGCCGGGGTGGGGCAGCCCCACGGAGCGGGCGAACTTGTCGATGGCGTTGCCTACGCTGATATCGAGCGTCTCCCCGAAGATCCGGTACCGCCCCTGGCGGAGAGCCAAGACCTGAGAGTTGGCCCCGCTGACATAGATCACCGCCGGATCGACTGCCCCGGACTGCCACTTGCCCACCTCAATGTGGGCCACGCAGTGGTTGACCCCGACGAGCGGCAGCCCGAAGCGTAGGCTCAGAGCACGGGCCGCCGTAGCCACTGTGCGCAGGCACGGCCCCAGCCCCGGCCCCTGGGAGAAGGCTATGCCGTCCATCTGCAGCCCCTCCTTCCGGGCGAAGCCGATCACATCCCCCACTACTTTGGGCATGTACTCGGCATGATGCTGGGCCGCCTCACGGGGGTGGATGCCCCCCCGGGCCGGGGTGTAGGTGGCCGCCTTCTCGTAGAGCACTCCCTGCTCGTCCACTAAAGCAGCGGAGAGGTTCCAGGCCGTCCCCTCCAGTCCGAAGACAATCATCCTAGACGTACCCCTGGCCGATGTCCTTTCTGTAGCGCATGCCGTTGAACCTGATCCTCTTGATGTTGTCATAGGCCTTGGTCCGGGCCTGGGCCAGGCTCTCCCCCCGGCCTACCAATGTGAGAACCCGCCCCCCGGTGGTGAAAAGCCGCCCCTTCCCCGCCGCGTCCTGGCCGAAGGCGGTGCCGTTGTGGTAGACCAGAACCTCCGGATCTACCTTCTCCAAACCGGATATGGGCATATTGGTGTAATGCTCCCCGGGATAGCCGGGCCGCTCCCCGCTTCCGGCGGAGGATAAAGGCTTGATTGCTCTGCCCGATATGGCGCAGATCCCCAGACAGTAGTCCTTCGACCAGGAGAGCGTTTGCCCGCCCAGATCCCCGTCCAGCAGGGCTTCCGAGAGTTGGAAGAAGTCGGTCTCCAGCCGGGGGAGAATCACCTGGGCCTCGGGGTCGCCCAGCCTCACATTGATCTCCAGCACCGCCGGCTCCCGTTCTTCAGATATCATCAAGCCGAAGTAGATCACTCCAACGTAGCTGTGACCCGTGGCCTCCCGGAAGCCGCGCACGGTGGGAATAGCGATCTTTTTCATGATCTTCTCTTTCAGCTCCCCGTCCAGCCAGGGATGAGGCGAGAAGCCCCCCATGCCTCCGGTATTGGGATTGTGGTCCAGGTTGGGATTGCCGGAGAGCTTATTGAAGAGCCGCACAGCCACCGCCTCCTCCGCCGAGAAGGCCTGCTTGTAGTCCAGAGCCGACTCCAGGGGCAGGACGCTCCTGCCNNACATCAGCTCCCGCCCCTCCAGCTTATTTTCTATCTCGATTCTATCTCCCGCCGCCCCGAAGATCTTGGGGCTCTCCATGATCCTCTCTATGGTGGAGATGGTTTCCTCTTCACCGGCGCAGACTATGGAGCCCTTCCCCGCCGCCAGGCCATCCGCCTTGACCACCAGCCCCTGACCGGGATTATCGGCGCAGAAGGCCCGGACGTATTCCTTTGCCTCGGCAGGGTCCTCGAAGTTGCGGCAGGGCGGCACGGGCACATCAAGGCCTTTCAGAAGATCCTTGGTGGTGCACTTGCTGTTCTCCAGAACAGCCGCCTCCTTCCTGGGCCCCAGGATCCTCTGCCCCGCTTCCTCGAAGATATTGACTATGCCATCCGAGAGATAGCCCTCCGGCCCCACGAAGGTCAGGTCGATCTTTTCTGATTTGGCGAATGCCAGCAGCTCGGGAATGCTTTTAGGTGGCCTGCCCTCCACCTGGGCCAGGCGGCACTTGTCCATCATCTCGCTGCCCGCATTGCCGGGAGAGACGAAGACCTTCTCCACAGCGCCGCTTCTGGCGAAGGCATGGGCTATGGCGTTTCCCCTGCCCCCCGCATCAACCACAAAGACTCTCTTGCCGGACAATCAAATCCCTATCCGAATCCCTATCAACAGCCTAACCCTAAATAAGCATAATTGCCGCATTTCCAAGCATTGCCCGGCATTGCCTGGAAATGTTTGGCGGGCAATGCTTGGCGGGCAATGCTCGGCCAGCCGGAATGGTCATTCCTCCCCATCGGTTAGCTATTTAAAAGCGCAGGTCCAGCCAGTTCGCATTGCGATTCGCGCCCCGGCGCACGGGTCAGGATTGTTTTGCTGTCCCGCCCAGGAGATGTATTGTCATGTACTCACAGGAGCAGGTCCTTGAAATGATCAAGGAAAAGAATATAGAGTTCCTCCGGCTGCAATTCACGGATATTTCAGGCATAGTAAAAAACGTGGCCATTCCCACCACCCAGATAGGAAAGGCCCTCAAGAGCGGCATATCCTTTGACGGCTCATCCATAGAGGGTTTTGCCAGGATTCAGGAGTCGGATATGGTCCTGCAACCGGACCTTTCCACATTCAGCCTCCTTCCCTGGAGCAACAAGGACGGCTCCAACGAGGCCAGGGTGATCTGCGATGTACACCTCCCCAGCGGCAAGCCATTCCCGGGAGATCCCCGTCATGTGCTGCGCCGCCAGCTGGAACGGGCCAGGGAGATGGGCTTCAAGATGAATGTAGGTCCGGAGCTGGAGTTCTTCTTATTCGAGAAGCAGAACGGCGGCTCGGCCACGGTCCCCCACGACTTCGGAGGCTACTTCGACCTGGGTCCGGTGGACCTGGCGGAGGGCGTCCGTCGCGAGATCATCCGGGCTCTCATCCAGATGGGCTTCACCATCGAGGCCTCCCACCACGAAGTTGCCCGCGGCCAGCATGAGATA
>MTKZ01005368.1_pt1 | contig 10115 bp, 6 predicted proteins | sample 1042781 | NCBI WGS metagenome assembly MTKZ01 (sample SAMN06212207, study PRJNA360539) | anaerobic digester metagenome | biome: Wastewater treatment plant; material: sludge; isolation source: anaerobic digester fed with sludge from wastewater treatment plant | place: Denmark: WWTP Viborg ...
ATCTGCATTAAGCTCTACTGAAAGGTCTATGTTTGCCGGTTCAGGATCAATAAATAAGCTAACCTGTATTTCCTTTGACTGAAGTTCTTTAATAAATTCTTCATACCTTTTTTTATCCTGAGAAATATTTAATCCCCCTTCAGTTGTCAGTTCTTTTCTTTTTTCCGGAACTAATGTAACAATATCAGGAAGTATATCAAAAGCAATCTTAAGCATTTCATCAGTAGCAGCCATTTCAAGATCCAATTTTGTCTTTACCAGATCACGGAGCAATCTTACATCACGGTCATTTATGTGCCTTCTGTCTTCTCTTAGATGGCATACAATGCCTTCTGCGCCTGCAAGTTCGCATATTACCGCAGCAGCAACAGGGTCGGGTTCATTTTCGCCTCTTGCTTCCCTCAGAGTCGCTACATGGTCAATGTTAACAGCTAATTTCATGAGCAAATATATTTTTGATTTTATAAAAAAGAAATAATCGTCTGTCTAAAATAATGAATACAGTCCAGATTAAAAATCACTAACTAAAATTATAATTAATTAAAAAAATAAATTATAAAAATCCGATAAACCAATTCCATAAATATTATTAACAGATCTTAAAATTGAGATGCCGTCAATAGAAAACATGACAAGCCAGTGCAAAATCCAACTGTAAATAAATGAGCGGCTTCTTAATGCCTGCACTCCGAGTATCAGTCCGGCAAAAATCGAGGCAAACAGCTCTATCTCCGGCTTTCCTTTATGCAAAATAAAAAAAGGTATCATCTGAATAAATACAGTATAATATCCGAATTTATCCTTTAATCCGAAAAGCATCTATCCTCTCCAGAAAAATTCCCTCCCAAGCATATATACAAGCACGCATAGTTCATATAAAATAAATATTGTGAAATTTTCTTTAACCTTCGGTCCACCCTGGGGATAAGTTGCAGCAAATGTTTGCGAACCGGAAACAATCCACACAGTTATAAACATCACAGTAACAAATATTACTGAGGTTATTATACCGAATTTCTTATCACCTAAAGAAAATCCGTACTCTGAAAGATTTTCCCTGAATATTAATTTCACTGAGAGTACCGGAAGAATAAACATTAAACTTCCGTCGGTCAAGAACCAGTATATCCGGGAAAGAAATCTGTCTCTGCTGAAATTTTCGTAATAGAAATTCGGAGATGCTATAACAATAGAAAGAAAAGTTATGAATGCAACTGAAAGAAATATGTAAGTTACTTTGAAGTTTAATTTTCTTACTTCAGCAGTCAGTGATTTATATTCACATGATAAATAATTAAGCAGGTTTGTCATTGCAGTTTATTCTTAATAATATACTGAAGTTTCTGAGGTTCTATTTTCAATAAATTCAATTCCTCCGGGATATTTACTTCCGGGATAATAAATCCCAGTGTATCACTTTCGATAAGGTTAAATTCCACATTCACATTAATGTCAGACATGGATATCTGCGAAAGCTGTTCCACTCCGCCTCTTACTGATAAACTAACTTTTGGCGGAATGAGCAGAACTTCCTTGTCTTCAGGAATATTAATAATATTCACAGCAACATCTTCAAAGCTCTTTTCCGCTGACAGCTCGACTTTGTAGTAAAAGCTTATCTGAGAAGGATTAATTTTAATAATATTCGAAAGAGTATCTTTTAATTTAATTACTCCTGCGATATCAGAATTAACATTGTTAAAATATTTTGATTCTGTTTGAATAGACTTGATCTTATTAACAAGATATGAAGATCCCGTAATACTAACAGAATCCGGAGTTAATACGGGATCTCCTATTATACTGTAACCTTCCCTGAGATTGACAACAATATTATTTTTTACGGGAATGGTTTTGCCTGATACTTTATCAAAACTTATACTGATAGTATCAGGGTTGATTTTAATGACGGATAAATTCGGCTGAAGATTCAGTCTTTCATTTACAAATTGTTCGGAAATAATCCTTGTATCTTTTTTAAGTTTGGAAATATCCAGTGAATACTTCAGATTTTTGGAAATCATCAGACTCATCAGATCCCAGCCTTTGCCACGTACTGTTACATCTATTGAATTTGGTATTTCCTCTGAAAGCGCCTGTGATTTTGAAGACTGAATTTCTACAGGGATTATCAGATCAATTGAATAACTTGAATTTAAATTTATATACATCCATAAAGCCAGACCAAAGACAAATGATAATATTAATATTAAATAGTTTTTCTGCATTTCAAAGAGATCAGTTAGTTAATTCTTTTTCCCAGTTAGGATTCTGAAGTTCGTTTCTCAAAGTACTGTGAACAAGATCATAAACTCNNCTGATCCCTTTCGACAAAAACGCATTGTGCGCCTCCTTCAACCGAATCATATTTCCATATTTCATAGCTCTTTGTGGTTATCTGAAACGGATACCTTTCAATGTCATCCGGCTTCCCGTAAATAATCAAAATTCTTCCTCTGTCAGTTTTCCAGCCTTCTCTGTATGATCCTTTAAAACTCTTATTCGCTTCATTTATTTTCTTAAAATAATTTACTTTGTATTCATTTACTGCTGAAGAAGGATTATTATCTCTTGACTTCCAGAATTCAAACATAAATTTTCTTTTATCTTCAAGTTTGTTCAGATTTTTATAACTTTTGGTTTCTTTATCAGTTCTGATATACACCGAAAGATCAAATTCTCTGTCAAGATCTTCTTCCTTCATTTGAGCATACACGCTTGTCAGAAAATTCTGAGGTGTGTTGCCAGTATTATCAGCTTTATTATCATTAAGCTTATACACAAATATTTTTTTTTCTTTTGAATCTATAACATTATTAAGCTGATTCGCCAGTAATACTTCCAGAAAGTAAATTCCTGAGTGCAAAGTATCTATTTCCATTGTACCGTATTCTGCAATTGAAACGCTACTGGGCTTGATACTTTTTTGTGAAGTAAAAATTATATTTTTATTTATGTCATAAATTCTTTTTTCAACAAAATAGCTGCTGTCAAGACTGAGATTGTACAGCTCAAAATAGAAGTAAACTGTTTTCAGACTACTGCCAAACAACGCGGAAGGATTGGGTATTACTATAAGAGTATTTTTATAAAAACTGTTTTCATNNCTGTTTTCCTGATCTGAAGATTTTTTAATCTCCGAAGCAATTTCAAGATCGCTCATTTTCATTCCGCTGATGTTTTCCGGGATGGATAAGGGATATCTTAGCGTATCCGAATTAACAACATTATTAAAATCCGAACCGGTTATCTCGATTATATATTCACCGCTCTGAATTGAAATGTTTAGCTGTCCGATTAAATTTTTCTTTAACTCTGATCCGGAAGTATCTTTCACAGCAGAGTTAGTGTTATACTGACGGTCAAACACAATCTGATTTCCATTTTTCCCGGAGATTTTTATGCCAATCGTCACATTAGCTTTATACTCACCGTTATTAAAACTATAATTAAGCGACTTCATGTAAAACGAATAATATATTTCCAGCAAAGCTTTATTGTCGCTTCCTTTATAGATTGCATAATCCGCATTGAACTGAAAAGAATCTTCGCTATATCCATTTTTAAAACTAATTGCAGCGAAAGCAATTAGTAATAAAATAAATCTTCTTAATTTCATAATAAATATTTTTGAAATTGAAAAATAAAAAAAGGCAATTCTTAAATAAGAATTACCTTTTTTAAATTAAGATAAAAATTAATTACCTAAAATCCCAGGTTGAAAGTAAAAAACTGGTTGGTAGAATTGAAAGCTGATTGATCTACAATTCTGTAAGCATAGTCAAATCCTAAATTTACTCCGCCAACAGGATATCTCAATCCAATACCGAATGAAGGACCAAACATTGCTTCATCTTCTTCCTTATCAGGCAGTACTTTTAAAGATCCTCTTAAGAAAAGGTAATTATTATAATTGTATTCAAGACCGAACTTGTATTCATCGCTGGCATAAGATGAATTCATGAACGTAGTAGATAAATTCACGAAATTGTTTTTGTTAAAGTCCGCTCTGTAAGATAATCCTATTTCAAGATTTGTAGGTAATTCGGATTCCTGAAGCGTAACTCTTCTTACAACATTAACACCGTTTTCTACGAAAGTTCTGTCGAGTCCCGGACCGTCAAATTTCATTCTTGGTCCTAAGTTCTTCAATGCAATACCAAACATAATTCCGCTTTTACCGGCGATATATTGAAGACCGAAATCAAAAGCAAAACCAGTTGCGCTTACATTAGCAATATTCTCACTAATGTATTTTATATTTGTGCCGAAGTTAATTTTATCAGTCATCGCACGGGCAAAACTTAAATTTCCAATTATATAAGTAGGTTTGAAAGTTTCGCCGGTACCTTCGGGCGCAAAAACAGTTGTTACAAGCTCAGGATCACCAAAATTCAGATTTTTAATTGAAAATCCTAAGACGCCAATATTAGTAAGTTTTACAGCGCCACCAGCGTATTGAACGCTCATGTCAGCAATGTAATTCATATAAGAAAACATAGCTTCGCCTGTTTTCGAATTAATCTTTGCGAGTCCTGCAGGATTCCAGTACATTGATTCAATACCGGTAGTGCTGGCAAGATTTGATCCCTGTAAAGATGTTCCGATAGAGCCCACCGGAATTAATAGTTCATCAGCTGCATTAAGACCAAGTTTATTTCTTGGTCCTGAATAAGATAGCGATGAAATAAATATTGTTACAAATAATATTAGTATATATTTTTTAAGCATTTTAAATTCTCCTTATTTTAAGTTAGAGATCCGGGCTTAAAAACCCGGATCTCAGAAATATTAGAAACCAATCCTTTCTTCGGATGTAAATATTGCAAGTTTAATTATTTTTTCTCCTATACCAGGCGCTTCTATTAAAGCAATGTACATTCCCGAAGCAATAGGCACGGATTCAAGATTTTTTATATCCCACGTTAAAGTAGATTCGTCATTATTTTTATCAAGCTTTCTGATAAAATCTCCGCTTAATGTGAATATTTTTATATTACATACTTTTGGTAATCTCCTGAATGTAATAAATCTGTCAGATGTATTTCTTTGAATATCGCTGAATCCGTAGAAAGGATTTGGAACTGCTCTTATTTTATCCAGATCACCCTGTGATTTAGCAAGATCACTGTTTCCAACAACAGGAGCCGTTGTTCTGAATTCATAAAATAAGGGAACGCCTGTAATCTGAACTGGTCTTGTGACTGTGTAAGGATAAATAGTGAATTTGTCACCTGACTTAAAGTCCATTGAATTGTTTATTCTTTTTGGATTCCAAACAAAAGTTATATCAAACTGAGATTGGTTTGTCCTGAGATTCTTAGTAGTATAAAATGTGTTCGGAGCAGAATTATAATCAGAAGCAAAGATGTACAATATTTCAAGTCCGCCCGTTCTGAATGTTGTCGGATCCCACATACCATTTATTTTACCTCTGCCAACTTCTGTTTGTACACCATTTACTGTTGCAAATAAAGAATCATTGTTTTCGAGGAAAGCGCAGTTAACTTGTCTTTTTACACTTTTAGCAAGACTGTCACCTGCATCTATCACTTCATATACCTTAAACGGAACTTTTCTCATGTCCTGATATCTGAAAGCAGCACCCGTCGAAATAATATACGGAGCAAATGAAGGATCAGCAGGCGGGAAAATTGTGTTATTAACATACCTGTAAGCCATTTGTCCGTTGTTTGTATCAGAATATTCAATAACTACTTTATGCAGTCTTTCCGGTGTTATTGTAGTACCGGTACCGCTGAAGGTGTTTGCATTTGGATAAGAAAGACTCATACTTTTGTTTTGATAAGGTCTTTGAGTCGCATATCCGCCTAACGTATCAACACCTGTTAAGAAAACATTCGTAGCAGGTTCATATTCCCAACCCTCAAGTTTTGCCTGAGTACTGTCTTTGGGAGTATAAGTATCCCTTATTACTCCGGCATTGAGAATTTTCTGAACTTTAATCAAAACTCCATCAACAATTTTTGACGAATCATCAGGGAATGTAGTTCCTAAGGAAGATTTAATATATTTATTATTTTTATAAAGAGTATCAAACGAAACTCCGCTGTTTTCGGATCTTAGTATATTGTATGAAGTATCAGGAGCATTAAAATTTATTTTGTATAATGCTGTTTTTAACTGATCCTGGTTTTTCACTATAGGCATTACACCTAAATCCCTTCTGTTAGTATTTATTGTATCACCGTTTTTAATGATGAACTCACTACCTGCGACTGAGGATTGAGGTACTATTGTTTTTATAGCGGAGATAAAAGGACTTCTGACAACCTTTCTGTCTGATTTTGACTTTGGATTTGTTCTGTATGCATAAGCTACAATAGCAAATTTATAAGTATTACCATAAATCAAACTGGTGCTTCCTCCGTTTTCTTCTGGATATGCCGTTTGTGTTACAAGATAATTTCTGAAAATTCCTGTATTTGGAAATCCGTTTGGAATTGGAGCTGTATAGTAAGGAACTACAGGGAAATTACCATATTGAGGAACGCCGTTTACGCTTATTCCCGTTGGAAGAGTATCAATGATAATTCCAACTGTATCAATCTTATCATAAATCTGAAGCAATTTTACATCATTGTTTATACTTGCCGGATCATTAAAATCCGGAATATTAACTGCTGATCTTTTGATTTCGTATATTTCATATCCTTCAAACTTAAGAAAACTGGAATCGCTTCTTGGCTGGAGTAATGAATCCCATACTAAGTATGATTCTGATCTGTCGCCCCATGCAAAAGAAATATTTGCCTGACCTAAAGCTGCGTTCTGTGTACCAATACTGACAGATACTTCCGGTGACGGAGGAGGAGCGTTTACAGCAAAATTGGAATTGTAAAGTGATTGAGCCGTAGCATCTGTTCTCTTTAACTGAGTTACAGAATTTAAATTACTTGTTCCTTTTGCAACAAATTGTCCTAAAACTATAATCTGAGTATCTCCGGGCGCAACATTAAATAATGAATCACCGGAATTAAATATAAATCTTCTGTCTCCGGGAGGACTTACTTCCGGAGTTCCGGTTATTGCACCGCCGCAGTTTTTCACAACAGCTAAATTTGAAACGCCGTTAGTACCTCTTTCTGACCATCCTGTAAATCTTTCAGGATCGCCCGGATAACAGAACTTTGTTGGCTGTAATGTACCGGGATATAACCAAGGGGTTCCGTCTTTTCTAATACCGGTCTGATATCTGTATGCTTCTAAAGGTGTTCCCGGATCCTGTTCGCATTGCACTCCGCCTGAACCCGTATTTGTAAAATATACAAATGAAGATAAACCTAATTGTTTCCCTTGTTTTGTAACTTTATTTGAAGAACCCGGAGGGAAATAATATGAAACCGAATCATTTGGATTGCTTGTTCTGATTATCGGACTTTGGAAAAAATCCATTCCGGATGCCGGAGGAGATTGTCCGTAAGAAGGTGGTGATCCGCTTCCATCAATATTATCTGCATTATAACAAAATGCCATGTCTTTGTTACCCGAAATTGCTGAGGTGTCACATCCGATATAATCATCAGTTGCATCTCCTAAATCGGGATCTACAATTACGCTGAAAAATGTTCTTTCCCAGGTAGTGTTTGATTTGTTTATGACAACCCAGTTTACAAACTGAAGGTCTTCAAGTCCCTGTGTGTTATAACCCCATAATGTCAGATGAACTTCTGCATTTATCGGAGCTGTACCGCCGCCAAATCCTTCACCTACAGCATGTCTTTCAGGAAAACCGTCAGTCATGCATAAAAATAAAGTTTGCTCAGCATCTTTAATTCCCGGTATATCTACACCCGGACTATAAACACCGTCATTGTTCATATCAACATAAGGCGCTCCAAAAGGAATCATATCACCCCATGCAGCGTAATCAGGATTTGTAGCTGCATTATCACCCGCCTTAATTTTGTAAATTCTGAATCGCGCATCAGTTTTTACTACTCCGTTTTGGTCAATATATCCGGGAGCGTATTCACCTGCATAAGAAGCTGCTGCCTGTCTGATACTTCCGTTGTAATAACATCCAATTGACAAACCTGAAGTAAATATTGCAAACCTTGAAGAACCTGTCGGCCACTGGAATCCAGGCGTGTTGTTTGTTCTTATATCCTGATTGAATGTTCCGCTGTTCTGAAACCATGAATCTACTCTGTTTGGATCAAATCTTGTTTGCAACTTAACAAAAGCACTGGTGCTATTAGGCGTATTATTATCTAATATTATTGTGCTGTTATTTTTTGCATTATTAGGATTGTCATTTCTCGGTTTGGAAAAAACAAACTGAGCAGTAACTATTATTAAAAATATATATATAAGTTTATTCATATTCGTTAAGTTTTGAATTTATAAATTTTAGAAACTCAGTTTAATACCAAATCTTACCTGACGCGGAGTTCCCCAGTTTGTTATATCCGCAACTCTAATGTTGAAATTATCTTTGTATAATTGTGATGAAGCAGCTCCGGTTGGAGTATTAAGATATCCGTTATCATCCGGACGACCGGTGCTTCCGTATACTTTGTTTATTAATTCGGAATTAAACAAATTTAAAACATATATATAAAAGTTTAAATTTGTTTTTGCTACCTTAACAGTTTTATCAAGTTTTGCATCAAATCTTAAATTCCAGCCTGTATAAACCTGGTTCTTTGTTGATTTCACAAGTCCGTCATCAGCAAAAGCTGTTACCGGTAACTCACTTGTTGTATAAGGTCTTCCGCTGTTGAAACTAAATAATGCGTTTAATCCTAAATTGGATAAAACTCCTCCCCAGAACCCTTTTGGAACATCTGAAGATCCAAATCTGTAATCAAGATTTACATTTCCAGTATGTCTTTGATCATAGTCCTGCGGGAAAGCGAATTTAGGTAATTCAGCATCTGGATTATTCGCCAGTTGGAATTTTGTATTCGGATCAGATCCGATTCCCGAAGCAAATAATAATGTATATGAAATATCTACCGCTAATCTGTTTACTCTTCTCATGCTTAAATAAAAATCAAAACCTCTTGAAATACTGAAGTCAGTATTTGCATACAATGCATAACCGGAAGGAACAGTTGCTGAACCGGCAATTCTTGTAACACCAATCTGATCTTTTGTCTCTTTATAATAAGCTGTTATTCCCATGTTTAGATAATCACCAACTGCCTGCTTAAATCCAAATTCGTAAGATGTTAATTTTTCCGGAGTAAGAGCTGAATTTTCCGCTACGTTTTGTACAGAATTTGCAAAGAAGTATTTGAATGCAAGCTTATTGATGTACAGATAATCCAATGGTGGCATTTGAATGAATTTTCCATACTGAGCTACAAATATTGTTTTATCTGNNAACTGTTAAATCACTAAAATCAACTTTATCTCTTAAATATATAGCTCCGATAATAGGGTGTTTTGCTTCAATATCTTCGTTTGATACTATTTGATTGTTAAACTGATCCCGTATATCGTAACCGTAAGAATTTAATAAAACATTTCTTCCAAACCATAAATCCTGAGGATTAACCTGGTAAATTGGTTGACCGGTTGCTGTATCAAGACCGACTATGGAATTTGCCGCTACTGACATTGGTGCGAAATTGGCCTTTCTTAGAGTATGGTATCGATATTCGCCACCAAACTTTAAGTCATGATCTCCATATTTTTTTGAAAGAAGAGAATAAGAAGCATCTAATTTTCCGCCTGTATATTCAAGTTCCTTCTTATCATAACTATTGAAAATTCTACCATCCGTGAAAAATACATTTGCATAATTTGGATCTGCCTCAAGTCTGGTTCCCTGTCCCGGAATACCCGGATTATATAAAGTATCGCCGTATTTGAACCACTGATCCTGAAAAAATGGATCCTGAGTAACATTACTGTTTTTGTAGTAATTTGCCTGCAGTTCATAGAAGAATTTATTTGAAACTGTATGTATGACCCTTGCATAATATTGCTGATCCTCAACAACGTTTAATGGATGTCTGCCGCTGTTTGTCAGTGCCCATGATTGAATAAAATTTCTCGCGTCCTTATCTGTTCTTAAATAACCTAACTTTAATTGAAGAGGTACCTTTGATTTCTTGATCTGCGAAAAGTCAAAATTCAGTCTT
>MTKZ01049536.1_pt2 | contig 10113 bp, 5 predicted proteins | sample 1042781 | NCBI WGS metagenome assembly MTKZ01 (sample SAMN06212207, study PRJNA360539) | anaerobic digester metagenome | biome: Wastewater treatment plant; material: sludge; isolation source: anaerobic digester fed with sludge from wastewater treatment plant | place: Denmark: WWTP Viborg ...
GATCAGCCGGATCGGGGACAGCCGCCAGTGCGTCTCGACATCGTCGACAACCGACCCGAGGTAGGCGTCGAACACACCGCGAACATCCGCCGTTCCCTGGAAGCTGACCCAGTTCGAAATGCCTGCGCCGGAGACAGCTGCCTTGAAGCGATTGCTATGGGTGATCGTCCAGTTCGTCAGGAATCCGCCGCCGCTCCAGCCGCCGACGACGAGCTGCTCCGGATCTGCGATCCCGCGCTCGATCATCGCATCGACCCCAGTGATCAGATCGTCCCAATCTGGCTCGCCATAGCAGCCGACGATGGCGCAAAGAAACTCCGAGCCCTGGCCGGACGATCCACGCGGGTTCGGCATCAGCACTGCATAGCCGCGCTGAGCCAGGAACTGACCCCAGTCGTGCCAGTTCGTGTAGAGCTGAGTCGTCCATGCGCCGCACGGTCCACCGTGGATATGGAGTAGCAACGGATAGCGCTGCCCCTCCTGGTAACCGACCGGAAGGATCAGCAGGCCCTCGATCTCCATCCCATCTGTTGAAGTCCAGGTAACCTCGCGCATCTCGCCGAAGTCAAAGTCGCGCACCCAGGGGTTCAGATCCGTCAGCTTGCGGGGCGTCCCCCCGATATCGGCGACGAACAGGTCTGCCAACGTGTCGTTGCCCGCGCGAGCGAACGCGACCCGCGAACCATCCCGCGAAACGCTCAGCGGATGCCCCGACCGGCCCGCGGAGCCGGCCGGCAGAGCGAAGGCCGCCTCGGCGCTTCGTGCCTCGACATCGACGAAGCGGATGGCATGCTGCTGTCCCTCCTCGATCATCGCCAGCAGGCGGTCACCTTCGGGCAGCCAGCTCACGCTGGTGAACGACCCCTTGTAGTCGGGGAGGACCACACGAGACTCACCGCCGCCGACCGGGATGATCCGCAGCGAGAACAACGACGGCATCCGATGTTCGCAGCCGATGAAGGCCAGCGTCGAGCCATCGGGGCTGAAGCTTGGGGCATCGCCAAGGCCCTCGAAGTTTCCGAGGCGATGCATCGTGCCGTCCATCTCGAAGGTCGCGAGATCCGGGGCGAACAGGTGGTCGGCCTTCGGCCCGGGAGCGACAACGGCAGCCAGCCCCTGTGAATCCGGCGCCCAGGAGAATCCACGTCCCGCGAGCGAGCCGACATGCAATCCCTCCGGGGAGATCCGCCGTGACTCCGGCAGCACCCCGGCAGCGCGGAGATCCTCCGGAAGGTCGATCACCCACAGGCTTGCGCGCTTCAGATCCGCGTCGACGACATGCTCGTCGTCACGTTCCTCCTGCCGGCGTTTCGCATCCGGAGACTCGCCGTCCATCGCGGTGAACGCAAGCATCCGACCATCCGGCGACCACTCGACGCTGGTGACCGGCCCCGGGTGCTCCGTGAGCCGGATCGCCTCGCCGCCACTGAGTGTGATGACGTACACCTGCGTGACGCCGCGCTTGAGCCGGTCCGACAGGAACGCGATGGCCGAGCCGTCCGGAGACCAACGAGGCGCGCCGTCCACGACCTCCGACGTGGTCAGCCGTCGAGAGGCGCCACCCTCGGCGCTCACCAGCCAGATCGCGCTGGTCGGGGCCTCGCCCTCGACTGACGCCGCGGTTGTTACGTAGGCAACCTGGCTGCCGTCTGGCGAGATCTGGATATCAGCAAGCACGGTCGCGGCCACCGCCACATCGAACGGCAGCATTCGAATATCAGTCACTTCTTCTCCACTAGCTATTCTCGCTTACTTACCGTAGTCCTCAGGCCGTCGAACACCTTGCTGGTGCTCCTGCAGCTTTGCCCACGAGTGCATTGGCAACTCGGGGACGCGCGGCAACGGCTCGCCATCGACCAACGTCTCCGTTGCGGTCAACAGCTGCGCGCCCGAACGCCGGTCCATGCCGGCATCGAAGAATGCGTACTCCCCTTCGTCTAGCCGGAAGATCGCGACGTCGGCCGGCGCTCCGAGCGCCAGCGTGCCGAGCTCGGGCTTGCCCATCGCCTTCGCCGCGTTCGTGGTCGCTCGCGCGATGACGTCCGGCAGGCTCATACCCAGGTTGAGGAACTTCGACAATGTAGTCGGCAGGTCGAACATCGGCCCCTGCCGGGCAGTCTGGTGGATGTCGCTGGAGATCACGTCTGGCACGACGCCCTGATCCAGCATCGCCTCGGTCACCTCGTAAGAGAACGAGCCGCCGCCGTGGCCGATGTCCAGCACCAGCCCGCGCTTCTGCAGCTCCTGTATCTCCGGGAGAACCTTGCCGTCCTCCATCCATAATCCGCATGTCGCCGCCGGTGAAGCAGTGAGTCAGGATGTCGCCCGGACGCAGCAGGCCGGCCACCTCGCGGATCGTCGGCGGTCCGGAGCCGATGTGGACCATCAGCGGCAGTCCGACCCTGTCGGCCAGCTCACGCGCGCGCTCGACCGCCAGCAGGCCGACACCTCGTGTGGTGTTGCGGTCGATTCGCGCCTTGATCCCGAGGATCAGATCGCGATTCTCGTTGACGATCAACTCGGCGAGATCGACATTCAGGTAATCGGGGTTCGACAGTTCCCAGGTCGGCGCGACCAGACCAATCGCCGACAGGTTCAGCAACGCGAACGCGCGAATCCGGCTCGGCTCGACGATGAATCGGCGGAAGCCGGGGAACGTATACGATCCCGCACTGCCGACATCCAGCCAGGTCGTCACCCCGCTGACCGCGGCGACCGGGTCCGGCTCGATACCCCAGTAGGTGACGCCCCAGTAGATATGTGTGTGCAGATCGACGAGGCCCGGCGTCACGATCTGCCCACTCGCGTCGATGACACGCGCCGCGTTCGTCGCGTCGATCCCGGCAGCGACTGCCGCGACCTTCCCGCCGCTGATCGCGACATCCAGCTCCCCGTCAACTTCCGAGGCCGGGTCGATCACTCGCCCGCCGCGGATCACGGTGTCGTATTGACCTGCCTGCATCTGTCACTGCCCTCCCTGCCGGCGGCATCGCCACGTCGCTCGGACAACCTACTGGCGAGGCCGGAGTCCGTCAATGGCTCTCGCGGGATTAGCCCGTGTCGTCTACCATGCGCGACGGAGAATGAGGGACGCCGGGAGAGAAAGGAACAGCAATGAACGTCTATATCTCGGTCGACATGGAGGGGATCACCGGCATCGTTCACGGCGACATGATGGGCGCGGAGGGACGCGAGTACGACCGTGGCCGGCGGCTGATGACCGGAGACGCCAACGCCGCCGTCGAGGGCGCGGCCCGCGCCGGAGCAGACTACATCCTCGTCGCGGACGGCCACGGCCCGATGCGCAATATCTTCTTCGAGGATCTGCACCCTGCCGCGCACCTGATGAGCGGCAGCGCGAACGCTCGCGACTACTGCCAGCTCCAGGGCGTCGATAGCCGCTCGTTCGACGCCGCGCTCTTCGTTGGCTATCACGCGATGGCGCAGACCTACGACGCCGTCCACCCGCACACCATCGCTGGCGTCGCCGTCCACGAGTTGCGGGTCAACGGCAAGCCCCACGGCGAGACCGGCCTGAACGCGGCAATCCTCGGCGCGCTGAGCATTCCGGTCGTGCTCGTCACTGGCGACCTGACGACCACGAAAGAAGCGCGGTCGTTCCTCGGAGAGCAGATCGAGACGGTCGTGGTAAAGGAAGCCAGCGGCCGCAACGCGGCCATCTGCCGGCCGCTGAAGGCCGCCCAGGATGACATCATCGCAGCCGCCGAACGGGCGCTCATCCAGCTCGACAAAGCCCATGTCTACGCGCCCGGCAGCCCGCTTTCGATCGAGGTCGATTTCCTGACGATGCAGCAGTGCGACCGCGCCGCGCGGACGGCCGGTATCGAGCGACTCGGCCCGGTCACGATCTCCGTCCCCGGCGACGACGCCTGGGAGCAGTACCGCGTCCTCTGGGCCGGCCTGCGCTCGTCGCTCTACGAACCAGCGTCGTGGCTCGCCTGACGGATTTAGCGTAGTACCGTCGCGGTGTTTCAGAGAGGAGCTCACATGTCCCGGCAGCAGATCCTCGACCGGCTCGACTGGCGCTCGATCGGTCCGACCCGTGGCGGGCGGGTGACGACGGTCAGCGGCGACCCGGCTCACCTCGGCGTCTTCTACTTCGGCTCGACCGGCGGAGGAGTCTGGAAGACCGACGATGCCGGATCGACCTGGCAGAACGTCTCCGACGGCTACTTCCGGCGCTCGTCAGTCGGCGCGCTGGCCGTCGCGCCATCCGACCCGAACGTCATTTATGCTGGCATGGGCGAGTCGACAATCCGCGGCAACGTCTCGCACGGCGACGGCATCTACCGGTCGACCGACGCCGGACAGACCTGGCAACATATCGGCCTCGGTGCGGTCCGCCACATCGGTCGCGTCGTCGTCCATCCTACGAATCCCGACCTGGTCTGGGTAGCCGCCTTCGGCCACGCCCACGGCCCCAGCGCCGAACGAGGCGTCTACCGCTCGCGAGACGGCGGATCGACCTGGCAGCAGGTGCTATTCGTCAACGAACGCACCGGCGCCAACTTCCTAGAGATCGACCCGACCAATCCACGCATCCTCTACGCGTGCTTCTGGGAGGCAGAGCGCGGCCCGCACTATCTCAACAGCGGCGGCCCGGGCAGCGCGATCTTCCGCTCGACCGACGGTGGCGATACCTGGCAGGAGATCACGAAGAACCCGGGCATGCCCGAGGGGAACAAGGGCAAGATGGAGATCGCCATTGCCGCTAGCGGCAACCGCATCTGGGCGATCGTCGAGGCCGATCAGCTGACCAGGAAGAATGGGGTCTACCGCTCGGAGGATCGCGGGGAGACCTGGCAACAGCTCTCCAGCGACACAAACCTCACCGGCCGGCCGTGGTACTTCAACCACATTCGCGCCGATCCGCGCGACCCCAACACAGTCTGGGTGCTGAACTTCGAGATCTGGCGTTCGGTCGACGGAGGCGCGACATATTCGGTCGTCGCCGGCCCGCATGCCGACTACCATGATCTCTGGATCGACCCGGCCAACACCGACCGCGTCATTCTCGCCGGCGACGGCGGAGGCTGCGTCAGTGTCAACGGTGGCCAGAGTTGGTCGACGATCTACAACCAGCCAACCGGCGAGTTCTATCACGCGACCGCCGACACGCGATATCCCTATCGCGTCTACGGCGCGCAGCAGGACAACACAACGATGAGCGTGCCGAGCCGCTCGGACACCGACGCGATCGCGCTGACCGACTGGTACGAGATCGGCGGCGGAGAGTCTGGCTACATCGCGATCCGCCCCGACGACCCCGACATCATCTACGCGGGCGCGCAGGCCGGCACACTGACGCACTACGACCACGGACGCGCACAGGTGCTCGACATCGCAGTATGGCCGGAGAGTGTTCGTGGCGCGGGATCGGAAGCCTACAAGTTCCGCACCAACTGGACGTCACCGACGCTCCTCGCGCCCGACAACCCCGACGTACTCTATTACGGGTCCAACGTCGTTCACCGCTCAACCAGCGGGGGCCGCGCCTGGGAAGTGATCTCCCCGGATCTGACCCGGGCCGACCCGGAGACACTCCACTCATCCGGCGGAGAGATCACCAAAGACAACAGCGGCGCAGAGGTGTACGCGACCGTCTTTACCATCGCCATCTCGCCGCTCGATCCGCAGGTCATCTGGGCAGGCTCCGACGACGGCCTCGTCCACATCAGCCGCGACCGCGGCGCGACGTGGGATGACGCGACCCCGTCAACAATCCCCGACTGGGCGCTGATGAGCCTCATCGAAGCCTCTCCCCACGACCCGGCCACGGCCTGGCTCGCGGCCACACGATATAAGCTGAACGACTTCCATCCGTATATTTATGTCACGCATGACTACGGCACGAGCTGGACGAGGATCACCAACGGCATCCCGGACGACATCTTCACCCGTGTCGTTCGCGAGGATCCGATCGTTCCGGGGCTGCTCTACGCTGGCTCCGAAGTTGGCATCTACGTCTCGTTCGACGCAGGCGCCAACTGGCAGCCGATGGCCGGCACATCGCCGAAGACCGCGAAGGAGGGGTTGCCCGTCGTTCCGATCCACGATCTCGTCGTCGTCGGTGACGAGCTGCTCGTCTGCACTCATGGCCGCGCGTTCTGGATCCTGGACGACCTGACACTGGTGCGCCAGCTCGCGGGCGACAACGAATCTGACGCGGCCCGCTTGTTCCAGCCGAAGGACACGGTCCGCTCGACGCGCCTGAGCGGCTTCGGCAACGCGGAGGTTCCCGGTCGCAACTACCTCTTCGTCGGCGGCATCGTTCAGACCTACATCCCGGTCAAGGATCAGTGGGGGCAGACACGCCGCCGCTTCCTCGATGCCGGCCACAACCCCGACGACGGCGTCGTCTTCTACTACATCCTCCCGGAAGCTCCGAAGGAGCCAGTCAGTCTGACGATCTTCGACGCCGCCGGCGCCGAGATCCGCGCGTTCCGCAGCAAGCCGCTAGCCAGCGGAGCGGGCAATGACACGAACGAGACGTATATCCCATCCCTCGCGGGGCTGAACCGATTCGTCTGGAATATGCGCCACGCCGACGCCGTCAAGCTCATGGCGAAGGGCGGCGATCAGCCATCAACGGTCGGCCCACGCGCCATCCCCAGCGACTACGAGGCGCGGCTGTCTGTTGGCCAGACTGAGCTGTCGCAGCGCTTCACGATACTGAAGGATCCGCGCTACGAGGCCACGCCGGAAGATCTGCAGGCACAGCTCGACTTCCTGTTGAAGATCCGCGGCAAGCTCTCCGAGACCAACACGGCGATCAACCGGATCCGCTCGGCCCGCGAGCAGATCGGCCGCTGGGTAGCTCGTGCGGAGCGCACGAGCGACGGGGCGAAGATCGGAGCTAAAGGCCGGCAAATCACGGAGTCCATCGACGCGATCGAGGCGGCGCTGATCCAGGTGCGGGCGAAAAGCCCCAAGGACACGCTCAACGTGCCGGTCATGCTCAACTCGAAGCTCGGCCGCCTCGCAGGAGCGGTAGCCAGCGCCGACGAGCCTCCGACGAAGCAGGCCGTCGAGGTCTTCGAGGAACTGTCGGCGCGCATTGACGCACAGGTCACGCGGCTGCATGGCCTGTTAGAAACGGAGCTCCCGTCGTTCAACGCGCTCGTCGCGCAAGCTAACATCGATCCAGTCGCGGTCGGCGACAACTGATACTCGTCACACGGAAGAATAGACACGATGGGGAGGGTGGCAGCACCCTCCCTCGACCCTCAGATTGACTCGGGAGAGAAGGGATCAGACAGGGTGGCAAGCAAACCAGAGGGCACGGTCGGGATCGTCGTCGGCAGCGCCAACGCGCGGGTCGGCATGCAGGCAGCGGTCGACGTGCTGCGTGGCGGTGGCAGCGCGATGGATGCGGCGATCGCCGCCGTGCACTGCGTCGAGGACAACCTTGAGGATTTCGGGGTCGGCACTGGTGGCATCCCCAACCTGTTGGGCGAGGTCGAGCTGGACGCAACGGTGATGGACGGCCGCACGTTGGCGGCCGGCGCGGTCGGCGCGGTCAAGGGCTACCCGCACCGGATCGATATCGCCCGCAAGGTGATGGAGGAGACGCCGCACGTGATGCTTGCCGGGGCCGGCGCGGAGCTCTTCGCCGAGACACACGGATTCGAGAAGGCCGAGCTACTGACACCCGAGGCCCGCGAGGTCTGGCGGGCCAGGATCATCGGCGATGTCGAAACGACCAGTAACGCCTACGAAGACCAGTACTCGACCTACATGACGACGGTGCGCCACTGGAAAGAGCTCCTCCACGACAAGATCTTCGGCACGACCAACGTCATCGTGCGGGATCTGGCCGGCGACATCGCCTGCGCGGTCTCGACATCCGGCTGGGGCTTCAAGTGGCCGGGCCGGCTGGGCGACTCGCCGATCATCGGAGCCGGCAACTACGCCGACAACCGCTTCGGCTCAGCTGCCTGCACCGGTCGCGGCGAAATGGCAATCCGCTGTGCGACCGCCCACAGCGTCGTGACTTACATGCGCTTCGGCATGTCGCTGGAGCAGGCGTTGACCGAGGCGATGCGCGATCTGCGCCATCTCCCCGATCCCTACGCCGAACGGTCGAACGTGATGAACATCGTCGGGATGGACGCGCTGGGCAACGTCAATGCAACGTCGACTGCCGATGGCGCAGGCTACGTCGTCCAGACAGTCGAGATGGACGCGTTCGAGGAGCGGCCCCGGCTGGTCGTGCCGCTGAGCTAATCGGCGTCGGGCTTGCTGCCACCTCGACCATTGTCGTCGGGGTGGCGGCTACCCCAGACCTGCGCGCCGATCCCGGCGGCGTCGCCATCCCAGAGCAGCGCCGTGCACTCCTCGCGCAGCAAGTTCTTCCAGAGCTGCGCGTTCTTGAACGTCTCCTCATCGGAGGAGAAAATACCGAAGACCGAGCGCGCCGCCACGACGATGATCTTGCGCCGGGCACGGCTGAGCGCCACTGTCAGCCGGCGTGGGTCCATCAAGAATTTGCTGGCGGTGACGAGGTACTGCGGGTCGCTCTCGGTCGCGCTGTAGACGATCACCAACCGTTCGTCTCCCTGGAAGCGTTCGACCGTGTCGACGGAGGAGTGGGTGATCATGCCCGTCTCGTCCACCTCGGAGAGAACGGGCAGGGCGTCCCGCAGGCCGGCCCGTTGCGCCCGGTGCGGCACGACGACGCCCAGGCCCGTCCGGCAGTCCAGCCCATAGACGGTCGCCAGCGTCTCCAGCACCGGAGCGATCAGGTTCTGCTCGAAGATATTCCGCAGCTGGCTTCGATCCTCGTCGTGGACGATGACCACGATCGGGTAGTCCGGCGCGAGCACCGCCTCGACGAATGGGTCGAGCCCGATCTGCGTGGGCAGCGTCCTCGTCTCAGTCGAGTGGAACTCGATCCCGTCCTCGGCGTAGATCTCGCGTCGGAGGAAATCGGCCATCTCGCTGTGCAGCCGGAAGCTGCGGCTGAAGCGGATGGTCGGCAGACCCATCTCCAGCAAGGTCTCGAAGAGGGATACGTAGGTGCGGTACTCCTGGAACGTCCGGCGACGTTCGTTCGCCCAGTCGTGCTTGACGATCGGCGGCATCTGCCGGTGATCGCCGACCGCGATCAGCTGACCGTCTGGCGCCAGCGCCAGCGCCGCGAGCATCGCCAGCGGCAGGTTCATTTGCGACGCCTCATCGATGATCAGGCACTGGAACAGGAGGTTCCCGAACATCCTCGGCGTCCCGTGCTTGCTGACGACTAGCGAACGCTGGGCGAGCGGCGTGCCGCCAACAACGCAATACCGCTCGCGCTCCAGATGGCCCCAGAAAGTCCTCTCACCCATCTTTGGCTGGTCAGCTGGCGGTAGCGACAGGATCGGCGAGTTTGGCTCCTCCTTCGGCTTCAGGCGGTAGAGCGGGACGCTCGACAATTCCGGCCGGAAGTACTGGCGGGTAATCGCGGGGTGGCCGGCCATCAGCTCGGCCAGCTGCTCTTGCGTTTCGACGAGCTTGCCCAACAACACGTTGATTGCCGCGTGGGTATGGCAGGAGACGGCGACGCGGAACGGAATATCCGCATCCATAGCGCCCTGCATCCGAGCAAGAATCGCGAATGCGGTCGTGTAGCTTTTCCCCGTGCCCGGCGGCCCCTGAACGACGAGAATCGGGTCGTCGCCGTGCTCGCCCATGTAGTCGAGCTTGCTCGGCTCGAAGTCGTCGAGCAGGCCGGCCGTATGCAGCGCCTTCAGCCCGTCGACGAACCGTCGCTGGCCAGCCTTCGCCGCCTCGGGCCAGTAGGCCGTCGTGGGCATCCGGCCATCAAGCCGCTCGTGCAACGTGTTGGGGCTACCGTCGCTCAGCGCAGTCGCGAGCTTCATCGAGTGGCTCCCGGACCAGTCGTTCGGATCGCTGTCAAGCATGTACAGGTCACCGTCGCCGAAGCCTCGCTGCTTGTCCTCGATCGTCCCGAAGACGAATCCGGTCGCCGCGGCCCATGCGTTTGTCTGGCGAAACTCCACCGTTGCCCACGCTCGACGGGCTATGCCTTCGGAATCCCGCTCAACCCGCAGTTCGGCCAGCTCCCCACGCGGCGCGTAGAGCATCGACTTG
>MTKZ01051706.1_pt1 | contig 10113 bp, 6 predicted proteins | sample 1042781 | NCBI WGS metagenome assembly MTKZ01 (sample SAMN06212207, study PRJNA360539) | anaerobic digester metagenome | biome: Wastewater treatment plant; material: sludge; isolation source: anaerobic digester fed with sludge from wastewater treatment plant | place: Denmark: WWTP Viborg ...
GAGCTTCCGTGCGGGATGAACGGCCAGTGGGAGTTCAACGTACAGGTGAAAGCCGAGGGCAAAACCGGGGGAATTCGCATTTTGGTGGACATTTACGAGTAACCTCGCGCGTACAATACCGCCTCATGGTCGTCTCCGCGCCGCCACAGGCTACATCCCGCGCCGCAACACATGTACGCCCCATGAACGCATGGCGCGATGGTCGCGGCGTGGCCGATTTGCTGGAACTGGCGTTTAAGGATGAGCCGTTTGATGAAGGCGGGCGGCGGCTTTTGCACATGCTGCGGCATTACGGCCCGTTTGAGGCTGCCGCGCTGGAAGGATCGCGCAGTTTTAATTGGGATGAGAACGGCGAGATCATGGGCAACGCCTCCATCCAGCAAAACCCCACCCGAAAGAACACCTGGGTCGTGGGAAATGTGGCCGTGCATCCTGCGCAACGCAACCGGGGGATTGGGGCTGCGCTCATGCAGGCGGCCATCCAATATGCCCGCCAAAAACGGGCGCGGTTTGTGGCTTTGCAGGTGGTGGATGGCAACGCGCCCGCCACGCATGTTTATGAGAAATTGGGGCTGAGCCGGGTGGGGCTGACCACGCATTACCGGCGCGCAGGCGTAAATGCGCAGGCTGTGCCGAGCGAGATCGCCGACACAACCTGTTTGGTTCGCCCAGCCAAACCAAGCGATGCGGCGGCGATTTGGGAACTTACGCGCCACAACATGCCCGATGATTTAACTTATTCCGAGCCGTTTGACCGCGCGTTGTATCGGCCTGGCTGGTTTTGGCGGCTGGATAACTTTATGAACGGCAGCCCGGAGCATTGGTTTTTGGCAGAAGAAGGCGGCGCCGTTCGCGGGGCCATCCGCACGCGGGTAAATTACGACTTGGTTGAACACAACATGGAACTGATGTTGAACGAGTCTGCGGAGAAGGCGGTTGGCATTGGGTTAACGCGGGCAGCGCTGCTGCGGCTTGAGAAGTTTGTGGGCCAGCCAATCACGGCAGTTCAATCGCATCCGCACGCGCCATCGCACCAGGCATTGCAAGAGATGGGGTTTAAGGCAACGCGAGCGCTGGCGCACATGGTGATGAAGATATAAAACGCAACAGGTCAGACCGATTCAAATGGTCTGACCTGTTTAATGAGCGCGAAAAATAAAAAAAAGAGAATTCTCTGGCAATGACCTACTCTTGCATGCAGTCGCCCACACACTACCATCGGCGCTGGCGAGCTTAACTTCCGGGTTCGGGATGGGACCGGGTGTGACCTCGCCGCTCAAATCACCAAAAAATTCTCTTTTCGGGTTTTAACACCCTAAAAACTGAATAAAACGAACTTTGTAATTGGGTTGGCTATCTGAGATTCAGAGAAATTCGACTTCTCTGCATCATGTGATAAGCCAAACGACCATTAGTATGTGTTAGCTGAACATGTTGCCATGCTTACACCTCACACCTATATAACCAGTAGTCTACTGGCGGTCTTCAGGGGGAACTCATCTTGAGGCGGGTTTCCCACTTAGATGCTTTCAGCGGTTATCCCTGCCGCACTTGGCTACCCAGCTATGCTCCTGGCGGAACAACTGGCACACCAGCGGTGCGTCCATCCCGGTCCTCTCGTACTAAGGACAGCTCCTCTCAATTCCCCTGCGCCCATGCCGGATAGAGACCAACCTGTCTCACGACGGTTTGAACCCAGCTCACGTAACGCTTTAACGGCCGAACAGGCCGACCCTTGGGACCTTATCCAGCCCCAGGATGCGCCGAGCCGACATCGAGGTGCCGAGCGAGGCCGTCGCTATGGACGCTTGGGCCTCACCAGCCTGTTATCCCCGGAGTAGCTTTTATCCTTTAAGCCACAGCCCTTCCACGCGGCGCTGTGGGATCACTAAGCCCGACTTTCGTCTCTGCTTGACATGTTCGTCTTGCAGTCAACCTTCCTTATGCCTTTACACACAACGGCTGGTTTCCATTCAGCCTGAGGAAAGCTTTGGGAGCCTCCGTTACCTTTTAGGAGGCGACCGCCCCAGTCAAACTGCCCGCCTGGTACTGTCTTCCATCCGGATTACGGATCGGAGTTAGGGTCAAAAGCCCATCAGGGTGGTATTTCACATTTCGGCTCCACCGATGCTAGCGCACCAGCTTCAAAGCCTCCCACCTATTCTACACAGACAAACCTCTAACGCAATGCCAGGGTACAGTAAAGCTTCACGGGGTCTTTTTGTCCGGGCACGGGTAAATGGCATCTTCACCACTAATTCAATTTCGCCGAGTCCCTCGTTGAGACAGTGCTCCAGTCGTTACACTATTCGTGCGGGTCAGAACTTACCTGACAAGGAATTTCGCTACCTTAGGACGGTTATAGTTACCGCCGCCGTTCACTGGGGCTTCAGTTCAAAGCTTCGGCTTGCGCCTAACCTCTCCCTTTAACCTTCCAGCACTGGGCAAGTGTCAGCCCCTATACGTCGTCTTGCGACTTCGCAGAGACCTGTGGTTTAGTTAACCAGTCGCTAGAGCCTCTTATCTGCGACCCGCCATTGCAACATCGAATGATATTTCAACAGCAGGCTACCCTTCTCCCTAAGTTACGGGTACATGTTGCCTAATTCCTTAACGAAGGTTCTCTCGTTCGCCTTAGGATTCTCTCCTCGCCTACCAGTGTCGGTTTGCGGTACGGTCAACCCGGATTCAACGCTTAGAAGGTTTTCTTGGCAGATTGGCTCAGTGACTTAGGTTTGGGGGCCCGCTTCGCTTTCAGAATCTGCAACCGGATTTACCTGGCCGCTTCATATTCCTACGACGTTCGCACCGGAACTACCAACGGTCCGGCTCACTTACCATTCTGCGTCTCTCCTTCGCTCATCCGGGCTGGTATCGGAATGTTGACCGATTGTCCATCGTCTACGCATCTCTGCCTCGACTTAGGCCCGACTAGCGCGATGTGGACTGACCTTGCATCGGAAACCTTAGGCATACGGCGATCACGGTTCTCACGTGATTTACGCTACTCATGTCGGCATTCTCACTTCTGCTCGCTCCACCGCTCGTTACCGTACGGCTTCGTTGCTTGCAGAACGCTCCCCTACCACTGTCGGTCTTGCGACCTTACAGTCCATTTCTTCGGTGATGTGCTTAGCTCCTTTACATTTTCCGCGCAGGATCGTTTGACCAGTAAGCTATTACGCACTTTTTAAAGGATAGCTGCTTCTAAGCTAACCTCCTGGCTGTCTAAACAATCCCACATCGTTTCCCACTTAGCACATACTTAAGAACCTTAGATGATGGTCTGGGTTTTTTTCCCTCGCGGCCACGGATCTCATAACTCGTAGCCCGACTCCCGGTCTCTGGAATAACGGCATTCAGAGTTTGATTGGGTTTGGTAGGCTTACGCCCCCTAGCCCATTCAGTGCTTTACCTCCGTTATTAAACGACCAAGGCTAGCCCTAAAGCTATTTCGGGGAGAACCAGCTATCTCGAAGCTCGATTGGCATATCACCTCTACACACAGCTCATCCCATAGTTTTGCAGCCCTAAAGGGTTCGAGCCTCCACGGGACATTACTCCCGCTTCACTCTGGCCATATGTAGCTCGCCTCGTTTCGGGTCTACTGCATACCACTGATAATCGCCCTTATCAGACTCGCTTTCGCTACGGCTCCGCCTATCACTGGCTTAACCTTGCGATATACAGTAACTCGCCGACTCATTCTCCAAGAGGCACGCTGTCAGACTGTGCTTGCGCACATAGTCCTCCAACTGCTTGTAGGCGCATGGTTTCAGGTACTGCTACTCCCCTTATTGGGGTGCTTCTCACCTTTCCCTCACGGTACTAGTTCACTATCGGTCGCTGATCGTATTTAGGCTTACGGAGTGGTCTCCGCAGATTCATACCCGATTTCACGTGCCGGGTATTACTCAGGATACGTCTCTGCTGCATCATCTTTCGTCTACACGACTATCACGTTCTATGGTTCGACTTTCCTGAACGATTCGACTAGATTAGCAGTCAGGTGATGACGTCCTACAACCCCTGTTCTCGCAAGAACAGGTTTGGCCTGCTCCGATTTCGCTCGCCACTACTTTCGGAATACTTTCTTTTCCTCGCCCTACTTAGATGTTTCAGTTCGAGCGGTTCCCTCTGTCATGCCTATGTATTCAGCATGCAGTCTTAAGCTCTTCGCTTAAGGGGTTTCCCCATTCGGACATCCCCGGATCACAGCCCTATCACGGCTTCCCGAGGCTTATCGCAGTGATACACGTCCTTCTTCGGCGTTCAGCGCCAAGGCATCCACCATGCGCCCTTAGTAGCTTCTTCACATGATGCCGAGAAATTGAACTTCTCTTCATCATCGTCTTTCTACTAAAGACGTTTCTTTCTCATTTACTTCGCCCTACATTTAAGACATTTCTACTCACTCTTTCTTAATATGCTCACGCAGTTCGTTCTATTCAGTTTTTAAGGTGCTAATTCTGAAACTTTTGATTCCAGACCTCAAGTTTCTGGCTGTGCCAAAAACCTCAAGTCTGCCATCAAGCAGTCTGTGTCTGATGGAGATGAGGGGGCTCGAACCCCTGACCTCTTGCTTGCAAAGCAGGCGCTCTCCCAGCTGAGCTACATCCCCTGGATGAAAGGTGGGCGATTCTGGACTCGAACCAGAGACCTTCCCCTTATCAGAGGGATGCTCTAACCAGCTGAGCTAATCGCCCAGTCATGCGCTGCCAGGACACATCAGCAACTAAGAAGTGGTAAAGAAACTCTCAAAGCAAAAGCTTGAGTGTTGATTCACACCGAGAGAATCAATCTAACCGGAAATATAGAGGTTTCTAGAACCTCAAATTCCCTAAAAGGAGGTGATCCAGCCGCACGTTCCCGTACAGCTACCTTGTTACGACTTCACTCCAGTCACCAACCCCACCTTTGACGGCGCGCTCCTCGCGGTTACGCTACCGGCTTCAGGTGTTGCCAGCTCCCATAGTGTGACGGGCGGTGTGTACAAGACCCGGGAACGTATTCAACGCACTATAGCTGACGCGCGTTTACTAGCAACTCCGACTTCATGCAGGCGGGTTGCAGCCTGCAATCTGAACTGAGGAACGTTTTGAGGGATTAGCTCCGCCTCGCGGCTTGGCAACCCATTGTACCGTCCCATTGTAGCGTGTGTGTAGCCCCAGATATAAAGGCCATGCTGACTTGACATCATCCTCGCCTTCCTCCGGCTTGTGGCCGGCAGTCCCGCCAGACACTTGTAACTGGCAGTAAGGGTTGCGCTCGTTAGCGTACTTAAACGAACATCTCACGACACGAGCTGACGACAGCCATGCAACACCTGTTCAGGCTCCCTTGCGGGTCGTTCCCCTTTCGGTTCACTACTACCTGTATGTCAAACCTGGGTAAGGTTCTTCGTGTAGCATCGAATTAAACCACACGCTCCGCTGCTTGTGCGGGTCCCCGTCAATTCCTTTGAGTTTTAATCTTGCGATCGTACTTCCCAGGCGGGATGCTTAACGCGTTAGCTTCGGCACAGACAGGGTTAGATCTGCCAGCACCTAGCATCCATCGTTTACGGCCAGGACTACCGGGGTTTCTAATCCCGTTCGCTCCCCTGGCTTTCGCTTCTCAGTGTCAGGAATGCCCCAGAAGACCGCCTTCGCCACGGGTGTTCCTCCCGATATCTACGCATTTCACTACTACACCGGGAATTCCATCTTCCTCTGACATCCTCCAGTTCTGCAGTATTGAGCGGCGCTTCGAGTTAAGCCCGAAGATTTGACACCCAACTTACAGAACCACCTACAAGCGCTTTACGCCCAGTGAATCCGGATAACACTCGCCACCTACGTATTACCGCGGCTGCTGGCACGTAGTTTGCCGTGGCTTATTCCGGGGATACCGTCCTTTCTCGTCTCCCCGAAAAGAAGTTTACAGTCCGAAAACCTTCATCCTCCACGCGGCGTTGCTGGTTCGGGCTTTCGCCCATTGACCAATATTCCTCACTGCTGCCACCCGTAGGCGTCTGGACCGTGTTTCAGTTCCAGTGTGGGGGGACGTCCTCTCAGACCCCCTACCCGTCGTTGCCTTGGTAGGCCGTTACCCTGCCAACTAGCTGATGGGCCGCAGGCTCCTCTCACCAGGCCTTTCGACTCTGATTGTTACCAATCCTTTTGGGTATTAGCCAATCTTTCGACTGGTTGTTCCCTCCGATGAGGTAGATTCCTACGTGTTACTCACCCTTCCGCCACTCAGTCAATATTGCTATTGCTTCGTTCGACTTGCATGTGTTAGGCACGCCGCCAGCGTTTATCCTGAGCCAGGATCAAACTCTCCGTAAAGTTTGTTGTAATCCAAAGATCACTGAGCAATCTCTTTCAAGATTGCCTTAGTTCTTAACGAGAACCCAAGCTTTTTATCTTTTCGATATAGTTCTCGAGTCTCTTTACCACTCTTTAATTGTTAATGTGCTCTACTTCTTTAAGATTTCACTCTCACCGAAGCCCCACGATACTACCAGAACCGATTCGCTTTGTCAAGTGATTTTTCGCTTTTAATTTCACGGTGATTCTTTCGTTTCACCGTTAATTTCCAAGTCGAAGAATTTTCCGAACAAAAAATCTGCCCCTGGGATCAGGTGCAGATTTGCATGTCTCAAGTTCCGAAGTCCGCTATCGCTTTGTTAAAGTGCCTTCTGTTCGAAGCCGGTTGACTATATAGATTTTTTTTGCTTTGTCAATAGGCTAAAGCCGTTAATTTGAAAATTTAAGATTCAACCCCAACGCTCAGCCCGCTGCGCTCAACAAAAATTCCAACGCGCCGGGCAACCGCTTCGCCCAAGCCGCCTCATTGTGCTGCCCCCCCTGCTCTTCTACATACCTAAACGTCTTGTTCGCCACATAGCCCTTCTGCCGCAAAATATCCACGATGGGTCTCGCGCTATATTCTCGCGTGCCGTTATCCACGTAAATCCGGCCCGGGGTGAAGGCCGCCGCGCCGATCATCCGATACGCCTCCCCGCCACCCGGCCAGAACGCCGGGCTAAACGCGCCCACAAAACCAAAACTCTCCGGGCGCGTAAAAAACGCCCACGCGCTAATCAACCCGCCCAGCGATGACCCCATGATGCCGGTGTGCGCCCGGTCGGGCATGGTGCGAAACAGCCGGTCAATTTCTGGTTTAAGCGTGTCCAGCAAAAAATCAATATATTTCTCGCCTTCACCCACCCAGCGCCCGCTAAACGGCGTGTATTCATTGGCGCGGCGCTCGGTATTCCACACGCCCACCAGAATCACCTCTTTGCCCAGCAACGCCAGATTCTCCAGCGTGTCATCCGCGTGCCACTCCTGCCCGGCAAACCCGGTTGCGCCATCAAACAGGTTTTGCCCATCTTGGGCGTAAATCACCGGAAAGCGTTTTTGGCCGATGGCGTACGACGGCGGCAAATACACCACCACATTTCGCGTGTTGCCCAATTGCGGGCTATATACCTCTGGCAAAACAACCAGGTTGCCCTTTGCCCCGCCCGGCGCGTCACCCATCACCTGCTTGCGCCAGATGGCATACGGGATGGCCTCGGCCATACTTGTTTTCTCACTCATTTCAACGCGCCAGCATACCGCAATCCCATCCCAAACCCCTGTTTTCCTCTTTTGGCTTTCACCTTTCACCCTTCACTCTTCTATAATCACGCCATGCAGAGCAACCAGACCAAATCCAGCGGCCAGAAACAAGCCGAGCCGCGCCGACGCACAACATATAGCGTGCTCATCGGCATCATCCTGCTCACGCTGCCGTGCTATCTGATCGGTTTCGGGCTTTTGTTCATCACCCAGCCCGCCGGAAACGAGCAACCCACGCCCACGCGCCCGGCCAGCACAGCCACAGCCCTGCTGGAGCCCAGCGCCACCCTTGGCGCCGTGTTGCCCACCGATGTCAACATTCCCACCCGCACGGTTGCGCCATTGCCCACGCGCACACCCGTGCCCACAAACACGCCTTCATCAACGCCAACCATCGTAACGCCCACATTTACGTTTACGTTCACACCAACACCATCGCCAACCGTGGCCTCATCACCCACCCCAACCACACCGCCGCAAACCGAGGCCACCCAAACGCCCGCGCCGGCCACGCCAACCACCCAAAGCCCCACGCTCATACCGCCCACCGCCACCCGCGCGCCATAAACCACGCCACCTGCAATGACGATGACCGACCAGATTCACATCCGCCCATTTGATGGCCTGCCCGATTGCCACGCCTGCGCCAACCTGCAACGCCTGATCTGGGGCGGCGAACCCACTATGGACGAGGCGCTCTTGCTGGTGGTGATGCGACACGGCGGCATCGCCATTGGCGGGGNNNNTGCTCGGTTTTGCAGTCAGCATTCTCAGCACCGCCCACGACCCTCATGCCAATCGCGGCCTCAGCCAGCACTCGCACATTGCGGCGGTGCTGCCAGAATACAAAAGCAGCGGGCTGGGCGCGCGCCTAAAACTGGCCCAAAAAGATGTGGCTCTGGCCCGCGGCATCAACTTGATGACTTGGACATTTGACCCGCTGGAATCGCTCAACGCGGCGTTTAACCTGCGCAAGCTGGGGGCCATTGGCCGCGTGTATTTGGTCAACGCATACGGCGTGATGGACGATGAACTCAACCGCGGCATCCCCTCCGACCGGTTTGAGGCCGAGTGGTGGATGGATGGCAGCCAGCCCTGGCGCAACGGGGCGCAAACNNGCCAAAATGGAAATTGAAATCCCGCTGGATTTTCAGGCCCTTAAACGCAAAAGTTTGGATGAAGCGCTGGCTTGGCGGATGAAAACCCGCGCTCAGTTTCTGGCCGCATTGGGCGATGGCTACGTGGCCGTTGGTCACGCCATCCGTGATGACCGCAGCTTCCATCTGCTGGAAAAATACTAACCCGCGCTCTTGTGCGATTGAAATCGCAGCTGGAGGACATTCTGCCGAGTGTCTGCCTGCGCCGACACGGGATGCGTCCGCGCAGGCAGACGCTCAGCCAAAGGCTCATAAGGCGCGATTTCAATCGCACGGCAAAAATCCCTCACGCCTCCAATATCAGCGTCACCGGCCCATCATTCACCAGCTCCACCTGCATATTTGCGCCAAACACGCCGGTTTGGATGGCAACGCCCTGCGCCCGCAACTGCTGGCAAAAACACTCAATCAACGGCGCGGCCACCTCTGGCCTGGCCGCGGCCACAAAATCTGGGCGGCGGCCTTTGCGCGCCTCGCCATACAAAGTGAACTGAGACACCACCAACACCGCGCCGCCCACATCAATCAACGAGCGGTCAAACCCCGATGAGCCGTCCTCGGCCTCAAACACCCGCAACGTGGCGATCTTTTTTGCCAGCCAGTCGGCTTGTTCGCGGGCATCGGTGTGCGTAACACCCACCAGCAACACCACCCCGCGCCCAATTTTGCCGACCACGGCGCCATCCACCGCCACTTGCGCGCGAGTCACGCGCTGCAAAACAACTTTCATTTGCCGCCCATGCTACACTCTTTTGATATGAACACTGAACTGGAAAATGCCCGCCTTGTGGCGGTGGAACTGGCCCGCGGCGCGGGTCGCATTTTGATGGATGGCCTTAAGACCATGAACGCCAACGCGCGGGTAGATTTCAAATCCAGCGCGGTTGACCCAGTGACCGAGTTTGACCGCAAGAGCGAAGATTTTATTGTGAGCCAAATTCGCGCGAACTTTCCCAGCCATGCCATCGTGGGCGAGGAAGGCGGCGAGTACGCCATCAACAAAAACAGCAGCCACAAATGGTTTGTGGACCCGCTGGATGGCACGGTGAATTTTGCGCACGGCGTGCCGCATTTTTCGGTCTCGCTGGGTTTGCTGGTGGATGGCGTTCCGGCCATGGGCGTGGTGTACAACCCGTGCATAGGTGAAATGTTCAGCGCCACGCTGGGCGGCGGCGCAACGCTAAACGGGCGGCCTGTGCGCGTGTCTGGCACCAGCATCCTTCAGCGCAGCCTGCTGGCCACCGGTTTCCCCTACGACCGCCAGACCAGCGAGGTGAACAACTTTCAGAACTTCATCAACTTTAAACGCAATTGCCAGGCCGTGCGCCGGTTTGGCAGCGCCGCGC
>MTKZ01011371.1_pt2 | contig 10112 bp, 10 predicted proteins | sample 1042781 | NCBI WGS metagenome assembly MTKZ01 (sample SAMN06212207, study PRJNA360539) | anaerobic digester metagenome | biome: Wastewater treatment plant; material: sludge; isolation source: anaerobic digester fed with sludge from wastewater treatment plant | place: Denmark: WWTP Viborg ...
GAAGGCGCCTGTGTCCACCCACAACTGGCCGTCTTGCTGGGTCACGGTGGCGTCAAAGAAGTTCATGCTGGGGCTGCCGATGAAGCCCGCCACGAACACGTTATCTGGGTTATCGTAAAGGCGCTGGGGCGTGTCAATTTGCTGCAAAAGCCCGTCCTTCATCACCGCGATGCGGGTGCCCATCGTCATGGCTTCCACCTGGTCGTGGGTCACGTAAATGAAGGTCGTGCCGAGCTGCATCCACAACTTGCTGATTTCCGAGCGCGCTTGCACGCGGAGTTTTGCATCCAGGTTAGACAGAGGCTCGTCCATGAGGAACACGGCTGGGTTGCGCACAATGGCGCGGCCCACCGCTACGCGCTGGCGCTGACCGCCGGAGAGCTGCTTTGGCTTGCGGTCAAGATAGGTGGAAATGCCCAGGCGATCCGCGGCTTCCTTCACGCGCTTGTCAATCTCGGCCTTTGGCATTTTGCGCAGTTTCAGACCAAACGCCATGTTGTCATACACGCTCATGTGCGGGTAAAGCGCATAGCTCTGGAACACCATCGCGATGTCGCGATCCTTGGGAGGAACGTCGTTCACCACGCGGTCGCCAATATAAATTTTGCCGTCCGAGATTTCCTCCAGACCAGCCAACATGCGCAGCGAAGTGGTTTTGCCGCAGCCCGATGGGCCGACGAACACCAAAAACTCTTTGTCTGCGATGGAAATATTGAGGTCGTTAACGGCGGTGACATCGCCGTAGCGCTTATACACATGTTCAAAAACTACACTTGCCATATTGTTAATCCTCCCTGTAGAACCTTAGTTATTCTGGCAACTGGGCCAACGTATTGAACACATTTTACTCACGCTTGCCTTCATGTCAAATGCAATTGAAACGCGTTTCAATCAATTACGAATTACGAATTACGAATTACGAATTTTGCGTCGGCATAGACTAATTAACGCCAGTTTTGGATAAGAGCAAGCCTGTCATTCTGAGGAGCGCAGCGGCGCGAAGCAAAGCTGTGCGNNGTCGCTCAGAATGACATTTTCACCTCATTTTGCTTATCCAAAACTCACGTTAATTAGTAATTCGTAATTAGTAATTCGTAATTAGTAATTCGTAATGACAAGCAGGTTTCCGCTGCGCACAAACACGCTGGCGCGGTCGCCCAGCATCACGTTGCTCACGCCGCGAGCCGGGCCGAATTTGAGGGTTTCGTCGCGCAATTGGTATTGCAGGCCGGTGGTGGTGATCCCAACCGCCGCGCCACCCATCGGCAGAAGGGATACGGTGCTGCCGGGTTTTCCGCGCAGCTCATGCAGGTGGCCGGGGTAAATTAAACTCACTTCTTCGTTGGCGGTGACAATGATGGCGCGGTGGCGCGGCGTGATTTGCGGCATCGCCAGCAGCATCATGTTTGCCAAAGTCTGATCCAGCCGCCCGCCACCCGCGCCTAAAATGATGATTTCATCGTAATTTGGCGCGGCAAAGAGCAAAGCCAGCTCTAAATCGGTCTCGTCTTTCTCGCGGGGGTAGCGCATTAACGCCGCGCCACGCGCCGCCAGCGCGTTTAGCTCATCCGGGGTGAGCGAGTCAAAATCGCCAATGACAAACTGCGGCGAAAGCCCCAGCGCCAGCGCGGCCCGCCCGCCTCCATCCGCGCAAATGAGCGTGTCGCCCGCGCGCAACCACGCGCCCGCCACTTCGCGGGTGGGGGCGTCTCCGTTGGCGATGATGATGGCTCTGCTCATTGTTTTACACGTTACATCTTACAGATCTTCAAATCATAATCTCTAAGATGTAACGTGTAATTTTCTTATGGCCTCTGTCCCAGTTTTACATTCACATCCATCTTTTGCCCATCGCGGTAAATCGTGAGCTTGGCGGTGTCGCCGGGTTTGAAATACTCGTTCAGTTGGGCGATGAGGTCCTGGAAATCCCGCACCGGGCGGTCATTCATCGCCACGATGACGTCTCCGCCGAGGGGAATCTGACCGCCATCCCACTGAATGACATTTTGCGAATCTCCGCCGCGGATGCCCGCCTGCGCCGCTGGCCCGCCCGCCGAAACGGTGAACACCAGCACGCCCAGCCGCACCGGCAAGTTGGCCTGGTCTGCGATCTCGCCAAGGTTCAACCCATCCGAAGAGGTCATGCCGAAATACGGATATTTGACCGAGCCGCTCTGGATCAACTGGCTGGTGACGCGCTTGACCGTGTTGGATGGCACGGCAAACCCCACGCCGCTGTTCGAGGGCGTATCGTTCGCCGTGATGCTGGTGGTGCGGATGGCCGTGTTCACGCCGATGACCCGCCCGTGCAGATCCACCAGCGGGCCGCCGCTGTTGCCGGGGTTAATCGCCGCATCGGTTTGGATGATGCCCGGATTCACGTAATTCGACTCTGGCAAACTGCGCCCCAGCGCGCTCACAATCCCGCTCGTCATTGTCCCGGCCAGCCCAAACGGGTTGCCAATGGCGATGACTTTTTGGCCGGGCTTCACCAGCGATGAATCTGCGAGTTCGACCGGCACAAGCTGATCTTGCGCCACATTCACTTTAATCACCGCCAGATCGGCATACGGGTCTTTGCCCACCACCGTGGCCCTGGAGGTCACGCCATTGGGGAAGCGCACATCAATCCGCGTGGCGCCATCCACCACATGGTTGTTTGTGGCGATGTTGCCCTGCTTGTCTAACACAAACCCAGAGCCTGTGGCTGTGCCGGTTTGGGCCTGGCCGCGCGTTCCCTGCACGGTCACCTGCACAGAAATGTAAACAACGGATGGGTTCACCCGCTCATACAAATTTTCCAGCACCGCTTCCTCGCTATCCAATTGGGCGCGGGCGGCATCGGGGATGGCGGTTGGCACCGCCACCGGCTGAGATGAGGTGGCCGGGTTGGCGCTGCTTTGCGCGGAAACAGCCGTTGGCGCAGAGCGCCCACCGGTTGCATTGCCAGACGAGGCCCGTGTGGGCACCGCGCCAGATGAAGCCTGTGGCGTGCTGGTCGCCGCAAGTTCGTTCGCGGCCTGGCGGGCCACATCGGCCACCCGGTTTGCCAGACCGCACCCGGAAATCAGCAAAGACATTCCCGCCAGCACGGAAACAATTGCAATTCGTTTGTTCATATTTCTATCCTTGGTTTGGCGCTTTTAGCGCATTTTTTCATCACTTATTGTGAATGAAAGACATTTATTTCTTTTTGTGTTGTGATTGTAAATCGTTAACACATCTTTCTGATACCGCGCAAATGTTGGAATCAGGTAAAAAAAGATGTGTTCCACCCTCGCCTCTTTCCAACCTCGCGCAGGTAATCTCATGCCAGATCGAAAGCAGAAATAAAGATCAAGAAAGATCAAGAAAGATCAAGAAAGATTCAGAAGGAAAGAAACGATGAAACAGAAAACAGCTTTAACAATCTCCGCGGGCGCAACCGCGGTTATTCTTGCGGTAGCGGGCGGCGCGATGGTCATGAGTCAGAAAAGCGAGGCGAGCCAGAGCGTGGCGGCCGTCAGCGGGCCGGTGGTCACAATCACCTACGCGGCAACCGATGTGCCAACCGCCACGGCGGCGAGCGCGGTGGCGCAAGTGCAAGCCACCGCTACATCTGCGGCCACTTCCACGCCAGCGGTCACAGCTACAAAGGCAGCAACCGCAGTGCCAACTGCCACGGCCACAAAAGTAGCGACAACGACATCGAGCGCCACGACGACTCAGCCCGCGGCCCGAACTCGCGCCTCGCGCTAGAAGAAATTCGACATTTCGTATTCAAAATTTAACTTCCTAAACATCAAGAAGAGCAAGGAGAGCCATGAACACAAACATTTCAAATAGCCCAAAGCCACCAGCCCGCCCGCCCATGCCAGGCGCAGGCGCGCCAAAGCCAGCGGCAAAGCGCAAGGGAAATGGGGCAAAGGTAGCCAAAGTTGTGATTCTTAGCGCGGCCATCGCCTCCACTCTCACCGGTTGGGGTCTTATTAGCGCAACCGCGCCAGAGATGAAGGAAACCGCCAGCGCGACGACCGAGACAGCGGTAGTGGCGCAAATTGCCCAGGTTCAGGCCACCTCAACACCGGCGGCCACCGCCACACCCGCAGCCACGGCGAAGAGCGCGGCAACAACAACCGCCGCGACCACATCGGCCACAACGGCCAGTGCGGTAACGGTGAAGACGACCACCACCCAGGTTGTCGCCAGAACGCAGGCTTCGCNNATTGGCTGAGAGTTTGATAAGACAAACATCGTTTTTTACCAATTTCCTACTATTGCCAGATACCTTGTTTGCCATGAAGCAATCTACCGGGTTACTCATTGCGGCGGGTGTAACCGCCATTGTGATGGCTTGTGCGGGCACAACCGCAGCGGGCATCGCGGCAATCAACGCGGTGGATCGGGCTTCATCCGCGCAAAACGCGCCGCAAGCCGCGCCGCAGCCCAATGGGCCAGTTGTGGAGCTTGATCAGGGAACAGCGGTGCCAACGCAAACGCAAAACGCCCAGCCGACCGTGCAAACCACGCGGCTGTCATCAGATGAAGCGGTGGCAATTGCCATGCGGTTGGCGCGCGGCGCGAGCCTGCTGGAGACGCCAGCATTGGTAACCCTGCGCCGCAATGTGCAGGCGTATGAGATCAAGCTGGATGTGGGTACGCTTTACATTGATGCCAACACCGGACGCCTGCTGGGCGTGACCCGCCCGCAGAACCCGCAGCCCACGCCGGGAAGCCATGGTGAGCGCGAGAACGAAAATACACATACATCTTTTAAAAATTACTCGGAACAGGAGCACAACGAAAATGACTAACCCGACCCCAGCGGCGCCACCGCCATCTAAAAATCCGCCTGGATCAACGGGCAAGCAGGCCATCAAACCCAAGAGCTATGGCGCTTCCACGCTGAAAATTGTGCTCACGGCCACATCAATTGCGGCAACCATTGGCGGGTGGGGCTTAATTAGCGCCACCGCGCCGGAGATGAAAGCGGAGTTTGGCGATGCGGCTGTGGCGCAAGCGCAGACCACAGCCACCCCAACATCGCGGCCAACCAACACAACTGTGCCCACACCTACAACCCAAAACCGGGCGCAAAATCAAACGCAGGCTCCTGCGGCCACGGTTGCGCCAAAGGCCACCGCTGTGCCAACCGTGCGCCCGCAAGCTACGGCCACGCCACAAGCGCGTGTTCAACCAGCGCCGCGCGCCAGAACGCGCTCCTCACGGTAATGCGCGGGGTTGCCCCGCCACCCACGCGATGAGACCCTGCTGGGCCGAGACCTCGGGCTTTGACCCGGCCAGAGCCGTAAAACGGATGGCATCATTGAGCGAATAGCCCAGCAGCGCCAAGACGCTGGCGCACAAGGTGCCTGTGCGGCCAATGCCATACGCGCAGTGAATCAGGATATTTTTTCCACCGCGCAATTCATTTGCAATGCCCTGTGCCAGTTTTAGATATTCTTCGCGGCTGACTGGCGTGCCCATATCCACAATTGGAAACGAGGTGACCTCGCACGGCACAGCCCCATCGGCCAAAGCGCGGGCGTAGGTTGGCGAATAATGCGCCACTTCTGCTGGGTGCGCCAAACACACCACCCGATCCACCAGCCGCCATGTTATTTCGTCCAGGCTGTCTTTTAGCGGTTCTTTGTAGCCCGGCATGGAGTGCAAATACAAACTGCCAGAGGCGTCTTCTGGCAGTTTTACGGCGCGAAATAGTGGCTTGCTCATGGATTGAATTCAGAATTCGGAATTCGAAATTCTAATTTTCCCTGCGTTTATCTTCAAAGTTTATTTCATCCATCAGCTCATCTACCGTTGGCAAAACCACGCGCTGGCGCTCGCGCATGCCGCGCATGGCAATTTTGCCCAACCGGTCGTGGTGTTTGATGGCTTGCTGGAGGGCGTCACGCGCCTCTGGGTAGTCGGGTTTTAGGCGAGGGATATCCCAGAACTTCATCACCTCGTCAATCACCTGGGTGTAAAACTCGGATGGCCCGTAATGCACGTGCTTGGCAATGATGTCCATGCGGCGTTTGTAGTCTGGCATCCCCGCGCCGGGCATCTCGAATTTGCGCATCACATCGGCCACAATGACAACCAAATTGGGGTTGATGTCCAGATGCGCTTGCACGGCATCGCGGTAAAAGGTGTAATGCAGGGTTTCATCGCGGGCCAGGCGGCGCAGCACCCGCGCCAGGCCGGGGTCTTCTTTCTCGCAGGCTTGCGCCACGTTCAGGTAAAACACCATCGTGGCGCGTTCTTGAATGGACGTGTAAACCATCACCTCCAGCGGGGTTTGCAACCCGGTGTGAAAACCGCCCTCCACCACACCCTTGCGCAGTTTGTGCCGCGCCCAGGCGTCGCCGTTTTCGGTCAGCATCAAATACACGTCCAGCAAATCGCCGTGCTGGTCTTCTTCCGCCGTCCAGGTGTGGACAAAATCTACCAGCACCTGCAACGATCCTTTGAACGTGGTGTATAGCTCGGTGGTGAACCAGGGCAGGTTTACCTCGGTGAGCAGGGCGGTCTCTACCGCCAGATAGGTTTCCTCGGTCAGTTTGCGCGGTTGTTCCGGCTGTTTGGCCAAAACTTCGCTCTCAAACAAATCTTGCCGAGACATGCTTTTGCCGGGCAACGGCAAAAACTCGTGATAACTCCAATCTATTTTTTCTGCGCGAACCTTGTGCTGTTTGTATAGCTCAACAAGGCGGTTTTCCAATCTCTGATCAACTTGTCCAAATGATGGCATGACTACTCCTGTGAATGTTTAACAATGGTGTGAGTGGGTAAAAAGTCTGAAAGTCTGACGACCTGTGACTCTTGACCACTAGCACAACAAGTTAAATAAATTCGTGGAGGGGTCAAAGCCGCGCCGGGTTTCATCGCCCCCGTGCGCGGGCTGAAACGCTGCGCGAGGGAGCGCGAAGCGGCAGGCTGGCAAAATTTCGCGCAGCAACGCGCCCAACGCCCACAACCGGCGGTCTAGCGCGTTCACCAGCGGGCTGATGGCGCTTGTGACCTGCGCCGCCAGCGCCTGATAGACCAGATGCAGTTGCGCCGCGTATTCCATCACCCGCTGGGCGGCTGGCCGCGACCGCAGCATGGCCCGCATGTCTGCCAGCGCGCGCATGGGCGCATACACGCGCGTCTCGCGCAGGCGGATGCTGACGCACGCCAGCGTGAGCGCCGGAATGAGGGTGAAGGTGAGGAAGTCGGTCAGTGTTTCTGGCCGGGGGCGGGCCAGTTGGTCGCGCAGCAGGCCAATCAGCACAAACCACGCCAAAATAACAAGAGACCGCGCGCCTTTTGCCAGATGACCCAGGTCATCGGCTGGTTTGAGCAGCGGGGCGGTGTGCGACCGGCGTATGTTTGGCATTCGGTTTGTAATAACACCGCGCAGGCGTTAAAGAAACGAGAAGCGGGGAGTAAGAAATGAGAAATAAGAAACAAGAAATGTGTGGCGCAAGTTTTTTTGTTTCTTACTGGATCTGCGCAAGATCAAAGCCTCGCAGGTTGGCCTGCGAGGCTGGTTGCTTCTACCGCGCCATTCTCAGCGTTCTAGGAAGTTTTTGCGTAGGTCCAGTTCTTATTTCTTATTTCTGTTCTCTTACTTCTCTCCCGCAATTTTCGTGTAAGAATCCTTCAGGCCAACCGCGCGGTTGAAGACCAGTTTGTCGGGCGCGGAATCTGGGTCAACGGCAAAGTAGCCGATGCGCTCGAACTGATATTTTGCGCCGGGGGCCGCGCCTTTCACGCTTGGCTCAACAAAAGACCGAACCACTTCCAGCGAGTTGGGGTTCATCACGCTCAAGAAGCTCTCGCCTTCCGGCACGTCATCTGGGTTGGATTTGGTGAACAGCGAGTCGTACAAGCGCGTCTCAATGGGCAAAGCATGTTCTGCCGAGACCCAGTGAATGGTGGCCTTGACCTTGCGGCCATCGGGGGCGTCCCCGCCGCGTGTGGCGGGGTCGTAGGTGCATCGCACTTCAACCACGTTGCCCGCCGCATCTTTCACCACGCCCACGCATTTGATGAAATACGCATAGCGCAGGCGCACCTCGCGGCCCGGCGCAAGACGGAAGAACTTGGGTGGCGGCTCCTCGCGGAAGTCATCTTGCTCAATGTAAAGCACTTTGCCAAACGGCACTTTGCGCGTCCCGGCGGATGGGTCTTCTGGATTGTTCACCGCGTCCAGCTCATCGGTCTGGCCGTCGGGGTAGTTTTCAATCACCACCTTCAAAGGTTTCACAACCGCCATCACGCGCGGGGCGGTCTTGTTCAATTCTTCGCGCAGGCAATGTTCCAGAATGGCAATATCCACCACGCTATCTGCTTTTGCCACCCCAATGCGGGCGCAAAATTCGCGGATGGATGATGCGGTGTAGCCGCGCCGCCGCAGCCCGCACAGCGTGGGCATGCGCGGGTCATCCCAGCCGTTCACGCGGTTCTCTTTCACCAGCTGCATCAACTTGCGCTTGCTCATGATGGTGTACGAGAGGTTCAGCCGCGCGAACTCAATTTGGCGCGGGGCGTAGATGCCAAGCTCCTTCACAAACCAGTCATACAAAGGCCGGTGAATTTCATATTCCAGCGAGCACAACGAATGGGTGATGCCCTCGATGGAATCGCTTTGGCCGTGCGCAAAATCATACATGGGGTAAATGCACCATGCATCGCCCGTGCGGTGATGCATGGCCTTGAGGATGCGATACATCACCGGGTCGCGCAGGTTGATGTTGCCAGAGGCCATATCAATTTTTGCGCGCAGCGTGTGGCTGCCTTCGTCAAACTCGCCTTTGCGCATACGCTCAAACAAATCCAGGTTTTCTTCCACGCTGCGGTTGCGGTATGGGCTTTCTTTGCCGGGTTGGGTGAGCGTGCCGCGATATTCGCGCATCTCATCCGCGCTCAGGTCGCACACAAACGCCTTGCCTTTTTTAATCAGGTCAACGGCGTATTGATAAATTTGCTCAAAATAATCGGAGGCGTAAAACAGCCCGTCGCCCCAATCGTAGCCCAGCCAGTGAATATCGGCCATGATTTGGTCCACATATTCCTGGTCTTCCTTCACCGGATTGGTGTCGTCAAAGCGCAGGTTGCACGTGCCGCCAAAATCCTGGGCGATGCCAAAATCCACCGCCATCGCCTTGGCGTGGCCAATGTGCAAATAGCCGTTTGGCTCTGGTGGAAAGCGCGTGCGCACGTAATTGAATCGCCCGCTTTTCAAGTCTTCGCTCACCGCTGTGCGGATGAAGTCGGAGGTCTGGGTTGTTGTGTTCTCGGCCATGTTTTTGTGTTGAGATGCAGTATAGCTGAGTGGGCAGGAAGAAGGACGGAGGACGGGAGACGGAAGACGGAGGTCGGGCAATTGTGGTCTTTCTCAGAGATTATTGGACACGTTGGCAATCCCAGCCAAGCACCTGTCTCCCGTCCTCCGTCTCCCGTCAACTATCTGTCAATCCATACACCGGCCCATGCCCCGGATAAACAACCCGCGCTCCGGCCTCGCGCAGACGCGCCCAACTGGCGTGAACCTGCTCCGCGTTTTCCACGCTGATGAATTCCGGGCGGGTGAGGTCGCCGGTGAAGGCCGAGCCGTCATCCAGCACCAGGCTCACGCTGTCATCCGAGTGGCCGGGCGTGGGGATGATTTGCCCGGCGATGCCGATGCGACCCAGAAAAGCGCGGCTTTCGCTAAACGTAATTTCAACATTTCCGTTTGGCGTAATTTCCAAATAGTTGTCTTGTGGTTTTGTCCAGCGCTTCATGCGTGGAACCCATGCTGTTTGGGTTTCCATCACCAAAAGCGGCACACCCGCTTGTTTTAGCTCTTGCGCCGCGCCCGCGTGGTCAATATGGTAATGCGAAGCCAGCGCATATTTAATCTCGCGCAGCTTGATATCCATCCGCTCGATATTGGCTTTGAGCGTTCCAAACAGGCCCGGCCAGCCCACATCAAACAAAATGCGCGAAACGCCGTTGCTCACCACCCAATAATTTGTGGAGCGATACCCCACGTTGACAATGCTGAGACCCATGTGGGCATGATAAACGACGGAAGACGGCGCAAACCGTCTTCCGTTTCTTTTCAAATTTACTTTCTCTCGCCCACTTCCACTTGCAACGCG
>MTKZ01012307.1_pt1 | contig 10112 bp, 9 predicted proteins | sample 1042781 | NCBI WGS metagenome assembly MTKZ01 (sample SAMN06212207, study PRJNA360539) | anaerobic digester metagenome | biome: Wastewater treatment plant; material: sludge; isolation source: anaerobic digester fed with sludge from wastewater treatment plant | place: Denmark: WWTP Viborg ...
AGAGGCGCCTGCGGCGCAACAAAAATGTACCATCGTCTTTCATTACAAACAACTCTAACCACTGTCATTCCGGTTTTTTCGCGAAGGTCGACTTGGGTCGAAGCACGGTACTGGACAACGCGAAAAAGACCGGAATCCAGATTCGGCCCGCTGTAATGAATACCCAGTTCCCTTCTCGAAAGATAAAACGAACGCGGGCTGTTCCTCCCCCACGGCTTCCGGAACTGGATTCCGGTCTTTTCGCGGCCTGGCACCCTCTTCGATATACGTCCTTTTTCCACCGCGAAAAACCGGAATGACGCGTTGTTTGTGGATTCTTGAACTAAACCAGAACATAACGCTCCTCTTGGTAACAAACAGAACTCATGATTAATTGTCAGCGAAATTGCCTTAAGGCCGTACACTGAAAAACAGGGCGTTTCTCCGAATGGGGCATTTCTATTCGCAGATTTGTCCGTATCCGGAAAGACGTAGCATGCTGTATACTGTAATTGACTGGTATATTTCTTTTGTAACCTTGCCGAGTATAAGGAGAACTTTTGATGTGGAAAATCATTATGGCAGCGGTTGTGATGGCTTTGGGCACAGACCTGGCCTCGGCGCAGGCAGCGGACCCGGCGGCACCGGGTGCGAGGTTATTGAGTACCATTGACGTCAAGAATTTCGGCGCGGAAACCCTTCGCATTGGGGACTTGGACGGGGATGGCGGCCCAGACCTGCTCTTTATTCAAAGCATCTTCGGCACCCGGGAAATTACGTGTCTGACGGCTACAACAATCCATGGAGAAGTCCTCTGGCAGTCGGGAACGCCATCGCTGGATAATGGGCGTATTTACAGCGACCTGCCGGTCCAGATTTACGATTGGGATCGCGACGGCTGGAACGAAGCGCTCTATGTCCGCCAGGCGAAATACGTGGAACCGCCCTATGACGGCACCTCGCCCCGGGAACGGGCCACGCGGTATGAAGGGGAAGCACAGATGGTGGTGCTGTGCGGCAGGACCGGCAAAGAAAAAGGAGCGTTCTCGTTACCCGCCCCGGCGGACGACAGTTTTCTCTTCGCCGATCTGAGCGGGCGGGGAAGGCGCGAAGACCTGGTAGTCAAGGACCGTTATTGGAACATGTGGGGTGTCGCCCATGACGGGGATATGTTGTGGCATTATGAAGGGTCTGTCGGCCATTATCCCGCCATTGCGGACGTTGACGAGGACGGCAAAGATGAAGTGTTTACGGGATTCGCGTTGATTGACCACGATGGAACCGTCCTGTTCCAGAAGGACGCGGGCAACGCCCATGCGGACGCCACATGGATTCTACGCGCTCCGGACCGTACCTGGCGCCTCCTCTTCGGCAATGGTGGCATCCACTGCCTTGCGCCCGATGGAAGTGAATACTGGAGCCATCCCCTGGGCGAGGCGCAGCACGTGGTTGCGGGACGGTTCAGGAGAGATTCGCCGGCGCAGTTGGCCGTGGTGGACCGCACCCCCGTACCGCATCACCGCGATGAAAATGCCTGGGGAATCCTCTATATGTATGACTTGGACGGGAAAGAACTTTGGAACAGCAAACAGCCCCCGGGCGCTTGGGCCATCGCCACCACACCGGTAAACTGGTTCGGAACGGAGCCACCCTCGGGAATACTTGTATATGGGATGGGAAAGGACCGGCCTGCCGTGATTTGGAACGGCGCGGGAAATGTGGCTGAAACGCTTCCCATGACGTTTACCACTGACCGGAAAGACCGGGACCAGCAACTTGATTTTTACGGACTCGCCGCGGATGTATGGGGCGACAGCCGCGATGAAGTAGTGTTGTTCGGGTCGCGTGGCGCCTGCATTTACACCAATGCGCGGGCCGCTGAAATCCCCACCCTGTACAACGAAAACCTCTACCCCGGAATGTAGGAATCAGACTATTCAACCTTGTTAAAGTCCAAGATGTGAATTCACTGCCGCCCGAGGGAAGTATCTCCCGGCAGAGTCCGGGGAACGCCTTGGATGTCAGCGTTTCAGAATGCCTCCCCGGCTTTGGCTGAGGTAAATGCCCTGCAGATTCATCTTGAGTTCATCCGGATTGTCGGAGGCAATCATGGCGTCTTCTTCTTTTATCAGCCGCCGTTTTATCAGACTGGCCAGGCTCAGATTAAAGGTCTGCATGCCGTCTTCGGCGCCCGCCACAATTGCATTGGGGATTTGCTTGATGGTGTTTTCCCGGATTAACTGGGCAATGCCGGGATTGTTCAGCATGACTTCAATGGCGGGAACACGGCCTTTGCCGCTTGCCGCGGGCAGCAGGCGCTGGGAAATGCAGGCCCGTAATTGCAGGGCAATTTGCGAACGCACCTGGACCTGCATATCAGAAGAAAACATGTCCATAATGCGGTCTATGGACAACATGACGTTGGTGGTGTGCAGGGTGGAGAACACGAGATGGCCCGTTTCTGCGGCGGAGATGGCCGCCTGAAAGGTCTCCGCGTCGCGCATTTCGCCGACGAGAATGACATCGGGGTCTTCACGCATGACGGCACGCAGGGCAACCGAAAAGTTCTGCGTATCGAGCGTGACCTCCCGCTGGGTAACAATGGATTTTTTATTGGAGTGCAGGTATTCGATGGGGTCTTCAAGCGTCACAATATGAAAGCGTTTGCGGGCGTTAATCCAGTCGATAATGGAGGCGAGCGTCGTGGATTTGCCGCTGCCGGTGGTTCCCGTAATAAGGACCAGTCCACGGGGCAAATCGGCAATTCGGGACATGACCGGCGGCAAGTTCAAGGAATCGAAATCCAGGATGACGCCCTTGACATGGCGCATGACGAGGCCGGTAGAACCGCGCTGCTTGAACACATTCACGCGGAACCTGCCGACACCCGGCACCCCATAGGCCAAGTCGGCGTCGCCTTTATCCACAAAGGCGTCGAACTGCTTATCGGTCATCAGTTCCCGGGCATACCCCAAGGTATCTTCGGCGGTAAGCGATTCCCCCTGCAGGAAGCGCATTTCACCATCAATGCGCAATACAGGCGGGCTTCCCACGGTAAGATGCAGGTCCGAAGCACTGTTTTTCACAGCATAGCTCAGCAGCTTGTCTATCTTGTATTGTTCCTTGGGGATGTCCATGAGCGAATCCTTTATATCGTGCCCGTTGCAGTGGGAACAGTATGGTTTGCACTATTTCTGCCGATGTCCGCACGACTCCCGGCGTCCTGAATACCCCATGCAGGCGCGCGCGCAAGGCGGGGGTACCGCGTGACGACGGGCGACCTGCTCCACGGCGCTGTATCACAGGTCTTTCGCGCAAGACTTTATTTTTATGGTGATTTCCAGAATGTCTTTCATATCCTGTTCTGATCCCAGCAGCAGTTGATGGGCGAACCACAGCCCACTCCTGGAACACAGGTCTTCGGCCACCGGACAGGAACAGCCGTTATAATCATGAAGGGGCAAGCCCAGAAATACCGGTTGCTTATAAAGCGGCAGCGGATAGCCCGCAGAGACGGGCCAGCCTTCGGCGTTGGCGGCGCGCACAAATTTTTCCCTCGAACATCCAAACGCCGCTTCATCAAAGCGAAGACAGTAAAGATGATAGGCGCGCCGGCTGTTCCGATTGCTGGTCCGCTGCGGGGTGAGCCCGGGAATGCCTTCGAAGCCATGGTTCAACTGCGCGGCGTTACGCGCGCGCAACAGCATCTGCTCTTCCATGCGTTCCAACTGACACGACAGTATGGCCGCCTGGAATTCAGTCATGCGCGCATTGGTGCCGACATTGATGTGGTGATACCAGGGCGTTCCGGACGGTGGGCGGCCACAGTTGACACGGGAGCGTATTTCCCCCGCGAGTTCCTCATCGTCGGTGACAATGGCGCCGCCTTCACCGGCTGTGATATTTTTCGATGCCTGGAAACTGAAGAAGCCGCAGGCGCCCAGGGTGCCGGCACCTTTGCCTTTCCACTGTCCTCCCCAGCAATGACAGGCGTCTTCAATGACGGGGATTCCATGCTTGGCCGCAATGTCATTCATCCGGTCCATGTCGCAAATACGGCCGCCGAAATGCACGGGCATAATCGNNCGTCGGGGTCCATGCACCAGGTATCGTCCACGTCCACGAAGATCGGCGTGGCGCCCACCCGAAGCACGGCGCTGGCCGTGGCGACAAAAGTATAGGGAGGAACCAGCACTTCGTCGCCGGGCCCGATACCAAGGGCCTGGAGAATAATCTCCGCGGCGGCCGTACCGCTGTTGCAGGTTATGCAATGCCGGGCGCCTTGAAAGGCGGCGTAGGCCGCCTCGAAGGCTTTGACCCGGTCCCCGAAAAACCATTTGCCGCTTTCAAGCACTTCGAGCACCGCACGATGTTCACGTTCATCGTGCACCGGCCACGCGGGCCAGGTCCTGCCTGTATCCCGAACGGGCGCCCCTCCCTTGATAGCCAATGGAGAATATGCTGATTTCATGGTTTAAACCTCGTTTGCCGTGGGGAAATATATTGCACGTTCTGTAATCGTGTATGCCGGTGTCACGACCCGGTACCCCTGTATTATGGACTTTTGGCATTCTTTTTCACAACCCGAATCTTTTCCGCACGTTTTTCCGTGTTCCTGCAGCGCGCTCTGACTTCGCGGAACCACCTTGTCCGGCAACGGTCTGGCACCGGAGACACCTTCCGAAAAAGGCAAACTACAGAATAGCACTTGTCAGAAAAGCACTTAGTGTGCGGGGGTTCGCTGTGCTATACTTCTCCTTTTGCGTTGGAACATCTAATCGTATAAAATGCTATACTATGTGGAGAATAGAAATTCTTAGTGAAAGACTGGAGTAGATGGCGGCGATGGGGTGCAAATAACGAGCGAACCACCCCGATGCGTCGGCGTTTATTTTAAAGAAACATGGTCATGATTTTCGAGTATGAGAGGAATACGATTGCTTATCAGCAGACTATGATTCCTCGTCATTGCGAGGCACGAAGCAATCTGGTTTACCCCAAGTCCGTTTTACGATGAGATTGCTTCGTTCCTCGCAATGACGAGGTAAAGAATTTTTCATATCCCGATTTTGTAATATGTTACAGGATGCGTTTCTTAGGAGTCAGATGTTTCAGACGCCCTGACACGTGAAAAACTTTAATGGACTGAACGCAAGCACTAAGACCGAACAAAACGGGTACGGGCCGTCAAGCGGCCCATGACCATTGCATAGCGATTGTTTGTCAGTCCCTGTTGTTTGGTGTCCCCGTTTTGCGGGCAGGAAACAAGGCCGGTATCGTGCAAGGAGAGCAGCTATGAGTTCGTGGACGTATCGTATGGCGGTCGTGGCCGCGCTGTTGTTGTGTGTGGTTTTCACGCCGGGGTGCTGTTGGCAGGTGCAGCAGGTAAAAATCGTGAATGAGAGTGAGTTCCCGCTGACCTCCGTCCGTTTGATTCCCTATCGTCAGGGGGAAACAGTGCAAGATGCGGCCATCGATACAACGAATAATCTTCTGCCAAAAGACGCCAGTGGGCACACCATAGCGCTGGCCCCGGGCGGCGAGGTGCGTTCCTGGTTTTTGCGCAAGCAGGATCGTTACATCAGGGCGGTCACTTTCTATGCAGATACCGCGTACAACACATATATGCAGAAATCCGTTCTCGACCTGTCCGATACGCCCGCCCGGGCCATGCTGGTAATACGGGTCAACGGCCTTGCCGCCCGCCCATAGGGCACAGGCAACGTTTTTGATGCCCGATAACATTGCAGGATCGGCCGTGACGGGGGAAGAGCCAGGGCGGACGGGCCCGTGTCTCAAGAAGGCACAGCCCACATGGGAGTTGATCTTGTGCAGTCATGTTGCATACGCCGCATAGGCGGACGGCTTTTCTATCTTTGTTCCGGGCTGATTGCATCCGGATGCTGCCTGACCTGTGCACCGGTCCTCCCGGAGACGGAATACCCGCCTCCGGACAGCATCACCTATTATGGTTATGAAGTGGTGAACACCTATCCTCACGACCCGGCCGCATTTACCCAGGGGCTTGTATTCACCAACGGTTTTCTATACGAAGGTACGGGCATGCATGGCGCTTCTACCATTCGTAAAGTGTCCCTGGAAACGGGCGAGGTCATGCAGAAGCATTCCCTGACGGCGTCCTACTTTGGTGAAGGCATTACCGTGTGTGGGGACAAATTAATCCAGTTGACCTGGAAATCCCAAATCGGATTTGTGTACCGGTTGGAAACATTTGAGAAGACCGGTGATTTCGGCTATCTTGGCGAGGGCTGGGGGCTAACGCATGACGGCGAAACACTCATCATGAGCGACGGTTCCGCCAGAATACGATTTCTGGATAGGGATACCTTCGAGCAAAAAGGGACGCTTTATGTCCGGTTCGGCGACACGCCGGTCAAAAAGATCAATGAACTCGAATATGCTGAAGGGAAGCTTTACGCCAATATCTGGCGGGAAAACCGTATTGCCATTATCGACCCCGAAAGCGGTTATGTAACCGGATGGATTGACCTTACGGGATTGCTCTCCCCGGAAGAGGCGCGTAAGGCGGATGTATTAAATGGCATCGCCTGGGACGCAACGGGAAAGCGTCTCTTTGTCACCGGCAAAAACTGGCCGAAACTGTTTGAAATCCGGCTGGTGGAACAACGGTCGGAGCCCTATCCCCTCTCCCGGACGCAATCTTAACCCGCAGCCGCTTCCGGCCAGCGCGGTCTTATTCTCCGGCTTGAAAGCACACCAACCCTTCCTCTATAGTGTTGATACTGTTTCATTATTATGCTAACCCTTGCTGTGGAGGTGGATTATGTCCCAATTTACAGGCTTGGTAATTGGTATCCCCCGCGAAATTATGCCGGGAGAACGGCGCGTTGCGGTAGTTCCGGAAACGGTCCGCGCGTTTGCTAAAGACGGCGCACGGGTTGTGGTGCAATCGGGCGCGGGCGCGGGCGCGTATTACGACGATGCCGCCTATATCGAGGCGGGCGCGGAAGTGGTTGCAGATGCGCGGGAGGTGTTCCACCGTGCGGACGTGATACTGAAAGTGAAGGAGCCCAAATTCAACAAATCGCTACAGGTGCATGAGGCGGACCTGATATCCGAGGGGGCTTTCCTGGTGTGCTTTTTACATCCGGCAAACCCGCTGAATCATGACATGGTGCGCACGCTGGCGGCACGGAAGATTACCAGTTTTTCGCTGGACAGCATTCCCCGTATTTCCCGTGCGCAACACATGGACGCGCTGACTTCCATGAGTACGGTCGCGGGATACAAGGCGGTCATCAGTGCCGCCCACAACCTGGCCCGGTTTGTACCCATGATCCCGACGGATGCGGGCATCATCGAGCCGGCCCGCGTCCTGGTGGTGGGCACAGGTGTCGCCGGGCTGCAGGCCATCGCCACGGCGAAACGCCTCGGCGGCCGGGTGAAAGCGCTCGATATACGGCCGGAAGCGAACGAACAGGCGCGCAGCCTGGGCGCCGTGCTGGTACCCTTTGATCTGCCGCAAGGTGTCGGGGCCGGGGAAGGCGGCTACGCGCAGCGCTTGCCGGAAGAATGGTATCAGCGGGAACGGGAATGCCTGGCGCCGGTCATCGCGGAGAGTGATATCGTGGTCCTAACCGCGCTGGTCCCCGGGGAACGGGCGCCCATCTTGGTAGACACGTCCATGGTCGAAAGCATGAAAAAGGGATCGGTCATTGTGGACATCTCCATTGACCAGGGCGGTAATTGCGAAGTGACCCGGCCGGGAGAAGAATATTCCTGGCACGATGTGCTGGTCATAGGGTTGATCAATATTCCCGCCTACCTGGCCGTGGATTCCACCCGTATGTTCGCCCATAACCTGTATGAATATATGAACCATATCGTGGCTGACGGCCGAATCGACGCGGATTCACAGGATGAGATCATCAGGGAAGCGCTCGTGACGAAAAATGGTTCCATCGTTCATAAGGGCGCACTTAAAGCCATGGAAGAGGCGTGTGCGTGACCGTACGTTATCCGCAGGAGGGTATTACGATGTCTCTCACGGTGGTTCTGATTTTTGTTGGGGCATGCGCCCTGCTAGGGTATCGTATTATTGCGGCGGTGCCGCCATTGCTGCATACGCCGCTCATGTCCGGCATGAACGCCCTCTCGGGCATTACCCTGCTGGTGGCGCTGGCATCTCTGAAAACAAGCGGAGCCGTATCGTTGCTTGCCTGTACCGCAGTAGTACTGGCCGCGATTAATGTGGTCGGCGGCTACTGGGTAACGGACCGGATGCTGCGTATGTATAAGCGGGGAAGCGGAAAAGAGACTGAAAAATGACGCATTACCTGGTCAACTTCCTGCTGCCTGCCCTGATAACCGCAGGGTTCCTGTATGGCATCCGCCTGATGCAGACGCCGCATACGGCATTGCGGGGAAACCGAATCGGCGCCCTGTGTATGCTCGTGGCAGTACTGCTGGTCTTATGGCAGTATGGACTATTCGGCAGACCGATGGTTTGGGCCGCCCTGATTACCGGCAGCCTTATCGGCCTGCGCATGGCGCAACGGGTGAAAACCATCCAGATGCCCCAGATGGTGGCGCTCTTCAACGGCCTGGGCGGCGCGGCCTCCGCGCTGGTGATATTGGCATGCCTGAATCTCCTCGTCACAGAAACATGGTGGTTCGGCTGGCTGGTGTCCGCGCTGGCCCTTGCCGTGGGCAGCATCACCTTCAGCGGCAGCGTGGTTGCTTCGCTTAAGCTGGAGGGCTGGATGACGTCCAAACCGCTATTCTTCCGCGGACAGTCTGTACTGACGAAGTGGATATTTTATTTCATCCCGACCATAACGGTACTGGCCGTTATTGACAAGAGACCAGCACTGCTTTATGCGGTTACGGTTTCCGCGCTCCTTTACGGCATCCTCCTTGCCATGCGCGTGGGCGGCGCCGACATGCCAGTCATCATTTCGTTCCTGAATTCCCTTTCCGGCGTTGCGGCGTCCGTCAGCGGGATTGCCCTGGGCAACCTGCTTGCGGCAGGCGTGGGCGCGCTGGTCGGCGTGGCCGGGATGATCCTTACGCAAATTATGTGCCGCGCCATGAACAGGGATCTGCTTTCCGTATTGCGCGGATTTAAGGACTACGCGGGTTCGCCGGAGACGGACAATACTCAGGCGGCGGTTTCCGGCGACGCTTCTTCTGAAGCGTCCGCTCGGTTGACTGCCGATGATATTCCGCGATTGCTTCGGGAAGCGCACAAGGTACTGATAGTGCCCGGGTACGGCATGGCCCTCTCCCAGGCGCAACAGGCGGTCAAAGACCTCATGGACGCACTGGAAAAGGGGGGCAAAGAGGTTAAGGTGGCGGTACACCCTGTGGCCGGCCGGATGCCCGGACATATGCACGTCCTGCTTGCGGAAGTCGGGGTGGACTATGACCAGCTTTTTGACATGGCAAAGATAAACCACGAGTTTGCGGAAACGGATGTGGTGGTTGCCGTCGGCGCCTGCGACGTCATGAATCCGGCCGCCGCTTCGACGGAAGGCACGCCCATTTCGGGCATGCCCATCCTGAAGGTATCCGAGGCGAAAGCGGTTATCGTGTGTAACCTCAACGAGAAGCCGGGCTATTCCGGCGTGGAAAATACCCTTTACAGGGAAGGTCATGTCATTCCCTTGTGGGGGGATGCCTCGGAAACGGTGCCGGAAATTACCGCCGCGCTCACGCAACAGGGATAAGCGTACGCGCTTGTCCTGCGTTGAGCGTTTCCGCGTGGACGTTGTATCTTTACGCCTACGCAGTTGACCGGGTGTTTTTTCAGGCGTAGTTGTTTTGACAAATCAACCACAAAGTGGTTGTAATTACACCAGGTTACGACGGAATATAGTATCAACCTAGAAACGGCAGTTAACGCTGGAAAAGCCTTTTAAGAGAAAGGACCGAAAGGACTTAAAGGACGTAAAGGACGCACCAACCGGGAAAGCGTTTTACTGTCCTTCTGATCGTTTATGTCCTTTAAGACTTTTGGTTTGAAAGCCGCTTCTAATAAACGCAACCTGTGACATGTGAAAAAGTTAGATATAACAAAAACAATCTTACTCGTCATTGCGAGCAAATCACCCCGACGTGGCGGGGTTTATTTTGAAAGAAACGGCTCCTTA
>MTKZ01125881.1_pt1 | contig 10105 bp, 8 predicted proteins | sample 1042781 | NCBI WGS metagenome assembly MTKZ01 (sample SAMN06212207, study PRJNA360539) | anaerobic digester metagenome | biome: Wastewater treatment plant; material: sludge; isolation source: anaerobic digester fed with sludge from wastewater treatment plant | place: Denmark: WWTP Viborg ...
AGCCGACGCCCTTGCCGTTGGCCAGCGCCACCCAGCGGACGTCCACCTTGTTGCCGCTTTCTTCCGGCTCGACGTAGTCGTAAAAGAACTGCTCGCGCACCGAACCCGAATAAAGGCCGATGCGGGCGTCCTTGCGGTCGCAATAGGTTTCCTGCGGCCCGGGACCGAGCCAGGTGATCCGGTCAAAGCCGGCCGGCATCACCATCTGCAGGCCCAGGCGTGGCAGCTTGGGCAGGTCGGTCCGGCTGGGGGCGAAATCCGCCTCCACCACCATGTCGCCGGTCCGATGCACGGTGTAAGTGGTGGTCCAATCGGCTGTCACCCGGGGCAGCCGATGGTGGATGGTCACGACGACCGCGGGCGCCTTCTCCTCCGCGCGGAAGCCGCGCACCTCGGCGCCGGCGTGGGCCGTGCTACAGATGCCCTGGGACTCCGCCATCTTGCGTCCGCGGTCATTGTCTGTCGGCGCGCGCCAGAAGTCGGGGCGCAGCGGCGATTGGATCAGCTCGGTTCCCTTGAACCTCAGCGAGCTGAGCGTGCCGGCCCGCTTGTCGAACGTGGCGGTGAAGTCCTGGCCGCTGATTGTGGCCAGCGCGGCGGTCTGGTCGAGCCGCAGGGCTGGGAGGGGGGCGGCGTCCGGCACGGAAGCCGGCGCCGAGTCCGGCAGCTTGAACTGATCCCAGGCGATCTCATGTCCCCGGCTGGCCCAGGACTCGTCTTGCTTCAGCCGGAAGCTGACTTCGATGAAATACTCAACCCCCGGCTTCGGCGTGAAGGCTTTCACAGGAATGGCCAGTTGCGCCGTCGTGTGCGGAGCCAGGTCGGGCGCGGGGAGTTGGCCCGTTTGAAGTTCCCGGCCATCGCCGGTCAGGCGCCAGACCACAACCGCGATGTCCTTCAGGTTGGTGAAGTCGAACCAGTTCTTCACCTCCACGAGTCTCGGCGCCGCAGCCTCGGCGAGCTTGCCTTCCATGGCGAAAGCCGGCTTGCAGTGGACGCATTGGTAGATGTGTTTCACTTCGAGCAAGCCCGGGTGCGGCCGGCGATCCGGCGTAACCAGGCCATTGCACAGGAAGTTCTGATCGCTGGGCGTGCCGGGCGGACCGTAGTCGCCGCCGAACGCCCAGAAGGTGGCTTCGCCTTTGACCGGCCGGCGCACCGTGCGCCCGGCATTGCGCTTGATGGGCTCGCGCAGCGCCTGGTCCACACAATCCCAGATGAACCCGCCTTGCAGAAACGGCTTGGTGTAGATCAGATCCCAGTAGAGCCAGATGTTGCCGGAACTGTTGCCCATGGCGTGGGAATACTCGCACATGATGAGCGGCCGCGCGCGCTGGGGCTCAGGTTCGAGATCGGCGTCACCCGTGTGTTTGCCGCTCACGCGCTCGCCGTCGGCGTATTGCCGGAGCAGGGACGGGCGCGGGTACATCGGGCAGAAGATGTCGGTGTTGCGCGCGAACCCGGCGCGCTCGTAATGCACCGGCCGGCCGGGATCGCGCTGTTTCGTCCAGTCGTAGGTCGTCATGAAGTTCGTTCCGTTGCCGGCCTCGTTGCCGAGCGACCAGATGATCACCGAGGGATGGTTCTTGTCGCGCTCGACCATCCGGACCGTGCGGTCCAGGTGCGCGGCCTGCCATTCGGGGAACTTCGCCAACGACTCCGAGCCGTAGCCCATGCCGTGGCTCTCGATGTTGGCTTCGTCCACCAGGTAAAGCCCGTAACGGTCGCAGAGGTCATACCACGCCGGCTGGTTTGGGTAATGCGCGGTGCGGACGGCGTTGACGTTATGCTGCTTCATCACATGAATGTCGCGAACCATGCTCTCCACGGTGACCGCCTGGCCGCAGTCAGGGTCGGTCTCATGCCGGTTCACACCCTTGATCAGGATGCGCTGGCCGTTGACCAGCAGGTTCCCGTCCCGGATCTCGACTTTGCGGAAGCCGACATTCACCGGGATAACCTCTAGCGCGCGCCCCATGTTGTCCCGGAGCGTGATCAGCAGCTTGTAGAGATGGGGCGTCTCGGCGCTCCATTTCAGCGGGTTGGGCACGCGGGCATGAAGTGCCGCCTCGGTCTCCCAGCCCGGTTCGGCGTATGTCTTCGTCGGGACATCGAAGACCTCGACCTTGCGGCCGGCCGGGTCGAGCAAGGTCGCGTCGAGGAACAGGGCGCGGGGCGATCGGGTGTAATTGGTTAGCTTCAGGTCAACCCGCAACGCCGCGTCGCGATACTGCGCATCCAACTCCGTTTTCACCTCGAAGTCGCGGATGTGAACCTCGGGCGGCGACCAGAGATAGACATCCCGGAAAATGCCGCTCATGCGCCAGAAGTCCTGATCTTCGAGGTACGAACCGTCGCACCAGCGAAAGTTCTCGACCGCCAGCAGGTTCTCCCCGGGGGCGAGAAACGGCGTGATGTCGAACTCCAGCGGCGTTCGTGAATCCTTGCCCATGCCCACCGCCTGACCGTTTACCCAGACCTGGCAGAAGGAATTCACGCCGTCGAACGTCAGCAGCACGCGGCGGCCTGACCAGTCCCCGGGCACGGTGAAAGTCCGGCGATAGGCATTGACCGTGTTGTTCGGGTCATCCTCCGGCACCAACGGCGGGCGCCAGGGCTTGGGCCACGGGTAGGGCACGTTCACGTAAATCGGAATGCCATAGCCCTCCATCTCGACGTTGGCGGGCTCCGGGATGGTTGGCCATGCCCGGTCGTCGAAACCCGGCGCCCAGAAGCCCGCCACCCGCTCGCGGTGGTTCCTGCCGTAGTGGTATTTCCACTGGCCATTGAGCGAACGATAGCAGGGCGACTTCACCCGCTCGGCATTCGACACCGGGCCGATCTTCAACGCGGTCTTGGCGTCCGGGCAAATAACCATGGTGGCGTGCGGCGCGAGGTTGTTGCGGCCGGTCAGTTGCGGGTTCTGCCAGTCTTCGAGCGCGCCGGCCCCGGAGGCGCCGCCGGCGGCAAAGGCCAGAAGCATCCCCGGGAGCAAGTTCCTTAACGAGTTCATGTTTGCCATGCGGTGATTGTGTAGCCGAAAGCCCCCGGCGGTGGCAACTTCCCAGCCGTCCATCCGCAAACCGCAACGCTCGTTTTCTTGACCCAGCCGCCCGGCTCAAACATCCTGCGGCAGCGAACTCTTATGTCACTCGGGCAAAATATCATCTCCGAATTGCGGCGCATTCTGGGCGACGGCAATGTCCTGACGGAAAAGGAAGACCTGATCCCGTATTCCTTCGACGGCACCGCCGCGCTGCAGCAGATGCCGGGGTGCGTCGCCTTCGCAACAACCACGGATCAGGTTGTCGGCGTGCTGAAGCTGGCCGGCCAGACCCGGACCGCCGTCGTGACGCGCGGCTCCGGCACCGGCTTGAGCGGCGGCAGCCTGCCCAGCCCGGATTGCATCGTCCTTTGCCTCGCCAAGATGGACAAAGTGCTGGAGTTGGACCGCGCCAACCTCACCCTGCGGGTCGAGGCGGGCGCCACGACGCAGGCAATCGCCGATGCCGCAGGCGCGGCGGGCCTGTTCTACCCCCCGGACCCCGGCTCCCTGAAGATTTCCACCATCGGCGGCAACGTGGCCGAGAACTCCGGCGGGTTGCGCGGGCTCAAGTACGGCGTCACGCGCAATTACGTCATGGGGTTGGAGGTGGTGTTGCCGGATGGGGAGGTGCTCTGGACCGGCAACAAGTGCGTGAAGGATGTGGCGGGTTATTCGCTGCGCGACCTGTTCATCGGCTCCGAGGGCACGCTGGGCGTCATCACCAGGGTGCTGCTCAAGCTCATCCCCAAGCCCGCCGCCCAGAAAACACTGGTCGCAACCTTCCCACAGATGGACCAGGCCGCCCAGACCGTTTCGGACATCATTGCCGCCCAGGTCATTCCCTGCACGCTGGAATTCCTGGACCGCACCACCATCCATTGTGTCGAGGACTTCGCCAAGGTCGGCCTGCCGCTGGATTGCGAGGCGCTCCTGCTCATGGAAACCGACGGCCACCCCGGCCAGGTCGCCGACGAAGCCGCCAAGATGGAAAGCATCGCCCGCCAGAACGGGGCCAAGGAAGTGCGTGTCGCCCGGGATGACGCCGAGGCGGCCAAGCTGGCTACCGCCCGGCGTAGCGCCTTTTCCGCCCTCGCCCGCGTCTCGCCCACCACCATTCTCGAAGATGCCACCGTGCCGCGCAGCGAGCTGGCGAAGATGATCCGCTTCGTCGCCGCCGTCGCCGCCAAACACAAGCTGCGCATCGGCACCTTCGGCCACATGGGCGACGGCAACCTGCATCCGACCTTCCTCACCGACGAGCGCAACCAGGACGAAATGCATCGCGTGGAGGAGGCCTTTAAGGAGATCTTCACCGAGGCAATCCGCCTGGGCGGCACGATTACCGGCGAGCACGGCATCGGCGTGTCGAAGAAATCCTTCCTGCCCAGGTTTGCCGGCGACGCCCAAATGCGCGTCATGCGCGAGCTGCGCCGCGTGCTCGACCCGAACGGCCTTCTGAATCCGGGGAAGATGTTTGACCAGTGACCCCCCCCGTTTCCCATCTCAAGGGCCTTGATTACTCGGTCGTGCAGCAATGCATGCACTGCGGGCTGTGCCTGCCCACCTGCCCGACTTACGATGCGACCAAGATCGAGCGCCACAGCCCCCGCGGACGCATATCGCTGATGCGGGCGATTGCCGATGGCCGGCTGGACGTGACCAGAACATTCGCCGACGAGATGTACTTCTGCCTCGGCTGCCTGGCCTGCATGAGCGCCTGCCCGGCGGGCGTCAACTACGCCGAACTGTTCGAGCATGCCCGCGCCGAGGCCGAGTTCAGCGGCGTGCTCAAGTCGCCCCCGCGCAACTTCATCCGCGCCTTTGCCATCCGCTGGCTGTTCATGGACCTGGGCCACCTGCGGTTCGTGGGCCGCATCCTGCGGCTTTACCAGCAACTCGGCCTGCAAACGCTCGTCCGGCGCAGCGGCGTGCTCAAACTCCTGCCCAAACGCCTGCGCGAGCTGGAGGCATTCACGCCCGACATTCAGCCCAGGTTCTCCGCCGAGCTGATTGCGCCCGTCACGCCCGCCGCGGGCCGCAAGCGCTACCGCGTCGCCATGCTCACCGGCTGCGCCCAGGACCTCATCTTCAGCGACATCAACCGCGACACGGTAGAGGTGCTGGCGCACAATGGTTGCGAAGTATTCACCCCCAAAAAGCAGCTCTGCTGCGGCTCACTCCACGCCCACAATGGCGAGTGGGGCATGGCGCAGGAGCTGGCGCGCAAGCAGATCGAGCAATTCCCGCCCGACCAGTTTGATGCCATCATCAGCAACGCCGGCGGCTGCGGCTCCCACCTCAAGCACTACCACAAGCTGTTGGCCGATGACCCGGCCTATCACGACCGCGCCGTGCTCTGGGACAAGAAGGTCAAAGACATCCACGAGTGGCTCATGGAGATCGGCATCCAGCCGCCCGCCAACCACGCGCCGCCGCAGGTGGTGACCTATCACGAGTCCTGCCACCTGGCGCACGGGCAGAAGATCACCGCCCAGCCGCGCCAGTTGCTGAAGCTCATCCCCAACCTGAAGCTCGTCGAGCTGCCCGAAAGCACGTGGTGCTGCGGCAGCGCCGGCATCTACAACATTGTGCAGCCGGAAATGGCGAACAAGCTCCTGGACCGCAAGCTCGGGCACCTCCAGTCCACCGGTGCCACCGTCGTGGCCAACGGCAACTCGGGTTGCCTCCTGCAGCTCATCAACGGCGTGAAGCAGAAGGGCCTGAAGGTGCGCGTGGTGCATCCGATCACCCTGCTCGCCGAAGCCTATCGCCGAGGATGAAGATGCGCGTAAGGAGCCGTCTGCTCCCGAAGGAAAGAGACCATGCGAACTAAAGCAGAGATCATCTCCCTCCTCACCAACCCCGGCGTCATCGCCATTGTCCGCGCGCAGCAGGCCGCGCAGGTGGGGCCGCTGTTCGAGGCGCTCATCGCGGGCGGCCTCAACGCCATCGAAATCACCATGACCACCCCCAACGCCCTGGGGGCCATCCGCGAAGCGCGCGAGAAGATCGGCGAGCGCGCCCTGACCGGCGTCGGCACCGTGATCACTGCGGACACCTGCCGCGCGGCCATCGAGGCGGGCGCGGAGTTTGTGGTTACGCCCGTCTGCCGCCCGGAGTTGGTGGCCATCGCGCATGCCGCCGGGCGTCCGATCATGCTCGGCGCCTATACCCCCACCGAAGCGCAAACCGCGCACGAAGCCGGCGCGGACTTCGTCAAAATCTTCCCGGCGGACAAGCTCGGGCCGGGTTACATCAAGGCGTTGCGCGGGCCCCTGCCGCATTTGCGCATTGTGCCCACCGGCGGCGTGGACGTGCCAAACGTCGCGGATTTCCTGAAGGCCGGCTGCGCGGCGCTGGGCGTCGGCACGGCGCTGGTTTCCCCCAAAATCCTCCAGGAGGGCGACTGGCCGGAGCAGACCCGCCGGGCCGCCGCATTCGCCGCGGCCGCCCGCCAGGCGCAGGCGCGCTGATTCGCTTTTTCAGCATTGATTCCGCCCGGCCGATTCCTAAATTCAGCCACGTGAGTTCGTCGAACTATCACGTGCGTCGGGCGACGCTGGATGACATTGGCCAGTTGACAGCCCTCTGGCAATCCATGCATTACCCGGCCGAGGGCCTGGCCAAGCGCGTGACCGAATTCCAGGTTGCCGAGGATACGAACGGCAACCTGCTGGGCGCGTTGGGACTTCAAATCGCCGAGCGCCAGGGCCTGATCCATAGCGAGGCGTTTGCCGACTTCGCCCTGGCCGATCAACTGCGGCCGATGCTTTGGGACCGCGTCCACGCCGTCGCGACCAACCACGGGCTGCTGCGGATCTGGACGCAGGAAAACGCCCCCTTCTGGAACCATTGCGGCCTACTTCAGGCCGACGCGGAAGCGCTGGAGAAACTGCCGGCCCTGTGGCGCGGGCCGTCCGCTCCCTGGTTGACCCTGAAGCTGAAAGACGACGTCGAGACCGTCATGTCCGCCGACAAGGAATTCGCCCTGTTCATGCAGTCGGAAAAGCAGCGCACCGAACAGGTCTTCCGGCAAGCGCGGCGGTTGAAGACCGCGATGACGCTGCTCGCCCTTGCGCTGCTGTTCGCTGTCGTGGGCTGGGCGATCAGTTTGTTTATGCGCAACCCGCAGTTACTCCACCGCTGAAGCGGGCGCGGGCGGGAGCGCAAACTCGTCCGCGTGGTAGGAGCTCCGGACCATTGGCGCGCTGGCGACGTGCCGGAAGCCCATCGCCCGGGCGCGGGCGCCGTATTCCGCGAATTGCTCCGGCGTGACAAACTCCGCCACCGGCAGATGCCTCAGCGTCGGCTGCAGATACTGCCCCAGGGTGAGCAGGTCGCAGCCGGCCCGGCGCAAGTCGGCCAGGGCGGCGAATAACTCCTCCTCGACTTCGCCCAACCCCAGCATCAAGCCGGACTTGGTGTAAACCGTCTCGCCGCCCTTCGCCTTCACCTGGCGCAGCACGCTCAGCGACCGCTCATAAGTCGCCCGCGAACGCACCGCCGGCGTGAGCCGCCGCACCGTCTCGAGGTTGTGGTTGAAGATATGCGGCCGGGCGGCCAGCAACGTGTCAATCGCCGCCTCGCTCCCGTTGAAATCAGGGGTGAGCACCTCAATGACCGTGTGGGGACTCACCGCGCGCACCGCCTCAATCGTGCGCCGGAAATGGTCCGCCCCGCCGTCCGCCAGGTCGTCGCGGGCGACCGCCGTGATGACCAGATGCCGGAGCTGCAGGCGCCGGGCGGCTTCGGCCACGCGGCCCGGTTCGTCGGCTTCCAGCGGGAAGGGTTTGGCGGTGGTTACGGCACAGAAACCGCAGGCCCGCGTGCAGCGGTCGCCGCCGATCATGAAGGTGGCAGTGCCCTTGCTCCAGCATTCCCAGTGGTTCGGGCACGCGGCGCTTTGGCAGACGGTGTGCAGCCTCAGCTCCTCCAGCAGCGCCCGCGTGTGGGCGAAGCTTGCTGTGGTCGGCAGGTTCGTGCGCAGCCAGGCCGGCAGCCGCCGGCGGGGCTGGGTTGCGGCGCGAGTCAATCCGGGCATCTACTTCTCCAGCTTCTGCCAGAACTCAGCCAGTTGGTCAGGGCCGAAGTCAGCCAGGACCTGGCCGTCCACCTCCAGCACCGGCGAGAGATCCTGCCCGGAAATCCGGATCATCTCGTGCCAGTCCGCCTCATCGGCGGTCACGTCAATCCTCTCGTAATTCACCTGCCGCTCGTCCAGCCAGCGTTCGGCTTTGTGGCACCATCCGCAGTAGGGTTTAACGAAGAGACGAATCCGTTTGTGTTTCACAGCCATAAGCTCGCCGAGGTCGGGCGAATTTTCAAATCGGGAGGGCGGGAGGGNNTGTCCTGACTGCTCAGGTCGCGGCAGGATATTTGGGCTCGCGGGGACGCTCGCCCTCCCGGCAGAGGAGGTCACGCCCCGCCGATCTGCGCCTTGTATTCCTTGGGTGAGAGCAACCCGTCCAGCTCCGCCGGGTGGGAAAGCTTGATCTTGAAAAACCACCCGTCGGTGTAAGGGTCGCTGTTCACCAGCGCCGGGTCCGCGACGACCGCGGGGTTGATCTCGGCCACTTCGCCGCTGACCGGCGAGTAAATATCATTGGCCGTCTTGACCGACTCAACCACGGCGCAGGCATCGCCGGCTTTGATCTTCCGGCCCAGATTGGGCAACTCGACGAACACCACATCGGTCAACTCATGCTGGGCGTGGTCGGTAATGCCCACCGTCGCCACCGCGCCCGACACGCGCACCCACTCGTGCGTTTTCGAATACTTCAAATCCGAAGGAACTTTTGCCATACGCTTATTGAGTCAGGGACGGGGCGGGCGGTCAATACGGTTTTCACCACGGCGCGCAATTCGGGCGCAATTCCACACTGCCACCGGTTTCCCCCATGAACCTCGTCGGTGCGGTAGGGACGCGTTCCACCGCGTCCCTGATCGTGCAGAGCGATGNNGGAACGCGTCCTTACCAGGTTCAAGGGGGCAATGCGCGACTTCGCTCGGGGCCTTCTCACCCCGGCCCTGCCGATTGAAAACCGGCGCTACGGCGCCTTCCGATAAAGGGGCTTCGGCACCACGACTGCCGGCGCGCGCTTGCCGCGGATTTCGATCCCGATGGGCGTGCCGGCTTGCGCGAATTGCGGCGGCACATACCCCAGGCCGATGCCGATGCCCAGCGACGGGCTCTGCGTGCCGCTGACCACCTCGCCAATCTTCGCCGCGTCCGGCCCCGCGCTCCAGATGGCGTAATGCGGCCGCGGCGGGGCCGACTTGGTGGTCATCTTGAATGCCACCAGCTTCCGGGCTGTGCCGTTCGCCTTCTGCTCGAACAGAACCGGCCGGCCGATGAAATCCTCCTTGTCCAGGGCGACGAAGAAGCCCAACCCCGCTTCCATGGGCGTTGTGTTTTCGTTCAGCTCGTGGCCGTAGAGCGGGTAGCACATCTCGGTGCGCAGCGTGTCGCGCGCGCCCAGGCCGGCCGGTTTCAACCCATGCTTGTACCCCGCGGCCAGCAGTTGGTTCCATATCTCCTCGATGATGGTGCCCGGCGCAACGACCTCGAATCCATCCTCGCCCGTGTAGCCGGTGCGCGAAATCCATATCCGCGCGCCCGCATGGCTGAACCCGGCAACCTGGTTCTTCTGCAGCGCCGTCACCCGCGCCACGCTGGTGCCGCCGCTCGACGGGCCGGGGAAACAGTGCTCCATGAACTCCGCCACGCGCGGGCCCTGCACCGCCAGGGCGCCCGTTGTTTCCGAGGTGTTCTCCAGCGTCACTTCGCCGCGCCGGGGAAAGGCCGCCAGTTGCTTTTCCAGCCAGGCCGCGTCGGCCTCGATGCGCGAGGCGTTAACGATCAGCAGGTATTCCCAGGTCGCCAGGTGATAAGCGTAAAGATCGTCCATCACGCCGCCGCGCTCGTTGCACATCAGCGTGTATTGTCCCTGCCCCGCCGCCAGTTTCCGCAGGTCGTTGGTGAGCGCCCAATTCAGGAACGCCTCCGCGCCGGGGCCGCGCACCAGGATCTCCCCCATGTGCGAAATGTCAAACAGGCCC
>MTKZ01027328.1_pt1 | contig 10104 bp, 10 predicted proteins | sample 1042781 | NCBI WGS metagenome assembly MTKZ01 (sample SAMN06212207, study PRJNA360539) | anaerobic digester metagenome | biome: Wastewater treatment plant; material: sludge; isolation source: anaerobic digester fed with sludge from wastewater treatment plant | place: Denmark: WWTP Viborg ...
TCCGTTGTCTGGGTCTGGATCCTGCCCATCGCCTTCATCATTATGGCAGGAATGCTCTACTTTGTGGGCATGGCCTCCGTGGCCTCGCTGAGCATGGCCGTGGTCACCATTGCCATCTTCGCCTACCGCTTCGCTGCGGGCATCGACCCGACGCCGGCCTACCTCGTCGGCAGTCTCGTCGCCGGGCTGATCATCACCTGGGCGCTGCGACCCAACATCGTCCGCGTGCTGAACGGCACGGAACGCCTCGTCGGCCGCCGGGCCAAGAAGCGCTCCGCCCGTGAGACCGAAGCCGGCCAGCCGCGCTAAGGCCGCCCCTCTCCCCAACTCTCTCCCGAAGGGCAAAGGGGGTGGCCGGCCTATTCGCCCACCTTCGTCAGCCACTCGTAGTGCATCATCCCCCAGGCGTCGATCCGCACGCCGTCGATGGTCGGCAGCGAGACGGCTCGCCGCGGCTCCTGCGTCAGCGGCAGCGTCGGCAGCTCCTCGGCCCATAGCTGTTGAATGCGGCCGTAAGTCTCCAATCGCGGCCCTTCCTCCAGTTCGCCGCGCGCCTCGGCCACCAACTCGGCCATCTCTTGGCTCTCATAGTTGGAGCAGAAGACGCGGTTGGTGTTAGTGACAAAGAAGTCGGTCCAACTGGTGGCGTCGAGATAGCTCGTCGGTTGCCCCGGCGACGGCCAGCCCAACAGGTAGGTCGGGTAGGCGCACTGCGAGATCTGTAGCCGGAATTCGTCCCAACCCGCGCCGGCAATCTCAACCTGGAAAACACCCGTCTCCTCCAACTGGGCCTTGATGGCGTTGGCGTAGGTCTCCTCCACACCGCTGTAACGGCCGTCGTTGACGTACCACAGGGTGATCGGCAGCTTCTTCTCGGCCGTATAGCCCTCCTGCCGCAACAGTTCGCGCGCCCGGTCGAGGTCGCGGGCGGGCATCGTCGCCAGGTGGCCGGGGATGTCGTCGGGCACAGGGCTGAGCAACGGCAGCCGCTGCCCGCCAAAGATGGCCGTCAGAGCCTCGCGGTCGATAGACAGGGCCGCCGCCTGGCGCACGCGCTCGCTGTCCCACGGCGCGGTGGCCTGCTCAAAGATGATGTAGCTCTTGAAGGTGGATGGCCCCGTCCAGGCGGTGTAGTCGTCAGCGCCATTCCCGTCGGCATCCAGCGCGGCCAGCGCGGTGAAGTCGCTGTAGGTCAGCCCCGTCCAGGCCAGATCGACCGAGCGGAACTCCACCAACGAGCGGCGCATGGCCGTTGCATCGGGGTAGAACTTGACGGTGATGTTCTCGAAGGCGGGCTGCGGCTCGCCCGGCCAGTCGGGGTTGGCCCGCAGGCGCATGCGGTCGTTCAGCGCCCAGTTGACGATGGTGTACGGGCCAATGCCGCCACAAGTNNGGCGTCGCTGTAGCACTCGCTGCTGATGGGGAAGAAGGGCGGCGCGGTCAGGATGGCCGGGAAAGCGGCCGTCGGCTCCTTGACGATGATCTTCACCGTCGTCGGGTCGATGACCTGCACGGCATCCTCGTCAGCGAAGTTGTCGCCGTTGCTGTCTTTCAGGTAGGTATTGACCAGGAAGTTGCCCAGTCCCCCGGCGCGGTTGAGGGACCACTTGACGTCGTCGGCGGTGAACTCGGAGCCGTCGGGGAAGCGCAGCCCGGCCCGCAGCGGGATGGTGTACTCCAGCTTGTCCTCCGATACCGCCGGCATCGCCGCCGCCAGCAGCGGCTCCAGTTGGCTGTCGGCGTTGAAGCGGTAGAGGCCGCTCATGGTGTTGTTCTTGATCTCCCAGCCGATGAAATCGGCCGTCAGGCTGGCCGGGTCCATGTCGCTGAACTGACCGACGACGCCGATGTACAGCTCCGTGTCCGGCGTGCCCACGCGCGACTCGCCGGGGTCGACCGCCGCAGCGGCGTTGACCTCGGGCAGCAGCCAGCTCAGCGCCAACTGCTCCAGNNACTGCTCCAGTTCGCCGCTCTGGCTCAACCCGTCCAGCGCGTCGTTGAGCGACGCCAGCAGTTCAGTGTTGTCGGCCGCCACAGCAATGCCGTAGGCGCGGTCGTCCAGCCAGGCGGCGCGCCCCTCGCCCCCGGCGATACGCAATTGCTCCGGGAAGGTGGCGACGAAGTACTCGGCCGTGTAGCTATCGAGAATGACAGCCTGCACAACCTCATCGATGAGCGCCTGCACCAGTTGCGACGGCCGCTCATACTGGTTGAAGAGGTCGGCCGCGCCGATGCCCAGCGCCTCGGCGGCGTCTTGCCCGGCGCTCTCGGCCAGCACGCCCACGGCCATGCCCGGCTGGATGCTGGCGGCGCTGTCGATGGTCTTGTCATCGACCAGGACGACCACGACCTGCCCCACTTCCAGATAGGGCTGGGTGAAGGCGATGCCTGGCGGCGGCGTTTCCGGGATCATCAGCGCCGACATGACGGCGTCGAAGTCACGCGCCGAGCCGGCGGCGATGCTGTCCAGCACGCCGTCGCTGGGGGTAACGACGAACTCATAGTCGAAGCCTCCGCGAGCAGCCATCGCATCCATGACGGCGGCATTGAAGCCGACGACGTTGCCGAACTGGTCGAAATCGCTATAGGGCGGCAGGGGCGCATCGGTGGCAACGACCACCAGATCGCTATCGGCGGGGATTGGNNGCGATGGCCGCGGTCGGCTGCGGTAGCGTGTCGGCCGGCGGCTCCCCGCCGCCGCAGGCGACGAGGGCCAGCAGGACGAGCAACACCACCAGACCGGGCTTCTTCTGTAACCTGTACGGCATCATGAGACCTCGCTACGCGACCGGATCGGCCGCGGCTCAAGTATAGCCGTCCCGGAGATGAGCCAGAAGCAGCGGCGACGGATTTCACGGATTACACAGCTTGGGCGACCGCGACGCGCGTCGCAGCTAGATGACGTTATACTCGCGCAGGGTCCCGCCCTCCAGGAAGCGCTCATAGGCCAGCTCGGCGATGTCGAGCGTGTGCGCCCCGCCGTCGAGGACGATCTCACTCACGAGCAGCCCGGCGATGGGGCCGTGCATGAAGCCGTGGCCGGAGAAACCGGCCACAACGACGAAGCCACCCAGCCCCGGCACACGGCTGATGATCGGGTGGGCATCGGGCGTCCTCTCATAGAGGCCGGCCCAGTGTGCCCGCCGTCCGGCCGTGGCCAACAGCGGCAGCCGGGCCACGGCCGCCTCCATGTGGGTCATCTCCCACTCTTCGTCCACGCTCTCGTCGAAGCCGGCGGCCTGATCTGGATTCGACATGCCCGTCAGGATGCCGCCGCTCTCGCGATGGAAGTAGAGACTGCGGGCGAAATCGATCACAAAGGGGAAGTCGGCGGCCAACTGTGACAGCGGCGTCGTCGTCAGGATTTGCCGCCGCACCGGGACGATGGGCAGCGCCACCCCCGCCATCTCGCCGACGGCGGCCGCCCACGGCCCGGCCGCATTGACCACTATTGGCGTGGCGATGTGGCCCAGGGGCGTGTGCACGCCGGTCACGCGGCCGTCGGCCGTGTCGATAGCCGTCACCGGCGCGTCGGTGTAGGCACGCACGCCAAGCTGCCGCCCGGCGCTGATGTAGCCGGCGACAACGCCGTTGGGATCCGCCAGGCCGTCGCCGGCGTGGAAGGTCGCCGCCAGCACGTCGTCGGCCGCCAGTTGGGGCACACGCCGGCGCACCTCGTCGCCATCCAGCCACTCTGTGGGCACGCCCAGGCTGTGCTGCAGGGCCAGGTTGCGGCGGAACTCAGTCACGTTCTCCTCGGTCGTCGCCAGGAGCATGTAGCCATCGTAACGCAGGTCAATGGCCTGGCCCGTCTCGGCCTCGAAGCGGGCCAGCATAGGTAGGCTCAGCTGCGACAGGCGGATATTGACCGCCGTGCTGAACTGGTAGCGGATACCGCCGGCGCACTTGCCCGTCGCCCCCTGGCCGAAGAAACGTTGGCTCTCCAGCAGGACAATGTCGCGGAGGCCGCGCAAGGCCAGGTGGTAGGCCACGCTGGCCCCCATGACGCCGCCGCCGATGACGACGACCTCGGACGTGGTCGGTAGCTCGGTCACAGCGACACCATCGTGCCCAGGCCCAGGGTCCCGCCGTTGCGGACGACCAACCCGGCCGCCGCCGCGTCCTGCACGGCCACGCCGACCGACTTGAAGAAGGTGATCTGCGCGGCGCTCGTCCGGCCCGGCCGCTGCCCGCCCAACACCTCGCCGATCTCGTCGCTGATGTGGTCGAGTGTCACCGCGCCGGCGCGCAAGGGGATGATCAGGTCACCCGCCTCGGCCAGCGCCGCGGTGCGCGAATCGATGACCACACGCGCCCGCCGCACCGTCTCGGCGTCGATCTCCTGCATCTCCGGGGTGAAGGCGCCGATGCCGTTGACATGCGTGCCCGGCTTCAGGTCGCGGCCGTCAAAGACCGGCGTGCGTGCCGTGGTGGCCGTGCAGACGATATCAGCGTCGGCCAGCGCCGCGCGCGGACCGGCGACCACCACAATGTCGCTGGGAACCGGGCCACGACCGGCCATCTCGGCCGCGAACGCCTCCGCGCCGGCCAGGCTATAGACCCATACGCGCTCAATGGGACGCACGGTACAGACCGCCTCCAGCTGTCGCCGCGCCTGCACGCCGCTGCCAAAGATAGCCACGGTGCGCGCATCCAGCCGCGCCAGGGCGTCCGTGGCCACGCCCGACGCCGCGCCGGTGCGGATGGCCGTCAGACTGCTGCCCTCGATCAGGGCCAGCGGCGCGCCGGTGGTCGCGTCCAGAGCCAACACCAGGGCATGGATCAGCGGCCGGCCGCGCGACGGGTTGCTGTTGAAGACAGAGACGAGCTTCAGGCCCAGCGCGCCGCCGTCGTCGGGGACATAGAAGGGCATGACCAGCGTGCTGTCGCCGTCGGCGATGCTGAGGTGCGTGCGCAATGGCGCTTGCGCCCGCCCGGCCGACAGCTGAATGTAGGCGGCCCTGACCGCGGCAATGGCCTGCCCCATTGGCAGCGCCCGGCCCACATCATCAGCGGAAAAGAGGCGTAACTCCATGATCGGGGAAAGTCGCTCTGCGCGGGGCGGCCGTGTCGCGCGGTCCTACTCCACGCCCAGATAAACCTTCTGCACCATCGCGTTGTGCTGCAACGACTTGGCACTGTCGCTCAGGACGATCTCGCCCGTTTGCAGCACATAGCCGCGGCTGGCGATCTGCAAGGCCATCAGCGCGTTCTGCTCGACCAGCAGGATGGTTGTGCCCTGGCGGTTGATCTCCTCGACCGTGCTGAAGATGGCTTCGACCAGCACCGGAGCCAGGCCCATCGACGGCTCATCCAGCAGTAGCAACGTCGGCCGCGACATCATCGCCCGGCCCATCGCCAACATCTGCTGCTCGCCGCCGGACATCGTGCCCGACACCTGGCTGCGCCGCTCCTCTAGCCGCGGAAACAGTTCATAGACCCGCTCCATGTCCTCAAGAATGCCCGCCTTGTCTTTGCGATGGAACGCGCCCATCTCCAGGTTCTCCAGCACGGTCATGCGCGCGAAGACGCCGCGCCCTTCCGGCACCATGGCGACGCCCTTAGCCGCCAGTTGGCTAGGCTTGTACTTGCTCAGGTCTTCGCCGTTGAGCTTCACAGAGCCGTTGCTGGGTCGCATGAGGGCGCAGATGGTGCGCAGCGTCGTCGTCTTGCCCGCGCCGTTGCCGCCGATGAGGGTGACGATCTCGCCCTTCTCCACACTGAGCGAGATACCCTTCAGGGCGTGGATTTTGCCGTAGTAGGCGTGTACGTCGTCGATCTCCAGCATGGCCATTATGCCGCCTCCACTGAATCGATCGTCAGGTGCGACGCCCCGGCCGCGCCACGGCCGAGATAGGCCTCGATGACCCGCGGGTTGCTCTGGATGTCGGCCGGCGCGCCCTGGGCGATCTTCTCGCCGTAGTCGAGCACGGTGATGTCTTCAGAGATGCCCATGACCACGCGCATGTCGTGCTCGATGAGCAGGATAGTGATGCCGATCTCGTCGCGCAGATTGCGGATAAACTCGGTCGTCTCGGCCGTCTCGCGCGGGTTCATGCCCGCCGTCGGCTCATCGAGGAGCAGCAGCTTGGGGTTGCCGGCCAGGGCGCGGGCAATCTCCAGCCGCCGCTGGTCGCCATAGGGCAGGTTGCGGGCCAGGCTGTCGCCCTTGCCGCGCAGCCCGACGAAGCGCAGCAATTGGCGCGCCTCTTCGGTAGCCTTCTCCTCCTCGGCCCGCGTGCCCGGCAAGCCCAGCACCGAACCGAACCAGCGCGAATGCAAGCGCGGTTCCATGCCGGCCATGATGTTCTCGAGGGCCGACATCAGCGAGAAGAGGCGGATGTTCTGGTAGGTGCGGGCGATGCCCAGCCGGGTGATCTTGTCCGGCGAGCGCCCCTTCAGCGAGATGCCGTCAAAGATGATGTCGCCGTCGTCGATCTGATAGAAGCCGGTGATGCAGTTGAAGAAGGTCGTCTTGCCCGCGCCATTGGGGCCGATGATGCTGACGATACCCCCTTTGGGGATGCTGAAGCTCAGCCGGTTGACGGCGACCAGTCCGCCAAAGCGCTTGGTGACATTGGTTGCTTCCAGGATGTTTGCCATAGCGGGTTCCTCTGTGCCTAGACCAACGGTTGGGTGGCCTCGTGGCNNGCAGCTCGCGCCGCCGCACGGCCGACGGCACCAGCCCCTCCGGCCGCACCAGCATCATGACGATCAGCAACATGCCGTAGATGAGCAGCCGGAACTCGACGAATTCGCGCAATAACTCTGGCAGTCCGACCAACACAAACGCGCCCAGAATCACACCCGGCAGGCTGCCCACGCCGCCGACGATGATGATCGCCAGCACGTTGATGGAGATGAGCAACTCGAAGCTGTTGGGGAAGACAGAGCCGACGCGCGCGCCGAAGATGGCCCCCGACAGCCCGGCGAAGCTCGCGCCGATGGCGAAGGCCAGCAGTTTTGTGCCCACCAGGTTGATGCCCACGGCCTCAGCCACGTCCTCATCTTCGCGCACGGCCATCCACTGTCGTCCGGCGCGCCCGTCGCGCAGCCGCCAGGCGATGAACAGAGCCAGAAGGCAGGCGACCAGCAGCAGGTAGTAGTAGTGTTGGGGCGTGACCAGCGTCAGGGGGCCAAGGCTCGGCCGGCCGACGTCGAGAATGCCCTGCGCGCCGCCGATGATCGGTTTCAGCAGGTCGGAGCGCACCAGCACGCGGATGATCTCGCCAAAGCCCAGGGTGACGATGGCCAGATAGTCGCCGCGCAGGCGCAGCACAGGGATACCCAGGAAAATGCCGAAGAGCACCGCCGCCAGCACGCCGATGGGCATGGCGATCCAGAAGTTGATCCCCAGACCCAGGTCACCGGTCGAGGTCAACAGCGAGGTCACATAGGCCCCCACGGCGAAGAAGGCGACATAGCCCAGGTCGAGCAGCCCAGCAAAGCCGACGACGATGTTGAGGCCCAGAGCCATCAGGATAAATGTGCCCACCTGGGTCATGACATTGGTCAGGAACGTGCCCAGGATGCGCGGCAAGACCAACAACAGCACTACGGTGACAACCAGAACGATGATCGAATTGCGCCGCCGCTGCTCCGGCGTGATGGTCACCATGCGTTGTTGCCGACGCGCCCGCCCACTGAACTCCCACCACATGGTGATGGCCAGTGAGAGAACAAAGACGATAACGGCCGCCAACTGGGTGATGCCCTTGGTCGGGAAGAACAGGCGCACGAGGGCCCGATCCAGGAACTGGTTGGCGATGTTGAGCGGCACATCGGAGAACAGGCTGAAGATCAGGGTGATGAGCACGGTGTTAATCAGCGGCCGCCGCAGGCGCGGGGGAATCAGATGGATGGCCGCGCCGAGCAGACCCAGCACGGCCATGATGGCCAGCAAGAGCAAGCTGCCTTGCAGCGCGCCGCGCCCGGCCGTCAGGATGTCGAGCAGCTGCGGGGAGACGTTGACGAAGTAGTCGCGGATGGTGGTCCACCATCCGGCCAGGCCAATCAGAAGCACAGTGGGCACACCGGNNACCGGTCAGGATACCAGTCAGCAGTCCGGCCAACAGCATCGGCACGGGCGCGCGGCGTTCCGCGCTCTTGCCCGCGGCCAGGTAGCCGCCATAGAAAGCTGGGGCGAAGAGGAGGAGTTGGCCCAGCGTCAGGACGCCCACGATCATGCTACGTTGGTCGAAGGTTTGCACCATGCCGATGACGGCGGCGACAAGGACGCTTACGCCGAGGATGAGGCCAATTTGAATGGCGCGACGCCAGTTGATTGCGTTCATATTGCCCCCCCTTACGCCTTCTTCTCTGCCAGCCGCTCGCCGATGATGCCCTGCGGCCGGAAGATGAGCACCAGCACCAGCAGCAGGAAGGCAGTGACATCCTTCAACTGGTGTGCGCCCGGCGCGCCCAGCCCTTCCAGAATCAGCGGCGGGCCGACGGCCTCGATGACACCCAGGAAGAAACCGCCCAGCGCCGCGCCGGGGATGCTGCCGATGCCGCCCAGCACGGCGGCGGTGAACGCCTTAATGCCCGGCACGAAGCCCATCGAGAAGATGACCTGCTTGAACACCAGCCCCCACAGCACAGCGGCGACGCCAGCCATCATCGCGCCGATGGCAAACGTCGTGGCGATGGCCCGGTCAACGTCGATACCCATCAGCGCGGCCACGTCCTTGTCTTCGGCTNNCGGCGCGGATGGATTTACCAGTCTTGGTCTTCTGGACGAATATATAAAGGGCGACGAGGGCCACAATCGAGACGATAATGACGATCAGGCGCACCTTCAGGAAGTCGAGGCCCAGCACGTTGACGCGCCCTTCCAAGATGATGGGCACGGGGAAGGCCTTCACTGCCGACCCGAAAAAGCCACGGAAGATGTATTGCCAGAAGAAAGAAGCGCCGATGGCGGTGATGAGCGGCACAAGGCGCGGCGCGCGCCGCAGCGGCCGGTAGGCGATCCGCTCGGTCAACAAGGCGACCGCCATAGAGGTCAGCACCGAAAAGACGGTCACCAGCACCAGGTAAATGATCGGCTGCTCGTTAATGAAGCCGGATGCGGCCAGCGTGCTGGCGATGAGATAGGTTGAAGCCATCGCGCCGGACATGAAGAACTCGCCGTGGGCGAAGTTGATCATGAACAGGACGCCATAGACCATGGTGTAGCCTAGAGCGATGAGCGCGTACAGACCACCCTGTGACAGGCCGGAGATAAAGAAGTCGAGCCAGTCGTCAATGTCATAGGCCGTTCCCGCGCCGAAGAACAGCTTGCGAACGATGCCGAAAATAACCCCAACGATGATCACAATGCGGAAGACCCACAACCAGAGGTCAATCCAGTCCAGGTCCCTGAGGCGTTGCGACAATGGCATTCCAGGCCTCCTGTTAAGAGAGAAATAGCAACCACCAATTTCACGGGTCGGCCGTCTGATTCGTCCAGGCCGCGAGCGCTTCTTACTGTTGAGGCAGCCGGTCGCCTGTCGGTCTGCCCGGAGGGCGACAACCTGCGGGCACGCCCCCAGGTTGTCGCCCTCGGTGCTAAACAGAATGGGTCAGCCCGGTGGCCGACCCCTGTCTACTTACTCAAGGCTACCATCCTTGTTGTTCCAGACCGGGACGAACTCGCCGTCCACGACGCGGCTCACCGCGATCTTGGCATCGGCGCAGTCGCCATACTCCGAGCAGGTCAGCGTGCCGGTCAGGCCCGTATAGCCGGACGTGGCCGCGACAGCATCGCGCAGGGCCTGGCGGCCGATCAGCAGCGTACCATCCGCGCCTTGCTGGGCCACCGCTTCAACGGCGTTGAGCAGCATATTGGTGGCATCAAAGGCATGGGCGTGGTAGACGTTCGTCGGCTCGGAGCCGAACATGTCCTGGTACATGGGGATGAACTCTTCCTGGTACATGGTGTTGCTGAAGCTCAGGTCGGGGCCGGAGAGGTACATCCCTTCCGACGTGCCCGGCGTGGCCTCCAGGAAAGAGGGCGAGAAAACGCCATCGGCCGCGGCCAGGATGGTGTTCTCCAGGCCGGGGATGGTGCGGGCCGTGTTGGTCAGCAGTGGGGCCAACGGCTGGAAGACGGGGTAGAACAGG
>MTKZ01040670.1_pt1 | contig 10104 bp, 10 predicted proteins | sample 1042781 | NCBI WGS metagenome assembly MTKZ01 (sample SAMN06212207, study PRJNA360539) | anaerobic digester metagenome | biome: Wastewater treatment plant; material: sludge; isolation source: anaerobic digester fed with sludge from wastewater treatment plant | place: Denmark: WWTP Viborg ...
CACGCCGCCCGCGCCCGCCCCTCCTCCTCCCGCCGGCCACCCGCCCCCCGCCCACAGCCCGAACCGCACTCCCCGAGGGCCACGGAGGCCTCCTGACGTGTCCCGCCTGGATTACCTCTACAAGGAGATCCCGTTCGACCCCTTCTACCTGGACACGCTCGCGCGCACACCCGTCCCGGCGGAGGATCCGAGGAAGGAGGAGAGGAGAAGGAGGGCCCGCGAACGCCTCGTCAGGGAGCGGATGCGCGCCGTGCGGCGGGTGATGAAGCGCCACCTCACGCCCCGCCAGCGCGAATGCCTGCGGCTCCGCTACCTCCGCGCCCTGTCACAGCGCGAGGTCGCCGCCCGCCTCGGCATCCACCAGACCACCGTCTCCCAGCACATCCGCTACGCGCTGAAGAAGCTCCGCAGAATCTTGGGGACGTGAGCGAAGGGTCGGAGTGCTGTTAGGGGCTCAGGCTGCCCCGTTGAGTGCTTCGTGCAGGACGGCTTCGAGGAAACGCTGACTTTCAGCTTGGACAGCGGTAATTTGCGCCTCGAGCTTGTTGCATATCGCCATCAGCTCATCTACCTTGGCCACGATGCGGCGTTGCTCGGCAAGGGGGGGGAGAGGTAGGCATATGTTTGCAATCGATAAGCGATTAAGTGTTGCCCCTTTAATTGCATCTTTTGTATCACCCAATCTGGCAAATTGTGGAAGCACCAGGAATAGATAGTCATACATCTCTGGCAAGTATGGACGGATCGAGATGATTGCTTCATTGTGATACGCTGCTGTACCAAGTTTAGATATCTTCCCTATCGTGAGTTTGAAACTCATGATCATTGTTCCACTAGGCGACGGCTCCGCGCGGAAGATCTGGTCTCGAGCCTGCTTACTTACTGTCTCCTTCGTAGCGACAACAGTACCTCCGTCCTGCATGTCGGCGATGCTAACCCATGGATAATCACCAGTATTCCAAAAGCTGGAATCATGTCGGGATGGTGTCCTTCCCGCCGAGAAAGATGCAACATCCCCGAAGAGTATCCATTTCCAGCTAACCGGCAGTTCGAACCGTTGATGGTTATCCTCGGATTGTTGCACTAAATCATTTCTCCTGTCTTGGACTGTCTTTCTTGCCCTCCCCTTCTCAGCCTGAATACGCCTTATCAAGTCTGGCACCGGCTCATCCTTCGGATCCTGCCCGACAAGCTTCCCCCGCACTGCGAGGTCCAGGATGGTCCGTCTGAGTTGCCAGATATGTTCTTGCCGCACAGTGAGGCGCGGAAGATGCTCGAGGTGGAACCGAACGTGCTCGCGGAAGGATTTCTCATCCGCCCCGTTGCTCAGGCGATTCAACGATGCCGCCACCAGCCGGTCTCGCTTATCTTCGCGCTCCTCCTGGGCTGTTTCTAAACGATCACACAGAACCATTAGCTCATGCAAACACGCCTGTGATCGCGGTGAAATGATTGGAATGGGGGTCTCACCGATTTTTCCAATCGTAAGGCTCACGTTGGCCGTGCCAATCATCTTGGCGACAAGAAGCGGTTCTTTATAAGCCCATAGGTATTCGTAGAGATATCGCGCCGAGATGATCTCTGGGGCAAATGGAATCACAGCACAGAGAATGTTGCCAAGAGCAAACTTCCCTTCCTGATAGTGCATTCTCTTCAAGCTTGCGTGCCCATGCCCCGTGGATGAGATCAGCGGCACGATGGCGGCGGCTCCATCGAATTGATATTCTGCGGAAGTTGCTCGCTCTTTGGCCAGAGTCACAAGTGGATATTGCCCTGGCGTTGCTTTTTGAATTCCTACACTGCCTTTTTCGATTCTAGCGATGGTTGCCAATCGAGCGAACACCATTTCCGGCGAGACAGTGAAAGGGATCTCATCTTCCTGTATCGTATCGCTGCTATTGGTTGCCCGCCTTCTGGAGATCAATGCATTAGCATTCGCCTGGATCTGTTTGAGTAGTTCGACCGCAGGCTGGTCCTTCGATTCTTTCTTGACCAGCTTTCCTCTGATCGCAAGGCCGAGGATAAATCGTCGCAGTCGTTGAAGGGCATCCGGGTTTTCAGTGAAGCGGCTGAAATGGGCTAGAAGTGGGACGGGTCTCATCGCAGCAGTGATTCCGACAGAATTACCTTGAGCTTATCACGTAACGCGGCGGTTTGCTTCTCAGCTTCGTTCAGTTTCGCCAGCAGCTCCGCCGGGTCGCCGTGATCATCCTCGACCGTATGGGGGTTCTTGAAGTCGAGGTTGTAGCCGCGCGCCTTCACCTCGTCGATGCCCACCTTCCAGGCGACCTCGGTCTCCTTGCGCCCCTTCCGCTTCGCGCCGCCCCACCACTCGACGCAGGGCTTGAGGTGCTCCACGCGGATGGGCTTGGTCATCGAGTACGCCTTCTGCCCCTCGGGGACGCGGTGCTCGTAGAACCAGGTCTCCCTCGTCTCCTCGCCCTTTTCGAAGAAGAGCAGGTTGGTGCCGATGCTGGCGTAGGGTTTGAAGACGCTGTTGGGCAGCCGGACGATGGTGTGGAGGTTGCACTCGTGCATCAGGTGTTCCTTGAGCCGCGTCTTGACACCCTCCCCGAAGAGCGAGCCGTCCGGCAGCACGACGGCGGCGCGCCCGCCGGGTTTGAGCAGGCGTATGATGAGGGCGAGGAACAGGTCCGCGGTCTCGCGCGTCTGGAAGTGCTTGGGGAAGTTGGTCTCGATCCCGTCCTCCTCGCGCCCCCCGAAGGGCGGGTTTGTGAGGACGATGTCCACGCGGTCGGCCTGCCCGTAGCTGATGTACGGCCGCGCGAGCGTGTTGTCGTGCCGGACGAAGCCGGGGTCCTCGATGCCATGCAGGAGCATATTCGTCACGCAGAGCATATGCGGGAGCTGCTTCTTCTCCACCGCGCGGAGGGCCTGCTGCATCCGCTGCTCGTCCTCGACCTTCTTCACGTAGCGCGCCCGCATATGACGTATGGCGCAGGTGAGGAACCCTCCCGTCCCGCAGGCCGGGTCCAGAAGGATCTCGCCGGGCCTGGGATCGATGCGGTCCGCCATGAACGCGGTGACTGCCCGCGGGGTGTAGTACTCCCCCGCGTTGCCGGCGCTCTGGAGGTCGTTGAGTATCTGCTCGTAGATGTCGCCGAAGTGCTGCCGCTCGGTCAGGTTGTTGAAGTCCACGGCGCTGATCTTGTTGACGACCTGCCGCATCAGCTGGCCCGACTTCATATAGTTGTAGGCGTCCTCGAAGACGCCGCGGACGACCCGCCGGCGGTCCCCCNNCCTTTGAGCGCGGGGAACAGTTCGCCGTTGACGAAGTCGAGGAGCGCCTCCCCGGTGATCCCCTCGGGGTCGGCCGCCCAGGTGCGCCACTGGTACTTCTTCGGGATCGGCGAGCGGTAGCCGTCGTGCATCAGCTCGAGCTGCTTGTCCTGGTCGTCGATGATCTTCAGGAAGAACATCCAGCAGAGCTGGGAGATGCGCTGGGCGTCCCCGTCGACGCCGACATCCTGGCGCATTATGTCCTGGATGGACTTCACGACGTTGCGGACGGACATTGCCTAGACTACCTCCTGGTAGAGCGCGTCCTGCAGCTCGTGGACGGCTTCCTCGAAATCCGAACGGGTGCCGAACTGCTTGATGAGTTGCACCGGCGTCCCCATCGCGTCGAACGGCGAGACCTGGAGTATCCTCGGGTCGTCGAGGTCGAGCACCCCGTCGTCCTGGTACTTCAGTAGCAGGGCGTCCAGCACGGCGCGGGCCTGAGGCCCGTATTTGCTGAAGACGTCGCGCTTGCGGACGTTCTCGGCGCGCTCGCGCCGCGTGAGGGGCGGGCGGTCGAACGCGACGTGGCAGATGAGGTCGAACGGGTCGAGGTTCTTGCCGACCTCTTCGGCGAGCGGCCCGAGCGGAAGCCCCTCGGCTGCCAGTTCCTCGACGATGGCCTGCTTGCGCTCCGCCTCGTTCCAGAGCTGGAGGAAGTCGTCGAGGCTCGCGAACCGCTTCTTGAGCGCCTTCTTGGTGAAGTCCCGCAGGCTCTCCGTGACGAGCTTGCCGTACTCGTCCAGGTACTCGACGCGCTCGGCGATGATGTTGGCGCTCACGCCGTCGACGTAGATCTTGTACCGCTTCTCCCCGTCGGGCGGTATCGTGATGTCGGGCGGTTCTGGATAGTCCACTATCACGGTCTCGTCGTCGCCCGGCTCGGGAGGGTTGGGGCCCTCCCCCCCGCCCTCCGGCGGACCGTCGGGCGGGACGATTGGACCGCCGTCGGGCGGCTCATAAATCTGGACCGGCTCGCCGTCGAAGTCGGGGTCGGCGAAGTGTCCGGTGGCCCCGCGGAAGTCGATGATCGTGAAGTAGTACTTCTTCGTGTCCTCGTGCACGCGCGTGCCGCGCCCCACTATCTGCTTGAACTCGGTCATCGACCCGACGGGCCGGTCCAGCACGATGAGCCGGCAGGTCTGCGCGTCCACCCCCGTCGAGAGCAGCCGCGAGGTGGTGACGATGACGGGGTACTTCGACTCCGGGTCGATGAAGTTGCCCAGCTCCGCGCACCCCTCGGCGTCGTTGCCGGTGATGCGCATCACGTACCGCTCGTTCTCCTGGCAGAGGTCGGCGTTCTCGTTCACCAGCGCCTGGCGCATCCGCGCGGCGTGCTCGGTGTCGACGCAGAAGACGATCGTCTTCTGGAACCGGTCGCCGCTTTCCTTGAGATAGTCGGAAATCTTTTTCGCCACCACCTTGGTGCGGTCGTCGATGACGAGGGTGTGGTCGTAGTCCTTCTGGTTGTAGATGCGGTCCGGCACCTCGTTGCCGTCGCGGTCCAATTTCCCCTTCTCCGGCCGGTATCCCTCGACGTCGCGGTCGATGTGGACCTTGACGACCTTGTACGGCGCGAGGAAGCCGTCCTGTATGCCCTGCTTGAGCGAATAGAAGTAGACCGGCTTGCCGAAGTAGTCGATGTTCGAGACGTATTCGGTCTCCTTCGGCGTGGCGGTGAGGCCTATCTGCGTCGCGCTGGAGAAGTGCGTCAGGATGTCGTGCCAGACGGCGTCCTCGGCGGCGCTGCCGCGGTGGCACTCGTCCACGATGATGAGGTCGAAGAAGCCGGGCGACAGCTCCCGGAAGAGCTTCTGCCGGTCCTCGGGGCCGGTGATCGCCTGGTAGAGGGCGAGGTAGATCTCGTAGGAGGTGTCGATGCGCCGCTGTTTGTCGAGCGCCGTGGGGAGGGCGACCGCCAGGCCGTCCTCCCGCTCGATGGTCTTCGTCCCGGTGCTGAGCTTCGCCATCGCCTTGCCGAACGGCCGGAAGTCGTTCACCATCGTCTGGTCCACGAGGATGTTCCGGTCGGCGAGGAACAGGATGCGCTTCTTCCGCCCCGACTTCCACAGGCGCCAGGCGATCTGGAATGCGCTGTAGGTCTTGCCGGTGCCAGTGGCCATCACGAGGAGGACGCGGTTCTGCCCCTTGGCGATGGCCTCGATGGCGGCGTTGATGGCGTTGCACTGGTAGTACCGTGGCGCCTTGCCGCTTCCGTCGTCGAAGTAGTCCTGGAGGACGACCTTCTCCTGTTCCGGCTCCAGGCCCTTCCACCGACGGTATCTGTCCCACAGCTCGGCCGGCGACGGGAAGGCGTCGAGCGCCAGGGTGGATTCCTTCACGGGACAGGTGCCGGTGCGGTCGTGGAACACGAACCCGTCTCCGTTCGACGAGAACACGAAGGGGATGTTGAGGGTGACGGCGTAGTCGAGGGCCTGCTGCATCCCGTCGCCCACGCTGTGGTTGTTGTCCTTCGCCTCGATGACGGCGATGGGGATGTTGGGCTTGTAGTAGAGGATGAAGTCCGCGAGCTTCCCCTTGCCGCGCGTGACGAGCCGCCAGCGGACGATGATCCTGCCCTTGGTGAAGTACACGTTCTCGCGGACCTGCGCCATCTCGTCCCATCCCGCCCTCTTGACGGCCGGCAGGATGAACTTCGAGCAGATGTCGCGTTCGCTGAGCTGCTTCTTGTCCACGAGGGTCTCCCGCAATGCAGAACCGGATTATGCCACGATACGCCCGAACGGTGGAGATGATTTTCTCCACCCTATACTCAATACTGTTCGCTATCGTCCCTTCGTTGCTTCATCGGCTGGCGGATTGTTTGCCTGCGGGTTAGATAATTCACCCCCGTGCAATGTTACCGTTCTCAATATCAGGTTTGCCATTATCCAAAGGGAAGGCATTGGGATATAATGCTTCGAATCGCGCATCTGCATTGCGATCGTCCTCGAAGCACGGACATTATTACGCCAATGACTAGCTTTTCGGACACAGATTTCGACTCGCTTAACGAGAAGCTTGCTAACGCTGGCTATCTGAAGAAAGCCTACGTGTCTAAAGATGCCTATTGGGAATTCAACTTCGAAGGAGATAATAAGCGGATCCTCGCCGCGGTGATGCGGTTCTTCAGGGAGACGCATTATAGCATTAGCAAGAAGGAGATCAGATTGTTAGGCTGGATGCTGGAAAACACGAACTCAGAAGGGCAATGCGCGGGTTCAGACCATGAATGAGCAAAAACGACCTATGCCAACACCGGATAGCTTATCCCATCCATCATTATCCTTAGCCAGAAGCCAATCTAATGCCGAACAAGAAGCGGCCTCGAGACAAACTGTATATCTATCATTCCACGACGTTATCAACCCTCAGACCACCAATCGGTTTATTGGGGCCTGTAACGACATCTTGAATAGGCAATTAGCGACCGACATCTACGTACTCTTTTCCTCTGCTGGTGGTGCAGTAGAATGTGGCGTAACCCTGTACAACTATCTTCGCGCGCTTCCTATACCTCTCACTATGCATAATATTGGCTCGGTCGATTCTATTGCGACTGCTGTTTTTATGGCCGGGCAGCGCCGTTTTGCGGCTTCAGCCTCCTGCTTCCTTTTTCACGGAATCAATTGGACTTTTCAGGCCCCTACTTCCACAACCTATTTCCAGCTAACTGAGATATGCAACCGCGTCGGCGCGTTAAGCCAGGTTGTGCAACGCATAATCACAAAGAACTCCAAACTCACAGAGGCGGAGTTACTTCACCTATTCGTTAAGGGCAAGACGGAAACACCCGACTTCGCACTCGCAAAAGGCATCATTCATGAAATCAGAGAAGTGGGCCTACCCCCTACCCCGCTAATATTCAACATCTCAGAGGGCAAAGCATAAGCTCTAGCAAACGGACACCGCAACCTAGTACAAATACAGTGCAAGACAGCAGTATGCAGAATACGCCGAGCAGAACATTCCTTCCTGAGCAATTCTTCCCTGCCCATAGCCTGTGCTTTTTAATTCACAATTCTCTTGTTGAGCTTGTTCGCTCTGGAGAGAAACAGGGAATATTTTGGCATCGCTTAAGTAATTTCGACGAGGCAGAACGAAAGCAACTAGATGCGGCAGCTGACGTTTTTGAATGGCTTGAGCTGTCAGGTCGCATAGAAGAACGGGCTAAAGTTCTTCGGACAATTACATTTCCTGCCATTCTATCGGATTTTTTGCATTTTATTTACGAGGCACTCGAGACTGCACGAAAAGCCAAGCTTAATGTGGCTTATGCGCTTATTCGTAAACCCCTTCAAGAAAATTTGTGCTTACTCGAGATTATCGCCGCAGATTTAGAGAGATTTGGCAGTTCTATGGCAGAAGATCCAGCAGAAATGCTTTCACATAGAGGAGGCGAGGTATCTGAACATTCGAAACGCATCTGCACAGTGCTTGAAATTCTAGGTGAATCCAAGAGATTCGATGCCGAGTACATTGCACGATTGCGTTATGACAAAACCGCCGAGGATGGGTTCGATGGTATCTGCAATAAAGCTATCCATCTATTTACGCACCATAGAGCCATCCATACGGAACCACTCAACATCAATTTTATCTTTTCTGACTGGGATGCAAAACTAACCCAATGGAATTTAATATATAGTCGATTACCATACATCCTCTCCTATGCCAAACGCCTCATTGAACATATATGTGCAACCATTATCCAAACAGATCTCATCTATTTGGCGGATATAGACCGCAGAATCGCCTCCGCAACATTACTCTGGGCTCCTGGCATAGAGGAGCACTACCGTTGTCAGTTTATCGAGCAGTTCGTCGAAGAAACTCGGCTACGTCTCTTTCAGGAGTGTGATGCTGCAGGTTATCGCGAACCGGGATACAAGGATCTTGTTCGTATGAGTTCAAACGGCTCATTTCCAGGCGAATCCCGATTAAGAGTAATGCTTAGACACTATCACTATTCTGCCGCTATTCGCCGGAATCTTGCAGCTGTTCGGCAGGACTAATCACCGCCCTCTGCATCTTCCACTTCCTTATGATCGTCTGCATAAGTATTATGTTGATCTAACAGGGCAAGAAGCGCGCCAGCATAACCGTCACGCTTCTTGCGCCGTCGCCGCTTCGCTCCGGCCTTGGCAGGGCGTCAACGCTTGCGCCGCGGTTCCGGGATACCCTGAGGTATGGCACTCCCCCCGGATCGTATCTTGACACGTATACGTCCATAGTATACGATATCCCTATGAAGGACCTGGTATCGGCGCCGGACTTCGAGCAATTCGACTGGAGCGGCGGCAACGACGAGAAGAACTGGAAGCGGCACGGCGTCGCGCCCGGGGAGGCGGAGCAGGTGTTCTTCAACACGCCGCTTCTCTGCGGCGACGACCCGGCGCATTCCGGGACGGAAAGAAGATTCTACGCGCTGGGGCGGACGGACGGAGGCAGGGCCCTGTTCATCACGTTCACGCTGCGCGGCCGCCGGCTGCGGGTGATCTCGGCGCGCGATATGAGCCGCAAGGAACGGAGGGCATACGGGAAATGACGAAGAAGCGGATTCCTACTTTCAGGAACGAGGACGAGGAGCGGGAGTTCTGGGCGACGCACGACTCCACGGGGTTCCTCGACTGGTCGAAGGCGAAAAGGGCCGTCTTCCCCGCCCTGAGGCCCTCCACCAGGTCGATCTCCCTGCGGCTGCCGGAATCCATCCTCGTCGGCCTGAAGATGCTGGCGAACAGGCGGGACGTGCCCTACCAGTCGCTGCTCAAGGTCTTCCTCGCGGAGAAGGTCGAGGAGGAGCTCCGGCGCCTGCGCGTGAAGACGGCGCACGCCAAATAGGATGGCCCCTGGGGGGAGGCCGACTCACACGTTCACCGGACCTGCCCCCCGTCGTCGATCCCCGGCCCGCACAGTACACTCCAACGTTCGGCCAGACCCGTAGCGCCCGATATGGCCCTCGCTCCCCTTCCGCCCACGTCCGTCCGGGCGCCTCGAGAAGAAGCCTGTAAAGCAAGAAGCGCGCCGGCATAGCCGTCACGCTTCTTGCGCCGTCGCCGCTCCGCCGGGCCGCCACTTTCGCGGCGGCCCCGCTCCGCTACGGCCTCGCACGATCCCCGGCCCGTCACGCCCCGTGCTTATGGCCTTGCCCCTCCAGGGCAGCCCTCCGTCGCCCGTCACTCGCTGTAACTTCTCCGACTGCGGCAATGTCTGCCCGATGGACGTCGTCCGCATCCGGGGGAGGTACCACGCCGTCTGCCCCGAGCACGACCACATCGGCCCCATCGCGCTCGGCGAGGACGACCTCGCCCGCTACCGCCTCTCGCTCGACGCGCTCGCGGGGCTCATCCGCCGCGACAACGGCCTCGGCGGGAGCGCCTACCGCATCACCCCCCGCCTCTACTTCCTCGGCAACCGCCTCGTCGGGCGCCTCGCCACGGCGTTCGTCTTCGCCTGCTTCTCCTCCGCCCGGGCCGCCGAGCCGCACCTGCTCTCGCTCCCCTCGCGCCTCCCCGCGCCCTGCGCCTCGAGGGCCGTCGTCGTCACCCCGTCGCTCGACCTCGAGCTCGAGCCGATCTACCCCCGGCTCCGCGCCGCCTCACTCCACCCCGCGACGCTCCCCGAGGGGTTCGGCAGAAGCCATTTCCGGATATCGTACCTCGCCGCGCTCCAGCGCCGCCCGCCGTCCGGCGTCCCCGCCCCACTCCCCTCCCTTACCCCTGAGCAGCTCGCCGACTGCGAACGCCACGGCTACCTCTGCCGCGACCGCCTCCACGTCCCCGCCGGCCGCCCCCGGCGCCGCCA
>MTKZ01000262.1_pt1 | contig 10103 bp, 8 predicted proteins | sample 1042781 | NCBI WGS metagenome assembly MTKZ01 (sample SAMN06212207, study PRJNA360539) | anaerobic digester metagenome | biome: Wastewater treatment plant; material: sludge; isolation source: anaerobic digester fed with sludge from wastewater treatment plant | place: Denmark: WWTP Viborg ...
GAAAATGCGAACTGAACACAAAATCCTCCTGCTGTTCTGTTTATTCTTTTTATTATTGCCAAATATGGCTGCCGGTGCACAATCTCCGATTCCACCGGATCGTGCTCAGCAAGTTTTGAATTTATTGGCGATTGAGTCTCAGAATTTGCTTGATTTTGCCAGTCGAATTGCTTCCGGAGATGGTTCCGCTTTTGAAACTGTTCAAAAACAGTTCTCCGTATCCATCGAAAACTTCAGTTACTTAATGGGAGATTTCCATCCTGAGCTGACCGACGCTTTTTGGGAAATCTATAACAATTTTCTGCCAGATGCCGGTTCAGCTAACGAAACAGCGTTAAGATGTCAGCAGTTACGGCAGACGGTCTACCAGTATATGTCGGCAGTTGATGGGATCTTAAATCCACCTCAGTCTATTTCTACCTATACGGAATGTATAGAAGCCGGTTATTATGCAGCTGACGGGACCTGTTTTATCGGCGGAAATCTGGTATATGACGAGAACGGATATATCACTGGTTTATACAATGCAGATTGTTTCGATGAACTCAATTATTATCAGGGGAGCTGCTGGTACTGCGAATACGGTAATAATATGAACGGTTGTAATGACAGACCCTGATTAATCAATTTAATCATCTTTTCTATCAATTCGAACATACTGATCCGGCAATTCGAAATATCGACTTGCTATTCGAATAAAGAAGGAAAAACTTGTTGTTGTGATGTTTTTTACACGAAGCGCAAAAACATCACAACAACAATGGATNNGAATCAATCGGGGAATCCTTTGTTGTTGTGATGTTGTTGCGCAAAGCGCAACAACATCACAACAACAAAGGATTCCCCCTATATTTCGTATTGCTGTTACTGATCAGAATTCCTGGAATCAATTGGCAGGAATATGTCTGAGCTTTATTTTGTTTTTCGATCTACGATTCATACCATCTCAAGTTGATGGTGAAATCAATCTTTCTCCGATGAAATTATCGTTCTCTCTGTTTTCAAAAGACCTCTCCATATTACGTATGATTGCCTTTAGGGAATCATAAGAAAAAATATAAAAACAGATGCAGTACAATACGAATATGAACTTGACTGGGAAAAATCTGGAATTTAAACATAAGAATCGATCCAACTCCGGAGTCGTTATCTTTTTAATGTTTTTATGCGTATTAAGCTTCTTTTTATTGAAGAGTGTTGTGACAAAAAAAATTGTATCTCCCTGGCTTCCGACACTTGTTCCTACACGGGAAGCCGCCTCTTATGCTTTAGAAGCAGAAGCTCAATTTTCATCCGGAAATTTGCAGAAAACCGTGGATGCTTACAGCGAAGCCGCAAAAATCGATCCGGAAAAAGCGGAATATATTTGGAAACAGGGACGTGCATTAGCTTATATGACCGGTTCGCAAACCACTGATGCAGAGAAGATCGAGACATTGACGAAAGCAATTGACCTTCTGGAATCATCAAAGAGTGTTTTTACAGAAGATTCGAATATTTATGCTGTTTTGGCATTGGTTTATTTATGGTATGCGGATGAAGACCTGTGCGGACCGGATATGGTCGAAACATATCTTGCGACTGCCGAGGATAACATTCGCCGTGCGGTGGATTACGGTCCGAGAAATGCGATGGCATATGCTTTTTACGCTGAGATACTTCTTGATCAGGCAAATTATGAACGGGCAGAGCAAATGATCGGTCAGGCACTGGAATATGGGAAACAGGCTGAAGCAGAAATGTTCGATGTTTATCGCGTTCAAGGAATTCTTCTTGAGTCGTATGGGCAATATCGCAGCGCAATTGATGCCTATAACCGCGCGTTGGAGCTTTCTCCCAACATGACGTTTCTTCAGATTCGAGTTGGTGTTAATTGGCGTCAAATCAAAGACTATGACAAAGCGCTTGAAATGTTTGCAAAAGCAGCACGGATCAATGACCAATTGGGTATTCTGGATCCTTTGCCTTATTTGGCAATTGGAAATACATATTCGCAGACAGGAGATTTCTATGCAGCTGGATTAAATATTAAAAAGGCGCTGCAGATTAATCCTTACAATGCGGATGTGTATGGCCGCTTGGGTGTAAATTACTACAAAGCCCGAAATTATGAAGCTGCCATTGAAGCGCTTAAATGTGCGACCTATGGGTGCGGCGCTTTAGAAAGCTGTACTGTACGGGAGTGTGATGATCCCGGGAACCCATTAATCGAGATTAAAGGACTTCCATTATCAGGATCCAGTGTTACTTACTATTTCAGCTATGTCGGAGCATTAGCCTACATGCATACGAAAGTGAATCGCTATTGTGAGGATGCTGTAAAAACAGCGAAAGATATAGAAATGGTTTATGCGGATGATGAAACGGTGATGTCAATTGTGCGGGATGGTCAGGCAATTTGCGCTTCATATGGGTATCGTTAAAGGAAAAAGATGGAAGAACGAAAGCAAAAAATCATAATTGGTCTGACAGGAGGAATCGCCAGCGGGAAAAGTGAGGTTCGAAAAATACTTGAATCGCTGGGTTTTTTAGGGATTGATGCAGATCAAATCAGTCATGAAGTTTTTCAGAAAGATTCGCCAGTATTTGATGCGGTTGTTGGCAGATTCGGGAAAAAAATCTTAGACTTTCCAGATCATCCGGAACGTGCTTCCATTAACCGTATGCGTTTATCTGAATTCGTGTTTTCGGATGAGGATGCATTAAAATGGCTGGAATCCGTTTCTCATCCTTATATTATTGCGCGTATAAAATTGTTAATCGAACAGAGTGATCAGCCGGTTGTTATCGAAGCCATTAAACTGATGTCAACGGATCTGGCATCACTCTGCGGACAAAAATGGCTTGTTGTTTCAGATGAGGAAACGCAAATTCATCGTCTTATGGAGAAAAGAGGACTATCCGTTGAATCAGCACGGGTTCGTGTTGCTGCACAGAAATCCATTTGCTGGAATCTTGATGATTTTGATGCGATTATCAATTCAAATGTGCCGCTCTCGGAATTACGTTTAAAAGTGATTTTGCTTTTAGAAAAAATGGATGCCAATTTGGATTGGAAAGATTATCAGGATGGTACCAATCCATTTTCATCTTGAGACAGTATCTGGAAAAGTTGTTTATGAGAAGAGCAGAAATTTGTTTAAGCGGCTTTTAGCGCTGGACTTAACAACAAATTTCCTCGTTTTATTCGAAAGGTCAAACCAAACTTCAAATTACTGATCAAATTTCTAATTGCTGGGAGATTATCTTGACGATTCATGAAATCATTAGATACAATATCAATTAGCTCAGCTTTTTGAAAATTATTGATAGTTAATTATTAGGGTCAATTATGCAGCAGTTAATCTCTGAAATATTGTTCCTTGGACAACGTTTTAATAAAAAAAGCATCATTGATATTCTGTTGGTCGCATGTATTATCTATGTCTTTTTAAGATTTGTCCGGGGAACCCAAGCAAATACATTAATCCGTGGGACCATCATTATTATGGTGGTTTTAGGATTATTGTTTGTTCTTACAGATCTCCCTGCATTTTCCTGGCTGATCGGCAGCCTGGTGCCGATACTCCTCATCGTTGTTCCAGTCGTTTTTTCTCCGGAAATTCGGAGGGCATTCGAAAGGATGGGACGCGTCCAATCGCTGCATGACCTTTTTTTTGCACCGGTACCTTATGCCGAAGAGATGAATTCCGTTATCAAGTCAGTGGTGGTTGCTTGTTCCAGATTGGCAGAACGCAATCATGGCGCTCTAATCGTCATGCAACGTAGTGATGATCTACAGAAATACATCCAGACAGGTGTTGAAATGGATGCAATTGTCTCTCCTGAAACGTTGCTGCAAATCTTTTATCCAAATACACCGCTTCATGACGGTGCGGTAATCATCAGCAAAGGTCGTATAACTGCTGCTGCCTGTGTAATGCCGCTGTCCTCGAGAAATGTTCTGGACAAATCTCCCGAGCGCCATATGGGATTAAGACATCGCGCTGCTTTAGGAAAATCAGAGACAAATGATTCTGTTACAGTGGTTGTTTCTGAAGAATCCGGATCTATTTCTGTTGCATATGAAGGAAAGATCAAACGCGGAATCAGCGCTGATCAGCTATGTATTCTACTGACCGATTTATATTCAATTCCCCAGCCTGTTTCATTCCAAAAACGGCTGAAAGATTTTTTTGTGTACATTTGGGAAAAAATTGTGAAAGCAAACAAAGAATGAATAGACGCTTTGTTTCATTTATTAGAAGAATTTCCACTTTTGGCGCTTCATTGATTTTGGCGCTTGCAGTCTGGGTTGTTGCGATTACATCTACTGATCCGACTGAGGAAAGGCGTTTTACGAATCCGATCAGTGTTGAATTGGTCGGTTTGTCTGATGGTTTGGTGTTAACAAATACATTGCCTGACTTGATTTCGGTCGATTTACGTGCTCCAGCTTCGGTTTGGACGAAAATCATCAATGGACGAATTCCCGGTAAAGCGCTGATCGATGTAACCGGACTTGACGCCGGTGAATACGAAATACCGGTTCAAATACAAATTGGTATCGGGCCGATTATGATTTCATCTTACTCACCGCAAACCGCAAAAATTGTTTTAGAAAAATATGAAACACGCTCATTCGATATTGTTGTGAATGAGAAGGGCGAAGTACCGACTGCGTTTAAAGTAGATCCGCCTGTCCTTTCTGTGGATCAGGTTCAGGTTAGCGGATCTGTTTCGCTGCTGGATCAGATCGAATCCGTGCGTGTTGTATTAGACCATTCCAATGCGACTGAATCTATCAAAAAAGATTTATCAGTAGCAGCCGTTAACCATGATGGTGTTGTAATTACATCCGGATTGAAATTTTCCCCTGAAAAAGTAAGCGTCAGTCAGGAAATCAATCTCCGTGGTGGTTATCGTGTGGTCGTTGTAAAAGTAGTCACTCCCGGAACTGTTCCGAATGGTTATCGTGTTTCAAAAATCGGAGTTGATCCCAGTGTAGTAACTATCTATTCTTCAGACAGAACGTTATTAGAGAATCTTCAAAGATATCTGGAAACCGAACCGGTCGATTTAAGTACAACAACGGAAGATTCGCAGATTAAAGTAGGATTAAATCTTCCCGCGGGAGTATCGCTTGTCGGCGATCAAACTGTGTCAGTCAATGTCGAAGTAGATCCGATCGAAGGTGCAATGACGCTTAGCGATATTCCGGTATATGTAATCGGGTTGGAAGAGGGTGTTCAATCCATTCTTTCTCCTGAAATGGTGGATGTTTATCTCAGCGGTCCTCAGCCAATACTGGATCAGGTAAAAAATGAGGGACTCTATGCCGTTTTAGATCTCCAGGATTATCAATTCGGGCATTATCAGTTAGAACCGATTATTGATATCTCATCCTGGAAGGGTGTTACGATTCAATCCATTATGCCGGGGACGATTGATGTAACGATCAATGGGCGGAGTGAATCGCTTCAGAATAACAATGCTCAGAGTGTGCCTGCGTCAGCAACCAAAACACCCGAACAATAAGATCTCTGAACTCATTTTGGCATAAATCTTTCTATCACTCAGAATTTGGAAAAACTTTTAAATCAAGAAAGTAAAATGATTATTGTATTGTTTTATTCTCCTGGTAAAGCAATACAATAACAATGAAACCTTTTCAATTTGCGAATTGCTGATTGGAATCTGGTTTTTATGATTTTTCGGGTTATTATTTAAAATGACGATTGAATCGTAACACTTGGGGATACGTTTTATCTGATCAAAGGCAAACAGAATGAAAAAAATGTCTGAGAAAATCAAAATGAGCGTTTCTGCTCTGTATTTGGCGTTAACCAGGAAAGAAACACCTTTATGGATAAAAATTGTTGCCGTTGGCACCGTTATCTATGTGTTATCTCCGTTTGATGCGATACCTGATTTCCCTTTCCTCGGGTATTTGGATGATATAACCCTTTTATCTTTGGTAATTTTCATCTTGAATAAAGGTATTCCATCCGATATTTTGCAGCGCTGCCGGGAGGAAGTTGAGAGAAGGATGAAAAACACTGTGGATGAAGTGTCCCAAAAAGCTGAGGAAAACATCATCGACGGAAAATTCAAAGAAAAAAAATAAACAACCTGGTAACGGTAATTTATCAGTAATACGTCTGAAAAAAGCTATTGACACATAAAAACGAAACTCTATAATTCGAAACGTGTTTTTTGTTTGGAAGCGTGACCGGATTACGATTCATATCAATAATCGTTTCAAAACAGCAGCTATTCCCAACAAATTCCAATGTGAAGCTATTTGTTATGCAGTTACTTGCTCAGTGTATTGGACGCAACAGGTTTCACATGTAATTTCCAAGCACTGATATGACGCTGCGAATCTATAAAAAAAGGAATTCTATGGATGCCAAATCTCTGATCCAACAAGTCAAAGAAGACCGTGTGAAATTTGTTTCCCTCCAATTTACAGATGTATTCGGGACTGTAAAAAGTGTTGATCTGCCTGTTTCAAAACTGCCAGAAGCTTTGGATCAGGGGATTATGTTTGATGGTTCTTCCGTTCAGGGATTTGCCCGTATCCAGGAAAGCGATATGCACCTGCGTCCGGATTTGGACACATATACCATTCTGCCTTGGTCTCCGGAAGATATGCGGCGTTCACGGATCATATGCGATGTTGAGCTTCCCAATGGTGCGCCGTATAAAGGAGATCCGCGCGGAGTCTTGAAGCGTATGTGTGCTGAGCTTGATCAAAAAGGGATGATTTATAATGTCGGTCCGGAACCGGAATTTTTCCTGTTTAAAGTCAATGGCGAAAAAGCGCATCCTGTACCATTTGATACCGGCCGTTATTTTGATTTTTCAGCAGACGATACTGCTGTGAGAATCCGTACGAAACTGATTCTGGCTTTAAATGAAATCGGACTGGATGTGGAAGTCGGGCATCATGAATGCGGTTTGGGACAGCACGAAATTGATTTTCGGTTTGCGGATGCATTAAAAACCGCAGACAATATTTTGATGATGAAATACACGGTGAAAGCAATCGCGGCACAGGAGGGTATTATTGCATCTTTTATGCCGAAGCCAGTAATGGGTGAAGCCGGATCTGGCATGCATTGCCATCAATCCATTTTCAGCAAAAATGGTGAAAATTTATTCTATGATTCCAATGATGAGATGTTACTCTCGGATTTTGCACATAAATTTATTGCAGGACAGCTGAAACATGCAAAAGGTTTGACTGGATTGGTTGCACCTTGCGTCAATAGTTATAAACGGCTTGTTCCAGGATATGAAGCCCCTGTCTATATCGGATGGGCTCAGACCAATCGTTCAGCCTTGATTCGCATTCCAACTTCTGGCAGAAAAGCAAATGGCGTCAGAGTCGAACTGCGCTGTCCGGATCCTTCCTGTAATCCCTATTTGGCGATTGCTGCAATGCTGGCTTGTGGATTAGATGGTATTTCAAAAAATATGCCTTTGGAAGCTCCAATGAATAACATCAACGTTTTTGAATTATCACGTCGACAGCGCCGTGAAATGGGAATTGAAGAACTTCCGGGATCTTTGAAAGAAGCGCTTCTTGCACTCGAAAGTGATTCATTATTCCGATCTGTATTAGGAGATGATCTGTTTGATTCTTACATCCGAGGAAAATGGAGTGATTGGGATGAATATCGAACATCGGTTTCAGACTGGGAAGTCGATCATTATCTCAGTGTGATCTAAAAAGGTTTACGAGAATACTGTAAAGCGAAGGGATTGTCTCAAATCGAGATTTTCCCTTCGTTTTTAAATAGAAATTTTCTTTGGAATTCTTAATTTAGAATTTATCCATTTTATGAATCTGTGATTTTCAAGTCAGCAGGCCATATTTATGAGGAGATTTAATGAATATCTTTGGTAAACCGAAAAACATATGGGGAAAAATACGGTTAACCTGTGTGACTGGATTCGTTGTTTCAGGAATATTGATTGTTTTTCACCTGATTCGTTCTTTATCAATTATCGATTACGCTTTCCTAAGATCATTTTCACTTTTGGAATTATTCGAGTTTATATTATTGTTTTTTGTCGGGGCATTATTATCGGGATGGATGGAACAGAAGGAAATCAGGAAAAACGCATCGTTGGTTGAACTACAAGCAAAGGAAAAGATGCAGCAGGAAATATTACTGGATCAATTTCGCAACCAAATCCAGGAAATTGCTGCGTCGTTTGAAAAAAATACGGCGAATATTACCGATTTTAATAAGACTACTGTTGTTAATCTGATTCGTAAAATATTACCAGACTTAAATGCCAAAACAAAGGGAATGGTTTTATCAGTTCTTTATGACTATAAACTGATTTGCGATGAAAATCCCGCTGTCGGATTCGAAGGAATTTCTTGGAGTGGTACAGATATAATGGAGAACCATCTCGATGGAATCAATATCAGAAATGTGGATTTTCAAAAAAGCTGTCTGATCGGTGCGAATCTTGAACGCAGTTGTTTTTCGGGGTGTGACTTACGGCGTTCTGTTTTCCGGAATGCAAATTTAAAAGGATCAAATATGCGAGAAGCCAATCTTCAGAATGCAAATTTTTCAGATGCAAATCTTGAAGGAACGGATCTGCGGGATGCAAATTTAACAGACACTTTTTTTAAGGGTGCAAATTTGCGCAACTGTTTTTTTAGTACGTCTTCCTTGGATTGCACGGATTTCTCTGAAGTGTTGGAGTCAGCGATTCTGATTTCGACAATATTACCTGACGGACGAAAAATTACCAATGAAAAGGGAAAACAATATTTGCGTAGGAAAGAATATGAAATGATTGTCGATAAACTTTAGAAATGATCTGCTAAAGATTCGCCGATTTCATGTCGACTAAATTTTAAAAATTACTGCTGTATAAGGCGGGCAAAAGAAAAAATTGTTCGATATCAATTCTTGAGAATTCTACTGCTCATTTTTCATCAATTTCTACCCTAATTGCGATTTCCTATTTTTCTTAATATCTGCAAAACATTATTTCCCTATCCCTTGTCGGTTATGATATCAGAAACGACTTTCCAGCGGCATCAAGTTAGTTTTTTTAATATTGTTCGAAAGTACCGTTGCGTTGAATTTGTCAACGCAACCAAAATGTTCGTTGAGAAAATCAGAACATAAAAATTTGCCATTTGAGATGATTTTTTTTAAAGAGATTCGATAAAAACAGTGATAAATGACACTGACAAACGTCACCATCTGGATTATAACAGGTCTATGAAACACAGAGTTTGCAAGTTCGATTCTTTCAAAATCAGTAAATGCGACACTGCCTTTGTCAGACTTAGTGCAACCTGGAGTTTCCTTTTTTATCTTCCCAAGTTCAATTCACAGGTCTATTGAAATTTCAAATTACTGCCGGAAAATTTCTATCCATTATTAAATCTTAATGTTAGAATAATCAACGGGAAAAAGAAAAATCAATTCTCCCTGATGTTAATCCCATCACTTATTTGAATAAGGAGTATTTTATGAAGAGATTTAACAAGGTTTTTTCTCTGGTGTTGTGTATGGTTTTTGTTGTATTAATCACAGCCTATTGTCCCGCGGCAGCTGAAGGTGATTTGGTACCTTCAAAAACTGGAGCAATCATTCAAGAATTGGTTGCAGATCCGAACGCTGTATATCAGGATACTATCACCATTGGTGTCGCAAATGATGTGACCACATTGGATCCTCAAGCTTCCAATACCGATGCAAACATGATGGCATTTGAATTGACACATGAAACATTAGTACGAATTGATCCCGCCACTGGTGAAATCGTCCCGGGTTTGGCAGAATCATGGGAAGTATCAGATGATGGACTCACATTTACATTCACGCTGCCTTCGGGGGTGATGTTCACGGATGGCGTGACTCCATTGACTGCGAATGATGTTAAATACACATATACAAGGGCGAAGGATTCATCCTTTGCAAGCGCCAAAGTCAGTGATGTGGTTGATATGAATGTAATTGATGATACACACATTGCCATAACGCTTTCACGGCCGAACCAGGAATTCTTGTTATTGATGGCTCATAAAGGAATGAGTATTTTATCGGAAGCGCTCTGTGCTGCTGATGAGACTAATGGCC
>MTKZ01121663.1_pt1 | contig 10100 bp, 6 predicted proteins | sample 1042781 | NCBI WGS metagenome assembly MTKZ01 (sample SAMN06212207, study PRJNA360539) | anaerobic digester metagenome | biome: Wastewater treatment plant; material: sludge; isolation source: anaerobic digester fed with sludge from wastewater treatment plant | place: Denmark: WWTP Viborg ...
TCCCGTCCCGTCAGGCCGAGGTCCTCGGCAAGCGAGCCTGTGGCGGACATTGTCCCGGTTCCGCCGCTCGTGTCGGTAATCGCAATCTCGGTTCCACTCACCTCCACCTCGGCTCGGAGCCGCCCGTCCGCGTTGATGATCCCGATGACGTCCGCAAGCGTTTTGGCGTCCGTGAAATCGAGGGAGAAGGTCTCTCCGTTCGCTCGCGTGAACTCGACCAGGCCGGTCCTCACGCCGGCCCCCCCGTTCAGCGATTTGAGCATGACCGTGTTCAAGCCGCCCAGGAGGTCGCTGCCGGTCAACGTGTTCGCGCTGAAAGACCGCTCCGTGGCAAATCGCGAATCCAGCAAGCCCAGATCGTAGGCCGCAAGTGAGCCGTTGACCGCCGAAATGAGTGTATCATTCAGGCCGGTGGTGTTGTCAGTGATGGTAATCCCCTTGCCGTCGGCGGATAGAGCCGCGGTGAGGTAGCCGTTGTTGCCCTCGGCATACTGGATGGCGAGGAGGACCTCGCCGATCGTCCGGACCCGGTAGATCTCCTGGCCGGTGATCCCATTCTCGGCCGTGTCCGCGACGATGCCCAGGTCCGCAACCGCGTAACCCTCAAGATCCTCGATACGCAGGTTGCGTGCGGTGCCCCCGGAGGTGTCGGAAATCACCAGCTTGTTGCCCGAGATGGAGACGTTGAGCAAAAGCCCCGCGCTGGCGATCNNTCACATCCTGCAGCGTCTGGGCGGACGAGAGATCGATATCGGCGGTCTGGCCCGCCCGATTGGTGATGCGCATGACCCGCTGGCCGTTTTCGTCGGCCCGCACGCCCCGGCCGGAATTCAGCGCCGACAGGTTCATGGTAAAACGCAGGTTCTCGGACAGCGTGGCCTCAAAGACCTCGCCGCCTTTCAGCTCGAAGCGCATGTCGGACAACAGCCCGTTGGACCGGACACCCAATCCGTCGTTGAGAGCCGCCAGCCGGGTGCTCGCGGTCATCCACAGCATGTCCTTGCCCAGCGACTGCCCGGACGCAAAGGTACCCGCGATTCCCAGGTCGCCGGCGGCGCCGCCGGAGACATCAGAAACAACAAGATTCCCCGAGGACAGGCCGGTGTTATCGGTAAGGACAATTCGACCTCCACTCACCTCGGCCTTGACACTGATTCCCGCCTGCGAGTTGACCGCATTGAGGATGTCGCCGACGTTGGTGACGGCCCGCAGATCAATGTCCGCGGAGGCGCCGCTTCGATCCGTGATCCGGATCATTCCTCGCCGGATCCCGTTGAAGCCGTTCAGTGTTGATACGGAAGTCTTCGGGTCCACTCGCGCCTGCGAGGGCGCAAACACGAGGGTCCCGGCTCCGACCGGGGTCTCGTCGGGGTCGGCGAAGCCCGAGGATACGAACTGATGCGAGGTGGCGAGCGACTTGACGAGAAAACTGTACGTCCCGGCGCTCGCGGATGTATTGGCCGTGGCCGTCAAGACGCTTTCGTTGGAACTGTTGGCCGTCTTGACCTTGAATGCAGAGGGCAACACGAAAGTATGAATCAGACCCTTTGCCCCAAGAAGCAGAGCGCTCAGCTCGGTGTAGGCCGCCTGCCGTGCCTGCGTGTCCGTCACACGCTGTTCGAGCCGCGCGATCGGCCGGCTCTCGATCTCGATCAGTTGGCTGACGAGGTCCTGAATGTTCAAGCCTGAAATCAGGCCGACCCCTGACGAGATCGTACCCATGCGAACACCTCCGTTGCTTGCGCGCAGACCCCTCCTGATCTATCTATTCATCGGTGTCATCCGGGGGCAAACTCCACCACGAAAGTGGGCGACTTGAGGCAGGGTTTTTGCGAGCGAATCGGGCCGCAGGAGCATGGCGAAAACGTTATTATCGGACGACTGGCTGCTTGTGCGGGTTGACGTCGGCCCCACACTAACAAGAACGGCCGGCCCGGAGCAGCGCCCTGAGCCGGCCGCTGATCGTTATTCGTCTGTCCGCTTGCCGGCGCTAGCCTTGCAGCAACGACAGCGCATTGGCCGGCAATTGGTTGGCGATGCCAAGGACGGTGGAGGTGCTCTTGACCAGAATCTGCGCACGGGTCAGGTTGGCGACCTCTGTGGCGATGTCGGCGTCGCGGATGGCCGACTCGGACGCCATGACGTTTTCGAGGGCAACTCTCTGGCTGTCCATGTTCGTCTCGATCTGGTTGCGCTGCAGTGATCCGAGACGGCCGCGCAGGACGGCAACCTGATTCAAGGCCTTGCTGACTACTTCGCCGGCCTGGGGGGCATGACCGCCGACGAGCGAATTGCGTCCGGCCCCGCCGATGGTATTCAGGAAACCGTTCTGGACGTCGCCCAGATGGGCCGTTCCGACCGAGGGGATGCCAATGGAAATCTGGCCGCCGGGATGGACCTCCGGCCCGATCTGGAACATGGCACCCCCGCCGGTGATGTAGAAATCCGTGCTCCCGAGCGTGGTGGCACCGGCTACGGTCAGTTCGATTTCCATGTCCAGCCCGTTCGCCCGAAGCAGGCCGGTCAAGGCGTTGAAGGACGCCGCCTGGCCGTTGATGAGCACGCCTGCATCCCGACCGTTGTCCTGGGTTCTGGCGCCTGCGGCGACGATGAAATCGCCTTCCAGCGGCTGGACCGACACAAAGGCGTCCTCGCCGAACTCCACGCTGTTGAGCAGAAGCGCCGCGCCTGGCCCGGTCCCGCTGACAGTCGCAGAAACCCCTGTGACGAGCGTGCTGGCGTTGATGGTCGCGGCGATCTGCTCCACGCTCGAACCACTGCTGATGGCCACGATTTCCGTTCCCAATGTTCCCTTCAGCTCAAGCGTGACGTTGTGGTCAATCGAGCTGCCGGCGTACGCCAACTGGGCCGTTTGCGCAGACTGGACCACGGAAACCGTCACCCGGGTAGCCCCATCCTCCGGGACCCTGGCTCCGAAAAGCATCGCCCTGGCAATGGCTGAAGTATGGAGACCTGAGACGGTGTAGGACAGGCTGCCGTCGATGAGCCTGCGGCCGGCGAAGCTCGTGGTATTCGCGATTCGATCGATGGCTTCGAGAATCGAGTCGACCTGGAGCTGGTCGGCCTCGATTTCCGCCTGGCTGATTGCCCCTTCATTTGCGGCATGGGTGATCAGGCCTCGCAGGTCGAGAATCAGCGACGAAATCTCATTGAGCGAAGCTTCGGCCACGCTGATGACATTGACCGCTCGCTGGGAATTCTCGAGGGCCTGGCTGATTCCCTGGATCTGGCTGCGGAGCACCTCCGAGGCGATCAGACCGGCCGGGTCATCGGCTCCGCGATTGATCCTCAGCCCGGTGCTGAGCCGCTCGATATGGACGTTCAAGTCGGCCTGGTTGTTGAACAGGCGGTTGGCTGTCGCGATGGCGGCGACATTGGTGTTGATACGCATGGCATCCTCCCTGACGTTCGGGCAGGCCGTGGAAACCTGCTCCGCCCGGAGCGCGACCTTGCGATCCGGGGCCGGGACCCGAGGTCCCAGCCGATGACTCTACCCGCAGTCAAGCGATTCCGCCCTTGCCGGCGGGCCCACCGGCACGACCTTTCGGCCGCCACGGCGAGAGCCTATCGTCCCAGTCGATCCTCGTGATCGACCTCCCGCCGCCTCGGCGGGTTGGCTGCCGACGTCTTGATCGACAGTCGACGATTCCTCCTTCGAACCCCCTTGCATGCCGCCCTTGCTGAGCGGGTCCGATAGGGACAATCGGCATTTCGACAGAGAATGGGAGGTGTCTTTAGCTATTGCCCGGCACCGGCGGCGGATTATTTCAGAGGCGAAATGCGGTCTCGTGGATATCGGACCTCGCGCACCCGAAACGCCCTCTGGAGGTCCGATATTCCTGCGCTATGAAGGCTTGAATAAACAAGAAGCGGCCGAACCCGACTCTCGTCGCGTTCGGCAGCGGTTTGGTCCCATGTTTGTCTGGAGAACGGACGGGCTCTGTACCCCGTCAGGCTCTTCGCCGGTCAGTGGCCGGGTCAACTCAGCAGAGCCAGCACATTCTGCGGCTGGGCATTCGCCAACTGCAGCGTGGAGGTTGCCGCATTGACCAGAATCTGCGACCGGGTCAAATTGCTGGTCTCTCTCGCGAAGTCGGTGTCCCGAATCGCGCTCTCGGCCGCCGAGGTGTTCTCCAGGGCAACGGCCAAAGCGTTGTACGCCGACGTCAGGGTATTCTTCGAGAACGCACCCAGACGACCACGCAGGCTGGAGATCTGCTGGTTGGCTTCACGGATGATGCGCTGGGCCACGGCGAAGTTGCCCGAAGCCATGTCATTGTCCTGGCCTCTGAGCAGGCTGGACAGATAGCCGAGGCCGCCCTTGCCCAGGCTGCCGGTGGCTACATTCTGAATGCCCAGACTGGCCGTAGCGTTGAGCCCCAGCGTCGGAGCAATACTGAAATCGGCACCGCCGCCGGTGATATAGAACGTCTTGCTGAGTGCTGTCTGCTGGGCAAAAGCTGCATCGAGGGAGATGTCGATATCCAGCACGGTGCTGTGGAGAGAGCCCTCCAGACCTTTGGCGACGGCGGCAGCCCCGTTGATGTTCAAGCCGACGTCGACACCGTGGTCGCCGTAGGTGCTGTCCCCGCCATTGACCACAAGGGTGGTACCCTGGATGGTCTCGACGGAGACAAAGGCTTCTGAGCCGTACTGCGTACTGTCAAAGCGCAGCGCTCCACCGCCCGCGGCGCTGTACGTTGCCGACACGCCGGTGAGGGCCGACGACTGATTGATGGCCAGGGCCACGTCCGCGAAACCCGTCCCGGACCCGAAGCTGAACTGCTCAACGCCGTAGTTGCCGCTGATCTGCAGCGAGATGCCGCCCGAGGCAACTGCCGAGCCGGTGGCGTAGACATTGGCGGTCTGCGCGGAGGTCGTGACCTGGACGGTGACTGCCCGGTAGCCGTCCTGAGGGATACGAGCGCTGTTGATCTGCAGGGCCGCGATCGCCGAGCCACCCGAGGGCCCGATGCTGACGCCCGACGTTGTGTACTGCAGTGATCCGTTGAGAAGCTTCTTGCCTTGAAACTCCGTGGATGTTGAAATCCTGTTGATGGTATCAAGAATCGAGTCGATCTGGAGCTGATTCGCCTCGACCTCGGCGGAACCGAGGGCCGCCTCGTTGGCGGTCTGGTCCACCAGGCTCTCCAGTTCAACAAGCAGGTTGCTGATTTCCTGCAGGCCGCCCTCAGCCACCGAGATGATCATGTCGGCTCGCTCGGCATTATCCATTGCGGCGTTGATGGCCGCGATTTCGCCGCGCAGCGTTTCAGACGCGATCAAACCCGATGGATCATCCTTTCCCCGGTTGATGCGGTAACCGGTACTGAGCCTCTCCAGCGAGGTATTCAGCGCCTTGTTGTTGCTGTCCAGGATTCGTGCCGCTACCAGAGACGGCACATTCGTCATGATACGACTCATTGTACGTGCCTCCAACCAGCCGCGACCGGCCGTCCCGGAGCCCTTGAACGTGGCCCCTTGAGAAATTCCGGTCGGCGGTTTGCGGTGCGGCGGCTCTTGACCGTCTCGCCCGCNNACAGGCGCACGCGGTCAGCATTCAACCTCCTTGTCCAACCTCATCCGTCCCCGGAGATCAGCGCTCAGCTGCTGCGTCGACCCTATGGGAAACGGACGCCAGGTCCGTCGCTCCTTCGACGGCGAAAGTCGGATCGTCATCTTCAGACGCTCGCTTTAGTTCTGTCCAGACGGCAGGAACGCTTCCAGACGCCGGCCCATTCGGTTCTTGGACACCGCCGGGTCTCATAAACAGGATAGAAGCGTCGAATGAATTTCCCTCGGGCCTTTTACCGGACAGCGAGCCCGAGGACCGAAAACGCAGAATGACAGAATAACTTTGAGACAAGCCAGAGAGACCGTCAGAAGTGCAGATGATCTCCCCTTGACAGGCAGCCATTCACCCCCAACGAGGGCTTTCGGGCCCCGGCCCGGACCACACCGGCCGGGGCCCGGGAACCCCCTTCCGTTCTTTTCGTCACCGGCCGATCCGGCTCGCCGCAACGATCGCGTATCGAGTCGCCGCCGGGTGTTCCGGAAAACCGGCGCGGAACTCGACTCGATCAGGCGTGCCCTGACCGCATCGTACCGACTTCAATCGGGAATGGCGCCGGTGCCGCCCCGTCTTCATCCGCCGCCGGTTCAACCGCCGAGCAACGCGAGAACGCTTTGCGAACTCGAGTTCGCCAGTGCCAGGACGCTGGTCCCCGCGCTGACCAGTATCTGATTACGCGTCAACTGCGAGGTCTCATGCGCGAAGTCGGCGTCACGGATGGCAGACTCGCTCGATATGAGGTTCTCCATGGTGACCTCCAGTGAGCGAATGTTGGTCTGCAGGGTGTTGCGCTCGAAGGCCCCCAGTCGTCCGCGGAGCACCGACGTCTGCCGGTTGGCTTCATTGACGATCTGCGACGCGGTATTCGCGTTGGCCAGGCTTCTCGTCGGATCGAACGCCTGGCTTGACATCACCTGGCTCAGGTAGCCCACGAGCGGATTGCCGAGCCGCGAGGCCGCAACCGACTGGATGCCCATGTTCACTTGCTGATTGGTGTTGACGTCCGGGCCAAGCTGGAAGAGGGCGCCTCCGCCGGTGACCGCGAAGGTCGTGGATCCGATCCCGAAGTCGTTATCCAGCGTGAGACTGAGTTCCAGGGTGCGGGTCTGGAGGTTGAGATCCAGGCCGCGACCAATGACTTGCGCCCCGTTGATGCTCGCAACGGCGTCGCGTCCGATTGACCGCATGGTACTCGACGACTGCGGCGTGCCATCCGGCTGGTAGAGCGTCAGATCGCCGCTGCCCGGCAGCAGGGTCACCTCAACAAACTCATCGGAGCCGAAGCCGATGCTCTGGAACGCCATGCCGCTCGCCGGATTCGCGCTGTTGATGTACACCGCCTCAACGCCGCTCGCCTGGCTCTCTCGATTGACCGCCGCCATGATATCGGTAACCGATGTGCCGGAGGTGAAGCTGAGCACGGTGGTTCCGATCGAGCCGCGGATTTCCACGTTGACACTATTGGGGATCGCGCTGTTGCGAACCTGAAGCTGGGCGTGCTGAGCCGACACGGTGACCGCGACGTCCACGGGAATGTAGCTGGACGTCCCGAACTGGCAGCGATGAACCGTCAACGTGCCGATCATGGTCGGGTCGATGCCGCTGGTAATGTAGTCCAACTCGCCGTTGATCAGCTTCCGACCGGCGAACGACGCGGTGTTGGCGATGCGGGTGATCGACTCGATCGCCGAGTTGATCTGCAACTGGTTGGCCTGTTTCTCGTCCTCCGACATCGCCGCGTCATTGGCGATCTCGACGATGAGTCCCTGAATGTCGGTCAGCAAAGAGGCCACTTCATTGAGCGAGGCTTCCGCCGTCGCGATGATGTTGATGGCCCGCTGGGAATTGCTGATGGATTTCTCGATGCCCGAAATTTCGGCTCGCAGCAGCTCTGAACTGATCAGCCCGGCCGGGTCGTCCGCGCCCCGGTTGATTCGCAGGCCGCTGGAAAGCCGTTCCAGGGAGACCTGGAGTTCCCTCTGAGACTGGCGCAGAGTCCTCTGAGCGACAATGGCCGGTACGTTCGTGTTGATCCTAGCCATTTTGCAATCCTCCTTGATTGATCTTGGCTACCAGATCCGTTTTGCCCGACGGATCGTCCCGCGAGGGCCTTGTCCGGGGGCCCGTGGCCGCGGATACTTCGCCCCTACCTCTCCTTTGAAGCTCCCGAATGATTCGCAGGCGTGCCGGCCACGTTGGCAATGTCTTCCGGCTTCACGCTCGCGGCCGCGCGATTCTCCCTCTTGATCGCTTCGTATACTTCCTTACGGTGGACCGGGATCTGCGACGGCGCGTTGATCCCGAGCCGCACTTTGTCACCGCGAATATCAACAACCGTGATCTCGATATCATCGCCGATCATGATTGTCTGATCTCGCTGTCTGGATAGCACCAACATCCTCGGCTCCTTCCTTGGCCATGCCGATGCTTCATGAATAATCTGCTTGTCCAACGATCGAGGCGCCGCCTGTCGGTTGGCAGACGGCTTGTGGGTGCGCTCGGCGAGCGGATCACCACATTCCTCGCGTGTCAAGCAGCCGACGTCACCGCATCCGCTCAGGCCGGAACTGTAGCGTACCATACGGGGTCCCCGCGGAACAGGTACCCCGTCTCCCGGCCCGGCGGCGCGGGTCAGGCCGTCTTGCTCACGGCCTCGGGCTTCCGGCTGAGATTCATCAGCGGATGGCGTGTCGAGTACCGGCGATCGGACAACACCAACTGCTTGGCCTGGCGTGTCTCGATGTTGACCACGAGCGGTCCCTGGAGGTTGCCGGTCAGGATGCTCTCCACCTTATTGACGATGGTAAACACCTGGGCCGCCGACGGATCCGTCAGGCCGATCTGGGTCAGCTCCTCCAGCTTCACCGGAACCACGTAATCCGGGATGAACAGACGCGGATCACATACCACGAACGCCAGTTCCGCCCGATCCACGGCCTGCAACCAGTAGAACCCGCTGTCCTCGGCCGTCTGAATCAGGGCGTAGTCATGCTGATCCGGGAAGCCCAGGATTCCCTTCTCGAAACGGATCAGCCGTTCCTCATCCACCTCCAGCGGTCCAAAACGCGACGTTTGGATCATCATCGCGACGCTCCTCATCTCGACCCATTCCAAGTGATTGGCCGTTCTCTCGCATGTCGGCGACCGGCCGGCGTCATCCGTAACGTCCGTTCCACCGGTGCGTCCGACCACCTCCAGTTGCAGGAGAACGACCTGCGTCATCCTGAACGCGACCCGGCTTACCGTTGCCGGGCAATCACGACTTCGGGCCGCTGCTGGGTCGGTACAGCAACCCGATCTGCCTCATCCCGCCTCCGCTTCCGGTCCCCACCCGCCTCGCCCGCCCTCGTCCGGCACAACGTGCGCCGGCTAGATGTAGTCCATGAGCGACAGCTCCATCAGCCTCGCGCCGGTCATCAGGTTCGCCTGCAAGATCGTCTGGGCCTGCTGAAAGCGCGTGATCGCCTCGGTGTAGTCGAGATCTTTGACCTCGCTCAGCAGGGCTTGCGTGGCCACGACGGCGTCTTCGGTCAGTTCCAGGCGGGTTCGCATGGTCTGAGACCGGGCGCCGACGCGGCCCTGCACGCGGGTGGTGTGGTCGATGAATTCGCGAATCCGTGCCCCCGCAGTGGTGATGCGCTGTTCGGCATCCGGGCCGCCCGTCACCAGGGCCTGGTAGAGTTCAATCAGGGCGCTGAACACGCTGTCCGGCTCGATCCCGTTCACGTCATCGCCGACGATCTCGTTGCCGGAGGTGCTCTTCTCCAGCCCCAGCCCGTCGATCGCCGGCGACAAGTCCGCCCGGCTGACGCTGAAGGTCCCGGCGCCGCCGGTGTTATCTACCAGCCGGATGCCGTTCCCGGTCAGGGCGAGCGAGGCGGCGACTGCCACGCCCGCGGCAGTGGCGGCGGCGTTCATCCGATCAAGGACGTCCTGCACGGTAACCGATCCGTCGAGGTTGACGTTGAAACTGCTGCCGTCCTTGGCGGTAATGAGCAGGTCGTTCCGACCTTCGCGAAACTCGACGCCCTGGCCGTTGTTCAATGCGCTCAGCGGCGTCTCGGTATACATCGAGCGAATGCCCAGCACTTCGGCGGTGCCCGTCCCGTCGCCGGCTTCGCCGATGCGCATTTCCAGACCGGACACGAGGTTGATGACGTCAATGCCGTTGCCGGCCTCGTTGACCTGGGCCCTGACCTTGACCCCCGCGCTATTGATGGCGTTGAGGACGTCCTGGACGGTCGTCGCGCCGCTCAAGTCGATGGTGGCGGCGAGCGCGTCATTGGTGATGATGATCGAACCGAGACTCGCGCCTGCACCGCCGAACAGCGAGCCGACGGTGGTCATGGGAACGAGTTTGGGGTGGAGGTCGGCCCCAACGATGCTTCCGGCCGCCGTGCCGATGATGCCCAGGTCGCGGCCCGTTACGCCGCCGCCGACGTCTTGCACACTCAGGTTCCCCGCACCGACGTCGATCTGGAAACCGTTCAGGCTTGCGTTGTACGAA
>MTKZ01003631.1_pt1 | contig 10097 bp, 9 predicted proteins | sample 1042781 | NCBI WGS metagenome assembly MTKZ01 (sample SAMN06212207, study PRJNA360539) | anaerobic digester metagenome | biome: Wastewater treatment plant; material: sludge; isolation source: anaerobic digester fed with sludge from wastewater treatment plant | place: Denmark: WWTP Viborg ...
TTGACTATCGCCGCGTTTCTTGAATGGTTTGCCGAAGTGAGAGGTGAACATCCAAAATTTATTTCTATTGATCAGTCGGGCAATTTGCCGTCAATCGGTGACCAGGAACAATTCCTATCTTTTTTGAAAAACAAGATCATTGATTATTCAAAAGCACTTTCAAACAAAGAAATACCAGCTTTGGCGATTTATCATAATTGTATACGAAATCAACAGCATAGTGTTTTGCCGCGAATTTGGAATGATCCAGTTTTGGAAGAGATTTTATTATACTCGTTAGATATCTATCGTTCTCCATTATTCCGAAGATTGGAAACACAATTGTTAGGTACGGAATATATGAACAACCGGTTTCAGCTTAATATTCAGGAACAAATTGCGCCAAATCTCGAAGTAGTTGATTTTCCGATTCTGTCTGAAGAACACCGAGATCGGCTGATCCAAAAAAAGGATGGTTTTCACACGGCAATACTGACTGCCCGCCCAAACTTGCTTCCGGATGCGATCGGTGCAACAGAGGCAGATTCCCATTTTATTCTGCCGGAAGCAGAAATCGCATTCCGATTAATTGGATGGGATGAGCATGCGATACCAGTTATCGGCGTGGGCAGTTTGAGTTATATTGAAAATAAATATCATTTGCCAAAAGATTCCTTTCTCAAACCCCATCCCTTTCATTCAATCGCATCCATACTGAACACGATGATACAAAGTCAAACAGAAGCGCTGGAAACAGCGAAAATGGTCTATGATCGATGGGTTGAGGGAAATTTATTATCCAATCCACTGGGGCAATTTATCCAGGAAGGATCAAAAATTCGCATAGCTGTTTTCGAAGATTCGGCTTCTGGTATCCAATCTTGTATAAGTGCAGGAAAAATTTTCAGCGACTATGGCTATTACCCTGAGATTGAGGCTTATGGTATCTATTCGACCGAAGAGAAGAAATTGCAACTGCAGAATCTCGGAGCACAAATCTATCCAAACGTCAATGAAGCTTTGGATGTTTTCTTCAACACGACAAAAGCATTCTAATGTCCTCTTCTTTCAGTGGCATATTTGGAAAATGGCGCATACTTTGGGAAATGTACATCGGATAATGAAGATAACTCTGATCGGCTTGATAGATAACTTCCAAAAAGATTGAAGAATCCATTTCTCCTGAAATTAAACTTTGTTTGACAAAAAGGAACTGCATTAAAGAAAAAACTGCGCATAATTGGAGAATTTCAAATTGAAGGATATTTGAAACATTCGTGGTTTCATTTTGATAAATTGAAAATTGTTTCAAAAAGTCAGAAAAAATGAAATGTACAAGGAAATTTTCGAGCAAATAGGGATTATTTCTAAGAAAAGGGTAGAAAACCTGATTTCGGGCAAAAAGATAATTTTCCGCCATAATGATTAATGGATTTTTCGCATAGGAAAGTAGTTGAAGAAAATCTTTTTGAATATCTGTATGATATCTGGCGCTGGATTCCAAACCCCAGTTGAAGGTCAGACTTAGCAATTGTAACCATCTGGCTAAATCCTCTACTGAATCGACTGGTCTGACCGGATTAATCCCGTTCTTATGAATGTAATCAACTGCTTCAGCAATCATCAGATCGAAACTTGAATTTTCTTCTGAGTTTAGAAGAATTTCAAGCCTGTTTAAAAAAGCACATACGCAAAATAATTTGTTGGGAATCAGGTCGTTCTTATTTTGGAGGAGCATAATCATTATATCGACGATTTTTTGTCTGTTTAATAACAACATTTGCATGCGCTTATCGCTGACCAGTGATATATCAAGCCATTCCGAATCCGGGTCTTGATCTGTTTCTATCCATGAAAAACGGATTGGATCGGTACTTAAAATCGCTTTTCGCAATACTTCCGGACAGGACAATGAAGCGCTGAGTGACCACTGGTCTTCAATCTGCCAGAGTATCTTTGGAAAAAAATAACAGGTTGTACATAAAATTTCTGAACCATATTTTTTTTGCAGCCTGCACATTCTTGTTTTATCTAAAAGCGGACATAAATCTCCTTCCTGATCTAACAACTTAAGGAAGTAGCGATTTTCTTGTTTCCCATTTTTCTTGACTCTAATTTTTTTGAAGACATTCATCAATATGGGGGATAATTCAGAATCATCCAAATTTTCATATTTTTCTGCATGGGCCTGATCAACCGGAATATTCCATCCCTTGCAGCAGGTATTCGGACAATCGGTTCCAAGGCAGTAAAAATCTTTCATCCATTCCGGTGTATATGCGTTAATTCTTTGATATAGCCCCATATTTCACTCGAAAATAGAAAATTTATTTTGAAACTAATTGTAAACAAGAAACGTCTATTTCTCAATTGGAAGCAAAAATTCGAAATATGCAGAAGAATCTTTATTGTTGTGATGTATTTTATTATAGATTCGAATCGCAAGTCCACAGTTCAAATTACTGAATTGGATTCAGCAAATCGAAATCAGGAAAAAAATTTTTGTTGTGTTTTCTTATTCAAAGCGTGAACTCACAATAAATCCTTCTCCCATTTCGATATGCTGTATCGGAACTGAGACAAAAAAATACAGTAAAATTACTTTGGTAACGAAGTGATATGAAAGGATAAAAATGATCAGAATTAAAAAGGTATTGTCGTTTAGCATCGCAATAGTATTCATCAGCAGTCTTGTTGTATCTTTTTCACACGCAACGCAACCGATTTCAGCATCGAATTCATTTCAGTCAGCAGAACAAAAAACAAAATCCGAATCACTTGTAGTCGAAAATTTTGTTGTAAAAACGCTGCAGGCAGAATCAGAACTTCAGACACTCAAAAAAAATACACCTGTTCCATCCAATACGCCAACCGTATTACCAACTACCTCTCAATCCAGTTCAGCAAAATACTTTTGGTGGTCAACTTCAACACCGGATCCCGCAATTCGCATGATTCCCACTGATACAAAAGTTTCACCTTCTGAATATGCTTGCAATGTCGTTGTCAACTCACCAAAATACTATCAAAAGATGGGCTTTGGCGAGGATTTCGATTTTGATGTGACCATTACGAATACTGGAACAAAAGACTGGGATACCGATATGGATGTCATGCAATATACCGGTATGCGTTTGGAGATTGACAATTTATATTTGTACGACCTGGATAAAGATTACGATCAAGCCTGGATTATCCATCCTGGAGATTCTGTCCATTGGAAAATCCGAATGGAAGCACCTCAAGAAAAGCTGCATGATGATAACAAATATTTTGCAACCTATGCTCTGGTTAAGAGCAGATCCAGTGAAATTGCCAGCGGACAACGAAAGGAAGATGAGGAAGGAATTTTCTGTCCTTTTTCATTCTATATTTACGTTCCTGAATAATTTCTGAGTATTAAAAAAAAGCAAGTAATTCTTGATTCAAACAAGAATTACCTGCTTTTTTTGTTTCACAAAATAACCTAAAATGAAGAAGCAATCAAATTTCCTGACGGCCGGAAAGTGCGCGAAGCAGTGTGTTTTGATCGGCATATTCCAATTCACCACCAGCCGGAAGTCCCCTTGCTAAACGTGTAATTCGAATGTGACAAGGCTCTAATTTTTGTCGTATATAAAGAGCAGTAGCATCACCTTCCATGGATGGATTGGTTGCAATGATAACTTCTCTTATTTTTCCTTCGGCGATTCGTTTAAATAACGGTTCTAACCGGATGTCCTCTGGATTGATTCCTTCAATGGGGGAAAGAACTCCATGCAGCACGTGATATTTCCCTTTGAATCCTCCCGATTGTTCAAGAATTATGACATCCATAGGTGCTTCAACCACACAGATAACATCCTGATCACGTTGATCATTGGAACAAATTTCACACCGGTCTTGACCGGAAAGCGTTATATTGAAACATTCTTTGCATAATCCGGTAGCAGATTTTAAATTTACCAAAGCTTCTGCAAGCTTCAATCCGATATCATCCTGATTCCTCAAAAGAAAAAAAGTCAACCTTGACGCTGTTCTCGGTCCGATGCCGGGCAGTCTCGAAAAAGCATCTATTAGATTTTGAACTGGCGCTGGAACATTTGACATATCGGCATCAGAAACCCAAACCGAGTCCAGACAAACCGCCGGTGAACGGGCTCATTTTTTCTTCCTGCAATTTTCTGCTTTGATCAAGTGCCATATTGATTCCGCTTAATAATATATCCTGCAGCATCTCTGCATCAGTGTCTTTCAAAAAATCCGGATCAATCGAAATGCTTTTACAGACTTGATCACCTGTCATTGTAATCTTGACAGCTCCACCGCCAACTGTTGCGGTAACAAGCGCGTCAGCTAATTTCGTTTGTTCCTCTTCAATTTTTTTCTGCATATCCAATAATTGTTGACGCATCGCTCCTGGATTTCCCATCGGCCGTCCGCCGCCCATTTTTCCATATCCCTTTGCCATTTGTTTTCTCCTAATTCATTATGCTAAACTTTAGAATTTATACCACATCAATCATAAAACTCAGTAATTTGAAATACGAAAAGATTCCTTTTTGTTTTTTCTTTATTTGAAAAGTCAATCCTTATTTCGAAGAGCTGGCTGAAACACCGATTCGAAATCTGAATCAGTAATTCCAAATAAGGTGAGGATTCTTTGATCGAATAATGGGTCTCTATTTCAAATTACTGCATAAAATTATCTTCTCTAGTTAGGTTATTTAAAAAAGGTTATTTAAAATTTGGAAAAATATTATTTTTGAACAACTAACTTTCCTCCCATTTGCAATGCTGCATCAACCAATGGACCGGCAGAGGAATCTGCAACGGCAGAGCGCTTTCGTAAGATAGTGAGCGAAACACCGACGGGTTTGCCTAATATATTGGAAATGGCAGCGCTTGTCCAAAGCAAACTTTTTCTGTTTTCTTCAACCTTGTTTTTAATCATTTCTCTGGGAAAACCCAGATAAAGAACGCCATCACGAACATAAAGCAGTTTTGCATGATTGAGCGTTGCATCCAGAATTGCATCATGCTGTTTAATCAATGCACGGACTTTAGACCAATTTCTTTCAATTTCTTCTTTTGTTACTGTCGGATCAGGAATTTGCCCTTTTTTTATAATCACTTTTAAAGGTTGGTCTTCTGTTTCTTCCAAGTCATCGTCAACAGCGATAAATTCTTCAGGTTTTTTTGCAGCAATTTTCTCAATCAACTTCTCAACGACCTGTACTGGTTTTTCCTCTACACAACTTTCTGCCAATGCCAATTCCAGATTTAGACCAGGATGCCATCCCACACGGCTGTCCACTGCCGCCTGATTGAACAGGCGGATCATATTAACAAGTCTGTCCGTGCTGATTTTCTGGCATTGTTGTTGCATAAGCGCTCGATTCTCTGAGCTGATTTCCAGTGATTCATTTGTTCCCAGACGGAGAATCAGGAGCTGACGCAAATAATCAACAACTTGACGTGCTAATTGGCGTGAATCACTTCCTGAATCGAGTGCTTTATGAAGCGCTGATAATCCTTCCGCTGTGTTATATTCAGTGATCGATCCGATCAGATCGATCACTGCCTGGTTAGCAGCGACTCCTAAAGTATTTTGAGCTGTTTGCAGCGTTATTTTTTCACCATTGGAAGACAACTGATCCAACATTGAAATCGCATCCCTCATAGCGCCGGTGGCTTGACGGGCAATCAGTGTTAATGCGTCCGGATGCGCGTCAATTTTTTCTTCAGCGCAAATTTTTTGGAGCCATTGAACAATGTCAGTCACTGGGATCCTGCGGAATTCATGGTGTTGACAACGAGAAAGAACGGTTGACGGAATTTTATGTATTTCAGTTGTTGCTAGAATGAACATCGCGTGCGAAGGAGGTTCTTCCAACGTTTTTAATAACGCGTTAAATGCTGCAGTTGAAAGCATATGAACTTCATCAATAATATAGACTTTCATGCGACCCTGGGTTGGAGAAAAATTGATCTTATCCCGCAGGTCACGCACATCATCAACACTGGTGTTGGAGGCAGCATCAATCTCCATGATATCCAGAAATCTACCTTCGTTCATTGCTATGCAATTGCTGCAGTGATCACAAGGGCGAGCTCCTAAATCAGAATCCAGACAATTCACAGCACGCGCTAAAATTCTCGCAATTGTCGTTTTCCCCGTACCGCGCGGTCCGGAAAAAAGATAAGCATGACCCACACGGTCAGAGCGAATTGCATTTTTTAAGATACGGACGATATGTTCTTGACTGACAACTTCATCCCATGTTTGCGGCCGCCATTTTCTATATAATGCCTGTGATGTCATTAACTCTTTTCCCCTTTCTTATACAACAATTCGAAATGTGAGAATACGATTTTTTGAACTGTTTTTTCTCTATTTATTCCTAAGAACGTTGAAAAATTCGAACTGTTGTTTCAATATCAATTTGATTAGCAAAAAACACATATGTCATGCGGCGAATCTGATCGCGCCAATCCAGATTGATTCTATGATATGCCTGAATTGATTCACCGAATCAACTCATAATTCGATCTAAATAAGTCGGCTTAATTATACTCAACTCAGGGGATCCGATACGTTGATTGGAGTTGTCCTTTGGCATCTTTTAGTTCGATGGTCTCCCCTGACTGCCAAACAGCGACAGAACGCCCCCAATAGAGTTCGTAAGGTGTATCATGCCCTGATCTGGAGTAAACCTCAAGAAAAAAGCCTTTTCGAATCATTTGGATATTCGGGAACGAAAAGATATTTCCTTCAGAATCTTCCAAAGTCCAGCCTGCAAGAGAAACAGCATCATCAGTGTTACTCTCTATACGTACCGCTTCAAGACTGACATCACCAATTCCAATTGCTTGCGGGATGAAGACCAGAGAACCGCGCACGGGTGCAATCTCATCCATCGATTCTTCTGTTGAAGAGATGTCTGATTGTTCGATCGAATCCGTTATTTCAACTGTCAGCGTTGTCAATGGCGATGTCGATACAATTGCATAATCTATTTCTGGCGATGAAGCTTTTTGTTCTGTCTTTTCAATTTCTTCGGATGTGATAAGTGTATAGGGTTTCTCGGCATTATGAATATTTTCCCAATAGTATAGCACTGCCAGCGTTGCTGATACTGAAACAAGAATGTTGATAAGTAATAACAGCAAAATTTTTCCGAAAGAATTCATCATTTACCTCAATAAGACCAATTGATCCGACAATTCGAGATTTGATTTGAAAAAGCCTTTAATGATAAAAAAGGATTTTGATGTTATGCTGTTTTTGTCCATAACAAATCAACAATGAATCCTCCTTATTTTTTCGAATCGTGGCAACAGATTTGGACAACTACGATAGAATTTAATTAATGATAACAGTTATTGACGGACACAATCTGATTCCCAAAATTCCAGGGTTAAGTCTGCTTCAAATCGATGATGAAAACCAACTAATTGACATACTGCGGGAGTTTTCACGCCTGTCAAGAAGAAAATTGGAAGTATATTTTGATGGCGCTCCGATTGGTTATTCCGGTGACCGAATGGATGGAATGGTTCGCGTTGTCTTCGTTTCTGAGAAAACAACCGCTGATGAAGAAATCATCAACCGAATTCGCCGAATCGGCAAGCGCGTCAAGGAATTCATCGTCGTTTCCTCTGATCATCATGTGCAGAACCAGGTAAGATCATTAGGAGCCAAAACGATTACATCGGATCAATTTGTCAAAGAGCTTTTTTCTGTACTCAATGCTAATACGAACAACAGTGATGAAATAAAAAGAGAGCGTCAGCTTTCAGACGATGAAATCCAGGAATGGATCCACCTTTTTAATTCAGCACCACCAGAGAAATACTCAGATAAAGACTGAATAATGCCCAAATGAATGTTGGAAACAACAGATATCCAGCCTGGTGATTAATCAACCAGAACATCAGCATTGTAAGACCAGCCAGCGCAATTTCGCCGATATTCATCGCCAATGCTCCGGATAAGTTCCCTTGAGTGGTAAACAATAAAAAATTCCATCCATAAATCGATCCAAGCAACATTAATAGGATGATCAGCGCATTTTTCTTCCTGTTGATTGAGATTTTATTTGTTAATATGAATACTGTTGAAATTGTTGCCAAAAGTAACAGGAAGGACCAAATCAACATAAGTCCATTCCTGGTTGGGAAACCCGAAGGTAACCGAAATGCTCCGGAAAACAAACCAGAACTGTCTGTTTGAATCAGGTCAAAAATTAAAAAACCAATCAATCCAATTACAGTAAATGATAATATTTCAATGATCAATGTTTTTTTCATTTGTTTTATACCCGCTTTCTTAAAATTGAGTTGTTCCAGAAATTAATAACCAGGAATATAAACCACTGCAGACAAAAGAAACAAATAAATTGTTGAACTTCTGCTGGGCAAGTTTTGTTTGAAGTAAGAAAAGTGCGCCTGAAATTACCACATTGAAAAGTGCCATTAATGAACCGAATCCCCAGACAAATCCATTAAATTCCTGTAATCCAGCCATAAAATTGGTAGGACCTCGTAATGATGAAAAAAGCCATTCCCAACCAGAAGTCTGGAAGAATACAACCGGGATGTATTCGATCGCCAGAAAGATTAGCTGACTTCCAATGCCGATTAAAAGAAAACGGATGTATGAGTGTTTGTTTCTATAAGCGGACGCAAAAATATCAGAATACAAACCAAAAAATAGCGACGAAATGAAAAAAACACTTAGAAAGAGCAGCCATTTTTTATCGAGGGATCGGAAAAAGGGGAAAATAAAATGAAGGTCAATCATGAATACCCTTGAAAAAAGCCGCATTGTTCCATACATCCATAAAAGGACTGTCAAAGCGATCAATAAAGATATGAGGAAATTACCTACATTAATATGAGAAAAAGCTTCTTTATCTTTTTCCTTTTGCCAAATTGTCACAGGAATTATCCAAAAAATAACCATGCTGCTTATCCAGATTAAGTTAACGCTGATTGAGAAAAATCGATAAAAAAGATTACTATTGTGATAAAGAAAATACGCAATGATCAACGCGATGATGTACAGGATAATTCCGGAGACGATCCACAGAAATGGCAGACATCTGACAGCATTAGAAGAAATCTTCTGGGGGGTAATAGCAAGATGGTTTTTAGAGATGCGAGCCAGTAATTCAGAAACAGGAAGGATGACGATTAGCCAAAAGACAAAACAGATCGCTTGGCATAAATCACGGATCCACGCAGATTGCAGATTCGTGTTGAACCAAAGCGGTGTGTCATTCGGAATCTGTAGATCCGCATGGATTTGGTCTAAAACCTTAGCAATGATCCTTGGATGAATTGGCATGATGAAATGGAAAATGTTCGTCTGAATCTGATCTACCTGATTTGATTTATTTTTTTCTATTAACGATTCTGAAGCTCGAAATTGCGTGAATTCATTGAAAAATGGGCTGATGATATGGATTTTTCGGATGATACTGTCGCTCATTTTTATCCGAGCTAGATCTTCATATGGCGCTAATAGAAGAATTGAAGCAAAATTTCGTAGTTCTGAAGCCAGCAATGTATCGATTGTACCAACCGAAAAACCAACAATACCTATTCGTTCCTTGTCAACAAATGATTGGGATTTAAGTAGTGAATACGCGCTATCAATGACGCTTTCACCCGGTAGCAAACTTCGAGAAGGCGTACTTCCTTGTCCAAAATTATCAATGGATAAAGCAACATATCCGCGTTTAGCCAACTCAATTGCGATGGATGACATGCCATCTTTATCATTTTGGAGACCAGGTACCAAAACAACAGCTGGACGTTGATTCAGAGATTGTGCATTGAGTGGACGATAGATTTTCCCTGCTGCACATGATGTTTCCGTAATTTCAATATCTATTTTATGAATTAATATTTTTCCACCGTCTGTTTCGATCCATCGTGAAAGAGCAAAGGCAATCAGAATGAATGAAAAACAGAGAAAAAGCTGTGCAACCGGAGAAAAATGGATCCTTTTCACAAGAATTCTGTATACAGAATTAGTTTGTTATGATCGTTTGCATATAAGAATCAAGCACTGATAAGGATGGATTCCAGCTTTCTGCAGGAAGACTGCTCCAGTCAAACGTTGTCAGATC